>Ga0210389_10003371_pt1 | contig 12462 bp, 11 predicted proteins | sample IncBWH28OmetaG_FD_160127 | JGI IMG/M metagenome (GOLD analysis project Ga0210389, IMG submission 160127) | Forest soil microbial communities from Barre Woods Harvard Forest LTER site, Petersham, Massachusetts, United States - Inc-BW-H-28-O ...
TCAATGAGGCGAAACCTGCCGAAGAGGTGCGGCAACGCTTGGTGACATTCGATGTCGCCGGGCAGGAGTACGCGCTTCACCTCGACGCGGTACGGGAAATTGTTTCGGCGCCCGAGCAACTGACCCTGATACCGGGTAGCGACGGCGCGGTAAGGGGCGTGATGGCCTATCGTGATGCGCTGTTGCCGTTACTGTCGCTAAGGGCACTCCTGGGGCTTCCGGCTGACATTCAATCGCGCGAAAAGGTTCTGGTCACGGCGGTTGGCGGCGTTCAGGTTGGGCTGGTTGCTGACCGAACCCGTGCGATCTTCTCAGTCGACGCGGCCTTGATTGAACCCACGCCATCCCTGCTCAACGCCCGCGCCGGCGGTGAGACCAAGATCAAAGCAATTTACCGTGCGGAAAATGGACGGCTGGTCTCCATCCTGGCGACCGAACAACTGTTTCGAGAAGAGGTCATGCTGAGACTAGCGCAGATTGACGCTCCCATGAGGTCGAAAGCCATGGATAGGTCCGGCAGTATGAACGTGCAGGATTTGCGACTTCTGGTTTTTCGCCTTGGCGACGATGAGTTTGCTCTGCCGATAGATGCGATTGACGAAGTTGCGCGCGTACCGGATCAAATTACCCGCCTGCCGAAGACCCCGAAATTCCTCGAAGGGGTCGTCAACCTGCGCGGTGACGTTCTGCCAGTGGTGGATCAACGGCGTCGGTTTGACATGCCGACGCGCGAAGGCAGCGCCGATCGGCGGCTGGTGGTGGTTCGAACTGAGCGCCACCGTGCCGGCCTGATCGTTGACAGCGTCTCGGAGGTACTGCGATGCGGTTCTGAGGCACTCCAACCTGCGCCGGATCTGACAGGCGAGGCCTTGGCCCTGGTCCGCTCCGTGATCAATCTCGAATCCGCCGGACGAATGATACTTCTGCTTGATCCGTCAGAGTTGCTGAGCAGAGCCGAACGCGGCCTCTTGGATACCTTCACCAAAGACATGCGTGGCAAAAAGCCACAACAGGCGTGACCGTGATCAAAGTGTTGGTGGTGGATGACTCGGCGCTGGTCCGCAAACTGATTGGCCAGGTGTTATCAACGCAACCGGATTTCGAAGTTCATTTTGCCCGCAACGGGCGCGAGGCCCTCGCTGCCATTCCCGAGATCAATCCCAACGTCATCACGCTTGACGTTCACATGCCGGAAATGGACGGCCTCGCTTGCCTCGACCGGATTATGATCGAGCACCCCTGTCCGGTGCTGATGGTATCTTCCATGACAGCCAACGGTGCCGACGCCACGCTGGAAGCGCTCAGGCTGGGCGCGGTCGACTTTATCGCAAAACCCACGGGTGCGGTGTCGCTTCGGATAAACGAACTGGCGCCCGAGCTTGTCACCAAGGTCCGGGCTGCGGCGCAAGCCAAATTGAAAACGAGCCTGCGTCTCAGAGAACGGGTTCGTCATCGGATTGGTCGACCGCCGCGACCGTCAGGCGGGGGAACGAAAAGCAGAGGTGCTGCCACCGGTGAGGGATTGGTTCTAGTCGGTACATCGACGGGGGGACCACCGGCATTGGAGCACCTTCTGAAAGGGCTCCCCACGTCTTTTCCCTGGCCGATCCTTATCGCCCAGCATATGCCCGCGAGCTTCACAGGGCAGCTCGCCCGGCGGCTGAACAATCTCTGTTCTTTGACGGTCACTGAAGTTAGCCAGCCGGTGTTGCTGCAGCCGGGCTTTGCCTATATCGGGCGGGGTGAGGCCGATCTGATCGTTTCCCGTCGCGGGGCAGGGCTGGTGGCTATGCCTGCGCCAGCCCAGGCCGACTATCCTTGGCACCCGAGTACAGATCGGCTGGTCAGAACCGCACTGAACTATTTTGCTGCGAGCCAGTTGGTTGGGGTGCTGATGACAGGGATGGGCAATGATGGGGCTGAGGCGATGGCGCTCCTGAACGAACAAGGCGGCCGGGTTATAGCCGAGGCTGAGGAGACCGCGGTGGTTTGGGGGATGCCGGGTGAATTGGTCAAATTGAACGGAGCTGGCTACATTCTTCCGCTTCCCGAAATCGCGGAAAATCTGATGAAGTTGGTGCCAGCATGCCATTGATCCGAAGCTCGCCGACCAAGCCGCCGTCTCCCCGTGCAGGCACGGAAACAATCGAACACGATCTCGAGCACGGCACGAGTGATCAACGCTGGGCTGCGGCACGGGCTGCCGCGAACCTGCCGGACGGCCTGCGGGTGTTGCGCCGGGCGATTTCCTTCGAACGCGACCCCCGAATCCGCGAGGCAATCTTGACGAGCCTCGCCCGGATCGGCACGCCCGAATGTGCCGAAGCAGTATTTCTTGATTTGCGCTCCGACGATTCGCGGCTGCGGGCCGCCGCCCTCGATGCGCTGCGCGCCATGCCTGCAGCTGCGGCTGTGCACCTTCCGAGGCTTCTGCATGACACCGACCCGGATGTCCGGCTGTTGGCTTGCGATCTCGTTCGCGGCCAACCAGCCGATTTTGCCGGCCAGTTACTCGGCGGTGTGCTCTCGCAAGATCGAGAGGCCAACGTGTGTGCCGCTGCCGTCGAAGTCCTGGCTGAAACCGGCGGTCCCAACGTGTTGGCATTGTTGGACCAGTGCGCCGCGCGTTTTCCCGATGATCCATTCCTTGCGTTCGCCATCCGCGTCGCTGGTGAACGCCTCGGCGCGCAGCGTTGACCCGTGGTCGAACCGGCAGAGGTTACAGAGGAGGAATTTCGCAGGCTGGCCGAGTTTCTCTATCGCCGGACGGGCATGGTCTTCCCTGAAAGCAAGCGCTATTTCGTCGAGCGTCGGATTTCGGACAGGATGGCAGCAACAGCGCGCAGCCGGTTCTCGGACTACTTCGCCCACCTGCGCAGCGAGCCGCAAGGTGAAGTCGAGCACCTGATCAACGCCTTCACGGTCAATGAAACGTATTTCTACCGCGAGGATCATCAGCTCGAATGCTTGAGCAAGGATTTGCTGCGGGAGCGAACATTGGTCAAGCCGCCGGGTGATACAATCCGAATATGGTCGGCACCTTGCTCTACCGGAGAGGAGCCATACTCCATTGCCATTTGGCTGTTGGAAAACTGGCCGCAGGCGGACACCTACAACATCGAGATCGTCGGATCGGACATCGACACCCGCGTGCTGGAGGCTGCGGCCGAGGGCATATTCGGCAAGCGCGCGTTGATGCGCCTTTCATCGGACCTGGTTGCTCGATACTTTCATGCGCTGGACGAAGAACGCTGGCAAATCCTCGACGATCTTCGGTTCTCGGTGCGGTTCTCGCGCGTCAATCTCATCGAAACAAAAGAGACCCGGCTCGAAGGTAGATTCGACATCATCTTCTGCAGGAATGTCCTGATCTATTTCGATGACGAATCGCGGCGTATCGCGGCCGAAAATCTTTATGATAGCCTCTTGCCTGGCGGTTACATTTGCCTTGGCCACACCGAGTCCATGAGCCGCATTTCGCCATTGTTCGAAGTCTGTCGTTTTTCCAATGCCATCGTTTACCGAAGGCCGCGGGAGAAGATCGCGTGATATTGGCGAACACCAAGCACGTCCTGATCATCGATGACGCCGCACTGGTGCGCGCATATTATCGCCAGACGCTTGAACAGGCCGGCTACCGCGTCGACGAAGCGCTAAATGGCCTGGAAGCGCTGGAGAAGATTCTTTTGCATTCTTTCGATCTCCTGATCGTCGATATAAACATGCCGCAGATGGATGGCCTGACATTCCTGCGAACGCTTCGGGACAAGGAACCTCCGTTGTCTGCGATTCCTGCACTGGTCACGAGCACGGAGGCAGGCCAGCAGGACATCGCATCCGCAAGAGCCGCTGGCGCTAATTACTACGTCGTCAAACCACTCAAGCGGGAACTGTTGACGGAACTAGTTGGTATGCTGTGCGGTGTGACAGCATGAACGAGTTTGTAGAACAATTTCTTCTGGAAGCGCGCGAGTTGATCGAGCAGGCGGCGGGCGATCTGCTCGCGCTGGAACAGCGGCCGGACGATCCGGACAGAGTCGACAGCGTGTTCCGTGCCTTTCATACTTTGAAAGGCGCAGCAGGGATCGTTGAGTTCGAGGCGATGGGCCGCGCGCTCCACGCGGTGGAAGGCGTTCTGACCGGGGTTCGCTCAAAAGAGAGCGCACTTTCGACGACGATGATCGATGAATGCCTCGCATGCCTCGATCAGGTGACGCGATGGCTGGACGACATGGAAGTTACCGGAAAGGTGCCAACGGAAGCGAGACCGGCCGCGGACGCCATCGTGCAGCGCTTCTTGGGGATTACGAGGCCAGCCGCGTCGGGCTTGCAGGTCGGGGACTGGTTGGCAAGGCTGCAAGAAGCAAGCCCCGGCCATTTCTCCGAAGCCCAAACCGCTCTGCGCTACTTGCCCCATGCGGATGCGTTTTTCCGCGGCGAGGATCCGTTGGCTTTCATTAGGGAATTGCCAGGGCTGGTTTCGATCGAACTTGCGCTATCCGATCCTGCGACGCCCTTCGACGACATCGATCCATTTACCTGTGGTATGGAAATCCTCGCGCTGTCGAAGGCAGATGCCGAGGCGGTCACGCGCTCGCTCGCCGATGTAAGTGATCAAATCGAAGTGCACGCTATCAGACCGCGCACCGCCTCCGATGCCGCGCTGGCACCGCTTGCGCGATCTATTCTCGAAGCCCAGATTCTGCTGTTGCGCGAGCCGCGACAAAGCGGCGGTAGCGGTCAGGCGGCTTCCGCTGGTCAGGTGTCCATCAACGTGTGCCGGCATGCAGGCATTGATCCGGCAGCGGATCAAATTGCAGCCGCGCTGAATAGTGACGACATAGCGTCGATCATCAAGGCAATCGAGCACGCGCTCCAAAACCAGCAAGGCGACGTTTCCGCCGAAAAATCCGAACAACCGCGAATACCGTCATCTGCGACCGCGCGCGTGTTGCGCGTTGAGACCACGCGGATCGATACACTTGTGAATCTGACCGGCGAACTGACCGTGGTCAAGAATGCGTTGGGCCACCTCGCGACACAGGCGCAGAGTGGCCTCGACACGAAGGCTGTCGCTGGCACCTTGCGTAGGCTGCAAATGCAACTCGATCGTCTGGTGGGCGAAGTGCAGCGCGCGGTTCTGCGCATCCGGGTGGTACCCATGCGCCAGATGTTCCAGCGTTTTCCAAGGCCGGTGCGGGAGATTTCCGCCGGTGTAGGAAAATCGGTAACCTTTGCCGTGGAAGGCGAAGATACGGAGGCCGACACGGCGATCGTGGAAGCGCTGTTCGAGCCGTTACTTCATGTGCTTCGAAATTCCATCGATCATGGCGTCGAAGACTTCGGCCAACGGATAGCCAGTGGAAAGCCACCGACCGCTACGATCGTTTTGCGCGCCTTTCGTGAGCTCGATAACGTCATCGTCGAAGTCGAAGACGATGGGCGCGGCGTTGACGTCGACCGCGTGCGGGAAGTCGCGGTCACGAGGGGGTTGGTGGAGGCCGATACCCTGGAGAGGATGACAGATGCCGATATCGTCGATCTGATTTTTGCTTCTGGGTTCTCCACTGCACGCGAGGTCACGGGTCTTTCGGGCCGGGGCGTCGGTATGGATGCCGTAAGGACTGCGGTGGAGCGGCTCGGCGGCCGGGTCTCGATCGACAGCCGTTCAAGCATTGGAACCGTCGTCCGCCTTACCTTGCCGTTCACCGTGATGATTGCACGTGTCATGACGATTGAGGCCGCTGGTCAGGCGTTCGGAATACCGCTGGACGCGGTTGTTGAGACCGCGATGATCCCCCGCGATCGGATCGTCCCGATTGGGCAGGCTATGGCCTTCGCTTGGCGCGGCCGTACCGTTCCCCTGGTGAGCCTGGCGGCGTCCCTGGGCCTCACCAGCCACGTCAGCACCAACGCCGCAGAGGCGCGCGTGGTGATCACCGTCGCGGGCGGTCAGCTCGGCGCCATCGAGGTCGAGCGACTGGGGGAGCGCATGGACGTCATGATCAAGCCCATGGATGGGCTCCTGGGTGGGATGAGCGGTGTGGCTGGCACGACACTGCTCGGTGACGGCCGGGTTCTCATTGTCCTCGACGTGCAGGAGCTATTCAATTGACGGTAACTCGGGTCGACAAGGGCAAAATCGAACTCGCTGGCACCTGCCCCTCGGACGATGCCGAGACGCTGTTTCAGTTTCTGCTCGAAGACCGGTCCGCAGAGGTCGATTGGAGCAGATGCGAACGCGCCCACACCGCCGTCATTCAAGTTTTGCTGGCATCTGGATGCAAAATCACGGGTGCCCTAGGGGGGAACTTTCTTGGCGAGTATATCGACGCAGCGCTTCGCCGCGCCGGAGGTAAAATTCGGCCTTTCCCGGCCGGCTTATAGGTGCAACAACAAATTAAGGCAGTGCTTAAGGGCACTTGGAACAGGGACCCATGACATACAAGCTTCTGATCGTTGACGATAGCAAATTGGCCCGGATGGCCGCCGCGAAAGCGATGAGGGCGCTTTATCCGGATTGGGACCGCGTCGAGGCGTCCAATGCCGACGAGGCTCTCGCACTTGCGAAAGATGGAGCATTCGACGTCGCGTTAGTGGATTTCAACATGCCCGGCCGCGATGGGCTGCAACTGGCTGCCGACCTCAAGTCCAGCAATCCCTCGATGCACCTGGCTTTGGTCTCCGCCAACCACCAGGCAGAAATCATTGCCAGGACAAAGGCGATTGGAGCGGCATTTCTGGCCAAGCCTCTTTCAGAGCAGTCGCTCGGCGAATTCCTTAAAGAAGCGGTCCGACAGCTTGACTCGGCGAAATCATGAGCGAGAAAAAACTCGAATTGTTATCTGATCTTCAGATCGACGCCTTGACGGAGCTCGTGAATATCGGCGTGAGCCAGGCGGCGTCCAGTCTGCGTGAGATGGTCCATTCGCAGGTGCATCTGTCGGTCCCGTCCGTTCAATTGGTGAATCGGGCGCGCGCGGTTGAGATCCTAGCCCAACGAGAAGTCAAGAATCTGATCGCTGTCCATCAGGTGTTCGAAGGCGACATCACTGGCCGCGCATTGCTGATCTTTCCCGAAACCAAGAGCCTCGAGCTAGTCCGCGCCATCACAGGCGGTGATCTTCCGCTGGAGGATATTATCGAACTCGAGCAGGAGGCTCTGGCTGAGACAGGAAATATCTTGCTCAACAGCTGCCTCGCCACCATCGCAAACATGCTGCATCGCAGCCTGAGAATGTCGTTGCCGGAAGTGCTCCGCGGTGACGCGACCACCTTCTTCAATTTGGCGCCGCCGCCGCAAGCCGGCGACGTCGTATTGTTTCTCTACATCAATTTTGCGATCCGTGAGCGCGACATCAGTGGTTATATCGCGATGATCATGGACCTTCCGTCGCTGACGGCGTTAACACACCTTCTCGATGAATTCATTGCGCGGACGGCGGGCGAATTGGCACCGTAAGCAGATGATCGAGCCTAGACATGAATTGCTCGCAATGACGCTCGACACCCTGGATACGGGGGTCGCGATCGTTGACGGCGAACATCGTGTTGTCGGATGGAATGACTGGCTTGCGTCGGCGAGCGATATTTCGGCAGACGCGGCAAGGGGAAAGACGTTCGCGGAAATCTTTCCGGGCAAGCAGCTTGACCGGTTGAACTCGTCTATATCTGAAGCGTTGAACCTGGGCGCATCGAGCTTTCTCACCTCGTCGCTAAACCGTGGTCTGCTCCCTCTTCGAACGCGCGCCGGTTTACCTCTGGTCCACAACGTGTCCGTTCGCCCGCTGGGCCGGCTTCCATACAGGCAATGCCTTATCCAGGTGGTGGACGTCACCGGCGCCGCTCACCGCGAGCAGATCCTGCGGGCGCGGCAGAACGCTCGTTACGACGCGGTGATGGCCAGCGCACCGGACATCATTCTAACGCTCGATTCATTCGGGATAATTCAGTTCGCAAACCCCTCAGCGCTGACAGAGACCGGCTACTCCCAGTCGGAATTGATCGGGCTCCCGGTGCAGCAGCTTTTTGACGATCGGGGGAGCTGGGAGGCGGTTTGGCGCGAAATCCTTGAGGATGGGAAGCTGCATCGACCGATCGATTTGGTCGCCGTGCGGAAGGACGGTTCTCGCTCCTACCTGGATGTTTCTGCCTCACGCTGGTCTGATCGGGAGCGGATTTTTGTCACAGCCATCTTTCGAGATGTGAACGAGCGTCACGCGTCGGAAGAAACCTTGAGGAATCTCAATCAGACGTTGGAACGACGAGTTGCGGAGCGTACCCAGGAGCGAGATCGCATTTGGCAAGTCAGTCGCGATATGCTGGGCGTGGCTTCACTGGAAGGCACCTGGATAAGCGTCAACCCGGCGTGGACCCAAATACTTGGATGGCATCCCAACGAGATTTTGGGCAAGACGTCGGAATGGCTGGAGCGTCCCGACGAAGGCCAGAAAACACGCGACGGATTCGCTCGTCTAGCTGCAACCAACGAGGCGGAAAATTTCGAGAGCAGCTTTCGGTCGAGATCTGGCCAGTACCGCGTCCTCTCCTGGACCGCGGTAAACGTGGAGGGTCTGTTGTATTGCGTAGCTCGCGATGTCACCGATCAAAAGCGACAGCAGGAAGCCTTGATCAGGACCGAGGAGGCCCTACGGCAATCCCAAAAGATGGAAGCGGTCGGTCAACTGACGGGCGGCCTCGCTCATGATTTCAATAATCTGTTGACAGGCATTTCCGGGAGCCTCGAACTGCTGCAGTTGAGGATATCGCAAGGGAGGTTCAAGGACGTCGATCGTTACATAACGACCGCACAAGGTGCAGCGAATAGGGCCGCCTCCTTGACTCATCGACTGCTCGCCTTTTCGCGAAGACAAACGCTTGATCCGAGAGCGACCGACATCAACCGGCTCATCTCGGACATGCAGGTGCTGATCAAAAATACCATTGGGCCGATGATCGAGCTGCAGATCAACGATGCGGTAGATTTGTGGACGACGTTGGTCGATCCCAATCAGCTTGAAAACGCATTGTTGAACTTGTGCATTAACGCCCGCGACGCCATGCCCGATGGCGGTCAGATTTCGATCGAGACCACCAATTGTTCGTTTGATGCCCCCGCGGCCCGCGAGCGTGAGGTGAGGCCCGGCGATTATGTTTCGTTGACCGTATCGGATACCGGAACGGGAATGACGGAAGAGGTCGCACAACGCGCCTTCGATCCGTTTTACACCACGAAGCCGTTGGGGCAGGGCACTGGCCTTGGCTTATCTATGATTTATGGGTTCGCCAAGCAATCCGGCGGCCAGGTTCGGATTGAGTCGGTTGTCGGACACGGCACCAAGATTTTACTTTTTCTGCCTCGTCACTACGAAATGGAGCGGGATCACGACGTGGCCATGGATCAGCCTGGGTCGGCACGTGCCGTCGCCGGCGAAACCGTTCTCATCGTTGACGATGAGCCATCGATCCGAATGCTCGTTGCGGAAGTGCTCGCGGAATTCGGTTATAGGGCTATCGAAGCGGCCGATGGATCGAGCGCGCTGCGAGTGCTTCAGTCTGACACGCGGATTGACCTTTTGGTTACCGATGTCGGTTTGCCCGGTGGAATGAATGGACGCCAGTTGGCCGATTTTGGCAGGGTGGCCCGCCCGGCTCTCAATGTTCTTTTTATTACCGGCTATGCGGAAACCGCTGTGGCGAGCGGCGATAAACTCGGCCCAGGCATGGAAGTTATCGCCAAGCCGTTTGCGATGGACATCTTGACGGCCAAGATCAAGGAAATGATCTCCAAAAAATAGGCGAGCGGAACCATTTCAGATCTTCCTTTCGACGCGCCGGATAGCTCATCTGATCACGCTTGACGCGACGAAGCGCTAACGAGGACTGCTTGATCGGAAATCGCGTACGGTTTGACCAACTTCAAAAGGGGTAGGGCCCCGCCCTGGCGGGGCCGTTTTCTTTTGTCGCTGACTGATCACGAGACTGTCGACGGCGGTCGCGCCCAAGGAACCTGTGTCCGGCAGTTTAGTTAGGCTGGAACGAGGTTCGCGGATGAAGCCCCAGGCAGCCGCCCATTCGAACCATTGGAAATTTGCGTTGCTGCACGCTTGCCTTCTGTTGCCCATAGCCTTGGTCACAGCGACACAGATTAGAGCAGCGGAGTTGAGTCCAGACGCCATCAATTCGGCGGAGCCTTCCGGGAAGTCGCTCCCCGCCGACAAACCGACACCTGTCGGAATCCGGCTTCAAGTGCTCCTTGACCGCGCTCACTTTTCACCTGGAGAGATCGATGGCAAGTTTGGCGAGAATGCCAAGAAGGCACTCCGCGCCTATGCCGAGGCGCAACAGGCGCCGGCGGGCGTTACTCTCACTGATGATATCTGGAAAAAGCTGACATCCGACCTGCGGGCGGTTCTTGCGAGCTACACGATTACGGAAAGGGACATTTCGGGACCATTCCTTCAGAGGCTGCCCGACAAGATGGAGGATCTGAAGGGCATTCCGAGGTTGAGTTACTCGAGCCCGAGAGAAGCCTTGGCCGAGAAATTTCACATGAGTGAGCCGCTGCTCGGCGCATTGAATCCGGGTCAGCATTTCGACCGCGCCGGCACGACAATAGTGGTCGTCGACATAGGCGATAAGCATTCAGTAGCCGCTGCGAAGGCGGACCGGGTTGAGGTCGACAAGGTTAGACAGACCGTCAAGCTGTTCGATCGGTCGAATGCGCTTATCGGCTTCTACCCCGCAACGGTGGGAAGTGAAGAGAAGCCGTCACCAACCGGCACTCTCAAAGTCACCGAGATCGATCATAATCCGACCTATCGGTACAATCCCGACTATCACTTCAAGGGAGTTCACTCCCGCAAGCCGTTCGAGATAAAGCCCGGGCCGAATAACCCGGTGGGTACGGTCTGGATCAATCTGTCGGCTGACGGCTACGGCATCCACGGCACGTCCTGGCCGGGAAAAGTGTCCAAGGCTGCATCGCACGGCTGTGTGCGGCTTACGAATTGGGATGCCGAACGTGTAGCCGACCAAATCTCAAAAGGCACGCCAGTTGCTTTTATCGATGCGTCTCGCTCGTGAGGAAAGCATCCCAGATTGCAATTCGAGGCGGGGACTCCAGGCTTGGTGAGCAAAGCCTGGAGCCATTCCAAGACGCGGCTCGACGGGGGCTGAGGAACCGCGTCGGCCGATAAGCCCCGCCGCGCCGCGAAAGTTCCTAAGCGGATAGGCCACCGTTAGCTTCATGGCTCAGGCCGCATGAGCCTCCCCTTGTTACCCTCGACGCCCGCAAATTGCTTGGTATCAAGGAAATGATGCTGGCCGTCGGGGCTATCGTTCTTCGTCCCCCAAGGCCGACCCCTGGCGATGCCATCCGGCATCCTACTCGTGCGCCGCCGCCGCCCCGGCGCTACGGTGGTCTTCAAGCATAATCGGAGACGTCCATCGCTTGGAATGGACCTTGGAAGCCCTTTGCGCGTTGAGTTATCAAAGGCACCCCAAGGACGGACCGAAGCGCCTCGCGGGCCGCCCCGTGAAGGGCCGATCAGTCTCACAAGGATTATCAGCATGACTGGATCGGACTTGCCGCGCCACATCGTGGATCGATTTGAGAAACGTTGGGCGCAGAAGCTCGAAACTCAAGCGCGTAACTGGCAATCGGCAAAGCCCGACGGCCAAACGCTGACCAATCGGGACATGCCGGTGGTAGTCCGCCGTCGCAAGCGACCGAAGTTGGCTAAACAGCCGGCAGCTTAGCTTCACTGCATCAGAGCGTATGCAGCCGATTGCAAGACCCGAACGCGCCGCTGTTCGTGACATCGATCATGGCTGGACTAATGTTCTATCGCTCGAATCAAGCAGCGATACTTGTCGGGCTCTCTAGCGGCCGTAGGCAGATCGTGCGTGGCCTCCGTGAAGCCAACGAGGTCCGCGAATAGTACCGTCAGCCCCTCGATCCGGTCGGCGATCCGGTCCTCCTTGCCTGAAGTCAGCCGTGCGACGATCGAGGGAGGAAACACCGCGTTCATCAATGCCGACGAACGGTTATACTGCACCTGCAGCCCAATCTCCGCCTTGCGCAAGGTCGCCATCGCAAAGAAGACGATCAGCGCCATGAAGGCCAGCGTATTTAGGAATGCATGTGCCGCTATGATTTCTCGCACCGCATGGTTCTCCGGAAGGAATAATCCGTCCTTTGGCGCAAATTTCATCGATACCATCATGCCCGCGACGGCGACGGCAAGCCAACCTGCATAAGTGCGCCAGTGCTCCATTCCAAAAATGAAGATTAAGACGCCGCCCGCCAAGGTGTAATAGACATAGATCTGGCTGTCGCGTCCGAGGCACCAGTTCATCAAGAAGATGCAGGAAAGAGCAATCGCTACAAGCGTATGAGCGCCTAGATTGGGTCCGTACCTATGCAGACGGGGGATAAAGAGTAATGCAATGGCTACCGTG
>Ga0210389_10003373_pt1 | contig 12462 bp, 10 predicted proteins | sample IncBWH28OmetaG_FD_160127 | JGI IMG/M metagenome (GOLD analysis project Ga0210389, IMG submission 160127) | Forest soil microbial communities from Barre Woods Harvard Forest LTER site, Petersham, Massachusetts, United States - Inc-BW-H-28-O ...
CAACGCGCCGGTCTGGCCGAGCGCAAAGCCGAACGGAATAATGTCGTCGCGCGCCGCCGACATGCCCGCCATCATCACGCCCTCGCCGATGCGGACGAATTGATGAATGGCGACATGGCCGCCGAGAAAAGTGAAATCGCCGACTTCGACATGGCCGCCGAGCACGGTGTTGTTGGCGAGCGTCACATTGTTGCCGACCAGACAGTCGTGGCCGACATGGCTGCCGACCATGAACGAGCAGCGCTCGCCGATGCGGGTGATGCCGCCACCGTCTTCGGTGCCGGTGTTCATTGTCACGCCTTCGCGCAGCTCGCAGCGCGCGCCAATGACGAGCTTGGTCGGGCCGCCGCGATAGCGTACCGATTGCGGCGGCGTACCGAGCGAGGAGAACGGATAAACCACGGTCTCTTCGCCGATCGTCGTCACGCCGGTGATGTTGACGTGACTGAGCAAGCGCACGCCACGCTGCAGCTCGACCTGCGGCCCGACGATGCAATACGGCCCGATCTCAACACTGGCGTCAATGCGCGCGCCAGCGGCGACGCGCGCGGTCGGATCAATGGCCATTCATGCCTCGGTAATGACGGCGCCAACTTCGGCTTCGGCGATGAGCGCACCGCCGACTTTCGCCTCCGCGCGGTACCACCACATGTTGCGGCGGTGGGCGGTCTTGTTGACGTGATATTCGACGATGTCGCCCGGCATCGCGGGCTTGCGGAATTTGGCCTTGTCGATAGTGAGGAAATAAAAGATCGCGTTCCTGCGCGTCGCCTCGTCCATTTGCCGCAGGCACAAGACGCCCGCGGTCTGCGCCATGCCCTCGATCAGCAACACGCCGGGCATCACCGGATTGTCGGGAAAATGGCCGAGGAATTGCGGCTCGTTGAACGTGATGTTCTTGATGCCGATGCCGTGGTCCTCGCCCTTGATGTCGATGATGCGGTCGATCATCACGAACGGATAGCGATGCGGCAGGAGCTTCAAGATCTCACGGATGTCAGCGGCTTCGATGGTTTCGTCGTTCATGCGTCGCCCCCATCGTCAGCCTCTCTGCCGTAAACCAATTTGCGCACCATCGCGACGCCCTTGAGCCATTCACGCGCCGGCCGGGCAGGGAAACCGGCCCAGCGCGCCTTCGCGGGTACATTGGACATCACGCCGCTCTTGGCGCCGAGCACGGCAAAGGCGCCGATTTTCAGATGGTCGCCGATCCCCACCTGCCCAGCCATGGTTACGAAGTCTTCCACGATCACACTGCCAGAAATGCCAGTTTGCGACACGATCACGCAATGCCGGCCGATGCTGGTGTTGTGTCCGATTTGCACGAGATTGTCGATCTTGGTGCCCTCGCCGATGACAGTATCGCGCGAGGCACCGCGGTCGATCGTGGTATTGGCGCCGATCTCGACATCGTCCTGGATGATGACGCGGCGGGTCTGAGGAATTTTCTGGTAGCCCTTGGCGCTCGGCAAATAGCCGAAGCCGTCTTGGCCGATACGGGCGCCGGGATGAACGATCACCCGGTCGCCAATCAACGCACATAAAACGGATGCATTGGCGCCGACCGCGCAGTCGCGCCCGATGCACACGTCGGGACCGATGACGGCGCGCGGCCCGACGACGGCAAACGGATCGATCGTCACGCCGGATTCAAGGCGAGCGGTCGGATGCACCTGGGCGCCCGGGGCGCGGCCTTCGGTGCCGAACAGCGACGACGGGCGCAGCATGTCGGGAAACAGTTTGCGCGTCACAGCAACGAAGGCCGGATAAGGATGCGCGGTCTCGAGAATGGCAATGCCCGGCGGCAGCGCAGCGGCAAAGCGCGGCCCGACCAAACAGGCGCCGGCGCGCGTTATCGCGGCATCACCGAGATATTTGGAGTTGTCGAGAAAGGTCAAGTCGGAAGGCCCGGCGGTATCGAGCGGCGCGATGTTCCTGATGCGGCGATCGGTGGGAACGCCTTCGCGCAACTTGGCGCGCGTCAACGCGGCGATGTCGCCGGTGGTCAACTCGCAAGTGGGTCTGACAGAGTCGGGCATCCAGCCGTCCGTAGCAAAGCTCAGAGCGCGATCCGGAAAGGTGGGTCCCGGTCTTGCGTCAAGATCATGCGCAATAAGCCGTCAGAATTTGGCGCCGCCGCCGAAGGCGAACCATTGCGTGCGGTCATACGCACCTTTGGTGATCGGATAGGCGAAGTCGAAGCGCAGCGGCCCGAACGGTGAATCCCAGATCAAGCTGGCGCCCACCGAGGAGCGAATAAGCGAACTATCGTTATAGGCCATGCCGCATTGGCACTGGAAGGAACCGCCGGCGCCGTTAACGGTGCCGTTGATCTCCCCCGTTGGAGCAAATTGAGTTTCGCCACGATACCCCCAGACCGATCCGGCATCAGCGAAGACTGCGCCGCGGAAACCTGAATCCTTGGGCAGGAAGTAGAACGGATATTGGAATTCGAGGCTGGCGCCCCAGTAATTGGTGCCGCCGATATTGTCATTGGTCGTGCCGAAGGTGATATCGCGCGGCCCGATGCCCGCCGGCTCGAAGCCGCGCACGAGATTCGGCCCCATCTTGAAGTCGTCGAGCATGCGCACGTAGCCGCTATTGCCGCCGGCACAAACCGAATTCGACGGACAATCGTTGAAGCCGTGCATGGTGCCGCCTTGCAGATGCAGGATGCTGACCAGATCGGACGCGACCTCGTAATAGCTGCGGAAATCCGCCGTGGTCTTCATGTAGGCGGTGTCGCCGCCGGCGCCGGCAAAGTCCTGACCGAAATTGAAATAGATGCCGTTGGTCGGATTCTTGTTGTTATCCAGCGAGTTATAGACGAGGCCGTAGCCGGGCGCCGAGGTGAATGTTTGCCCCTGCGCAAGCTCAGCGCGGACCGGCAGCGACGCTTCACCATCCGCCAGACAGCTCGTCTGCGTGCCCGCCGCGGCCGCGGCGGCATAGCCGGGCCAGAACGGCCCCCCGGCGTTGCTCGACGCCGCGAGCGCTGCCGGCGTCGGGAAAGTATTCGCGAAGTCCGGATTAATATTGTTGCAGTTGTCCAAAGTGCTGGGTAGCTGAATATCTTGCACATAGGCCGAGTAGCGCAACTGAATGGCGAGATCCTCGCGCAGCGGCAGGCCCCATTTGAGGACGCCGCCGTAGGACTCGGTGCCATAGGAAATATAGGTGTTCGACAGCGTCTGCTTGGCGAACAAATCGAGGCCCAGGCTGGAGCGGGTATCGAGAAAATAAGGCTCGGCGAAACTAAGCTCGACGCCTTTGGTATATTGCCCATAAGTCACCGCAGCCCTCGCGAAACGTCCGGTGCCGAGCAGGTTGCGCTCCTGCACCGAGACTTCGCCGAGCCAGCCGTCCGACGTCGAATAGCCGCCCATGATGGAGAAATCACCGGTCGAGTTCTCCTCAACATCGACATTGATCACCACACGATCGGGCGCCGAGCCCGGCTCGTTGGTGATTTTCACCGACTTGAAGAAGTTCAGATTTTTGATACGCCGCTCGGCGCGGTCGACCAGCGCCCGGTTATAGGGATCACCCTCGCCGATATCGAATTCGCGCCGGATCACATAGTCGCGGGTGCGATAGTTGCCGCGGATATTGATGCGTTCGATATAGGCGCGCTGGCCCTCGTCGACGACAAAAACGACGCCGATGGTTTGATTTTGCGGATTGCGGTCGCCGCGGGGGCGCACCGTGCCGAACGGATAGCCGCGCCGGGCCAGCTCGATGGTAATCGCCTCGACCGTCTTCTCGATCGCCTCGCCGTTATAGATCTGCCCGCTCGACATCAACAAATAAGTCCGCAACGACGCGCCATCGACGGCGCGTACATTCGACTGAATATCCACGGCGCCGAAATGATAGAGCGGCCCCTCTTCGATCGTGAAAGTGACGGTGAAGCCTTTTTGCCCCGGATCGTAGACGCCGGTCGCCGATACGACCTGAACGTCGGCATAGCCGTGCTTGAGATAGAAGCGCCGGATCAGATCGCGATCGGCCTCGATACGGTCGGCATCGTAGACGTCCGTCGTCTGCAGGAAGCTTAGGAAATTGGATTCCGCGGTCTTGATCACGTCTTTGAGGCGCCAATCCGAATAGGCTTTGTTGCCGACAAAGACGATGTGCTTGATGCCGGTTTTCTCGCCTTCGTTGATCTCGAACACCAGATCGACGCGATTGTTCGGACGCTCGATGATTTTGGGCACAACCGACACGTCGAAGCGGCCGTTGCGCTGATAAATCTCGATGATGCGCTGGACGTCCGCCTGCACTGTCGATTTGGACAGCGTGCTGCGCTCCTTGGACTGGATTTCTTCGGTGAGCTGCTCGTCCTTCATCCGGTGATTACCCTCATAGGCAACCCGGTTGATGATTTGCCCCTCGACGACCGTGACAATGACCTTGCCGCCAGATTGGGAAATGTGGACGTCCTGGAACAGGCCGGTGGCGTAGAGCGATTTCAACGCGGCGTCGATGCTGTTGGCATCGAGGGTACCGTTGGGGCCTGGTTTGAAATACGAGCGCACGGTGTCGGCTTCGACGCGGCGGTTGCCTTCGACGACGATAGAGTTGGGCGATATGCCAACGCCTGCGGGGGCCGCTAACGCGGCACCTGACAATGCGGCCATTGGCGCAAAGCCGAAAAGCCCCATTCCGAGGAGCAAGCCGGCCACGACAAGCCCTCGTTTTACCCGCACACACATGTCCATGCGCAACGCGCCCTTCACCCTCGTGGCCGCCCCCAGTGGCGGGTTACTGCGAAATCTCCTTCAGTGCGCCTTGCTCAGTCTCAATTTCTCTTGATATTCCATGTACTTCTACCATCCCCGTAACGTTACCGCCACCCCGCTGGCAGCCCACACCCTGACATAACCCAACAAACGCCCTCAGGGTCGCCGCACCTCCCCCGTGCGCCGGCCCTTAGGACGTCGTCAGATGAACGATGTCATTGAAAGTTGCAAATATCATCAACATGACGACGATCGCGAGACCGATGCGAAACCCAACCTCCTGCGCTCGTTCCGAGAGCGGACGGCCTCGCATTGCTTCGATCGAATAGAACAAAAGATGACCGCCATCGAGCAGCGGGATCGGGAACAGATTCAGCAACCCGATCGATACCGAGAGCACGCCGACGAGATGGATCAGGGCGACGAAGCCGATCTTCGCCACCTGACCCGAAATCTGCGCGATCCGGGCCGGGCCGCCGAGCTGGTCGGCCGATTCGCGGCCGACAACGACGCCGCCGATATAACTCAGCGTACGATCGACGATGAACCAAGTCTCCTGCGCGCCCATTACAACGGCCTGCGGCGGCGACACCGGCTGGAACTTCATATCGTCGGCGTCCATCGAGCGGCTGATGCCGAGAATGCCGATGCGATGGACATTGCCGAAATTGTCTTTGATCTCTTTCAGGGCCGGCGTCGCCTGGAGCACAAGCTGCGTGCCCTTGCGATCAACCTCGATGTCGAGCTTGTCGCCGGCGCTCTCGCTGACAACGCGCTGCATGTCGGCGAAGTCGTCGACCGGCTTGCCGTTGATCGCCAAGACCACGTCGCCGGTCTGGAATCCGGCGGTGGCGGCGGCGCTGTCGGCCTGCACCGAGTCGACGCGCGCGCTCATCGATTGCTTGCCGTAGATCATGAAGATCGCGGCGAAAATGACGATAGCCAGGATGAAATTCGCCACCGGGCCGGCGACCACGATGGCCGCCCGCTTGCGCACGGGTTGGAAGAAGAAGCTCTCGGCGCGTTCGCCGTCGTTCATCGACTCAAGCCGCGGTGTCTCCGGAACGCTCGCAGCGTTTTCGTCGCCGAAGAATTTCACATAGCCGCCGAGCGGAATGGCCGAAATCTTCCAGCGCGTGCCGTGCCGGTCATTGAAGCCGGCGAGCTCGGGGCCGAAGCCGATAGAAAACACCAGAACCCGCACGCCGCACAGCCGTGCGACGATAAAGTGCCCGAACTCGTGAAAGAACACGACGATGCTGAGCACGAAGATGAAAGGAATGAGGTAGCCGACAACGCCGCCCCCCAGCGCATGCAAATGCGACAGCAAATACGACCCCATACGATGTTTCTACGCCCCGCTCTGCCGCGTTCCCCGATCCTTAACGCTAGGATGCCATTGCGGCAATTTCGGGCAAGAGGTCAGCCGCTACCCTTCTGGCATTATGGTCAACGGCGAGCGCTTCTTCCACCGTCTGCGGCTCCTTGGTTCCACCGCGCCGCTCCATGGCATCGAGGGTTCTCTCGACCAGGGCGGGAATGCCGCTAAACCCTAGACGTTTCTCGACAAATTCGTGTACAGCAACCTCGTTTGCGGCGTTGAGAATGGTCGGCGCCGCGCCGCCGGTTGCAAGCGCCTGGCGCGCCAGCGCAAGCGCCGGGAATCGCACCATGTCCGGCTCTTCGAAGGACAGTGTCGAAACCTGGGCCAGATTGAGCCGCGCCGCGGGCGTTTCCATGCGCACCGGCCAGGCAAGACAGTGCGAAATCGGGATTCGCATATCCGGCGAGCCGAGCTGCGCGATCACCGAGCCATCGCGAAATTCAACCAGGCCGTGAATGATCGACTGCGGATGGACCACGACATCAAGTTCGTCAGGCGCCCGCGCGAACAGGTGGTGTGCTTCGATGAGCTCGAGGCCTTTGTTCATCAGGGTGGCGGAATCGATGGTGACCTTCGGCCCCATCGACCAGATCGGGTGCTTGAGCGCCTGCTCCAGGGTGACACTGCGGATCTGCTCGGCCGTAAAAGTGCGGAACGGCCCGCCGGACGCAGTGAGTATGATGCGGCGGACATCTTCGCGCCGGCCGGAGCCGAGCGCCTGGAAGATCGCATTGTGCTCGGAATCGACCGGCAGCACATTGGCGCCCGCCGCGGCCGCGCGGCGCATGAACAGGGCGCCGGCGCAGACCAGGCATTCCTTGTTGGCGAGAGCGACGGCGGCGCCGCGCTCGGCGGCGGCAAGCGTCGGCGCGAGGCTTGCCGCGCCGGTGATTGCGGCCATGACCCATTCGGCCGGCCGCTGCGCGGCCTCGACCAAGGCTTCCGGGCCGGCTGCGGCTTCGATGCCCGAGCCCGACAACGCGGATTTAAGCTCGGCATAAGCGTTGTTGTCGGCGACAGCGGCAAAGCGCGCGCCGAGTTCCCGTGCCAATTGCGCCAAGGCGGCCGCGTCGCGATTGGCCGTGACGGCCTCGACCGCATAGCTCGCGGGATCGCGGCGCAACAGATCGGCCGTGCTTGAACCGATCGAGCCGGTAGCGCCCAGGATCGATATTGTTTTCGGTGCCACGTCAGTCTGCGGCACGCGCGCAACTTTTGCCAAGGGCCGTTTCTGCTTCATCGAAGTCATCGATCAAATCCTACCACACCAACAGGCCGCGGGCTGGAGCAGCCACGCCTTGGCGCAAAATGCCGATCAAGACGGCCGCAAACGCTGCGACCAGAAATCCGTCAAGCCGGTCCATGACGCCGCCGTGCCCCGGAATGAGGTGACCCGTGTCTTTAACGCCAAATCGCCGCTTGATGGCTGACTCGAAGAGGTCGCCGCCTTGCGCGACGAGCGAAAGCGCCAATGCCAGAGCTCCTGCGACCGCACCCCGGGTACCCCCGCTCGCATAGGCGACCGCAACCCCTGCGGCAACCCCCCCGAGGAAGCCGCCAATCGCTCCGGACCAGGTCTTGTTCGGGCTCAGACGCGGCCAGAGCAACGGACCACCGATCGAGCGGCCGACCAGATAGGCAAAAATGTCGGTGGCCCAGACGACGGCGAAGAGGAAAAGCAGCGCCTGCAGACCGTAGTCCGGATCGCCGCGCAACAGTGCGGGGCAGAGCAAAACAATGCCGGCATAGATTACCCCGCCCGCGCCCCAAGCCGGCGTAACCTGCGGCACTTCGCGACGCGGCCAAACCGCCACCATCACGCCGGCGAGAATGGCGCCGATAGCGATGGCGCAGATTGCCGCGGCGGCCGCGCTCGTACCGATGAACGCCGCAGCAACCGCAAGCGCCGCGAACCCAGGCGCGAGGATACGCGGCTCTGCCCCGCGTGCCACGAGCTGGGTCCATTCCCAAAGCACCGCGCCGGCCGCGAGCGCGCAGACGACGATGAAAACCCAGCCGCCCAGATAGGCTGCCACGATCGCCACCGGCGCCAGCACCAGGGCCGAGACGGCGCGGCGCTTGAAATTTCGTCCTGCGCCTTCCGGCGCGACAGTTCCGCCGGCGCCGCGATCCTGATTGTTTGCTGTAGTCACGAGGCGGTCTGAGCAATCAATCCGCCGAAACGGCGCTCGCGCCGGCGGAATTCCGCAATTGCGGTCTCGAGCACGCTACGGTCGAAGTCGGGCCAATTGACCGGTACGAAAACGAGCTCGCTATAAGCGGATTGCCAGAGCAAAAAGTTCGACAGCCGCTGCTCGCCGCTGGTGCGGATAATGACATCGGGATCCGGTACGTCCGGCGCATCGAGATGACGGGTCAGTAGCTCTGGCGTGATGTCGCTGGCCGCGAGCCGCACCTGTGCAACTTCCATCGCGAGGCGGCGCGCCGCGCGAGCGATCTCCTGCCGCGCGCCGTAATTGAAGGCGACAACGAGAAGGAGCCCTTCATTGTGCCGCGTCAGATTTTCGGCTTCTTCGAGCAGGCCGCGGATGTCTTTGGCCAGATCCTCGCGCTCGCCGATGACGCGGACGCGGACGTTGCTCTTGTGCAATTCGGCGAGATCGTTGCGGATGAAACGACGCAGCAGCGACAGCAGGTCGCCGATCTCCGATTGCGGCCGCGACCAGTTCTCCGAGCTGAAAGCGAAAATCGTCAGCACGGCAACGCCGAGTTCGCCGGCCGCGCGCACCGTCTTGCGCAATGCCTCGACGCCGCGCCGGTGGCCCTCCACCCGCGGCAGGCCGCGCGCCGCGGCCCAGCGTCCATTGCCGTCCATGATGATGGCGACATGCCGCGGCACGTCAAAACCGCTGTCGGTCGTGGTGCGCGGCTGCGTCGCCTCGGTTATCGAGACTGCGTCACTCAAACCGTCATGATCTCCTTTTCCTTGCCGGCCAGCATCTTCTCGACTTCGGCGATGGTCGCGTCGGTCACTTTCTGCACTTCTCCGGCTTGATGCTTGTGTTCGTCCTCGCTCATCTGATGGTCTTTTTCCATCTTCTTGAGCAGATCGAGGCCGTCGCGACGGACGTGGCGCACCGCAACGCGCGCGCCTTCGGCATATTTGTGCGCGACCTTGACGAGCTCGCGCCGGCGCTCTTCGTTCAGTTCGGGGATGCGCAAGCGCACATTTTGTCCTTCGGTCGACGGACTTAATCCCAAATTGGCGGCCGAGATTGCCTTCTCGACCGCATGCACCATCGAATGGTCCCAGACCTGAACGTTGAGCAGGCGCGGCTCCGGCACACTGATCGTGGCGAGCTGATTGAGCGGCATGTGGTTGCCGTAAGCGTCGACCTGAATGCTATCGAGCAAAGCGGTCGAAGCCCGCCCGGTGCGCAGGCCCGAAAGCTCGTGCCTGAGCGAGCCAAGCGCACCCTGCATGCGGCGCTTGAGATCGTTCATGTCGAATGCGGCACTTGCCATATTGCGCTCTCCTGACAGGCTCTTGACAGTCTACTGGCGCCTCTCCAAGGCGCCGACGCGAGCCGTAAACCCAATCCGACTTTACTTGGAAAACCGCCCAATTGCGTAGCCGGTGGCGCGTAGCCTTAACCGACCGTGGTGAAAGGCCCTTTTCCGCACAAGACGTTCTCGATCGCGCGCGGCTCCCGGATCGAAAACACGATGATAGGCATCCGGTTTTCCTGGGCAAGCGCGAAAGCCGTCGCGTCCATGATCTTGAGCCGGCGGTCGAGCGCCTCCTGGTGGCCGAGACGCTCGTAGCGGGTGGCCGCCGGATCCTTCTTGGGATCGGCCGTGTAGACGCCGTCGACATCGGTCGCCTTGAGGACGGCGTTGCACTCCATTTCGGCGGCGCGCAGGACGGCGGTCGTGTCGGTGGTAAAGAACGGATTGCCGGTGCCGCCGGCGAAGACGATGATACGCTCATTCTCGAGATGCCGCAGCGCGCTCTGCCGTTCGTAGGTTTCGCAGACCTGCGGCATGATCAAAGCCGACATGGCGCGTGCTTCGACGCCGGCGCGCTCGATGGCAGCGACCAGAACCAGCGCATTCATTACGGTCGCCAACATGCCCATGGCGTCGGCCGTGGGCCGTGACAGGCCGTCTTCGGAAATCTGCGCCCCGCGCAGCACATTGCCGCCGCCGACGACGACCCCGAGCGCGATGCCGAGCTTATGGCCCGAGACCAAATCAGCCGCGAAGCGGTCGATGGTCGGCTGATGAATCCCGAACTTCTCCGGGCCGCTGAGCGCCTCGCCGGACAGCTTGACGATCACCCGCCGGTAGTTCGGTTTGTCCATTGGAGGGCCCCTGATACCGCTCTTTGGGACGGCTCTAATGCGTGCCGGCAAGCGCGGCGACTTCGCCGCCGAAATCGTCGCTCGGCTTGTCGATACCTTCACCGAGCGCAAAGCGCACAAAGCCCGTCACCTTGATCGGACTGCCCACTTTGCCTTCAGCCTCTTTAATGGCCTGCGCCACGCTCTGCTTGCCCTTCTCGTCGAAGATGAAGGGTTGCTCAAGCATGCAGACTTCCTTGTAGAAGGTCTTGAGGCCCGACTCGACGATTTTTTCGATCATAGCTGCTGGCTTGCCCTGTGCCTTGAACTTGTCGGCGAGCACATTTTTCTCGCGCTCGACGACCGCGGGGTCGAGGCCTGAAGGATCGACGGCTTGCGGATTGGCCGAGGCGACGTGCATCGCCAAAAGCCGGCCGAACGCTTTGAGTTCGTCGGTCTTTCCCGCCGATTCCAGCCCAACGATCACGCCCATGCGGCCGAGCCCATCGGTGACCGAACTGTGCACGTAAGTGCCGACCACGCCCTTGCCGACCGAAACCTCGGCGGCGCGGCGCAAAGTCATGTTCTCGCCGATCTTGGCGACATTGTCGGAAATCGCATCGGCAATGCTGATGCTGCCGGCCTTGGCGCCGAGGATCTTGTTGACGTCAGGACCGGTGCCGAGCGCCACATCCGCGATCATTTTGACGAGGCCCTGGAACAATTCATTGCGCGCGACGAAATCGGTCTCGGAATTCACCTCGACGACGACGCCTTTGGTGCCCAACGTCGCGACGCCGATCAGGCCCTCGGCGGCGACGCGCCCGGCCTTCTTGGCGGCCTTGGACAGGCCCTTCTTGCGCAGCCAGTCGACAGCCGCATCGATATTGCCGCCGCTCTCGTTAAGCGCCGCCTTGCAGTCCATCATGCCGGCGCCGGTCTGGTCGCGGAGCTCCTTGACCATGGAAGCGCTGATATTCTCTGCCATTGAAGTTGGTCCCTGATATCGGTCCAGTATTCGCCCAAACCCTTATGCGACTAAGCTGGTCGTCGTCGCCGCGCCGTGATCCGGACTGGCCGGGCCGGCGCGGCGTCAAAGTAGCGCCATCGGTACGCGAGACAGCCGCCGCAGACGAAAACGCTTGCGGCCGTCCTACACTTCCTCGGCCGTCAGTTCCTTGGCCTTGGCGATCCAGCCCTCGACGCGGCCGGGCAGTCCGACCTCTTCGCCGACCCTATGCGCCGCCGCGGCGGACAGTTCGGCGATCTGCTGATAGTGGAAAATGCCAAGGTCGTTGAGTTTCTTCTCGACGGTCGGCGATACGCCCGTCAGCTTCTTGAGATCGTCGGCGACGCCGCGCGGGCCCGACAGCGGCTCGAAGCCAAGCGTGCTGGTTTCGGCCGGCAACTCTTCCGCGATCGGCTCGGCCTGGGCGCCGGCATCGATGCCGTGCGAACCCTGGGCGCGCGAAATGCCGTCGAGCGCCGCACGCGCGATGAGATCGCAATAAAGCGTGATGGCACGGCTGGCGTCGTCGTTGCCCGGCACGACGTAAGTGATGCCGTCCGGATCGCAATTGGTATCGACGACCGCCGCGACCGGCACGTTAAGGCGGCGCGCCTCTTTGATCGCGATGTCTTCCTTGTTGGTGTCGATGACGAAGACCAGGTCGGGAAGGCCGCCCATGTCCTTGATGCCGCCGAGCGCGCGGTCGAGCTTGTCGCGCTCGCGCTGCAAGGTCAGGCGCTCTTTCTTGGTATAGCCCTGCGCCTCGTTCGACGCGAGCATCTCGTCAAGCGCACGCAGCCGCTTGATCGAGTTCGACACCGTCTTCCAATTGGTCAGCGTGCCGCCGAGCCAGCGCGAATTGACGTAATACTGCGCCGAGCGTTTGGCGGCCTCGGCGATGGCGTCCTGCGCCTGCCGCTTGGTGCCGACGAACAGGATACGTCCGCCTTGCGCCACGGTGTCGCTGACCGCCTGCAAGGCGCGGTGCAGCATCGGCACCGACTGCGTCAGGTCGACGATATG
>Ga0210389_10003374_pt1 | contig 12459 bp, 10 predicted proteins | sample IncBWH28OmetaG_FD_160127 | JGI IMG/M metagenome (GOLD analysis project Ga0210389, IMG submission 160127) | Forest soil microbial communities from Barre Woods Harvard Forest LTER site, Petersham, Massachusetts, United States - Inc-BW-H-28-O ...
GCGCCATCCCCGGCACCGTCCACTTCAGCAGCTTGCGCTGCCCGATCACCTCGCTCGCCTGCGACTCCAGGTCGGTTCCCGGGTGCCCGCGCACGTAAGCAAGCCGCTCCGGCGCCGGCTGGCCCGACAAAGCCAGCCGCTTCAGCCACCACAGCCGCCGCCCCGCCACCGCCAACGCGATAACGGTCAGTCCCAGGCCGATGATCATCCGCAGGACCACGCGCAACCTCCTTGTATGCCTGGTCGGTTACCGGTTACCGGTTACCGGTGCCGCTTGGCGATTTCGTCGAGGAGCTGGGGGATGACGGTGAACAGGTCGCCGACGACGCCGTAGTCGGCGATCTCGAAGATGGGGGCCTCGGGGTCCTTGTTGATGGCGATGATGGTCTTGGCGGTCTGCATGCCGGCCCGGTGCTGGATGGCGCCGGAGATCCCGGCGGCGATGTAGAGCTGCGGGGAGACGGTCTTGCCGGTCTGGCCGACCTGGAACTGGTGCGGGTACCAGCCGGCGTCGGTGACCGCGCGGGAGGCGCCGACGGCGGCGCCGAGGGCGTCGGCCAGTTCTTCGATGACCTGGAACCCTTCTGGGGAGCCGGTACCGCGACCGCCGGAGACGATGACCTGGGCCTCGGTCAGCTCGGGGCGCTGGCTGGGTTCTGCGGGGGTGCGACCGGTGATGGTCGTGGCCTTCGCCGCGTCGGACGCCGCGAAGGCCACGGGCTGGAGGGTGGCCGCGCCCGGCGACCGCTCGGGACTCACCGCATTTGGCCGCAGCGCGATGACGGGGGTCCCGGCCGTGACGACCGAGTGGACGGTGATCGCGCCGCCGAAGTTGGGCTGCTCCGCCACCGGGGCGCCGTCGTCGCCCGGCACGACGTTGACCGCGTCGGTCAGCACGCCGGAGGCGGCCTTGACCGCGAGCCGCCCCGCGATCTCCTTGCCCTCGGTCGTCCCGGCGACGAGCACCGCGGCCGGCGTCACCGACGCGACCAGTTGCGCGAGCAGTTCCGCCTTCGGTGCGACCACGTACTCGTCGAACTCGGCGCCGCCTGCGACGTACACCTTCTCCGCCCCGTACTCCGCGAGCCGGGCGGCCGCGGCGTCCGCGCCTGGCCCCGTCCACACCACGGAGGGCGCGCCAAGCCGCCTGGCGGCGGTGAGCAGTTCCAGGGTGACCTGCTTGACCCCGCCGTCAGCGCTGTGCTCCGCGAGGACCAGTACCTCAGCCATGTGAACCCAGGCCTCCCTAAATGAACTTCCGCTCGGCGAGGAACCCGGCCGCCTTGCTGCCGCCGTCCCCCTCGTCCTTCACGATCACCCCGGCCGCACGCGGCGGGCGGGCCGCGAAGTCCGCCACCAGCGTCGAGGCCTTCGCCAGCCCGACCGAGCCGGCGTCCAGGGAAAGGTCCGCCAGCGTCAGAACCTGCACCGGCTTCTTCTTCGCCGCCATGATCCCCTTGAACGTCGGGTACCTGGGCTCGTTGATCTTCTCCACCACCGACACCACCGCCGGCAGCGACCCCGACACCAGCGCGTACCCGTCGTCGGTCACCCGGCGGACCGTCACCTCAGACCCGGAGATCTCCACCTTCGACGCCAGGGTCAGCTGCGGCACGCCCAGCCGCTCGGCCAGCATCGCCGGCACCACCCCGGTCCGCGCGTCGGTCGACTCAGACCCCAGGATCACCAGGTCGAACCCCACCAGCCGCAGCGCCGCGGCCAGCGCCGCCGAGGTCGCCAGCGCATCCGACCCCGCCAGCCCGTCATCGGTCACGTGCACGGCCTTGTCCGCGCCCATCGACAGCGCCTTGCGGATCGAGTCGGCCGCCTTGCCCGGGCCCATCGACAAGATCGTCACCTCGCCGCCGTGTGCCTCGGCGATCTTCAGGCCTTCTTCGATCGCGTACTCGTCCAGGACGTTAATGACGCCGTCAGCCGATGCCCGGTCCAGCGTGCCGTCACCAGGCGTGAGCGTGCGCTCAACCTCGGTGTCCGGCACCTGCTTCACGCACACCACGATGTTCACCAAGGTGCCTATCCTTCCTGCGTTAGACGGGATGCCTGGGCACGGATGGCCAGGGCCCCGGGTCCTTAGGCACGAGCAAGAACGTCCGTGCGACCGCATTCTCTGGTCACCGGCTGCTCCGCAGCGTCCCTGAGGCTGTCTGGCGCCCGTAGCTGTCCCGTACCGCCGTGCTGATCGCGTCGGGCTCCCTGGCGGCGCTGACCACCATGCCCTGGTGATCGAACAGCGGGGAGAGCAGGCGATAGTCGAAGGTCAGGTCCCGTGCGCCCGCACTGCCAGGGCAGCCGGCCGCGCGGGCGGCCTCGGCCATGGCCAGGGCCTGCAGCGGTCCGTGGACCACCAGCCCGGGGTAGCCCTCGACGTCGCGGGCGTAGCCGCGGTCGTAATGGATGCGGTGCGCGTTGTAGGTCAGGGCAGAAAAGCGAAACAGCAGGGTCGGTGACACATCGATCGGTCGTTCGCCTTCGCCTGGAGGTACAAGCGGGCCGGCCGCGGTTGCCGCAGCCTGCTGCCCGGCCGCCGCGCGGTAGACGACGTCCTGCCGCTCGTCGACGATGACGCTGCCGCGTTGCAGGACCTGGTGGTGCACCGTGACGAAGGTGAGCGGGCCGGACCGGCCCTGCTTGTCCTCGGCCGACAACACGCGGCTGCGCCGGGTGGCTGGCTCGCCGCAGCGCAGCGTGCCGCTGGCGCGGACGCGGCCGCCGGCCCACATCCTGCGCAGGCCAGGTCCCGGGGGAGCGGGGACGGTGCCGCGGACCGGGTGGCCGTCAAGGCCCAGGTCGGCCTGTGCGGGCCGGTCGAGAAGGTAGACCCAGTGCCAGAGCAGCGGTAGCCCCTCGCCGTCCGCCACATTGGGCAAGGGGACGTCAAGTAGCGCGCCAAGCGCCTGCGCCGGCCAGGGAAGCAGGATCTCGGTCTGTTCGCTGACCGCGCTCATCGCCCCTGCTCCGCCGCGGCGTCCCCGCGGACAGGGCCGAATTCCGCGCGGATCGCCTCGGTGTGCTCGCCGAGCGCGGGCACCGGTCCCATGACGGGTGCCTGCCCCGCTACCTGGACCGGTGGCAGCAGCGCGTCGATGTCGCCGCCGGGAGTACGGACCGTCCGCCACCTGCGGCGGGCACGCAGTTGCGGGTGCCTGGTCAGCTCTTCCGGCGTCCGGAGCCGGGCGTTGGCGATCCCGGCAGCGTCGAGCGCCGCGCTTACCTCATCGGCGCTGCGATCGGCGATCGCATCATCGATAATCGCCGTCAGCGTGTCGTTGTGCGCCACCCGGTCCGTGTTGGACGCGAAGCGAAGATCCGCTGCCAGCTCGCCGCGCCCCAAAATGTCGCGGCAGAACGCGAGCCATTCCCTTTCGTTCTGGATGCCGATGAAGACGGCGCCGTCCCGCGTACTGAACGGTCCGTAGGGCGAGATGGAGGGGTGCCTCGTCCCGGTTCTGCGGGCAGGTTCCCCGCCGTAGCGGGAGAAGTAAGCGGGCTGGGTCATCCACTCGGCGAGCGCGTCGATCATCGCCACGTGCAGCGCGGCGCCCCGGCCGGTGCGCTCACGGTCGTAGAGCGCCGTGAGGATGCCGCTGTAGGCGTACATGCCGGCGGCGATGTCGGCGACGGAAATCCCTGCCTTGGCGGGGGCTTCTTCGGTGCCGGTTGCCATCACCAGCCCGGTCTCGCACTGCACCAGCAGGTCGTAGGCCTTCTTCAGGCGGTAGGGGCCGTCGGGCCCGTAGCCGGAGACCGAGCAGTAGACGAGCCGGCGCCGGCCCGAGCGCAGCGCCGTGGACCCGAGCCCGAGACGCTCGGCCGCACCGGGAGCCAGGTTCTGCACGAACACGTCGGCGCTGTCGATGAGCCGTATCAGCAGGTCCCGGTCGGCCGGCTCCTTGAGGTCAAGCTGGACGCTTTCCTTGCCCCGGTTGAGCCAGGCGAAGTAGCTGGACTGGCCGAGCGTGGTGTGGTCGTAATCGCGGGCGAAGTCGCCCGTGCCTCGCCGCTCGATCTTGATGACGCGCGCCCCGAGATCGGTTAGCTGCCTGGTCGCGAACGGCGCGGCAACGGCCTGCTCAAGGGAGACGACAGTGACACCGTCTAGCGGGTGCCGCATGCTGACAGTCCTTCCAAGTGCGGGTTTTCTTGGGTCACGGGGAAATGCGGTAGCGCTTGATCAGCTGCCTGGCGATCACGTTGCGCTGAATCTCATTGGTGCCCTCGCCGACGATCATCAGCGGCGCGTCCCGGAAATAGCGCTCGACGTCGAACTCCGTGGAGTAGCCGTAGCCACCGTGGATGCGGACGGCGTTCAGCGTGATCTCCATCGCGGCTTCCGAGGCGAAGAGCTTCGCCATCCCCGCTTCCATGTCGGAGCGTTCTCCGAAGTCGTAGCGGCGGGCCGCGTACAGGGTGAGCTGGCGGGCGGCTTCGAGCTTGGTGGCCATGTCGGCGAGGTAGTTGCCGACCGACTGGTGCTGCCAGATGGGCTTGCCAAAGCTCTCCCGCTGCTGGGCGTAGCGCAGCGAGTCCTCCAGGGCAGCGCGGGCGACGCCGAGGGCCCGGCTGGCGACCTGGATCCGGCCGATCTCCAGGCCGCGCATCATCTGCGCGAACCCCTGCCCCTCAGTTCCGCCGAGCAGGCTCGCGGCGGGCACGCGGAAGTCGTCGAACGCCAGCTCGCAGCTCTCCACACCTTTGTAGCCGAGCTTGGGCAGGTCCCTGCTGACCGAGAAGCCAGGGCCGTGTTCCGCCAGGAGGATGCTGACGCCCTTGTGGCTGGGCACGGCGGACGGGTCGGTCTTGCACAGCAGCGCGATCAGCTGTGAACGCCGGGCGTTGGTGATCCAGGTCTTGGCCCCGTTGACAACGTACTCGTCCCCGTCGCGGCGTGCCGTGGTGCGCATTGCCTGCAGGTCCGAGCCGCCCCCCGGTTCGGTCAGCGCCATGGTCGCGCGGACTTCCCCGGTTGCCATTCTCGGCAGCCAGGCGTCTCGCTGCTCCGGGGTGCCGTACCGAACGAGCAGCTTGGCGACGACCGTGTGGCCGCCCATCGCCCCGGCCAGGCTCATCCAGCCCCTGGCGAGTTCCTCGGTCACGGCGGAGTAGCACTGCGCGGACACCTGCGCCTCGCCCCACGGCGCGGGGATCGCCAATCCGAAGATCCCCATTTCCTTCATCTGCTCGATGAGCTTGTCCGGGTAGACGTTGCCGTGCTCAAGCTCCCGGACGGACGGCCGTACCTCACGGTCGACGAATTCGCGCACGAGCGCGACTACGGCGTCTTCTTCCTCACTCAGCCCGTCCACGCGATCTCCTCTTATGGCGGCTTCCAGGCGATCCGCCCGGATATCTCGGCTACTTGACATCATGGACTGTCATAGCAGTGCCAGTAAAATAATGTCTCGGCATACCTGCATGCCGCTTCGGGATGTTACGGGAGGTCACGTGGACGTGAAGCAGCTGAAGGCACTGGTCACGGTGGTCGAGACCGGCAGCGTGACCCGCGCTGGCGAGCTGCTCCACCTGGTCCAGCCTGCTATCACCCGGCAGATCCGCTCCCTGGAGCGCGAACTCGGGGTCGCGCTGTTCGAGCGGACGCGGCACGGCATGCGGCCAACGGCGGCCGGGCTGACCCTCGCGGAGCGGGCTCGGCGGGCGCTCACGGAGCTTGACCGTGCCAGGGCTGAGCTCGCTCCAGTGCCGGGCGTTCTGGCGGGCATTGTCACGGTGGGCCTGCTGGAGAGCACCGCCGAGCTGCTGGCCGGGCCCCTGGTCACAGCGGTTCGGCGCGAGCATCCAGGCATCGAGTTGCGCCTGCTCACGGCCTACTCCGGTCACCTGCAGCAGTGGCTGGACGACGGTGACCTCGATGTGAGTCTCCTGTATAACCTCGCAAGCACCCCGTCGCTGAATGTGCGGCCCCTGCTGCGGGAGAAGCTGTGGGTCGTCGGCTCCGCGTCCGACGGCCTGCGCGAGGACAAGCCCGTTACCCTGCGCGAGGTCGCCACGCGCCCGGTCATCTTGCCTGCTCCCGGGCACGGCCTGCGCGTGCTGATCGATCAGGCGGTCGCGCAGGCCCAGGTCCAGTTTGACGTGGCCGTGCAGACCAACTCCATGAGCCTGCAGAAGCAGCTTGTCCGGCACGGGGACGGCTGGACGATCCTTCCCGGGGCAGGCGCGGCCGCGGACGTCGCCGCCGGCACGCTGAGCGCCGCACCGCTGTCGCAGCCCGAGGTGTGGCGGTCGATCGTCATCGGCGCACCGCGGGCGGGACTGGTCACACCCGCGGCGCAGGCGGTGGCGAGCCACCTCACCCGACAGGCCCAGATCGCCGCCAGCCAGGGCGCGTGGCCGTCGGCCGAGCTTCAGTAGAGCGGCCGGGTACGAGGATTCGCCCTGCTCACGCCGTTCCGTACACAGGGACGTGTGCTCCCGAGATAGCGTCGGAAGAGCCTTCACACAGGAAGCGGATGACGCTGGCGATGCGATCGGGTGTGACCCAGGAGGAGTAGTCGGCGCCGGGCTGGGCGGCGCGATTCGCAGGCGTGTCGATGACGCCGGGCAGTACCGCGTTCGCCCGGATGCCATCGCTGGCGTACTCGACGGCGAGGACGTCCACCAGCGCGAGGACGGCGGCCTTCCCCGTCACATAGCCCGCCGCTCCGGGGAACGGGCGCAGGGCGGCGCGGCTGGAGACGCATACGACGGCCCCCCCGCCGCTGGCGATCAGGTGGGGGAGAGCGGCGTGAGTGGTGGTGTAGGCGGGCCGGAGATTCAACAGGACCTGGCGTTCGAACTCCTCGACCGGTTCCTCATGTACCCGGCCGCCCATGGAGAAGCCGCCGACCAGATTGACCACGGCGCGCAGCGGGGCACCGGGGAGGCTCGCTGCCACGGAGACGGCTTCATCGGCTGACTGCTGGTCGAACAGGTCGGCGCGAACCGTCACCAGGTGCTCGGCCCGCGGCAGCCGCTCGAGCTCGCCGTCCACGATCCACGGCACCACGACGTGCCATCCAGCGCTGAGGAAGTCGGCCGTTACCGCGGTTCCGAGGCCACCTGACCCGCCCGTGATCAGTGCTGTTGCCATCATTCAATTCCTTATCTGCCGGTGATCGCGGTGTCTTCAAGGTGCGGCGTTCTGGCGCGGCCGCCTGGTCACAGGACGAAGCTGCCCGTTGGATCATAGGTACGTACCGCGGCCAGCTCCTGCCCGTCGACCGGGGGGAAGAGTTCCACGTCGTCAGCCACGGCCAGCGGCCAGCCGCACCCTTCGACGGCGGCGCGCACCAGGTCGTCCTTCGCGCCCCCCCGGTCGAGGACCCCGGTCAGCGTGAACTCGCCGCGCGGGCCGAGCCGTTCTAGCACCGCACGGTCGGTGACGATCGCCCGGACCCGGTGCCCGGGGCTGGTGACGAACTCGACGGTCTCCGGCAACCGGGCCCGGACGTGCAGCGTGGTCACGACGACCGCCTCGGCGCTGGACGCGATGTCGTTCCCGCCCCCTGAACCGGTGAGCATGCGGCCCTTGACGCGGCTGGTGTTGATCGCACCGCGGCAGTCGACCTGGGCCGCGCCGAGCACGCCGACGGCCCGGTTCGCGTAGCCGCCGGCGACCACATCGAGGATCGTCTGGACGTTGGACAGCGACGTGCTGGTGAATACGTTGCGGTAGTTGAACAGGTACGGGTCCAGCGGCGGCGGCAGGTAGCCGTACATGCCGCATTCGGCCAGCAGGTCGAACGCTATCCCGGACGCGCGCAGCGAGGTCGCGCCCAGCCAGGCCGCGAGCGCCGAGACGCCGACCCCGGCCAGTCCCGTACGCAGGCCTTCTCGGACGACCAGGCGGTGCAGGTACCTCGCGCCGAGCGCCACGTTGAGCTCACCTGGGGACGCCGGATCCGACCAGCGCGCACCGAGCATCCCCAGCTCGTCCTGCCAGCCGTCCCCGCGGGTTCGCTCCCGCAGCGAGCGCAGCCGGTGCGCTCCGAGCTGGCTGAGGTACTCGTCGTGGCCGGCCACTCCCAGCACCCACCGCTTCGTCCAGGCGCCGAGCGCCACCGGGTCCCGGCACACCGCACGCAGTTCGGCCAGGAACTCGTAGTCGTCGCAGTATCCGCCGACCTCGGGCACCAGGTCGCCCGGCATCGAGTTCGGGTGGCTGCCGAACGGCACCTCGCAGACCGCCGCGACAACCGCGCCCGGCACGCGCACGAAATGCGCGTAACGGCGAATCGTCTCGGTCGGCACGACCCTTTCTGTTGTGACGATCACCTGGCGGCGGGCCGCGAAGGCCGCCCACGCGTCTTCGTAGTACGGCGGCGACATGACCGCGTTGCCTGCGGCGTCAGCCATGAGGCTGTGCACGATCGTGACGTCGGGCTGCAGCGGCGCTACGAGTGCGACCGGCCCGTCACCGCCGAACGGGTCGTCGACCACCTTCAGCAGCCCGGCCGCGATGAGCGCGCGCCCTAGATCAGTGCCGACGAGAGAGCGGCTCGGCAGAAACGGCACGTTCGCGGCCCCGGCGTACAGACGCAGCACGAGCGTCAGCATCGACCAGTCCTCGAACCGCACGGCACCGCGGCGGTCCGCCTCGGTGAAGACCGGATTCGGCCCCGGGCCAGGGTAGTTGTTGCCGTGAAACGAGGTGATGACCGCTCCCACCAGCCCCGAGTGCACGAGGACCGCGTGCTGATTCGTCAACGCCGGCGCGACGATCGTCAATCGCGGGTTGGTGCCGTGCAGCTGGCGTACCAGCTCGAACGCGGCCGCGTTGGGCCGGGCCAGCGAACCACCGAGGTACACCGTGTCCTGAGCGCGCACCGAGTCGCGGATCGCCTCGGCCAGGCCGGTGACCTTCGACTCGACCGGGGGCGCCGACAGCTGTGCCTGCCAGTGCTCGGCGAGCAGCTGGTGATCGATCGGACCGCCCGCAGTGAGCGGGAAGCCGGGCGACGTGGTCATCTGATCGAGTCCTTCCCGCAGCTGTACTGTCCACAGAACGATGTTTTCTATGCAGAATACGCTACTCCGTGCGGACTGGCTCCGGGTCCTCCCGGGCTCTTGACTCGTCATGACGGAGAACCGTAGTCTCTATACAGATCAATGTTCTCTATTCAGAACTTCATTGCCTTCAGCTTTTCGAGGTAGGTCCCAGTGAGCCAGCGGTATGAACTGATCGGAGCCACCGACGAAGAGATCGACGAGGCGGTGGCGTTTGCCGATCCGATGGTCCTGCGCGGGCTCCTCTATCAGCTCACCGGAGACGAGGCCATCCCCGCGACGAAGCTCGCCCCGGCACGGTTCGGCATCTTCGAGTCATTCGCCATGCCCGATCCCGATGAGGTCACCCTCCTACGTCAAAAGTCCTCGAACTTGCTGAAGTCGTATCGTGACCGGGGCATCGAGGACATCGATATCGGACCGCGGGACCGGCTGCAACGAAGCCTGGGCCTGTCTGTGGGCGACGAGATCGCCGGGGAGGAGCTGGAGCTGTGGGTGGAAGAGACCGGCATCGATCCCTGGGCCCGCGGCTCCCAATGGCGGGCACAGCCGGCTCCTGACCAGTCGCAGGGCTTCACGGTCGTCGTGATCGGCGCGGGGATGGGCGGCTTGAACGCCGCGGTCCACCTCAAGCGGGCCGGCGTCCCGTTCACCGTGCTTGAGAAGAACTCCGGGGTCGGGGGGACGTGGTACGAGAACAGGTACCCGGGTGCTCGCGTCGACACGCCGAGCCGGACTTACAGCCACATTTACGGAGTGCGATTCCCCCGGCCTTATCCGTTCTGCACGGCGGCGGCGAACGACGAGTACCTCAACTGGATCGCCGACCACTTCGAGGTTCGCGAGCGGGTCCAATTCGATACCGAGGTCCAGTCCCTCAGCTGGGATGAAAACGCGGGGGAGTGGGAGATTGTCGCGGACAGCCAGGAAGGGCAGCGAGTGCTGCGCGCCAACGCAGTGATCAGTTGCGTCGGATTCCTGTCCCGGCCGAGTATCCCGGCCTTCGGGGGAGCGGAGTCTTTCCGCGGGCGGATCTTCCACACCGCGCGGTGGCCGTCGGACTTCGACCCGGCCGGGAAGCGCGTGGCGGCAATCGGCAGCGGCTGCTCCGGGTACCAGATGGTTCCCGAGCTGGCCAAGGTGGCGTCTCAAACTCTCCTGTTCCAGCGGACGCCCAGCTGGGTGTTCGACACGGAAGGTTATCTCGCGCCGTACCCGCCGCAGGCCGCTTGGCTGGACGCGAAATTCCCGTTCTACTCGAACTTCGCCCGGCTCCGCTCGAGCTACAACCTGTTCCGCGGGTTCAACTTGTTCGCGCTCGATCCGGACTTCGACGATCCGTATGCCGTGAGCGCCGACAACAGGCGCATCCGCGACGAACGCATCGAGTTCCTGAAGTCCCAGTTCCCCGGGCGTCCGGACTTGGTGGAGAAGATGACCCCGGCGAATCCGCCGTTCTCGTCACGGCCCGTCCTGGTCGACTCAAAGGACAACGTGTGCACTGCGATCATGCGCGGCGACGTCACGCTCGTGTCCGAGGCGATCGACGGGTTCACGCCGAACGGTATCCGGACGGTCGACGGCGTGGAACACGCCGTCGACGCCATTGTCCTTGCCACCGGCTTCAAGGCAAACGACTTCCTTGGGCCGATGGAGGTAAAGGGCCGTGACGGCCGGAAGATCAAGGATGTCTGGGAGAAGGACGGGGCTCGCGCTTACCTCGGCACCCTGGTGCCCGGATTCCCGAACTTCTTCATGCTCTACGGCCCCAACTCGAATCCAACCGGGGCCGGCAGCATTTGCCAGGTGGAGGAGAGCACCACCAAGTTCATCATCGAGTGCCTCAGGCACCTCATCGTCGAGGGCCGTAAGGCCATCGATGTCAGCGAGGACGGGTACTGGCGGTACAACCGCGAAGTGGACCGCGCCGAAGAGCTGAAGGTCTACAGCGACAGGCGCGTGACGAACTACTACAAGAACGAGTTCGGGCGCTCCGCGGGAAACAGTCCGTTCGACGGCCGGCTGTTCTGGAGTTGGCTGCGTTCACCCGGTGATGCCCGGCCGCAGGCGGACCAGTGGGCAGGGAATTGGCAGGAAGAGCCGCTGCGCCCCTATTTCGGCGGGGATCTCGTCGTCAAGTGACAGTTCTGGCCACCCGTGAGCATGACAGCGGTGGCTTATCAATGAGGGAGGGCTTATGACGGCGGTCCTGACGGAGCAGGAGCTGACCGGCTATTTCGAGAGCTTGTCGAACTGGCAACGGTGGGGTCCCGATGACACCCTCGGCACGCTCAACCACATCACGCCGGAGAAGCGGAAGAGCGCGGCGGCGTCGATAGTGCTTGGCCGTGCGGTGTCCTGCGCCAAAGCGATCACAACTGGCCCGCAGGTCAACGACGTCGAGGGTGTCGCGCCGCAGCGTTACATGCTCCTTTCCGGCGAGGGGCTGGACGGATCCACCGGGCCCCGCGGTGTCGGGTTCGCCGAGTACCTCGGCTTCGTGTTTCACGGTGTCCGCATCACGCACCTCGACGCGCTCGCGCACGAGTCGTGGGATGGCCAGCTGTACAACGGCGTGCCGGCCGCGGCGGTGACGACACAGGCGGGGGCGACACGGCACGACGTGGTCAGTGCCCGCCAGGGCGTCTTCACGCGGGCGGTGCTTGTTGACATCGCGCGGTTTCGCGGGGTGCCCTGGCTTGAGCCGGGCGAAGCCGTGACGCGACGTGAGGTCGAGGACTTCCTCGCCGCGACCGGCACGGTGATCGGTCCAGGGGACGGCTTGCTGCTTCGGACCGGCTACCCGGCGCTGGTGGCCGAACGGGGCCCGGTCGACCAGCAAAGCGTCGGCCGGGCTGGCTGGCACGCGTCGTGCCTCCCGCTGTTCTATGAGAACGACATCGCGTTCATCGCGTCGGACACCGCTCAGGACGCCCGGCCGTCGGAATACGAGACGGTGCGAAACCCCATTCACTTGGTCGGGCTCGTGGCTATGGGCCTGTGGCTGGTGGACAACTGTGACTTCGAGGACCTGAGCGCGCATTGTGCTGAGCTCGGCACGCAGGCGTTCGCCATGACCTTCGCCCCGATCCCGTTCAGCGGCGCCACCGGGTCACCGGTCAACCCGCTGGCACTCTTCTGAAGCCCGGGCCGCCGGCGCTCAGCCCGGCCCGCACGAGGTCGGCGGCAGACCGGGCGGAGTCTTGACTTGCAGTAACTCCAATCATAATCTCAATACAGATCGATGTTCTCTCATCAGAATTTCAAGCGGTGAGGGGCCGAGGTGAAAGAGGTACCAGCATGGCGCCGGACGCGAAGTCTCCCGCTGACTTGGTGCGCGGGCACACTCCCGTGCTGCCGCCCCGGTGGGTCAGGAACGTGCCGCGGCTCGAGGACGACGTCGTCGAGTCGTTCCGCGGTTTCCTGGTGCCTGAC
>Ga0210389_10003376_pt1 | contig 12453 bp, 10 predicted proteins | sample IncBWH28OmetaG_FD_160127 | JGI IMG/M metagenome (GOLD analysis project Ga0210389, IMG submission 160127) | Forest soil microbial communities from Barre Woods Harvard Forest LTER site, Petersham, Massachusetts, United States - Inc-BW-H-28-O ...
CACGAACCCGCTCAGTCGTTCTTCGGCGGGGGCGCTGCTGGCGTTGCGGAAGCCGGGGATGCTGCTTTTGCCTCCGGCTTCCACGGATTGGCGTTCGCCGCGGCCTTGGGGTTGACGCCGAAATCCCAAACGTAGAGATTCATCCCTTGTTTGCCCGGCATACCTTCCTGGGCCATCATTTCCACCAGTGCATATTCTCCAGGCGCGAGGCTTTCGGTGGGCGTGAGTTTCAGCCAGCCTCCGCTGACCCGCGTGACGGTGGTCTTGACCAGGTGTTGTTCCTCGCTCATTTTTCCGGTGACCTGGCGCTTCACGTCGCCCAGGATGCGCTTGTTGCCTTTGACCTCGGTGCGGACGATGCGGAATCGGTCCAACGGTACCGCGGGTTGCTGGGCTGACTGTGGTTGCTTTGGCTGTTGGGCACTCGACGCGGGCTGAGTAGCATCCTTGGCGAGCTGTTCGGGGGTTTCAGGAGCGTCTTCGATACTGATATTGATGTAGAGTGACGGCACGTCGACGTGCGATTGTACTGAGGAATGCGCGCCGTCGAGTTCAATGTCTTGCTTCGCCCCAGTGATCCCCCGCAGAATACCGCCCTTGGTGTTCTGGTTGACGTCTCCAGCGGTCTGCTGAACTTCTACGATTTGCGGCTCACCCTGAAAACTGTCCAGTAGAAATACGCCGGAATCTGCAGGCAGGCGGAGTCCAGGGGCAACCTCCGGTAGCAGGGCCTGCGCGCGAGCCTGTTCCTGTTCGATTTCCTTGTCGAGTTGTACCGCTTCCGGCACGGATTGTCCCGCGGCGCGGTCTCTTTCATATTTCTCGGTAGCAGGCCAGTCGACCAGCGACGTAGGGAGTTCCTCCCAGTCATCGCGCTCGGCGCTCAGATAGCGTACCCGGTCGCCTTTCACCTCGTATTTTGTGACCAGTTGGGAGGTGGCGTCTGTGAGGATGAGGCGGCGTGCGAGATCCTGGGCGGGGGAGAGCGCTGGCAGAGTGAGCAGCAGAAGGAAGGTCACGGCGGTCGCCAGCAAAGTCCGGTGACAGATCGACCGGCCTGTTCGGAGGAGGCGATCTTTTTTTTCTTTCAATCTCAAAAACATTGGTATCTCAGGAGCGGCTCTATCCCTCAGAGGTCATCACTAATTATCGTCAATTATCCGTCCGGAGGCGACGAAGAGTCGAATAGTTCAATGATTCACCCGATGAACGGCTGGGCGGTCATTGTAGTATGCTTGCTCGCGAGAGTGTCGCCGTTCTGTAACCGTGAACTGATCTTGAACGCTGATCTTAAACACTGATCTTAAACAATGAACCGAAACCTTCTCCTTTTGTCAGCTTTCTCTCTCGTGTTGTGTGTGGCGGCCGCACTGGGCCAGTCGGCGCCGGCAGCTCCCAGTTCCCCGAACATCCAACTTGCAGCCGGGGGAGCCTCCGCGCAGAGCAACCAGCCGGTTTCCTATGCGTCGGTCACCCAATTGAATGGGATGCTGGCCCAATTGGAAGCGGCGTCGAAGAACACCCAGGCTGACCTGCCGAAGCTGCGCATCGATCGCTGGAAGACCAGCGCTGCCTCGAAAAAAGAGACCCTCGCGAAAATCGACTCCATTCAGCGTAATCTGCAAGCCACGCTGCCCGATGTGATTTCGCAATTGCGCACGTCACCGGAGGATCTGCCCGCGACTTTCAAGCTCTACCGCAATCTCGACGCCCTGTGCGATGTGGTGGGCAGCGTGGCCGAGGATACCGGTGCGTTCGGATCAAAAGATGAGTTGCAGACGATGTCCAACGATCTGGACGGTTTTGACAGCACGCGGAAGCAGATGGCGCAGCGGATGGAAACTTTGTCGGCGTCGAAGGAAGCGGAGATTGTGCGGCTGCGCACGGACTTGAGGACGGCGCAAGCGGCGATTCCGGCCGCTCCGCCGAAAAAGATTGTGGTCGACGATACCGCTCCAGCAAAGAAGCCAACAACAAAAAAGAAGCCTGCAGCGAAGCCCACTACTCCGGGGGCGACCACCGCGAAGCCGGGGACAGGGCAGACGCCAGCGACGCAGACACCCCCTGCACAGGCACCGCCCAAACCGCAGTAGGCTAGACCTACACTTAAATTGAAAATCCCCACCCGCAGAGGAAGCCCGAGAAATGGTCAGCCTCCTGCGTGGTTTGCCTCGTCTGTGGCACGCATCTGACCTCGAATCTGGTACTCTTTCCACCGCATCTACATCCCAAACCATGACGCCGCTCTGGGTCTCAGCAATCGTTGTGAATTCGCACGGCAGCATTGTCGCGACGGTGGGTGGAATCGCCATCATCTGGATGGTGTTGCTGGACGCATTTGAGACCGTCGTGCTGCCCCGGAGAGTTCGCCGCCATTTCAGGCTTACAGCTTGGTTCTACCGGCGGACGTGGATTCCGTGGCGGAATATTGCGGGTCGCATCAAGACCGTTTCCCGGCAGCAGAATTTCCTGGGATATTTCGGGCCGCTGTCGCTGATTCTGCTACTGGCCTTCTGGGCCACTGGACTGATCTTTGGATTTGCGCTGATCCAGCACGGCATCGGCGGACATGAGCAGCTTAATCAGGAACCGCTCACGTTTGGCAGAATCGTTTATCACAGCGGGGAAACATTTTTTACTCTCGGCTACGGCGACATTGTGCCGACTTCTGGCGGCGCGCGGGCGCTTTCGGTAGTCGAAGCGGGGATGGGCTTCGCGTTTCTAGGCGTGGTGATTGGCTACATCCCCGTGGTATACACATCGTTTTCGCGGCGGGAGATTCAGATTTCCATGCTGGATGCGCGGGCGGGATCGCCTCCGTCGGCGACGGAGTTGTTGGTCAGACTTGCCGGGAGGTCGGAAGATCCGGGCGTCGATCAGAAAGTTCTCGATGAAGTGTTGCGAGAATGGGAGCGCTGGGCGGGCGAGTTGCTGGAGAGCCAGATTTCGTATCCTGTGCTGACGTTTTTTCGCTCGCAGCACAGCAATCAGTCGTGGGTGGCCGCTCTGACGACCATGCTGGACGTGACTTCGCTGATCCTGACCGGAATTGACGGAGTGAATTCGGGGCAAGCGAAGCTGACGTTTGCCATGGCGCGTCACGCAGCCGTGGATCTGGCGCAGGTGGTAAATGCGAAGTACGATCCAGACGCGGAAGAGCGCCTGCCAGAATCGGATCTTGATGCCCTGCGCGACGCGCTGGCCGCGGCTGGGCTGAGGTTGCGAGGCGACGACTACGGGCGGGATAAACTGGCGAAGCTGCGGTCAATGTATGAGCCGTACGTTCATTCCACAGCGCGGAATTTGATGTTGACGCTGCCTCCGTGGCGCTTCGCGAGTAAGGCGCGGGACAACTGGCAGGCGGGGCCCTGGGACAAGCTGATCCAGTCACGCGGGCTGGCAGTTCTCGGTCAGAGGCCAGTGACGCTGCCCGGCGAAGATCATTTCTGAAGGAGAAGGATTCGAGGGGCTGAACGGTTCGCGAAAGACTCGATTTTGGGTGGCGCAGCGCTTTCAGCGCTGCGATAGAGCCTCTCTTTTCCGTGAGGGGCTTCAGCCCCTGGATCCGTAGCGATTTTCGACCCGCTTTTCCACGCTATGTTCTCGGGCAGGATCGTTCCACGCCTCGTGCGTGCTAACATCCTTTCTTCCTGCCCCAAAGCATGAAACACACTGGCGAAAATGTCGTGCGTATTGAGGCGGAAGCCTTAAGCGCCCTGGCCGACCGCATTGGCGGCCCCATGGCAGAGTCCTTCCAGCGCGCGGTGGAATTGATGTTTGATTGTGCGGGCCGCGTAGTGGTTACGGGGATGGGCAAGAGCGGTCTGATCGCGCGCAAGATTGCCGCGACCCTGAGTTCGACGGGGACTCCGGCATTATATCTGCATCCCGTCGAGGCGCTCCATGGCGATTTAGGCATGGTGGTGCGCGGGGATGTCGTGCTGGCGCTCTCGGCCAGCGGCGAGACCGCCGAAATTCTCGCCTTGCTGGCGACGATCAAGAGGCTGCGGGTGCCGTTGATTGCACTGACCGGGGACGAGATATGCCTGAATTCCCACCCTTCGAAAACCGCGAAGGATGGGGCAGCCTCTCCGGTGTTGGCGGCGGGGAAAAAACAAAAATCAAAGGCAGCGGACGGGAGTGTCCGCTCCACACTTTCTACCTTGGCGGCGGCGGCGGATGTGGCCCTCGATTGTTCCATCACCCAGGAAGCTTGTTCGCTGGGGCTGGCGCCCACGGCTTCGACTACGACGATGCTGGCGCTGGGCGATGCTTTAGCGGTCACGTTAAGCGAGCGGCGCGGATTCAAGGAAGAGGATTTTGCGAATTTGCATCCGGGCGGCAAGCTGGGAAAAAGGCTGGCGCGCGTAGAGTCATTGATGCACACGGGTGAAGCGCTGCCCCGGGTGGCTCCGCAGACGAAAATGCCGGACGTGATTTATGAAATGTCGCGCAAGAAGCTAGGCGTGACTGCGGTTGTGGTGGGGGAAAAGTTGGTGGGGATAGTGAGCGACGGAGATTTGCGGCGGTTGCTCGAGCGGCGCGGAAAAGATGTCATGGATCTGACCGCGGGTGAGGCGATGACGCTGGAGCCGAAGACGATTTCCGGCGGCGAGTTTGCGGCCACGGCGCTCGCTTTGATGGAAGAGCAGAAGATTACGTCGCTGATGGTTGTGGACGCCGGCGGGAAGCTGGAAGGCATTGTGCATCTACACGATCTGTGGAGCACAGAACTGGTTTAGGATTGAGTCATTCGGCGATCGGGCCATTGTGCGATTGGAAATCGAAAGCCTGTTTTTGCTTGGTAATCACTCAATCGCGCAATCATCCAATCACTCAATGAGGTTTCCATGTATCACTATGACCCCAAGACCGCGCTGGAAGAATTAACTGAGGACGCCACGTTGCCCAACCCGGTGCATGTACGCGACATGATTCTCCGCAAGCATCCCTCGACCGATAAAGCTCTGGAGTTGAACCGGCTATTCCTCGAGTATCAGAAATTCTTTGGCGAATCCCAGAAACTGGGGAAAGAAATTCTGCGGCAGCTGGCAGCGTAGGCAGGGCGGTAGCTGGTCCTAGCAAGCCCGCGATTTCGGTTGAGCCGAGCTCGGCGGACGGCCGGAGGTGGCCGTCTCCGCAAGAGTTCCTCCCGCGGCAATCATTTACAATCGAAAACTCTACTTTCTGTCGAGTACTCAAAACTTATGCATCGATGGTCTGAAAGCTTTATTCCTACACTGCGCGAGGCCCCGGCGGACGCCGAGGTCGCTTCGCACAAATTTCTGGTGCGGGCGGGGTATATCCGTCAGCTGGCGGCGGGAATTTACTCGTATCTTTTTCTCGGCAACCGGTCGTTCAACAAGATCATGGCCATTGTTCGCCAGGAGATGGACCGGATCGGGCAGGAGTTTTTTTTACCGGCGCTGCATCCGCGCGAACTTTGGGAAGCGAGCGGCCGCTGGGCCATCATGGGCGACAACCTGTTTCGCCTGAAAGATCGCAAGGGCACAGACATGTGCCTGGGCATGACCGAAGAAGAAGTCATGACGTCGATCGCCTTGAAGGAACTGCGCAGCTACAAACAGCTGCCACAGATCTGGTACCAGATCGCTCCCAAATTTCGTGACGAGCCGCGGCCAAAGGCGGGCTTGCTGCGGGTGCGGCAGTTCATGATGAAGGACGCGTATTCGTTCGACATCGATGCCGCCGGGCTGGATGTCTCGTACAAGAAGCATTACGAGACGTACTGCCGCATTTTCGATCGCTGCGGACTGAAGTACATGGTCGTAGAGGCCGATTCGGGCGCGATGGGCGGCAAGGAATCGCACGAGTTCATGGTGCGGACTCCGGCCGGGGAAGATCAGATTGTCAGCTGCGACGGCTGCAACTACGCCGCGAACATGGAGAAGGCTAGCTCGAAGCTGGAGGCGGTCGCCGATCTGGCTGCCGAGGGCGACGGTATGCCACTCGAAGTTCACACGCCCGGGCAAAAGACGATTGAAGATGTCGCGAAGTTCCTGGGCGTGTCTCCGAAGAACAAGATTAAGACTCTGGCGCTGATGGCCGAGGAGCCGTCAACTGATAGGAACGAGAAGACCGCCAAGACGAAGCTGCGTGCGATCGTCGTGCTGATGCGCGGCGATCATCAGCTGAACGAGGCCAAGCTGAACGGCGCGGTGGGCGCGGCGACCCGGCCCATGGACGAGAACGAGATCAAGGCTCTGTTCAAGTCTCCCGCGGGATATTTGGGTCCGCTGGGAATTGAATGGGCGCGGGATCGCAAGAAAGATGCGGAGAAGCCGGTACTGTTCGTCGACCGCGCGCTCGAAGGCCGCGTGAATCTGATTGGCGGCGCCAACAAAGAGGACTATCACCTGAAGAACCTCACGCCGGAGAAGGATTTTCATCCCACCGCGTATGTGGATCTGCGGGCGGTGACGGCGGGCGAGGCCTGTCCGAATTGCGGGCACGCGCTGCGCATCGATACCGCAGTCGAAATTGGCCACATCTTTAAACTCGGCTACCGGTATTCTGAATCAATGGGCGCGCGCGTGCTCGACAAGAACGGCAAGGAAGTCATGCCCATCATGGGCAGCTACGGGATTGGGATCGAGCGCATCCTGACCGCGGCCGTCGAGCAATCGAACGACGAGAACGGGTTCTGGCTGCCGCCCACCATTGCTCCGTTTGAGGTGGTTGTATCGCCCGTCAACGTGAAAGACGAGGCCGTAAAAACTGCCGCCGAGGACATTGCCAAGCGGCTGGACGCGGCCGGATTTGACGTGATTCTCGATGACCGGGACGAGCGGCCGGGAGTGAAGTTCAAGGATGCTGATTTAGTGGGTATCCCCTTTAGAATCAATGTCGGAAAGAAGGTTACCGAAGGTATCGTGGAGCTCGTTCTGCGCTCGACTCGCGAAGTTCGCGATGTTACGATCGCATCGGTTGTCGAATCTTTGCGGGGGTTGCTCGGCCGGACTGGGTGAGGTAGTTTCTGAGTCCCCGACCGAGCAGATTGTGGGACATGGGAACAGTTAAAGCACTGGTCGGGTTTCTGGTCATCATCGCCATCATCTACGTTCTATTCCAGGTCGCTCCTCCGGAGCTGACGAATTACTCGTTCGAAGATGACTTGCACAGCGTGGCCATGATGGGCGGTTCCAATCCCCACACTTCCGACGATGAATTGGTGGCATCTGTGATCAAGAAGGCGCAGGAACACCAGATTACGCTTGCCCCTGAAAACGTGACCGTCCAGCGCATCGGAACTCCGGGATCACCCGCGGTCTATATCGCGGCAGACTACAGCGTTCCCGTCACTTTGCCGGGATATTCCTTCGTTCTGCACTTCACTCCTTCCAGCGGAAACAAGGGCTTCTAAACCGGCCGAAGTCGGGGGTTGGCCCACCTTTGCACCACCACGACCTTGGCTGCCCCACGCTTCGCGATTTTCGAAGCGTGGGCGCCACAGACCTCGATGCAATGTTCGCTCGTGACGATGTTCGCTCGTGACAATGCACAGGGCCGGATTCCGTGCGACGTATCTCGAAATGCCCAACCGAGTATCGCAACCCGGTTAAGCGTAGACTCGTGCTCGAACCGCAACCATAGCCATGGAGCACCTTCTGCGACTACTCAAAAGGCTGACATGGCCTCCTCCTGGGAAACGAGCCACGAGAAGCTGAACTGCAAGTAAGAAGAATCGCCCGACGGCATCATCCGTGGTCCTCACGCTTCGAGCATGGCGAAGCGTGGGGCAGCCTCAGTCGTCGCGCCGCAAGGGATGGCCAGCCGCCCAGCCGCTGCGGACCCGTAGTACGCCGGGTTGGCCGCGCGGAAATTTACGAAAGCCGAATGCTGCAGGTGGGCTGCGCCGTTTCTGCGAACGCAAAAATAAAGTGCAGCCCGCGGAGGGGCTGCACTTGAACCAATGGGGATCCTGTAAACGGCTGCTACGAGGGGCCGCAGCCCTGACCGGGATCGTTGCTGACCGCAATACCCATTCCGATGCCGACAGGCTGCGAGGTAAAGTTGCGATAGGTCGCAGTAACCTGATAGAACCCGGTGTACTCCCACGCAGGCGGCGAAACTGGAGTCACTACTCCGCTGACCACAGTCGTGGCATCGACCCAGGTGCAGACGGGCGCTATCCCGGTCATTAAGCCGGTTCCATTAATGGTGACGGTATTAGGAGCAGGCGCCGGCAGAGGACCAGGGGCCGGGAAGTCGACTTGATCGGCTGAGCTGTATATAGAGCCTGTCGGCACCATGGTAAAGGTGGCGGCATTGGTCACGTCAACGTTTTTCCCGCTGTTGTAGTTGGCGTAGACCTTCAGTTGCAGCGTGCCATCCACGCCCGACAGGTTGTAAGTGCCGCCGATGGGGCCGGTGCCGGCGGCGGTGCCGCTGGAGGTGAGTGTGAGCGACTTAATGGAGTCTGAGGTGCCACAGCTGGTCAACAACAGCGCGACAGCAGTGAGAAACAGAGCCAAAACTGTGAGTTTACGTTTCATACAGGGAAAACTCCTCCGCGAGATTTCAATTGGCATGTTGTCAGTTCGCCGCTATGGAGGCAAGGAACGAGGGTGCAGGTACGATGGTCACCGCCGGCCATTCCCGGCAAATTTCGAAAGCGCGCCAAGGCGCATGAACACTGGATGAAACGCTTATGTGAGACAGCGGACGTGGCGTGTCGCGAGCATTGCTCTGGCGGTTACCTTTGGCATTGAGAACTAGTTTGAGCTCCGCAAGAACCAATTTTTGAACGTCTTGTTGAATTCCCGCAGTTTATAGAGATGCGGCTGGCGCTCGCGGAACCGGCCTGCGGTTCCCCCTTCTTCCTGCTGCTTCTGCTACTGCTTTTATCTGCGTCGCTCTCGTTCGATTTGTACCGCTCTCACCCCGCGCGAAAGCTGTGTATCGATTATTCGCGCCCGCGCGTGTGGTCCAATGACATTCGTAACGTTGCCATCACATTACTGTCGCCCTACTATCGCGAGTGGGTGAAAGTTTTTTCATCCTGATGCGTGCAGCCGGCCGTCCGTACGGCAAAGCTCAGGTGGAGGCAGTTCATGAGGATTTTGTATCGAGTACTGGCGAGTTTGCTGAGTCTGCTGATGATGATGTTGGCGCTGTTGCTGCTGGCCAGCTGCACTGGTGCGCCGGGTTGCCCGCAAGCCGGTTTCGGCAGCTCGTCGGCCTGCCAGTCCGGGGGCGGCGGTAATCTGGGCGGCGGCGGTGGTGGTGGTGGCGGCGGCGGTGGTGGTGGAGGCGGAGCGACGCCGACCGCGTTTGTTTATGCGGTCGACCAGGGCGCTGGCGGCGCCACGAACGGAACGATTGACGGTTACGATCTGAGCACCAGTGCGGGAAGTTTCAAACCCCTGACCAACTACAACGCGCCGCAGGTTTTCGCCGGGGAAACCGGCGAGGGCATGATCGTAGTGAATAAGAAGTTCGTGTACACGATCTTCGATCTGCAGGAAGTGATCGCGGGCTGGTCCATCGATTCCGGCAGTGGCGATCTGACCACGTTGAGCGGTTTTCCGATGCCAGTCACGTTGAATCTGCCGGCTAATACTCCTGGCCAGTTCATAATGACGACGGATCCAGGCGGGAATTATCTGTTCATCAGTTCCACGCTCGCGAACCAGATTTTTGTTTACACGATCAACTCCGGCACGGGCGCGCTGACCCCGGTGTCCGGATCTCCAGTTACGACTCCGATTCCGCCAGGAAATCTCACGACCGACGGGCTGGGCAGGTTCCTTTATGTGTGCAACGCCGCCGGCGTTCACCAGGGGGGAGTGTTTGTTGGATACAGCATCGGGTCGGGGACCGGGATTTTGACGCTCATCCCCGGCAGTCCTTTCGCGGGTAACATCTGGCAGTTGGCGGGCGACGCCAGCGGCCACTATCTGGTTGGCACCAGCGGCAGTTCGCTGACTCAAACCGACGCCGATGACCTGCACCTGTATGTGTACGGCATCAACCAGAACACGGGGGCAGCCAACCCGGTCGTCAGTTCGCCGATCTCAACCACCTATTCGCCATACACGATCGCGATGCAGCCGGCCTCGAGCAACGGAGAATTCGTCTACTCGTTCGGCATCAACGACACAGCCACGGGATTCAACGCGATCGAAGGGTTCCAGTTGAATACAACCACGGGACTGCTCACCGAGATCACTGGATCGCCCTTCAGCAACAACGTGTTCGAAGGGCAGTGGGGCCAGTTCGACCAATCGGGAGCGAACCTGGTCGTCTACGCCAATGTGCTCAGTAGTGGCAACTTCGTAACTCAGCTGGGACCCATGTCAGTGGCTTCGGACGGCACTCTTACCGACCCGGTGGCGCCGATCACGCTGACGACTGCCGGGTATTGGGTGGTGACCGATCCGTAGACTTAGGCCTCCGCGCTGTTGACCGGCTGCTGTTGACCGCTTAGAGACCCGTGTGCACTACGGGTCTCTTTTCGTTTCTGGAGTGAGCGGTACAATAAACGTATCCCGTGCGACCTTTCGGTGTCTGGATATGTACTCCCGAATACGCTTGGGGATTCGCCCGGGAAGAGGCGAAACAAACCTTTTCCGGGCTCCCGACGTCTGAGAGAGTAAGGAGCAGTTCCGTCCATATCGCAGTAACGCCATCGAAAGCTCGAAAAGTTCTCAAACTGGTTCTCGCATTGTGACCATCAAGATCAAAATTCCGAAGGGAAATGGGGAGAAGCCGAAGGGAATTCGCGGACTCCCCCGCGACCCGGTTCTCCGCGCGGCCTTCGTGGCGTTTCTGATTCTGGCGGTATCGTTTTCCATTTTCTTTACTTACTTCTACATCAAGTACGACCGGATCATCGAGAAGCGCTTCCAGTCGCCCGTGTTCGCCAATGCGGCGAAGATCTACGCGCTGCCGAAAACGGTGCGCGATGGCGAGCAGATCGAGGCGCGAGCGATTGCGACCGAACTGCAGCGGGCGGGATATTCGGATGGGGCTTCAGGTGGGGTTTCGAGTGGGGCTTCGAATGGGGCTTCGAATGGGGCTTCGAATAAAGACTCGCAGTCTACCCTGGGCACTTACCGCCTGTTGAGCGACGGCATCGAGATCACGCCGGGGCCGGAGTCCTACCATAGCCCGGAACCGGCGCGCATCACCATTCACGACGGGCAGGTGGATCAGATCAGCAGCAAGGGCGCCGATCTTTCGGCCTACGAACTGGAGCCGCAACTGGTGACCGCGCTGTTCGATGCCGAGCAGCGTTCGAAACGCGAACTGGTGAAGTACGACGACATTCCTCCGCAGATGGTGCAGGCGGTGCTGGCGATCGAAGACCGCCGCTTTTTCGAGCACAGCGGTGTGAACTTCGTACGCACCCTCGAGGCGGTTTGGGAGGACGTGCTGCGCCAGAAGCGGGCGCAAGGTGGTTCGACGCTTACCCAGCAACTGGCGCGAGGCTTTTTTCTTACTCCCGAAAAATCCATCAAGCGCAAGCTCACGGAGATGCTGATCGCGGAGGAACTGGAACAGAAGTTCTCGAAGAAACAGATTTTCGAGTTCTATGCCAACTGGGTCGACCTGGGGCAGAGGGGATCGTTCGCGATCAGCGGATTTGCCGAGGCTTCGAAGGCGTACTTCAACAAGGATCTGAAAGATATCACGCTGCCCGAAGCCGCATTGCTGGCGGGACTGATTCAGCGGCCGAGCTTTCTGTCGCCCTACCGGCATCCCGACCGGGCGCTGGAGCGGCGCAATCTGGTGCTGGAGTCCATGGTCGAAACACACGCGATCACGCGCGAGCAGGCCAGCAAGGCCAAGGCCACGGCACTAAAATTGGCTCCGCCCAACGTGGAAGCCAGCGATGCGCCTTACTTCGTCGACATGGTGCGCGACCAACTCATCAGCAAGTTTAACGAGAATGAGCTGAACGATCAGTCGTACCGGATTTACACGACGCTCGATCCTGACCTGCAGAAGGCCGCCGCGCAGGCGGTCGAGAGCGGCATCAAGCTGGTGGACGAACAAGTCAAGAAGTTGCGCACCAAGCGCGTGAAAGTCGGGAAGAAGTTTGAGACCACGGTGGAACCTGGTCCGCAGGCGCAGGTTGCGATGGTGGTGCTCGATCCGCATACGGGCGCGGTGCTCGCGCTGGTCGGAGGACGCGACTATGGCTGGAGCCAGCTGAATCATGCCGTGTCGAAGCGGCCGACGGGATCGATCTTCAAGCCGTTCGTGTATGCGGCTGCGATGAATACGGCGCTGGACGGATCGCAGAACGTGCTCACTCCGGCCTCGACGGTTTCGGACGAGCCCACGAGCTTCGCCTACGGCGACCAGATCTACGAGCCGCGCAATTACAAAGAGGAGTATCACGGCGACGTGACGCTGCGCTACGCGCTGGCCATGTCGCTCAACAACGCGACGGTGAAGGTAGCCGAGCAGGTGGGTTACGACAAG
>Ga0210389_10003378_pt1 | contig 12451 bp, 9 predicted proteins | sample IncBWH28OmetaG_FD_160127 | JGI IMG/M metagenome (GOLD analysis project Ga0210389, IMG submission 160127) | Forest soil microbial communities from Barre Woods Harvard Forest LTER site, Petersham, Massachusetts, United States - Inc-BW-H-28-O ...
TGCGTTCGGCGGGCTGGCGCCGAATGACACCAGCTTGGCCTGGGCCGCGTCGTGCCAGCTCAACGTGGTTCCGTCCGCGTGCTTCACCGTAAATGTGTAGCCGGGACCGTACACCAACGAATCGGCTACGAAACCTGCGATCGCATTTATTCCGAAGACGAGAATCGGTATGGTCCACGCGCCGCGCCAACGCTTGATTTCGAGCATCCAATACAGCAGCGCGAGAAAAACCAGCGCGAACCCGCCGCTAAAGAGTACGAACGAACTGGTCCAGAGATTCTTGTTGATGGGAAACCAAATGTTCCAGACTTCGCCCGCAACCAAGCCGCAAATTCCTGCGAGCAGCATCACAGTCGCTTTCGTTGCCGCGGATTTCTGCGAGCGTAGCCAGTGGCCTGTGAGCACACCGAGCAGCGTAGTGGCGAGAGCCGGGATGGTGCTGAGAATTCCCTCAGGATCGCGCGTACCATCGAAGAGATGTCCCATGAAAAGCTTGCGATCGAGCCAAGCTGTGAGATTTTGGTTCGGGTCCATGAACGGAATGTCGCGGCCTGGGACGCCGAGGCCCGGGACGGGAACAAACCGTAGCAGCGCCCAGTAACCAAGAAGGCAGGCCGCGATGGCAATGATTTGTCCGCGCCGATCCGACCACAGTTCCAAGATTGCCGCGGCAAAATAACACAGTGCGATACGTTGTGTGACACCTTCAAACCGCAAAGCGTGAAAATCCACGCCGATGAATGGCGAAGCGTTCACGAAAAGGCCAATAGCAATGAGGAGCAGGCTGCGTACAAAAACATGCACAAAGATTCGCCGGCGCGAATCGCCTTTTTCGCGGCGCTTCGCAAACGAAAAAACCAGCGACACGCCCACCAGAAAAAGAAACGCTGGAAAAATGAAATCGGCGGGCGTCCAGCCGTTCCATTCGGCGTGCGCGATAGGCCAATAAACTTTTTCGTCGCTGCCGGGATTGTCCACCAGGATCATGCCAGCCACGGCGAGGCCGCGAAAGATGTCCAGGCAGATTAAACGCCCGGACGAAATTGCGTTCGCCGTTGTGATTTCAGACGGCGGCGCGGGTGGCGTGAACGATTGGGTTGTGGACATGTAGCTGGCTCACTATAGAATTAAGTCAGGCGACGGTCATCTGAAAATTGCCCGCCACACGGAGGATTCTTTCAATTCCACCATCACGCAAACGCCGTATAATATCGCGCGCTCCAGGTACTCGCCCGCGTTCCCGGCGTCCGCCTGCGCGCAGGAGCAACATGAAAAGGGAATATCACCGCTGGTATTCGCACCGCCTGGGAATGGAATTGGGCGTGGTCGTGTACGGCCACTGGGGGCCGCCGCTGCTTGGATTTCCGACGAGCGCTGGCGATGAGTGGGAGCTCGAGGGCCAGGGCCTGATCGGCGGCCTCGCGCCGTTGATTGACGCCGGGCGCGTGAAATTCTTCAGCGTGAATTCCGTGAACTGGGCGGGGCTTTACAATAAGAGCGCGCATCCTTTCCATCGCAGCTACATGCAATCGCAATTCGATGCCTACATCCGCGAGGAAGTGGTGCCCTTCGTCTGGGACAATTGCCAATCGCCGGGCATCGCGATTTCCACCATGGGTGCCTCGTTCGGCGCGTACCATGCGGCAAATACTTTGTTCAAGCATCCGGACGTGATCCGGCGCTGCTTCGCGCTTTCTGGCGTTTACGATATCCGCGGATTCATGAGCGGGATGTATGACGACAACACTTACTTCAACAATCCCGTGGATTATCTGGCGAATCTTTCGGACCCGTGGATTTTCGGGCAGCTGGCGCAGTGCGACATTCATATCGCCACGGGCAATGGGCCGTGGGAAAACAGCGGGCCGTCATACCGGCTTTCAAAGATTTTAGCGGATAAAGGGATTCGACATTCGCTGGACGATTGGGGGCCGCAGGGCGGTCACGATTGGCCATTCTGGAAACATCAGATGTGGGAATACATTACGAGATTGTTCTGAGCTGGCGCTACGCGAGCCCCAAGCGCGACAGCATATAGCGGCCTTTTTCGATCACTTGCTCTTCGTCAATCCACACGTCGCAACGCCGCGCCAGCACATCCACGTGCGTGCGCGAACTCCACGCGGCATGAGTTTGACTGCCATACGGATCGCCAAACGCCAGATGCACGCCGGGAAGTTTTTCATCTTGCAGCAGCACGCCGATCATATCTGAAAGGCTGAGGTTAGTGCCGAAGGCCAGCTCGCCGACGCGATCACTATTTTCATCCGTGTGGCAATAGCTCCAGAATTCCTCTTCCAAATCCTTGCGCTCGCAAGTGGCTTTCTGCAATCGGCCCGCCTGAATTTCCAGCACCAGCGGCGTGCGCTGCAGGTCGCCATATTTTCCGCAGAAGTGGTCGCCGGCGGTGCCGTCGCACACGAAAGTACCGTCCACTTTCGCGGGCGTGGTGAAAACCTCTCCGGCGGGAAGATTCGACCAGTAACGGCGGCTGATCAACCCGCTGGTCTTCACCCAATCCAGCGCCGCATCGAAAGTAGCGATAAGCGAAGTGCCGGCCTCCGTCCGCACCGTGAGCGAGCGCGCCGAATGCATGCGCTGCAGTAGTTTTTCGCTCAGGCGGTCCACCATGTTGTAATCCGCGCGCATGCCCTGCTGCATAATTTCCGGCGTGACGCCGATCATGTGCGCATAGCGAATGTGGCGGCGCTCGACGACTCCGACGATGTCCTTGCGTGCGCCAAGCTCGCCAGTCATCGGCTGCATGCACAAAATGCCGGCGTCGGCGCGGCCTAGCGCGTCTAGAACTTGCTGCGGCGCGCGTTTCAGCGGCCGCGGTGCCAAGTCTTCCAGCAGAAATCCTTCGCAGACGGCGCCGCATTCTTTCAGCGCAGCCGCCAGGCTGGCCGCTACGGCTTTGCTGGGAAGATCGGCGATCAGTGCCACGCATTCGCCTGGCTGAATCGCGAGACAAGTCTCAACGGCGTTGCGCGCGCCCGGCAACAGCTCAGGTTGTGCAGGTCCAAATTCCATCGGGATATTGTAAATAGTGTCGAAGAGTTTTGCCACGAGATTGAGGCATGATTAGGGTTCTACGCTCATAAGTTCCCGAATTAGCTCCCGATCGATCCCCTTCGTGTCGTGCAGCTTCCAGTAAGCACCCCTTAGAAACGAAGCAAACCACGTTTCGATCTCATGATTCTTGACCAAGTAGGCCATTATGCTGGCCCTTTCTTGGGAAAGCGTGTTTGAGCTGTACCACACGAAGAAACCTGAATCCGAAATATCCTGGATTCTGCGTTGCAGGTTTTTAGAACTGGACTCACGTTGTTTCTTGTGGAGAGGCGTGCGCCGTTCTTGTTTTACATAAACTAATGTTCGACCGTCCCTTCGAAAATAGCTCTGGCGAGTTATCCTTTTCGGAGAGAACGGCGGGAGCGTGACTTTGTCTTGACTGAATTCATCCAACGCCGCGTCAGCCATGTTCATGAATGACGGAGATTCAAAAGGAACGACCCCGATGCCCGAAAATCGGAGCCACTTGTGGTCAAACCAATTATCGATTGCCGTGACGAACAGCTCCTTAAGCTGATGCCGGGCAAGAATCCCGTCAACGATCGCATATAAAATATCAGCGAACCGCGAGTCGTCGGCCTGCGCTGTTTCGCGAGGAATAATCACCTATGATCTTCGATCCACGGTTAGCCTAAGCGTGGGGCTCTACTACGAAGCTGGGGACTTGGCCGCCGCCGGACGTGACGTTGGCGAGGCCTGTGGAGCTTAGGCGCGTGAGGCAGCCAGCCATTTTGCCGCGGAAGATGTAGGGGGCGAAGTCCACCAGCATGTCGCGCATCTGCACACCGTTTTCCGTTTGCATTGGGAAAACTTCGCGGCGGATGGCGATGCGTTCCTGTACCACCCAGGCGCTCTCGCGGTCGGCCAGCGCGCGATCGAGTGCTGCGTCCCACTGGCGCGCGTCATTTTCCCAGCCGAGCTGCACGCCGGTGCCGCCGTACTCGTCGTTGGGCTTCAACACGAAATTCTCACGGCGCCGGCGCACATATTCCAGCAGGCCAAAAGCTTCCCCATCACGCGTGGTTTTCGTGTCTGCGAGCAGGCGCGTCCAGGGAATGTGGTGGCGGATCAGGTCGCGCTCGGAACTGCTGAACAGCGCGGAGTTCTGCTCGTCGGTAAGCACCGCGAAGAAAGCTTTCTTGTGCGGAATTTTGCAGGTAAACGCATTGGCGACGCAAACCGCGCCGGAACTGTAAGCGTTCACAAGGGCCGCGCACTCGGCGCTGCGCGCGACGATGTCATTAATCAAAACCCGGCGATAGACCAAATCAACGCGCTTGCCATGCGCCGCGAGCCGCCCCTCCGCGAAATCCAAATCGCGCGGATCCGCCAATACAGTACTAACGCCTTCCTTCTGAAAGTGCGCCTGAATAATTTCGAATTCGCTCCACGTGGGAACTTCGCGCCAATCCACAATAGCAATCACCGGCGGCGCAGCCGTGCCACCCCATTCGCGATAGGTTTCCAGCAGCGCGGCCAGCATCAACTTCATCAGCGCAAATTTCCGAACGGTGTAATGTTCCTCGAATCGCTGCATCACCGGAAGCGTCAGAAACACATTCGCTAGTGTTTCCGCATAGCCCAGCCCCGCGGGCGATTCCGCATTGTATTCCGCAAACTGCAGCGAATCGGGAAGCAAAAAGGCATCCAGCCGCGAAGCCGTGCTGGAAGTGCCGTAGCGCGGATTGAAGCGCGCGAGGCGTTCTTCTTCGGGGCTCAGCGCGGACTGCGCCAACAACCGCGGATCCGCAAGCGATTGCTTCACGACGCGTTCGCCCAGCGCCGCGATAGCTTCGGCCACCACGCGAACGCGCCGCTCGTCTTCAGCTGTGAGAAAAAACGGGCGCAGGAACGGGCAGTGGATGCGCTCGCCGAAAGTCAGGCGCTCGGCGCGCATGCGCGCATTGAGATCAGCGAGAAAAGCGGGCGCCAGCTCGACATCAGGGTGCAGCAGCCGGTGCCACAGTTCCGCAGCCGCTTCCGAGGAACCGGGCTGCGTATGGGAAGCAGGGGCCGAACCGCTCATGCAGTCTTCGCTCCCGCGGTCTTTTTCGCCGGCGTACCGATAAATCCCGCCGCGGCGCCGATTCCCAGCATTTCTTCCCAGCGCGGCCAGGGATAAGTGGGATCGCCGCGCAGCGCGCGGTCAATCACCAGGCGCGCCATGCGATCCACCACATGCGTAAAATAGAAATCGGTGATGCGGTCGCGCTCGAAATCCGGCGCGGGATTCAGGAAGTCAATCGCGTAGGGCACACCGTCTTTGATCGCGAATTCGATGGTATTCATTTCGTAGCCCAGCGCCTGATTGATGGTTTGCGCGTCGCGAACCACACGCGCGCCTAATTCCGCTGAAAGATAATTGTGCTCCACCAGGTAACGGCGTTCGCCGGGATCGTACACCACGGGAAGAATATCCATTTTGCCGAAAGTGAAGCAGCGCACGTACTGGTTGAAATCGATATTTTCCTGCAGCGTCATGCAAGTGGAGCCGGTACCGTCGTACGCGGCGATCAGCTCTTCGCGATTGTGAACTTTATATACCAGCTTCCACCCGCCGCCGGAGTAAGGCTTCAGAAACGCGGGCCGCCCGACATGATCAAGCAACGCGTCCCAATCAATCGGATAATTGAGGTTGCGCAGAGATTCGGAATTGATGTCCACCGTGGAGGGGTAGGATTTTTGCGGCAGCACTACCGTCTTCGGAATCGCGAGGCCCAATTTCGCGGCGACGGAATAATTGAAAAATTTATCGTCGGCCGTCCACCAGAAAGGATTGTTGATGACGTACGTGCCCTGCAGCACGGCGTGCTTCAAATACGCGCGATAATATTCCACTTCGTGCGAGATGCGGTCCACGATCACTTTGTATTGCGCCAGCTCGCCCATCACCGTGCCGCCGAGCTTCACAAATTCGGCGGTGATGCCGTCTTTCTTGCCCAGTTCGTTCACTTTGTCAATGAATGCCGGCGGAAAACTGTATTCGCGGCCGCAGAGTATTCCGATTTTCATGGTTTATGATTCCTTTCGCATGGATGTACTACGAATAAAAATGCTACTCCAACTCAAACGCCTTAAGAAATTTGCGGCGCGCCGGCAGCGGAACTGGCTGGCCACGAGACGCCATCGCGCGTCTCCGCAACGATGTGGCCCACGACGGCCTGCAAGTCGCCGGTCTCTTTATGCACGCGCAACTGCCGCTCCGCGCTAGTGCCGTGGCGAAAAATCGCGCGGATCGGTTCGAGCGACGCGCGACTGCCCAGTTCATCAAGCACGTCGTCCACGAATTCGAATAACTCTTCGATCAGCACAGCCATTGGCACTTCCGCTTGCTTGCCGAAATCAATCAGCTTGCCTTCGATCCCCCAGCGCGCCGCACGCCATTTGTTTTCTTCGATCAGCGCGCGGTGGTACATGCGGAATCCCATGTTCCGCGTGTACAACCGATGCAGCTTCACAACGATGGCTTGCGTGAGCGCGGCAATGGCGATGGCTTCATCCACGCGCGTCACCACATCAAAGATCCGAAATTCCAGCGTGCCAAACGTCGGATGTGGCCGCACATCCCACCAGATTTTCTTGGCGTCGTCGATGCAATGCAGCCGCACCAGCAACTCGACGTAATCCTCGTACTGATTCCAGGAGTTTAGATGGTCGGGAATGCCGGTACGCGGAAACCGGCGGAACACCGTGGTGCGGAATGATTTGAGCCCGGTGTCGCGGCCCATCCAGAATGGCGAGCTGGTCGAAAGCGCCAGCAGGTGTGGCAGAAAATAGCGCGCCATGTTCATCAGGTCAATCATGGTGGTGCGATCCGGCACGGCCACGTGCACGTGCATGCCGAAAATCAGCAGCGAGCGCGCTAGTTGGCCCATTTCCTCCACGATATTCTGATAACGCTCGCCGGGAGAGATCACCTGGTCAATCCAGGAAGAAAATGGATGCGTGCCGGCGGCGGCCACCTGCAATCCGCGGCTTTCCGCTGCGCGTACCAGTTCACCGCGAGTGCGGCGCATGTCGGTGTCCAGCTCGTGCACGTCCGCGCAGATTTTCGTGCCGATTTCGATGATGGATTGATGCATCTCGCGCTTCACTTGCTCGCCAAGGCCGGGCGAGGAAGCTTCCATCAATTCGCTGACGTGGGAACGCAGTTCACCCGAAGCAGGATCGACAATCTGGAATTCTTCTTCGACACCAATCGTGAACCGGTGAGTCATGAAAGGCCCCTTCCGGCCGGGGATGCGAGGACGTCGCGGGGGGTATCATACCGCAGTTGGGGCGAATTGCGGTGGGCTGGCACGGCGGCCGAAAGATTCACCAGAAATCTTGAGGTAGAGAGTGCAGACTGCGCAGTGAAAACTCTAGCGCGGCTTACTGCGGGCAGGCAGCGCCGTTATCCACCCAAGTCTTCATCACGGCTACAAATTCCGGGCGACTAAGAGGCGGCAACGTGCGTCCATCGCCAGGATTCCAACCCCAGCCAACGAGATCGTCTGAAGAAACGTGTTCGATAATCTGTGCCAGAGTGCGATGGCCGTTCTTCGCCGGATCTTTCAGCTGGCGGCAAAACTGACCAGCAGTTTCGCCCTGAATTACCATCTTCATATTCGCGGGCGGCAGCGACCACTTCGGATTCCCCGGCGGCATATTAGCGCCGGGTAGATTCGCAGCCTGGTGGCAGGTGCTGCATTTCATTCCGTAAACGCCCTTGCCGTCGGCGCCGCGCTTTACGTCCTGAATATGGATGTGGCCGTCGTCACCCTGCAGCGGCGCGTCGCCGGACGGATGGCAATTGCGACAGCGTGGAGAATCAAAAACGGTCCAGGCGCGATTGAAAGCGGCTTGCGCTGCGGCAGTATCCGATTTAGCTGCTCCGCCATCCGCGCCAACCGTTGCTAGAACGATATGCACTGAATTCGACGAAGTAGTGAGCGCGGCCTGCTGCTGGGCGAGCATCGGAACGCACGCGGCCACAATCGCTGGAACGAAAAGTGCAATTAACGTTTGCCACTTTATGTTCGCATTTTTGTTCATGTTCGCACCCTCGCGGTGAACGCTCACGCAGAACGCAGATCTTCAGGTTTAATGGGCAGCCGGCGCACGCGCTTGCCTGTCGCAGCGAAAATCGCATTGGCCACCGCGGGAGCTACAGGCGGAACGCCCGGCTCGCCGACGCCCGTGGGATGCTCGGTGCTCGGAACGATGTACACCTCAATCGCCGGCGATTCAAACATCCGCACCATGGGATAATCGTTAAAATTGCGCTGCTGAACGCGCCCTTTTTCCAGCGTGATTTCAGTTTTCAAAGCAGCGGTGAGCCCGAAAATAATCCCGCCTTCGATCTGTCCCTTCACCGTGTCTGGATTCACAGTGCGGCCGCAATCGACGGCCGCGACCACGCGATGCACGCGCACAGTCCCGTCTTTTTCCACCGAAACTTCCGCAACCTGCGCCACATAACTATCAAACGAAAAGTGCGTGGCGATTCCGCGCGCCCGGCCAGCGGGAAGCGCGCTGCCCCAATTCGCTTTTTGCGCGACGAGGTCCAGCACCGCCAGCATGCGCGGCTGATTCGCCAGCAGAGTGCGTCGCAACTGGTAGGGATCCTTGCCTCCGGCATGAGCGACTTCATCTAAAAACGCCTCGACGGAAAATCCCGTGTGCGAATGTCCCACCGACCGCCACCACTGCACCGGAACTTCATTCTTGGTAGTGTGTAAATCCACTTGCAGATTCGGAATTCCATAAAGAATGTCGGCAGCGCCCTCGACGGATGTCGAGTCGATTCCGTCTTTGACGCCGAAGGATTCGAACATGGTGCCCGCCATAATGGATTGGCCGACGATGGTGTGCGTCCACGCCACGGGATTGCCGCTCGCATCCAGGCCGGCGGCGAAATGGTCGTACCACATGGGGCGATACCATCCGCCGCGAATATCGTCTTCGCGCGTCCATACCACTTTCACCGGAGCTTTCGCGGCCTTGGCTACTTCCGTCGCTTCCGTGACGAAATCGCTCGCGGGATTTGCGCGCCGACCGAATCCTCCGCCCAGCAGCGTGGTGTGCAGTGTCACTTGTTCGGGTTTCAGTCCCGCAACTTTGGCAGCAGCGGCGCGATCGCCCGTCTGAAATTGGGTGCCGCTCCAAATTTCGCAACGATCTTCGTGCAAATCCACCACGGTGTTCAGCGGCTCCATCATGCAGTGCGCGAGATACGGAACTTCGTACTCCGCCGTAATCGTTTTTGCTGCGCCAGCGAGAGTCGCAGCGGGGTCGCCAACTTTTTTCGCGACCAAGCCGGGAGTTTTTGACATCGCGGAATACTGCGCGCGCATTTCGACGGTGGACAGGCCAGCGCCGGGCCCTTCATCCCAAGTGATTTCCAGTTTCTCGCGGCCAAGCTTCGCGGGCCAAAATCCCTTTGCGATCACCGCAACGCCCGAAGGAACCTGCACGACATTCACAACACCGGGAATTGCCTTGGCCTTATCGGCGTTGAAGCTCGCGACTTTTCCGCCGAACACCGGGGCGCGCGCGACCACCGCCGTCAGCATTCCGGGAATGTAAACGTCCAGGCCAAATTGCGCCGTGCCGTTCGTCTTCGAAGGAGTGTCCAGGCGATGCATCGGCTTGCCGACCAGCGTGAAATCTTTTGGATCCTTCAGCGGAATGTCCGTCGGTGGTGTGATTTTCGATGCCGCTTCCGAGAGGCTGCCGTACGAAGCGCGGCGGCCTGTGGGCGTGTGAATCACATAGCTCTTTTCCGCGCGGCAGGTTTGCGGATCCACATTCCACGATTGCGCCGCGGCAGCGATGAGCATGATGCGCGCCATCGCGCCCATTTTGCGGAAGCGATCGTATTCGGAATTGGTAGTAGTGCTGCCGCCGGTCATCATGATGCCGAACACAGTGTGGTTGTAAACCGCCTCCACTGGCGAGGACTCGACGCGAACCCGCGCCCAATCCGCTTCCAGCTCTTCATTCAGCAGCATGGGAAGCGAAGTGTAAATTCCCTGGCCCATTTCCGAGTGATTGGAAATCACCGTGACAGTTTCGTCGGTGCCGATGCGCACGAATGCGTTCAGCGCCACGGGCTTCGCGGTGGAATCGGCGGCGCGCGCGGCTGGCACAAATTCCGGAACGTAGAGGCTGATCAGCAGCCCACCACCCAGCGCGGCGCCGGCCTTCAGAAATTCGCGGCGTTTCATTTCCGTGGCGACGCTCACTTGCCACCCCGTTGCGCTTGAATCTCCGCCGCGCGATGAATAGCGCTCCTGATGCGTGGGTAGGTGCCGCAACGGCAAATGTTGCCGGACATTGCTTCGTCAATATCTTCATCGCTGGGCGCGGAATTTTCGGCCAGCAGCACGGCGGCGCTCATGATCTGCCCGGACTGGCAGTAACCGCACTGCGGTACGTCAATTTCGATCCAGGCCTGCTGCAGCGGATGCGTCAGGTCAGGAGAGATTCCTTCGATGGTGGTGACCTTCTTCCCTTCGGCGCGCGAAACCGGCGCAACGCAGGAACGCACCGCCTGGCCGTCAATATGAACCGTGCAGGCGCCGCACAGCGCCATGCCGCAGCCGAATTTCGTACCCGTGAGATTCAGCGAATCGCGAATTACCCAGAGTAAAGGTGTGGACGAGGGATCCTCCACGGTGACGGGCTTGCCATTGACGGTGAATGAGATCAAGGAGCGTCTCCTTCCATGCAAAATATTATGTAAGGGGTTGGATGTCTGGAAGCCCGGGTACGATGCAGCGGAACGCAATTGCACCGCAGGCTAGCAGCCGCAAACATGCTTGGGCTGGATGTGAAGATTATGTGATAAAAACAGTTTGGCGGCAACTTCCTCAGCCAGATGGACCAAAACTGCAACCTGTTCACCGAACAACCGCAAGCAGCATCGCCGACGCCACGACCAAGCCAGATCGCTAGAGTTTGTTCAGCCCGTCGAGCGCCGCGACTTTGTACGCTTCCGCGAGAGTCGGGTAATTGAACACTGTATCGCGGAAATATTCGATGGAGCCGCCGTAGTACAGCACGGCCTGCCCGATGTGAATAATTTCAGTGGAGCGTTGGCCGATCACATGCACGCCCAGCAGCTTGCGCGTGTTGCGGTCGAATAATAATTTCAGCATGCCACTTTCATCGCCCAGCATCATGCTCTTGGCCAGCTCGTTGTATTTAGCGATCCCCACTTCGTAGGGGACCTTGTTCTTCGTAAGAGTTTCTTCCGTCTGCCCCACCATGGAAATTTCCGGAATCGTGTAAATGCCATACGGAAAAAGCTCGGGCATGTGCTCGGACGGCGCACCAAACATGTGGCAACTCGCGAGGCGCCCCTGCTCCATGGAAGTGCTCGCGAGCGCGGGAAATCCGATGATATCGCCGGCAGCGTAAATGTGCGGCACATTCGTCTGATAATGCGCGTTCACTTTTATTTTTCCGCGCTCGCCGGAATCCAGACCCGCGGCTTCGATGCGCAACTGATCCCCGTTAGCCTGCCTGCCCACGGCGTACAGCAAAGCATCCGCCTGCACTTTCTTGCCGCTTTCCAGTTCCGCGAAAACACGATCGCGCTGCGGATCGATGCCCACGCGCGTGACCTTCTCGCCGAGCCGGAACGTGGTGCCCATCTGGCGCAGGTGATAGGCCAGCGACTCAATAATTTCGCGGTCCACAAAATCCAGCAGCGTGGGCCGCTGATCAATCAAAGTGACCTCCGTGCCCAGCGCCGCGAGGAAGGATGCGTACTCCAGCCCGACGACTCCTGCCCCGACGACGATCAATTCACGCGGCAGACCTTCGAGCACGGTGAGTCGATCAGTATCCACGATGCGTTTATCGTCAAAAGGAATTTCCGGGTTGCGCGCTGGACGGGTGCCGCACGCAATCAGAATATGCTCGCCGTGGATCACATTTCTCTCAGTGTCGCCCTGAATTTCGATTGTGTGCGGATCAGTGAATTGCGCGGTGCCCTGAAAAATCTGCACGCCGTTGCGCTTCAGTTGAGCGCGAATCACTTCGGTCTCGCGCGAAATGATGGAGCGCACGCGGAAGGAAAGGTCCTGCACGGAAATATCGTTCTTACCGCGGTAATTATCGCCGTAGAAGGCTTTCACGGCGTTGCCGGTCAATTGAAAGATCGCTTCGCGCACGCTCTTGCTGGGAATCGTGCCGGTGTGCACGCAAACGCCGCCGATCATGAGTGTGCGGTCAATCACCGCGACGCGCTTGCGGAGCTTCGCGGCGCAAATCGCGCCCTTCTGCCCCGCCGGGCCGCTGCCAATCACGATCAGGTCAAAATTGGTCTCAGGCATTCGTTCACCATTAATTATTGCCGAACAATCTGGAAAATGGAATCGCGCGCAAC
>Ga0210389_10003379_pt1 | contig 12450 bp, 10 predicted proteins | sample IncBWH28OmetaG_FD_160127 | JGI IMG/M metagenome (GOLD analysis project Ga0210389, IMG submission 160127) | Forest soil microbial communities from Barre Woods Harvard Forest LTER site, Petersham, Massachusetts, United States - Inc-BW-H-28-O ...
TGCATATTTTGGTGGGTCGGTAAAGTTAGCGGGCAATTATTATAATGCCTTTGTTGTAAAATATAACACTAATGGTGTTGCACAGTGGGCAAAACAAGGTGTAGGAAATGATGCATCTAAAGCGCGTGCTGTTACTGTAGATGCTAATAACAACGTTTATATTACCGGTTATTTTAATTGTGATACATTACGATTTGGCAGTACAGAATTATATAATGGCTACAGCGGAAACTCATTCGATATTTTTACTGCAAAATTTGATAACAGCGGTAACATACAGTGGGTTAAAGGTGGCACAGGCGACTCTCAAGATTTAGGTTATGGAATAAGCACTGATGCCGCAGGAAACGTATATGTAGCAGGTACTTTTGGTTCTAGCTATATTCGTTTTGGAACTGATTCCTTAATATTAAAAGGGTATAACGATATTTTTGTAGTTAAATATGATATGAATGGGGCTGTGCAATGGCTAAGAACGGCCGGCGACACTGACGATGATGAGGCTTATGGTATAGCTACCGATGCAGCCGGAAACAGTTATGTAACAGGTTATATAGGTTATTCATCAACGGTTTCATTTGGTTCGCATTCGATTACAAATAGCACTCCGTCACAATCTATGTTTATAGTAAAATACGATGTTAATGGCGCCGACCAATGGGCAAGATGCAGCCAACAAGATTATTACAGTTTTACACAAGGCATGAGTGTATCGCTTGATGCAGGCGGAAATCCAAACGTAATAGGCTCATATACTTCAGATTCGTTAACCATGGGGCCTGTACACCTTTATAACCAATCACTTTTAAATGTAACCGGCGATAGCATCCACGATATTTTTGTGGCAAAATACAAAGCTTCTACTGGCTACTTATCATGGGCAAGAAGCGCAGGTGGCTCAGGTCACGATTTTGGTAATGGCATAGCTACCGGACCAAACAACAGCTTATATATAACCGGCGAGTTTATGTCTCCATCGGTTTCTTTTGCTGGAATTACTTGCACACTTACCGCCGCTAGTACAACACAAACCGGAGATGCTTTTATTACTAATAATATTTCTTCCTTGCTTGTATCGCCGGATATTTGTCTGGTTTCAGACGATAGTATAATCGGTTTAAAGGAATACAATGTGGTTTATTGGAATAAAACAACTTATCCAACAGCAACTTCTTTTATTGTTTATCGCGAAGCTGCTACGGGCGTTTTTATAAAAATAGCATCACAGCCATATAGTGCATTAAGTCTTTTTGTTGATACTGTCCGCTCAATTCCCAATGTTCCAAATGGAGATCCAACAGTTGGGGCTTATAAATATGCTTTACAAATTATGGATACAAGTGGGACATATAGTTTACTAGGAAATTACCACAATACCGTTTATTTTCAACACAATGTAGGCTCGGGTACTTTTACCTGGAACTCGTATGTAGTTGCGCCCGTTACTGCACTTTCAAATACAACCACCCCGGTAACTAATTTTGAGTTAATGAGAGATGATAATAGTACCGGAAACTGGAATTCTATTGCCATTATATCCGGCAGTCAAACATCAATAACCGACCCTAATTATAGCACATACGCAACAACAGCTAGCTGGCGTGTAGATGCTGATGGATTTAGCTGTACACCAACCTTGCGATTAGCTTCGGGTGGTAATAATACTATGGTGGCTAAAATTAAATCGCATAGCAATCAAAATAACAACCGCCAATCAGGAATTAAACAATTATTAAACAGCAGTCAGGTTAACATTTATCCTAACCCAACTAAAGGCAGCTTTATAATAGAAACTACTGCAACCGAAAAACAAAGTGTACAAGTGTTTGATGTAAATGGCAAATTAGTATTTAGCCAAACCATAAACGGAAACGCTAACATTGATGCAAGCAATTTAAGCGATGGTGTTTACAATGTAAGCATTATTGGCAACGAAGGTGTTGTAAACAAACGCCTGGTTATTGTAAAATAAACTTAGCAATTATAAATTAAATTAACCCTCGTATGATTTTCATGCGAGGGTTTTTTATTTGCACCCTGTTGCAAAATAATGTGGAGGTTTTATTTATTACACAAGCAATACAAGTAAATTACACACTTATTTAAAGCCGTTTTAAGCGGCCTAAAAAAAAGCGCACAGTGTTTTACCGCAACAACACAATTCGGTTCGTAATGCAAAAAGAATGCATTTTAAAGCTTATAAAAAACCCGTAGTATTTAAGTTTATCTGCAACTAATTTTTTAGCTAAAAAAGAGGAAGAAAGAAATACTCCCTTCTATCTTTTTATACATTATAGGTTAGTGGCCCTTTTTAATGCCTCCTTTGGCCCCTGGCTGGCCCTTTACTGGTTGTTTAGTTTTTATAATGCCTTATAAAAAACTAATTTACAACAACTTGTACTTGTTTTTCGTTGGCCGCTGTGTAACAAATTGCTGGCCCTCTTTTAGGGGTTTGTTGGTCCTTTTTACCACTACTATTTTTAAGTAATAGTGTTGTAATAAAAAAGCCCCCGTTGTAAAATACAGCGGAGGCTTTTAGTATTAGAGAGTGTAGATTACTTCTTTTTAGTTGCAGTAGTTTTAGAAGTTTTTTCTTCGTCATCAAAAGTAAGTGTAGCGGCACCTTGAGCAGCTAAACGCGTTTCAAGAGCTTTTACTTGTTTTTTTAATTCGTAAACAGTTTTGTATAACTCTTCAGCTTCGCTTTTAAAAACAATTGGGTAGATAGCGAAAACGCTTTCGTATTGTTTTTCAAAATCTTTTTTCACATCCATAGAGATGCTTAAAAGTTCACCTTTAAGTTTTGAATAATCATCTGATTCAAACAATTGAGTAAACAAAGTTTCGTTAGTTTTTAACCACTCGTTATAAAACTCAGTAAAGCTTTGTTGTTGTAAAGTTTCAGGTGTAATTTTTTCGAATGTATGTTTTGCCGACTCTTCAATTGCTTTTTGTGTAGTGCTGTACATATGCTGTTGTAATTGAGCTTGTTTTACAGCATATTCAGAAATTTTATCTAATAAAGCAATGTTAGCTTCGATAGATTCTTTTTCTTTACCCGGTGTAGCTAATTTTAAGATAGGCTCAAAGCTTTTTCCAAACACGTTTTGTGCATGTTTGTACATATCGGTAAGTTTTGCAAAATCACCCGAAATTAACTGAGGATACTCGCTAGAAATGTTTGTAAAAGTACTTGCGTATTCTTTCGATAAGTTTTGTTGGTTAACAAAAAAGTCTTGTATTTTTTTAATAGAAGCTTCAAATACATCTTTTAATGTTGCCTGACCGTACATTGATTGGAACATTTGTTCTGTAATTTCTTTGTAAGCATCAGGTTGCATAAATTTTTTGAAATTTTCAGCAGTGAAGTTTCCGTTTTGGAACGATGCAAAAGCAGGTTGCCAAAATTCTTGCAATTTTAAATGTACTTTGCTTCCTTCAAAAATATTTTTGAAAGCATCTTGGTTTAAAGAGCTAGGAATATTTTTTGAAAACGTATCGTAAGTAGAATTTAAAGTGCCCATCCAAGTGTTGTAGATTTTTGTCCACGCTTGGTTAGCTTGACTGTAGTTAGTCATATAATCTGCCGGAGATTTACCAAAATTAGCCACGCTGCTATAAATGCCTTGGTTAAAATCAGTCATTTTTTTTACTTCAGCTAATTGTTGGTTATACCAGTTTTTAAAGAACTCTTCTGGTTTGCTGGTATCCATTTTAGAATAGTTAGCTTGCATGCCGCTAAACGCGCCCATTTGCTTTTCCATCCACTCTTTGTAAATAGTTTGCCCTTCGGTAGCCATGTTTCCGCCCATCATAGCAGATTGCATTTTTTTAGTAGAATCTACCCAGCTGTTAACAGCTTGAGTTTGTGTTTCAATAATGTTGTCAAGAATTGGGTTGTTGGTCTTCATTTTTTTTGGTTTAATCGTTTATTTCGCGCTGCAAAGGTCGTACATTTTGGGTATATAAGTCAAGTGTTTTTTTAATAATAGTGTTTTTTTAACAGTATTAATGATTTGGTAACATTTTTAGGCTAAAATCAAGCCCTTTTGCCCAATTCAATAATTTCCATGTTTTTAATTTCGGTGCCCTCAATAGCAAACCGCAACAGGGTTTTTACCTGATGAAAACCATGCATGCCGCATGCCCCGGGGTTTAAGTGGAGTAGGTTGTACTTTTTATCAAACATTATTTTTAAAATGTGCGAATGGCCGCAAATAAAAAGGTTTGGCTTTTCTTGCTCAATTATTTTTTTTGCCTCCAGGTTATAGCGGTTTGGGTAGCCTCCTATATGAGTAATAAACACTTTTATCTGCTCACACATAAAAAGGGCATTTTCGGGGTATAATTTTCGTGCATCTTGCCCATCAATATTGCCAAATACGGCCTTTAGGGGCTTTAGTTTTTCAATTTCTTTACAAACTGTAATATCACCAATATCACCTGCATGCCACACCTCATCAACGGTTTCTATGTATTTAAACAGCTTTTGGTCTAAGTAACTATGGGTATCGGATATAAGAAGTATTTTTTGCATAAAATTTTATGCTTAGTTAAAATGCCAAAAATTAAAAAGCATTTCTACACTCTTTTGGTTTAGATTTTAGCTTGAAACTAATAACCAAGCCATAATAAAAATACCAATCTTTAGTGTTTGGGTTACCACGCATTTTGCCCACATCGTCGGCTCTGCCACCCGGTGTTTTAGTTGTATTACTAAGGGTAGACGATAAGCCTGTTTTATATTGACTAAGTTTTGCTGGGTCAACATAAGTGCCGCTTACATCATCTAAATAATCGGTAAAGGTTTTACGAGGTCCCCACTCAAAACCAAGTCCTATTTGTTGCGATAGTGTTAGTTTAAACCCTATACCAAATGGTAAACATACTTGTGTTAAGGGATATGGCTTTCGTGTGCCTAAAGGTGTGCCCTCGCCTTCGGTCGACAACTCTTTTAAGCTAACCCATTGGTTTTGGTAATGTGCTTGCGGGTTAAAATTAAAAACACCAATGCCTATAAAAATGTAGGGGGCAAAAATAAAATCTTTGTGTCCGGTTCTGTACTCCCAAAAATTAAATTCGGTTCGTACAGAAAACTCCATAATTTTTGTTTTAAAATTAAGGTTACGTTCTAACTGGTCGGGGTTGCTGCTTTGCGAGTCATCGCCTTGTATGCTTCCGTAATTAAAGGCTGCTTTAAAGGCTATACGATAACTATAATTAAACCTGTAAAATAGCCCAATTGCGGGCTGCGACATAAAAAAATGCTTGTTGTTTAAGTCGCCAATATAATAACTAGCCCCTAAAAAAACGCCAACATCGTGCGAAAAATATTGCTTGTTATTGTTTTGAGCAATAGATGAAAATATGCCAAGGCAGCAAAAAAATAAAAGGCACTTTTTTTTCATTAGTAACTAAACGGAAAAGGCAATAAAATATTGCAAGCAAAACTAGTTGTTATTTTATAACAACTAGTTTTTTAATGTTCATTTTATTGTTAACCTGCACTTTGCAGTAGTAAACTCCTGCAGCAAGTGGTGTAGTATCAACTACAAACGTATCTTGGTTATTGTTTTTTTGGTGCGTTTGTGCAACATTTACAAGCTGTCCGTTCATGTTTATCAAACTCAATACAGCATTGCTTTCCGAGTTATTGGTAAAATTAACTTCTACTTTATCGTTTGCCGGGTTTGGGTACATTTTTAACTCATCATTTTCTGTAATAGTGTTTATGCCTGTAGTACAACTAACTGGCATTGGCCCCGCTAACCAAATCATTATATTCACTAACAAATCACGATGATTTTGACCAACATCTCCGGTATATCCATTGTATAAGCTAATGCTACCACCCGCTGTATTACCTGTTCCATCATCCGGAGGAGAGCTATCTCCAATAGCAGCTACTTTTCCGCAGCCATAACGAGATGTTACACACATAACAGCTGTATCTGCCTGACCTTTACCATTTTTCCATACATGACCTCTAACATCGGCATTTTGTGAAGGTGTCATCGTCATACAAGTTCCATTACTCCATTTAACCCTACCAACCGTACCCATTGGTCCTTTTGTGATAGAGTCTCCTGCTAAAGTAGATACATTAGGATTGCCTCCACTTGTTTGCGATCCGCTTGGATCCGAAAAATTTTGTAATTCAAATTTAAATCCTAAAGCATTATTTTGAACTGTGTTATTGGTTATTAAATCATTCCAAATCATTGGAGAGTCATAACCATCATTGTTTCTATCGCTTCCTGTATGGTCAGATATCATAAATATACTACCCCCATTTTTTACAAAGGTCATTAATGCAGTTTTTTCAGCCACTGTAAAAAGTATGTTTGGTTCATCTGCAACAAAAACATCGTAATGACTTAAATCTTGTGTATTAGTAGAGCTTCCGTATGTTATATGCCCTGTAAATGGCAATGTTTCTACCCAGTATCCTTTATTAACACAATCAATAGCCAAACTAGATAAAGCCCCATTCCAATAGGTTTCAGCGGTTGAAGATGTTACGGCAGTTTGTGTAGGTGTTGGATATTGTTGTGGGTTAGCATGATAATAACTACCACCTGTACCAGTTTGTCCGGTAGCGTACCAAGTCATGTTCTGCACATCTGAATCTATACACCAATCGCCACTACCGGCAGTTTCAGCATGTGTGTTATCAAATAAAATTTTCTTTTGTCCTGCTGTTTGAGAAATCAATGCGTTACAAAATAAAAAGGCCGAAGCCATTACCATAGTTATTTTTTTCATACTCACGTTAAATTAAAGTTATCAAATATAGAAAAACCCCGAGCTATTTTCTAGTCGGGGTTTATTTTTAACTATTATACTGTTAAAAAAACTACAAGATTTACTTAATTGAATTAAGTACTGCTTTAAAAGCTTCCGGATGATTTAGTGCTAAATCTGCTAAAGCTTTACGGTTTAATTGCACATCTTTTTGATGAATTTTGTGCATAAACTGAGAGTAGCTCAACCCATTTTCGCGAGCCGCTGCGTTGATACGTTGTATCCACAAAGCACGCATGCTGCGTTTTTTGTTTTTACGATCGCGGTAAGCGTAAGTTAAACCTTTCTCCCAAACGTTTTTGGCTATAGTCCAAATGTTTTTACGAGCGCCCCAGTAACCTTTGGTTAACTTAAGGACTTTTTTTCTGCGTGCTCTGCTGGCAACGTGATTGACTGAACGTGGCATTTTCTTTTTTTTTGTTTTAGACTTTCAGTGTTTACGTTTTATAGTAAATCTTGTTACTGAAAATCGGGTTTAACAATTGATTCTTTACCGATTTAGATATTGTGCAATTTGCTTTGAAAGAACTTATTTACCAATAGCCAAAAGAAACCTTACGTTTCCTAAGTCTGTTTTGTGAACAAGACCACTTCCGCGTAGAGCGCGTTTACGATCTTTTTCTTTTTTGGTTAATATGTGTCTTTTAAAGGCATGCTTGCGCTTAATCTTACCGGTCCCGGTTAATGCAAATCTTTTCTTTGCACCGGAGTTTGTTTTCATTTTTGGCATGTCTCTATTTTTTTAAGGATGGCAAAGATAGCACATTTATCGAAATGCAAGCTAAAAAAGTGGTTTTTTTGACGATTTTATGCCAAATAACTAGTACTTAGCTCCACCAATGCCAATATTTTCAATTGGGTGCCAGGTTGTTTTAATTTCCTGTAAATCAGTTATGTAGTAAGGGTTTTGCTCGCTTTCGTTCGTCCAGTTTTTGTGCCAGTTGTACGATCGCTTTACGTTTAAGGAAGAATTTTCGTCAATGGTTTTGCGTTCGGCAGCATTATCTCGGCAATAAACAATAGCGTTTACATCCATGTGTGAGGAGAAATGCGAATGCAACTCGGCACTTGTGCCGGTAAGTATATTTACTACACCACCGGGTAAATCGCTGGTAGCAAGGCACTCAGCTAAAGTTATAGCGCATAAAGGTTTTGTTTCAGATGCTAATGCAATGCAAGTGTTTCCGCCCGCAATAACCGGAATGATGACAGAAACTAAACCGATTAAAGAAGTTGTTTCATCGGCCACAACAGCTATAACACCCATTGGCTCGGGCACCGAAAAATTAAAGTGAGAAGATGCTACGGGGTTTACCGAGCTTAATATTTGCTGATACTTATCGCACCAACCGGCATAATAAACTATACGGTCTATGCTTAATTCAACCTCTTTTAAAGCTTGTGCTTTGGTTGAACCTTGCTTGGTTAATTCTTCAATAAATTGTTCTTTACGTCCTTCCAACATTTCGGCAAGGCGATATAATATTTGCGAGCGATTAAAGGCCGATTTTCCGCTCCATCCGCCTACTGCGCCGCGTGCGGCAACAACGGCATTACGGTAATCTTTACGAGATGAAAGACACATATTAGCAATGTTTTTTTTGTTTTTATCAAGCAAGGGATAGTAACGTCCACTTTCGGTGCGAGGAAATTGTCCGCCTATAAATATTTTATAGGTTTTTAAAACTTCTATTCTTTCCATAGTTTCTAATATAATAAACTACAATTTTTTAATCGTTTAATTTAAGTACGGCCATAAACGCGCTTTGCGGAATTTCTACACTACCAACCTGGCGCATGCGCTTTTTACCTTCTTTTTGTTTTTCTAATAATTTACGCTTACGCGATATATCGCCACCATAACATTTTGCTGTTACATCTTTACGAATAGCACGTATAGTTTCGCGCGCAATAATTTTAGCACCAATGGCAGCCTGTATAGGAATTTCGAACTGTTGACGCGGAATTAATTCTTTTAATTTTTCGCAGATTTTTTTACCGAATTCGTGTGCGTTACTTCTGTGTATTAAAGCAGATAAAGCATCTACCTGTTCTGCATTTAATAAAATATCCAGCTTCACTAAATCAGACGTGCGCATACCGATACGATGATAATCGAACGAAGCATAACCTTTTGAAATTGATTTTAAACGATCGTAAAAATCAAATACAATTTCACCTAAAGGCATTTCAAAAACTAATTCAACTCTATCTGCCGTTAAATAATTTTGCCCTACAATTTGTCCGCGTTTTTCAATACACAAACTCATTACAGGCCCAATAAATTCAGATTTAGTAATAATGGCCGCTTTAATATAAGGCTCTTCAATATAATCAATTCGTCCCGGGTCGGGTAAATCGCTTGGGTTGTTTACCGTAACCACATCACCATTAGTTAAATAAGCAATGTACGATACGTTGGGTACGGTGGTTATAACCGTCATGTTAAACTCACGCTCTAATCGCTCCTGAATAATTTCCATGTGCAGCATTCCTAAAAATCCGCAACGGAAACCAAAACCAAGTGCAGCACTACTTTCAGGCTCCCAAGTTAATGAAGCATCGTTTAGCTGAAGTTTTTCCATGCTGTAACGCAGCTCTTCAAAATCTTCTGTATCAACCGGGTAAATGCCCGCAAACACCATTGGTTTTACATCTTCAAAACCTTGTATGGCTTCTATACATGGGTTAGCAGATGTTGTAATAGTATCACCTACTTTTACTTCGCGCGCCTCTTTTATACCTGATATGATATACCCCACATCGCCTGTCATCACTTTATCACGAGGCTCTTGCTTTAAACGCAACACACCAATTTCGTCGGCATTATATTCTGAACCTGTATTTACAAATTTAATTTTATCGCCCTTTTTTATAGAGCCGCTATAAATGCGAAAATAAGCTATAATGCCACGAAAAGAATTAAAAACAGAATCGAAAATTAAAGCTTGCAATGGTGCATTTTCATCTCCTTTTGGAGAAGGGATACGATCAACAATAGCAGCCAAAATTTCGTGCACGCCCATACCGGTTTTACCCGATGCTGACATAATTTCTTCGCGTTTGCAACCTAATAAATCTACAATTTGGTCTTTTACCATTTCGGGTTCGGCACTTGGTAAATCTATTTTATTAAGGATAGGGATGATGGTTAAATCATGCTCTAAAGCCAAATACAAATTTGAAATGGTTTGTGCCTGTATGCCCTGTGCAGCATCTACAATAAGTAAAGCTCCCTCGCAGGCAGCAATAGAACGGGAAACTTCGTAACTAAAATCAACGTGACCCGGAGTATCAATTAAATTAAACACATATTTCTGTCCGTTTAATTCATAATCCATTTGTATAGCATGACTTTTAATGGTTATGCCACGCTCTTTCTCTAAATCCATGTCATCAAGCACCTGCGCTTGCATTTCGCGCTTAGATATAGTATTAGTATATTCTAATAATCTATCAGCAAGTGTTGATTTTCCGTGATCAATGTGTGCAATAATGCAAAAGTTACGAATCTGTTTCATCTCTAAAATAAGTCGGCAAATATAGGTAAAATCAAGCGTTTACTTCACAGATTCTTTTTTGGCTTTAATGCCTTCAACTACCTTTTGTTGTGCAGCAACTTCGCCTTTTTTGGTTTCTATGTCTTTTTTATTCTGCTCAATTTGCTCGTTGGCTTTCTTAATTTTTGAGTTATAATTAGTAATATCATCAGCTAAACCTTTGTTATCTTTCTCTAAACCAGCTTGTTTGTCTTGTATGTTTGACAGCACTTTACCGGCTGCTTTTATTTGGTCGTCAAGCTCTTCTTTGCTTATTTTAACTGCAAAATCGTGCATCATTTTTTTTACGTACTCAAACTTATCTTTATGTTCTGATGAGCTTAAATAAGCCCCTCCTAAATCAAAAGCAGCAGTTAACGTAACCGTTTTTTCTGATTTTTGTTGGGTTACTTTCGAGAAAACATCTAAGGTGTTGTTGCCCAGTTCTTTCATTACTACGTTATCAAAAAAGTACTCGTTGCTTTTTTCGCTTGATTTATCGTAGCCAAAATCTTTCATTTTGCTTTTCCACTCTTTTTCAACCATATTGGCATCGGTTACATAAAGCGTTACCGACAGTGAGTTATGCCCGCCGTTACTAAAGCTTTCGTTAGATTCTCTAACTTTAATGTCTTGTGCAAAAAATTGCAATGAGCTAATAGCAACAGCTATTGTTAAAATCTGTTTTTTCATAATTACTGGTTTTAGAAATTAGTAGTTAAATGTATTAAAAAGAAATTAGAAAGGAAATAAATTAACTTTTAGGCGTACTCATTTCTTTTAGGCGTTCCTCTAACGAAACAGGGTCTTTAATAAGCACCTCGCGGGCTTTAGAGCCCTCGAAAGAGCCTACAATGCCGGCAGCTTCAAGCTGGTCAATAATTCTGCCTGCGCGGTTATAGCCTAATTTTAATTTACGTTGTAATAATGATGCTGAACCTTGCTGATGTTGTACAATAACACGTGCCGCATCGTCAAACATTTTGTCGCGTTCGCTAAGGTCAATGTCAGCAACACCTTCAGCATTTTCATCAATATATTCGGGTAAAATAAAGGCACTCGAGTAGCCTCGTTGCGAGCCTATAAATTCAGTTATTTTTTCAATCTCCGGTGTATCAACAAAGGCGCATTGTATGCGTATTAAATCGTTACCCGTACTTAACAACATATCGCCTTTACCAATTAGTTGCTCGGCACCACCGGCATCTAAAATAGTACGACTATCAATTTTAGAAGTTACCCTAAACGCAATACGTGCCGGGAAATTGGCTTTAATAACACCTGTGATAATATTTACACTAGGGCGCTGTGTGGCAATAATTAAATGTATGCCAACAGCACGTGCCAACTGAGCAATACGGGCAATTGGCATTTCAACTTCTTTACCTGCTGTCATAATTAAATCAGCAAACTCATCAACTACTACAATTATATAAGGCAAGTATTTGTGTCCGTCGTTAGGGTTTAGTTTACGTGCAACAAATTTAGTGTTGTACTCTTTTATATTACGCACCTGTGCATCTTGCAACAAAGCATAACGGTTATCCATTTCAATACAAAGCGAATTCAGTGTGTGGACAACCTTGGTGTTATCTGTAATAATTGCCTCTTCTGAATTTGGAAGTTTTGCTAAATAATGGCGTTCTATTTTATTGTAAAGAGTAAGCTCTACTTTTTTAGGATCAATTAGTACAAATTTTATTTGCGATGGATGCTTTTTATAAAGCAAAGAAACCAATACAGCATTTAACCCCACCGATTTACCCTGACCTGTTGCACCCGCCATAAGTAAGTGCGGCATTTTAGCTAAATCGGCAATAAAGGTTTCGTTACTAATGGTTTTACCCAATGCAATTGGCAAATCAAATGTTGTATTCTGGAATTTTTCGGTAGCCAAAATGTTGCGCATAGGCACCATTTCAGGATTTTGATTTGGAACCTCTATACCAATGGTGCCTCTACCCGGAATGGGCGCAATAATACGTATACCAAGCGCGGCAAGGTTTAGGGCAATGTCATCTTCTAAGTTTTTAATTTTAGAAATACGAACACCGGCAGCAGGAACAATTTCGTAAAGGGTAACTGTGGGTCCTATGGTAGCTTTAAT
>Ga0210389_10003380_pt1 | contig 12447 bp, 9 predicted proteins | sample IncBWH28OmetaG_FD_160127 | JGI IMG/M metagenome (GOLD analysis project Ga0210389, IMG submission 160127) | Forest soil microbial communities from Barre Woods Harvard Forest LTER site, Petersham, Massachusetts, United States - Inc-BW-H-28-O ...
GCTCGGCGATCGCCGGCTCGCGGTGCCCGTAGTCGTAGAGGTCGCCCAGCCAGGACCCGTCCTGGCACGCGGTGTAGCGGACGGCGTCGATGGTGTGCTCGGCGAACGCGCCCGCCTGGACGATCACGGTGCGGTCCAGGCCTGGGCTGAGGTTGACCAGCTCGACGACGGTGGCCGCTGGGTTGATGCTGGACACCAAGGCCGCCACCGCGGGGGGCAGTCCCGGGCGCCGCCGGTCGGCGTCGTAGTAGCGGACTCGGGCCTGCTGCAGTCCCCCGTTGTAGATGACCTGCGGTCCGCCCCAGGTGAGCTGGACCAGGGCCTCAGTGACGACCGGGTTGGACTGCTGCCACAGGTGGATGTCGGCCTCGAGTACGTCGCCGTCATGGTAGGCGCTCATGCGGGCGAGCCGGTGGCGGGCCTGCGCCTGCGCCGCTGCGAGGATCTTGTCGGGGTAGTCGGGGTTGTCGCCGGCCAGGAACGTGAACCATGGCTCTTCGTGGCCGGCCTCCTCCTTGCTGCGAAAGGAGCGGACGGTCCGCCAGTCGTAGCCTGCCCGCTTGCGCAGGTCCGCCAGGCGCTGCCGGTCGGCCTGGTCGTGGCTGTGGTGCCATAGGGCCATGGGGACGCACGTGAGGACCGGGTTGTAGTCGAACCAGCCGCGATCGCTGCGCCTGAACGGGACGAGCAGCGTGGGAGCGGTGACGGCCGGGCCCAGCTGCGGGTACCACTTGCCGGGAATGGAGGAGTCGGACTCGGTGAAGGGCATCACCGTGCCGTTGGACGTGACGGCCTCCAGCGCGGCGCGCACCATGTCGAGGTAGCCGTCGTCGCCGGTCACGGCCGCGGCGGCCAGCGCGGCGACGGTGACGGCGCTGCCGACGCTGTACCAGCCATGCGGCCAGGACCAGCCGTAGTGGCCGCCGTACCAGCGGCCGTCCAGCATGCTGCCGACCACCCCGTCGGGGCCGACGTTGTCTGGCAGGATCCCGTTGTTGGCGGCGGCGCGCTCTCGCCACGCGCCCACGTACTGCCTGATCCAGTCCTGGTAGCGGCTGTCCCCGGTCAGGATCCAGGCATTCAGGACCAGTCCGGCCGCCGCGAGGTTGACCGCGGTGTCCCCGGCGCCCAGGCGGGCGTTCATCTCGCTGCTCAGCCGCGGGTCCCGCGCTCGTTCGGGCGCGGGCGCGCCCGCTGGGAGCAGCCAGTCGAGCGGGAATCCGTAGCTCTTTTCCTCTCCGGCGGTCCAGGGGTAGTGCGTCCCGTCAAACAGCCCGGCGCGCTGGGGGTCCGAGCCGTTGTGCGGGCGCCGGATGACGCGGTGCTCGGGGTCGTAGTTGCCGTGGGCGGGGTCGACGTACAGGTCGGCGAACCGCACCGCCCGCCGTGCCCATCGCGCCGGGCTGGCCATGGTCAGGAAGTAGAGCATCAGCAGGCTCTCGCCCTGGTGGAACCAGTCGTATCCGCGCTCGTACTCACCAGAGAGCATGCCCAGCTCGGTGAGCTGCGCGGTTACTCCCTCCCAGTGCAGCTCGGACTGGGCGAGCAGGTCGTCGGCCCCGCCGAGCAGGTACAGCTGCGGCCAGTTGAAGAACGTCTCGTAGAAGTCGTCGACCCCGTCGCGGCTGGTCAGGGGATGCCGGTAGGTCAGGCGGCCGTCCGCGCCGGTGAAATCGCGCGCGAAGCGGCGCCAGGCGTGATCGAGAAGGTCGAACAGCTCTCGCTCGGCCAGTGCCCAGCCGGGTGGCTCCAGTAGGGGGACCGAGGCCTCGATGTCGGCAGGCGTCACGTCACTCCTTCGTAGCGCCGGCCAGCAGACCGGAGATCAGGTAGCGCTGGGCGAACAGGAACACGAGCAGCACCGGGGTGATCGCCAGCAGGGTGGCAAGGGCGAGCTCGGGCCGCAGCACGCTGGCGCTGCCCGCGGTCGGGTTGAATTGCGGGACGTCGGTCACCAGTAGCGCGATGCCAACCTGGGCCGGATACTGGCTGCTCGACGGCAGCATCACGTAGGGCAGGAAGAAGTTGGTCCAGTTAGCCACGAAGCTGAAGAACCCCACCAGCGCGATGACCGGCGCCGCCAGCGGGAGCGCGATGCGGCGGAATGCCCCGAACTCCGTGCAGCCGTCAATGCGGGCGGCGGCTAGCAGGTCACGCGGCAGCGCGGTGCTGAAGTAGATGTAGGTCAGGTAGACCCCGAACGGGTAGAAGGAGTAGGGCAGCACCACCGACCACAGCGTTCCGATCAGGTGGACCTCGTTGACCTCAAGGAACAGCGGCACCACCAGAGTCGTGGCCGGCATCAGCATGACCACCAGGGTGAGGACCAGCAGGGCATGTCGCCCGCGAAACTCCATCATGGCCAGGGCGTAGCCGGCCGGTATGCCAAGAGCCAGGGTGATCACCAGGGAGAGGAAGGCGTACACCGCCGAGTTGCGCAGCCACAGCAGGATCGTGTCGCCCTGAAAGCCGGTCAGCGCGTCCCAGTTGGCCCGCAGCGCGTGCCACGACCCGAAGGAGAGCGGATTGTCATGGACGAGCTGCGGGTCTGTCTTCGTGGCGGCCAGCAGCAGCCACACGACCGGGAGGACGAAGAAGACGAGGAACGCAAGCAGTACCAGCCCGGCGACCGCTTGGCCGGGGGCCCGTGATGCGCGTCGCCTCCGGGGCTGCAGGCGCGGCGCGGCAGTCATGCCGCCAGTAGCGGGCAGTTGTGTGTCAGCTCGCATCAAAGAATCTCGATCTGGTGACGAACACGGCGGCCACCACCAGGGAGATCACGAGGAGCTCGACGGAGATTGCCGCGGCGTAGTTGACGTTGTTGTTCTGGAACGCGAAGTCGTAGGCCACCTGGTTGGGCGAGTAGTCCCGGCCCGCTACCCCAAGGCTTGCCTCCGAGATCAGCTCGGGCTCGACGAACAGCTGCGCGCCGGTGGCGAACGCCAGGATCACCATGTACGCGATCCACTTGCGCAGCATCGGGATCTGGATGTAGCGGGCGATGCGCCATGCCCCGGCTCCGTCGATCCGGGCGGCCTCCATGATGTCGTGCGGGATGTTGTTCAGCGCCCCGTACATCACCACGATCCAGCCGCCGGCGCCGGTCCAGAACGCGATCATGGCGAACAGGATCGCCAGGTGGCCGGGCTGGATGACGTCACCGAACGTGCCATAGCCGAGCAAGTGAAGGAGCGAGGCCGCGGGGCTGACGGTCGGGTCCAGCATAAAGAGCCACACCAGGACGCTGGCAGCGCCGGCCAGCGCGCCCGGAACGTAGTACAGGAAGCGGACCAGCGTGCTGAGCCGCCGCACGGACATCTGGTGCAGCACAATCGCCAGACTGGTCACGAGCACGACGAGGGCGGCCAGCCAGATGAGCAGGTAGGCCCCGATGTGCTCGAAGGCGGGAACGTACCGGAAGTCCTGGGCGGACTGCGTGAAATTGGACAGGCCGGCGAATGTGTTGCCCGCGTTCGTGAACGCGAAGTAGATCGCGTAGACCACGGGAATGACCCCGAACGCCACGAGCAGGATCACGTAGCCGGCCACGAAGGCGTGGCCGGCCCCGACGGCCCGCCAGGGCGCGCGGCGCACGCGCGCCCTGGCGGGGCTAGCTGATGCCGGGGTCAATGACTCACCTGGTAGCCGGCGGCCGTGGCGTAGTTGGTGATAGCAGTCTGCCAGTCTGGCAGCATCGAGGCGATCGACTTGCCCGCGGTGATGCCCGGGGTGACGGTCGCGGCCCAGATCGCCTCCTGGCTGAACTTGCCGTATCCCCAGCCTTGCCACACCTGCCCGGCGGCCTGCTGGAGCACCGGGGTGATGTCGTTGACGTAGTAACCGGATTTTGCCTGGTTGGCCAGCCATGCCGCAGCCGCCGGAGCGCTCGCGGGGAAGCCCGGGGCCAGGTCGGCCTGGTAGCCGTTGTTGGTCGTCACCCAGGTGATGAAATCGACTGCCTCGGTCAGGTGCGCCGAGTGCGCCGACAGCAGCCACGTGCCACCGCCAACGTTTCCGGTGGCGGGCGTAGCCGATCCGGGCCACTGCGGGATCGGCGCGACGGCGATCTGGCCCTTGGGGGTGTTCAGGCCGGAACTGCTGTCGAACACTGCCCCGCCGATCCAGGCCGCGCCCGGCAGCATCAGGACCTTGCCCTTGTCGTCCTTATCGAACGCGGTGCTGAACACGCTCAGCTTGGTCATCGATCCGTCCTTGACCAGCGTGTCGAGCAGTGCGGCCATCCGCTGGCAGTTGGGCGAGGTCACGTTCACTGTCACCGCGCGGATGCCGGTGATGTCGTTGGCCTGGCACTGGCTGGCCCACAGGTAGATCTCCGGAGTAAAGGTGTCCCCGGCGCTGCCCACGATGTATCCGGGGTGCTGCGTGGCGACCTCCTCGCCGATCTGCTCGTACTGCGCCCATGTCGTCGGGACCTGGTAGCCGAACTGCTTCATGAGAGGCGCGTTGTACCACAGCACGACCGGCGCGAGGTCGTTGCGCAGGCAGTACACCGTTCCGTTCACGGTGCACGGGTTCAGCGCCCCGGAGGCGAAGCTGCTCAGCACGGAGCTCGGGATCAGGCCCTTGTTCAGCGGCGCGGTGAATCCCGCGGGCTGCGCCCAGCTCACCTCGTTGTTCTCGGCGCTGAAGACCACGTCCGGCCAGCCGCTCCCGGTGCGGTCGTACAGGTCAACCTTGGTCTGCAGGGTGTTGGAGCCGTTGGCGTCGCCGTCGTAGAGGACGGCGTTGAGCTTGACGCCGGGGTGCGCCTTCTCGTAGGCCTGCACGGCGGGCTGGCGGGTGGAGTCGACCCACACCGTCAGCGGGCCGGAAGTCTGGGCCGCCTGCGTGAAGCCGTCCTTCCCGGCGCTCCCGGAGGAGCCGCCGGAGCCGGCTGAGCTGCCAGAGCTCCCGCAGGCCGCAGCGGAGACCGCCACGAGGGCGGCGGCGGCGATCGCGATCGCGGCTCGCGTGCAGGACTGTCTCAGGCGGCTTCGCGCGCGGGCAGCACGGATGGCTAGGGCCATGGTTCCTCCACTATGTTGTGCGGTCGCCCGTCACCTGGTGGCGAGAGAACGACAGGTAACGCAGAATGTGTACTACTCATGTCAGCCATCCCAAGACCGTCCCGATCCGGCCCCGCAGTAAGGACTGCCTCCGTAAACGCCGTATGACGGACATATTGCCTGATCACCATTAAGGCGCATGACGGCGATCCGGTCAAGACTATAGGCGCACCTATATTGGGTTCTGCGGTACACTTGATAACTAGAGTGAGCTACGTACTATTTGTCGGATTCTATATCCAATATAAGTAGTATCTATCTTGTGGATATATCGCGCCATGGGTACGATGATCGAAGTGACCAGGACGCGGCTTCGGCGCGCGCTCGGCTGGGTACCGGGCCGTAGCTGACTGCGGGAAAATGGGATGCATGGAATACGTGGACGGCGCGCCCGCAACGACGGACCGTGAGGGCGCCCCCGCTGACGGCAGGGCCGAGCACGGGCCGTCCGGTGTCTACCGCCCCCGCTACGAGTCGATAGCGGAGCAGATCCTCCAGCTCATCAACGAGCTCTCCCTGCAGCCGGGCGACCGGATGCCCACCGAGGTGGAACTGGCGGTCCGCCTGGGCACCAGCCGCACCGTGGTGCGCGACGCGGTCAAGATCCTCTCGGCGATCGGCCGGGTCAGCGCGCAAAAGGGCCGCGGCCTGTACGTCGCGGACGGCGAGGGCACCTTGGGGATCCGGCGGTGGGGAGGGTTCTTCCTGCCGACCAACCTCGATCACATCTACATGCTGTTCGAGTTCCGGCGCGTCCAGGAGATGCAGTCCAGCAGGCTCGCCGCCAAGCGTGCCAGCCCGTCGGAGCTGCGGGACATCGAGGTTGCCGTGCAGACCTGCCGTCACGGGTACACCAGCGGCAACAACGCGGAGTTCGAGCGGGGCGACGACGAGTTCCACCTCGGCGTCGCCACCGCGTCGCACAATTTCTTCCTCGTCTCCGCGGTTCGCGAGGCGCGCATGCTGCAGCGCCAGGCGAGCGTCATCGGCCTGCACGGAGTGGGCGGGCACGCCGCGGCCGCCGTTGAGGAGCACGAGGCGATCTACCGGGCCATCCGGGACGGTGCCCCCGAGGCGGCGGCCCAGGCCACCCGCGTCCACCTGGACAACACCCTTGAGGACTACCGCCGCGAGATCCAGCGCCGCGTGTTCGGCTGACCGGCACCGGCACCATCCTCGTCCAGTTCGCCGGCCTGTAACTAAGCGGGGAAAGGACGGCGCAGGGACGGCGCGGGGACGAACTGAGGACATGCCATCCGATGCTGAGGCAGTCACGCAAAACGCGTTCCAGGCTCCGCAATCGGAAGGAACCCCATGATCCGTAAATTCGCGCTCGGCGCGGCGATCGCGCTGCTCGGCCTCGCCGGGACAGCCGGGGCAGCGGCCGCTTCGCCCGCGCACCCGGCGTCAGCACTCGCGTTGCGAGCCTCATGCCACACGACCGAGGTCACGCTTCACCCCAACGGCGCCCCTACCAGCAAGTGCCTTTCCCGTGATGGCGGAGCCATTCGGACTGGCCACATCACTCCGAATATCGGTACCGATCCGTCGTGCAACAACGTAAATGACCTCGTTCTCTACTGGAACGGGCCGATCAATGTCGCCCGTGGCGTCATCCCGCCCGGCCCGATCCTGTGCATCCGCGGCCAGGGCGACCTCGATCTGGCCAGTCAAACGTACGGCGGGCTGAACTGGAATGATAAGGCCAGCGCGTGGTGGGCCGGCTGCTCTTCAGGCACCTTCCACCAGAACGATCCTGTTCTCGGAGTATTCTTCGGCACCAATGAAAACTTCTCCGGAGGCAGCGGGACCAGCGCTCCCAGCGGCAACTTCGACGGCCGGGCAGGTGTCCTCCCGAACGACTCTCTGACCGACGTATACCAATCCACCAACTGCTAACCGCCGCTTCTCGATGTGGCATGGGCGCTGCGCCAGTGGCGCCCATGCCCGAAACGCGCCAGCCGACGCGGCCAGGACCCCCGCCAGTCGCGGCCGCACTAGCTGTCGGTACCGGTCACGTCCGATGTTATTGCCCCATTTTTAAAGGCTCCACAGTGCTTCCGTTGGTGACAGGCGGGCGGCGCGGATCGCGGGCAGGTCAGGGTCCGCCGCCATGCTGAGGGTGCAACGCGGTTCAGGCTACGAGCAGGCGGAGGCCGAGCTCTGCCTCGTCCAGGCCGGCGAGGTCGTGGTTGTTCTCAGCCCACCGCCCCGAGGCGAGGTCATCGCGCAGGCTGCGCACCGCCCGCTGCTCGGCCTCCGGTCCGACGCGCGTCCACACCGAGCATGCCCGGCGCACGTGTTCCTCCAGGTAGGCCTCGGGGCGGCGCCAGTATGCCTCGAGGAAGCCGTCGGCGCAGTCCCACGGGATGAGCACGGGTTCCGCCCGGCCCCCGATCGCGTCGGCCAGCCGGGGCAGCCAGGTCGCGTCGGCGAGGCCGGCGGCCTCGGGCAGGTAGTCACGTGTAAGCCAGAACCGCCGACGCCAGGCGAATTCGCTGGCGTCGTAGGTGAACACCACCACCCGGCGGGCCACGCGCCGCATCTCGCGCAGCCCGGCGACCGGGTCCTGCCAGTGGGGGACGGTGCTGAAGGCCATCGCGGCGTCGAAGGACTGGTCCTCGAACGGCAGGTTCTCCGCGGCGGCGGCCACGCACGGCGCCGAGCCCTCGGGGCGCAGCGCCCGCATGACCGCCGACGGCTCCACCGCGGTGACGTCGCGGTCAGGCGGTTCGTAGGAGCCGGTGCCGGCCCCGACGTTCAGCACCGTCCGCGCGTCGCCGAGCGCGTCCCAGACCTGCGCGGCGATCCGGGGATCGGTGCGCCGCGTCGCCGGGTACGCGCCCCCGATGGCGTCATACAACTGCGCGCCGAACATTCCCAGCTGTTCCTCTGGTGTCACTGCCGTTCCCTTCGCTCGTGCCGTGAGCTCCCTGTCGATGGCGGTCACCATGGCATCGGCCCGGTCCCGCTGCTCCAGCAGCAGGCTGCGCAGGCGGTGCAGGTGCGCGACCGCGTCGGTGGCCGGGTCGTCAACCAGGTCCGCGACCTCCCGCAGCCCGAAGCCCAGCCGCCGGTAAGCCAGCACCTCCCGCAGCCGTTCCACGTCGCCCGCCGCGTAGGCCCGGTACCCGGCCACGGTCCGCGCCGACGGCCGGACGAGCCCGATCTCGTCACAGTGATGCAGCGTGCGGACGGTTACGCCGGCCAGCTCGGCCACGCGCCCCACGCTCAGGTGCTCCTCCACGCCACCGACTATGCGGCATGACGCCACGTGAGGGTCAAGCGCCCCGCTCCGGGCAACGCACGCGTGGCCGGCCTGGGTGACTCGGCACCTGCATCCACGAACGTGCCGTGCGCCCTACGGCACTGCGATCCCGCCACCGTCAAGGAGCGACGCGATAAGGGACGCGTACTTCGTCGCCACTCGCGACCTGTTCAGCTTCCCGGTGTGGGTCAGCTCCTCGGCGCTGCCCGGTTCCCACCGGCGGGCAAGCACTTCGAACCGCGCGATCCGCTCGCTGGGCGGCAGTCGCGTGTTGCACTCCCGCATGACGTCCGCCAGGTCAGCGGTAGTCCACTGGCCAGCAGGAGCGCCGACGACGAGGATGGCGCATAGCTCTGGCCTGCCCTCGCCGACCACGCAGGCGTGATCGACCAGGAGGTTTGCTCTCAGCTGGCTCTCTACCCGGCCGGCCGGCACGAGGTATCCGCCGGCGAGGCTGAACACCTCCCCGCGGCGGCCTTGCACGCGGACGTAGCCGTCCTGGTCGATTTGGCCGAGGTCGCCGGTGTGCAGCCAGTCTCCCAGGCCGGCCGGGCTTTCCTGCCCTGCACGGCTCGCCTTCACGGCGGGACTCGGCTCGCGTGCCTGGCCAGCGTATCCGAGCATCCGGCTTCCGGAGCGTACCAGCAGCTCACCGTCGGCGGCCGCGCGTACCGTGACGCCGGGCAGCGGCTGTCCGGCGGTGCCGATCCTGATCCCGCCGGGCCGCCCGCAGGTGGCGGCGGATACCAGCTCGCTCTGACCCCAGCCTTCGGCAAGGGGCACCCCGGCTGAGTTGAAGAACTCCTGGACATGCTCGGCCAGCGGCCCGCCACCGCTGAACGCGAAGCTGCACGCGTCGAGGCCCAGCCGCGAGCTGACCAGCTCGGCGGGCACGCGTTCGGCGGCCATCAGGGCCACGGCGGTGGCGTACATCTTCTCCCAGGCCCGCTGCACGCCGCCGAAGAACTGGGGGCGTACGTCGGGCAGGTACTCACCGAGTAGCGCCGGGTCCGGGCACAGGTGGACAGTGGCGGCCCGGGTGAGCGGCAGCCATGCGCTGACGAACCGCTCCGTGGCATGGGCGCGCGGCCCGTATGAGAGGAACCGCGTGCCGGGCGGCACCGGCATGAACCGGGCAAACGACTCCGCGTGCCAGAGCACGTTGCGGTGCGTGTGCTGAGTGCCCTTGAGCATCCCCGTGGTGCCGCTGGTGTAGTTGACGGACACCAGGTCATCCGGGCGGACGGCACGCCGGCATGCGTCGAAGCCGCCACCGGCCGACGCGCCTGCCCGCCCGGCCGCCATGAGCCGCTCCCACGACGGCGCGGGCCCGCAGGCGGTGCCCGTCACGGCCACGTGACGGGGTGCCTCCTGCAGTCGGGCCAGCTCGGCTTGGCCCTCGGCGATGACGGTCGTGATGCCCAGCGCGCGAAGTACCGTCGCCATCTGCTCATCGGTGAAGCTGGGGAAGAGGAAGACCGGTACCGCCCGCACCAGCAGCAGCGCGAGGTCCGCGATGACGAGCTCGGGCCGGTTGGAGCCCAGGATGCCGACCCGCTCCCCTGCCTGGACGCCGAATTCGGCTAGCCCGAAGGCGGCGGACTCTACCTGGCCGCGAAGTTCCCGCCAGCTCAGCGACTGCCACTGCGAGCCGGACCGCCACTTCAGCGCCGGGATGTCGCCGTTTTCAGAGGCGGCCTCCGCGAGCGCGTCGAGGAGCGTCCGCCCGCCCACCGCCCGCTCGATCTCCGCGGCTTGCCCGGCCGCGGCCCGTTCCGCCTCGGATGTCATGAGCCTTCCTCCCCTGCCGTAGCTGCGAGAGTGGTGAAGGACTCCCAAGGCAGCCGCAGAGAGCGAACCTGCGGTGGCACCGCCTCGGACACCCTCATCACGAAGACGGGCGTGTCAGTGGGTGGAAGGCCGAACGTGTCCCGCAGGCGCTCGCCGATGCGGGTGACCGCCTGACGTTCCCGGGCGGTGAATCCCGCCCCGGCGAAGCGCTCCAGCCTTCTCAGCTCCAGCGTGCTGACCGTCCAGGGATGTACCGACAGCCCCATGCCAGTCGCGGACAGCCACAGCCGCTGCAGCGCCATCCCGGTGGCGACCATCGTCTCCCGGTCCAGCTCCGACGAGGCTGACAGGCAGCAGACGCAAGCACAGGCGGCAACCAGAGAGCGCGCGGTGGCCGACACTCTCCCCGGCGGAGCCAGGACACGCAACCAGGGGAGCCGCCGCATCGTGCCCAGGAGCTTCTCGGTCCCCGGCGGCAGTTCCAGCGTCCTGAGATCGATACCGTCCTGCCGGGCCAGCGCCTCCCGCTCGGTCCAGCAGATCTCCCGCACCATATCGGAGAACATGGCGCGGTTGCGCATCCTGATGACGTCGGCGTCGCCCAGCACCCGGCCGAGGGACTCCCTGCGCACGGGATCGGACACGGCGGTTAGCCTGAGCCGGGCATCCACCTCCGGCACAACCGCCGCGAGCCGCTCTGCCTCTGCCTTGCCAGGCCGGCCTCCGTCAACCATTCGCCGCGCAGTCACCCGCTTTGGCAGGTACTCATAGAGCTCGTGCATGGTGGCCGGTTCCCGGTCCGAGAACGTGAACTCAACAGTTCCGCCACGAACGGACATCCGATGAGCCAGCCCCAGCGACTGCGCCGCGATGCCGACGTTCTCGGCAAAGCAACCGATCGCGATAAGCGAGGCATACCCGCCGACGTCAAGGAACGAGCTGTCGCTCCGGTGCGGATCGAGGTCGACCCGCATCACGTTTCCGGTCACCGTTACGCGCCACGGTTGCACGTTGCCACCCGACGGGGCCAGCGCTCCCGCAGCGCACAGGCTGGCCGTCTCCTCGGCAGTCAGCACGGCCGTCATGCGCTGGTCTCCGCACTGACGACCGGGCCGACCGCTGCCGACGACCAGCCGAACCTGTCAAGCAGCATCTTCGTCCGCTCGGCAACAGCCGAAAGCTGCGCGCCCACCAGCAAGATGGGCATCTTCTCTGGCCCAAGGCAGACAGGGCCGGCCAGCACTGTGCCGCCCAATAGGCGGGCGTTACCCAGAGTCGGTTTCCTGCTCGAACCGAGCACGTACTCCAGCGGGGAACGCAACCTCCACCATGCGGCCGCCACATGGGTGATCACGGCCGACAGGCCGATCCCCCGGAACTCGGGCACCACCAGCTGCCGACTCAAGTAGAGGTACTCAGTCATGCCATCCGGCAACAGCGACGGCAGGTCCCGGAAGACGGAGACTCCCTCGCCGCTGCCGACGCCGTCCCGGGACGTTCTCATGCTGGCAATCGGCACGCCGTCCGCGAAGCAGATGAAATGGACCGCATCCGCATCCGCATCGTAGCGATCCCACGCCTCGACTCCCAGGGCGTCAAGAACTGGCTGGTAGTGCGCGTTGCGCATGCCGACGACCACCACGCGGGCATCAGTGCCCCGCACCGCGACGGTGACCACGCGGACCCCCCGCCGACCAAAGGTGGCCGAGCCATCACCCGATGGCATAAATAGATCAACATCCATCATCTACCACCGTCCCACTCCAGAGTGGGGCACATGCGCGCTCGAAGGCAACCCTGACGCAGGAAACCGGCATCCCGAATGCGGCTCCTAGCCCGCTTTCCGTCCGACGGCGCCGACGAGTTTTATCTTGACTTGCGGGGCGTCCTGCTCGGGGTGCCATTCACTGATGTCGACCAGTCCGGGCTTGACGAGGTCGAAGCCGTCGAAGAACTGCAGGACTTCTTCGTCGGGCCGGAAGTTTACTGCCGGGAACCCTGTCTGCTGGCTGATGTTGTGGGTGTGGGCTATGGCGTCGGGCGCGCTGCGTGCCGACAAGTGCGAGATGCCCAGGTAACTGCCGGGGGTCATCCGCTCGCGGAACTGCCGGAAGATCCCGAGCGGGTTGTCCTTGTCCTCGATGACGTCGAGCACGCTGAAGATGACCACGCCAACCGGCTTGTTGAAGTCGATGAGCGCCTGGAGGCCTGGATGATCCAGCACCGCCTCGGGCCGCCGGATGTCAGCCAGGATCGTGTCCAGCCCGGGGCCGATGGACCGCAGCGCGCGGCTGTGTGCGCTGACCCCCGGGTCGACGTCGA
>Ga0210389_10003381_pt1 | contig 12446 bp, 10 predicted proteins | sample IncBWH28OmetaG_FD_160127 | JGI IMG/M metagenome (GOLD analysis project Ga0210389, IMG submission 160127) | Forest soil microbial communities from Barre Woods Harvard Forest LTER site, Petersham, Massachusetts, United States - Inc-BW-H-28-O ...
TGTAGTCGAACCGCTTGCCCGCGTGGCCGTCCTGGTCGAACGAGTTACCGCGAACGATGTTCTCGGGGTTCTGCCCTTTGATGATCATGTCGGACTTGCAGACCGCGTAGGACTCCGGGTTCAACTCCTCCCCAAAGACCTCAAGCCGCGCGTTCGGATTCAGCTCGCGGAGATACTCCTCGGCCACACTGAGCATGCCGCCGGTGCCGCACGCGGGATCAAAGAGCGTCCGCACAACCCCGGGCTTCCGGAGCGCGTCGTCGTCCTCGACGAAGAGCAGGTCGACCATCAACCGAATGATCTCCCTCGGGGTGTAGTGATCACCGGCCTCCTCGTTCTTCTTCTCGTTGAACCGCCGGATCAGCTCCTCGAACACGCTGCCCATGACGTGGTTGGGCACCGCGTCGGGGTGCAGATTCACCTCGGCGAACAGGCCGAGCACCTGGAACAGCAGGTTCGCGTCGTCGAGACGCGTGATCTGCTCGTCGAACTTGAACTGTTCGATGATGTCGCGCGCGTTGACCGAGAATCCCTTCAGGTATGCGCGCAAGTTCTGCGCGATGTGGTTCGGATCGCCCTTGAGTTTTGCGAAGTCGAGCTTGTGCGTGTTGTAGAAGGGCACGCCCGTAACCTTCCGCAGGGCCACGTCGACCGCGGTGTCGGTCGCTTTCATGCCCCTGACCTTCAGGGCCTCCAGGCGGGCGAGCACTTTCTCCTTTGTGGGCTCAAGCACGCAGTCGAGCCGCCGCACGACGAGTAACGGCAAGATGACCTTGTCGTATTCGTTCGGCTTGTAAGCACCGCGCATGCGCTCGGCGTTCTGCCAGAGGAAGTCCGCGATCTCACGGAAGCTGGTGAACGTGCGTGCGCCGTTCGAAGGTTTGGCGGCGTTGGTGTCGGGATTCGACCGGGTCATTTCTTCCTTTTGCGGTGGGCGACGACCTTCGGTCCGGCGTCCGCGTCGGCCGCATTGCCCGCGCGCACCCAATCATCGACCTCCGAGAGCTTGAACTTCCAGAGCCGCCCGACCCGATGAGCGGGAAGCGTGCGCGTATCGATCCAGCGATAGACGGTGTCCTTGGCGACCCCCACGTGTGACGCGACGTCCTCCACGGACACCCAGGGTTCGGACACAGCGTGGCTCACGCGGCGGCGATGATGTCAGCTTGTCCGGACTAGAACAAGCTGGGATCGGTCTGGATCGGTGGCCGTGACGTCCGGATCAGCCGAGCGGCCGTCAAACTCGGAGGCCCCCCTACCTCCCGAAACCGGGGCCACCGGGGACACCGGAGCCGGGCCTCGCTAAGTCGGCGAATAGTCGGCGGGATTCGCGAGACGCCGTGTCCCCGGTCTTACGCGAGACCGGGGACAGACCGGAGACACCGGGATCGCCTGGACCGACCGCCGCGCCGGCTCGGAATCGACGCGGCGGCGTAGAAAGATGGGTCACGCCTGCATGGAAGGTGGCATTTGGCGGATGTAGAGGGATGCAGTCGCGCGCGTTCACCGACGGGAACCCGGTTGCGTGGGGGCTGCTTTGCCCGAAGCAGGCTGCAATCGCACACGGCGAGAAATTCGTCGATCAGCTGTCCGCTCGCGGCTCGATCGACGCATTTCTGTCACAGAGCACGTTCTCGATGGCCTTTCATATCCGTGGGCGGCGGTTCGGCGCTCGGAAGAAAGAATCGAACAGACCGCTGTCCCAAACCTTACGTCGGAACCGCCGTTAGGTAAGTGGAACCTCACCACCACTACAAAGGAGCATGACCATGGACCAACCCACTTCGCCCAAATCGCCCACGCCGGCTGGCGCCCAGTCCGAGACGCACATGACCCGATCTCAGGTGGCGGCGCGCCTCAAGGTCAGCGTTTCCAAGGTTCGCACGATGGGGGGGAAGATCCTCCACCCGACCAAGGTCGATGGGGTGTACCGCTTCAATCCTTCGGAGGTCGACGCCGTCGCCAAGGGTGCGGGAAAGCCGGCGGCCCTACCGCGGACGGCGGGGCAGGTCGCCGCCGCCGTTTTCAAGATGTTCAACGACGGTCGAGAGCTGCGCGACATCGTGGTCGAGCTGGAGCAGCCGCCCGCGGTCGTGCGCGCCCTCTACCGCGAGTGGTTCGACGACCTCTCCGCCGGGGAGGATCGACGCGAAAGGGCCGAACGGGAAGAACGCGAGGAACGCGAGCGCCGGGCTACCGCGCGGCGCGACGAGGCCGAGACGCGCGCCTGGGAGCGCTCGTTCGCGAAGATCCTCGAGCAAGGCCGGTGATGACGCGCCCATTCTGTCCCCGGTTTTCTCCGTGGTGGCCCCGGTTTGTCCCCGGTCTTCGGAAGAACCGGGGACAGGGAGATCGCCCACGATGTCGAGGAGATAGATGCCCGGTGGCCCCGGTGGCCCCGGTGTCCCCGGTTTGGGGAGGGAGAGGGGGCAGCGTGCGCGCGGGCGGGTCTACGCGCGCGGCGCGCTTGAACAACGTTGGCAGCGACGGATGATCGACTTGACCGAGGATCTCACCGCCGCCCTCTCGTCGCCCAAGGTCCAAGAGGAGCTGCGCCGAACTGTCGCGACCGTCCTACGCGCCGAGCTGCGGGCGCTCCCGATCGGTGGCGATCGCCTCGTCGATGCGGACGAGGCGGCGGCCGTCCTCGGGATGACCGGCGGCGCCGTCCGCAAGGCCGCCGCCCGCGGGACCCTTCCCGCGGAGCGGCTAGGGCGACGGTTGCGGTTCCGGCTGTCGGCGCTGATGGCGTGTCCCGGTCGCCGGCCCTAGGTAGGCTCGCCCGATCTCCGACCCGGCCATTTCGCTCGAAGGGTTACGCTTGCGTCTCTCGACCCTGCTGACTTGGCATTGCTAAATTGCTAAGGACTGGCACTTGATCCGAAGTTCCTCAGCCGCTCGCATGGCGTCGGCATTTCGCCGTTTGATGCGAACGAGCGCGTCGCCTTCGGAGACAAACGACACCCGCGACCCAGACATCTTGGCTAGGCGGCGAAGAGCAATTGCCTGGCCCTCAAGTCCGATCAGCAGGGCGCACAGGTCCCATGCGTTCATCGGGCGCGCGATGAGGCGCTTGGCGATCGCCATCGCGAGGTCACTCCGAAGATGCTCCACTAGCCGCCAGGTGTGAGGCGCAACCCCGTGGAGACCTCGACGACGAGCGGAGATAAGCCGGCGGAATTTGCGTTTGACTACCGCCTGCCCACGAGGATGCGCAAGCCAGAATTCGAGGAACCGAATGCTCTCGCTCGCGAGAGCAAGTAAGCGTTGACGCTGATTCGTCAGGGCGTCTGCGATATCTCGCGATGAATCCTCCAGGGACATCGGACGCGTCGCGTTCACTGCGTGAACGATCGGCGGCGCCTCCCGGAACCATCTCCGTTTCCTGAGCTCGTTGTCGAGGTATGTGATGCGGAGGAGTCCCTCGAGTCGAGTGGTCGGTCGCGGACTTTCGAAGCGCAACGGCGACGGTGGCCTGATTTGGACCTGGTCACCAGGTTCCTTCTCGGCGAGCGGATCGATGTCCCACACGTGCGACCTGTCTTCGACGACCACGGCAGGTCCGAGATCCACGCCATAGCAAAAACATCCGTAAAAGGAGACGTGGCCGAGGATTCGCTGCTCCGACTTGCTGAACGTGATTGCTACGCGATGCCCAAAACGATGGCTCTGTGGGACGGATCCGAACGTGTTCGTATCGTGATCCAGCCAAACGGGATCCGTGCCCTCCGATCGGGCACCTCTCCGCACAAATGCGCGCAGCGCGGCCACGCCCTCGCTGCGAGCGTCGTCGGGGGCGACGGTCGCGAGGTAGTGAAGGGCGAGTCGTCCAATCGCGCGTCGAAGGAGCGCGCTCGACAGACGGATCTCGTAAGACAGCTCTACGAAGAGGTGAGGTCGTCGCGCTTCGTAGAGCCTGATCCCGTTGGTTCGCGCGTACTCCTGAGCCCGTCGAATCGTTTCGTCGTCGCCGCTTATCTGGAGAACCGTTTCGCCGCTCTCCACTTCTACTTCGTGGATTTCGGGGGTCAGGATCCGAACATTGTCGTCCTTACCCAAGAATCGCAGTCGTCTGCGAAAGCGCTTCTCGACGGCAGGGGTGCTCACCTGGCGACGCTCTCGATTTCGGACGCCCAGGAGGGAATTGAAGCTGGCGAAGGCATTCGCGATCTCGGCGTCGAGAACTGTGAGTTCGTTGTTACACCGCTCGCAGCTGATCCGTCTATCTTCGCGGAGTCCGCCCGCGGCCGCAGGGAAAAGGTGCTCGCGAGATCCGGCAGGCTGTCCGCAACCATAGAGGCAGGCGAAGCGTGACCTTCGTGTCATGGCCGTGCGTCCCGGGTTATCCGGTGGGCGCTTTGGTCACGACTACCTCTTGGATCCGGCCGGATGCTTTCTGGTACTCGAACGTGTCGTACACGAAATCCAAGAAAGTCTTGGCAGAATTGACCGCTAGCTTCGCGTGATGCCGCGCGGGCTTGTAGCTGCGTGCGTGCGCGTCGCCCATCTTGTTCCGAAGCGGAGCCAGCCCACCGACGATGTTGACCAGGCCACGCAGGAGCTGGCGCAAGCTGTCGCCGATATCCGGACGGTCAGGGTCGAGATTTAGGTGTTTCTGAACGCGCTTGTATAGCTTCGCGAGATCGCCATCGTAGGCAGGTGGCGCAGGATCTAGGCGAGATTCGATGTCCGTCAGCACGGCCTCGAGGGCCGAGCGGGCATTCGTGATCGCGCCGTCGTAGTCCTCGTCCCGCAGCTTCCGGTCGCACTTTTCGATCTGCTCCCCGATGAACTCGTGGCTGGCATGCTGCTCGGGAGCAAGTTTTGTCTCGACCGCGACGAGTGGCTCGCCGCGGTTGCGCAGACGATACTTCTTACCGGCAGCAACCAGTTCGAGGTCGTCGAAGGCGAGGTACTGGTTGAGGTGCTCTACAGCTGCCGAAACAGGGAAGTCGGTACCGAGATAGTGCGCGGGGTCCGCAGCCGCCTCGAGGACCGAAGGAAGTCGATCAGTGTCGTTCAGCTTGCTGAGGTGCTCTTCTACGTACGCCCACCGCGATGGGAATCCGCCACCGAATGAGTAGCTTTCGTTCGCGCCGAACTCGTTGAAGAACGCAACGAGATCGGGCCCGGAGCGATACGGCGAGAGGGCTTTGCCGATTGAATCGACCGTGTTCCCTGTGATGATCTTCTGAAGGGCCGAGATGGCTCGACTCGTGATCTTCGCCTTCATCGTGGTTTCCCGATCTGCGACCGTCGCGGCAGATCAAATCACGCCTTTAGTTTCCGCGTCAGCAGATCTGAAAAGGACTTGCGGACGTGGTGGTCGTAGAACCGCTTCGTGACGACTGGGCTCGAGTGCCCCACGGCCTCGCTTACCTCGTCGAGCGACGCTCCCGCCTCCAGATTCCGCGTCACGAAGCTGTGGCGCGTTGCCTGGTACCAGGTGAGCGAGACCTTGCACTCCTTCGCCGCTTCATCCCAGGAGTCTTCGATGTGTTCCTTCCGGTAGCCCGTCCACGTGCCGCGGCGCTTGCTGTTCGGTGAAGACGGCGCCGGGAACACGAGGTCCTCGGCCTTCGCGCCCTGGAGCTTGCGGCGTCGCAGCCACATCCCGAGCATCCGACTGGCGTCGGCCGGCGCCGGCGTCCACTTCATCTTGCCGGTGGAGCCCTTGTCTTCTTTCAGCGGGCCATCGTACGAGTAGCGGACGCGCACCAGCCGATCCTTCAGATACCCGAGGTCGGCCATCCGCAGGCCGGCGATCTCGCCGGTCCGCAACCCGGACCGGTTGCCCAGGTAGAACATCAGGTTGACGGGCTCGGGCAGGGCAGCGATCAACTCGAGGACCTTCGCGTCTTCGCCGAGCCAGGGCATGTCGCGTTTCTGCGTCTGCTGCGGCCGTTTTCCGACCGGGATCTGCCGCACCGGGTTCACCTTGGCGAACCCCCGCTCGACCGCCCACGAGAAGAACCGCGACAGCAGGTTCATGTTGTGGCGGATCGACGCCTCGGAGAGCTTGCCCGCCTTCCGCTGGCGGTCCATCCAGGTCATGACCGGCCCGATCTCCTGGGCGTCGCGCACCAGCATGTCCGCGAACGCTGCCCTGATGTGGCGCTTGTACCGGCTCCGGTCGTCGGCCGCGTTCCGGTTGGCCAGGGTCTCCAGCCATTCGTCCATCAGGGGGCCGCACTTGGGCAGCGCCACGATCGGCTCCATACCGACCCGCCCTTGGGCCACCCGGGCCTCGGCGAGGGCCAGCAGCTGGCGCGCTTCGTCGCGCGTTGAGACGCGCACGCGGCGCGTCTTCCGGCCGGCGTCGAGGTCCTGGTACCGGATGTAGAAACGCGGCTTGTCGCGCGTCCCGCGGCGAAGGATGTCGCCCATGATCCCGAACCTCCCCCCGCGCAAAGACTAGCGCGATTTGGATACGGGATGGATACAGAATCCCGGCCGTGCCGGCCGGTTTACGAAAAGTCTAATAAAATCAGCGGGGTGGACGGGACTTGAACCCGCGGCCTCCGGCGTGACAGGCCGGCGTTATAACCAAGCTTAACTACCACCCCAGGTGATGCTGCCGCCGGCGTGCTGCTGCCGACTGCGGTCGGTGGATCTACATGCTGGCGACGGGAGTGTCAACCGAAGTGCGCAGGGCATGGCTGTGGTACGGTCCGGCCCCTCTATAAAGGAGGCGCTCGATGTCGCATCGGAAGATCATGTTTGGCCTGTCGCTGTCGGCGGCAGTGGGGTTCGGGGCGGCCTACGTCCCCTCGCTGGTCGCGCACGCGGACAACAAGCCGGCGGCGGCGCCCGCGGCGGCACCGACCTGCAAGCTGCACGGCAAGAAGTGCTGTGACCCGGCGATCATGGCCCACTTGCCCAAGGAGGCGGTCTACAAGGCCTGCGACGAGTCAGACGCCACGTTCCTCGGTGAGGACGGCGGCGAGAAGGACACCTGCAAGTACTTCTTCAAGGTGGCGAACGAGAAGGAAGACGTCACCTATGTGCAGGTCTACGCGCCGGCGCAGAAAGAGGTTCTGCCGGAGCCGAACGACCCATTCTTCGGCTACAAGAAGATCGGAAAGGTCTTCATGACCGACAAGGCGAAGTCGCCCAAGTCGGCGCCGATGCTGGCCACGCAGACGGGGCTCTACATGCCGGGCAGGGGCTTCTCGGTCAGCGTGAACGCCTCCGTGAAGGTGTGCAGCAAGGCCGAGGTCAAGAAGCTCGCCGCGTCGGTCAAGTAAGCGATAGATCGCGTGAGGGAGAGACGGCTTGGCCGGCTCGAGCTCATCGCGGGGGGCGCGGGACCCTTTGAGGGTCCCGGAATAGATCGCGTGAGGGAAAGACGGCTTGGCCGGCTCGAGCTCATCGCGGGGGGCGCGGGACCCTTTGAGGGTCCCGATCTATTTATCGCCCCGTTCCTTCGTCCCCAGAACCACGTCCATGAGCGGGATGGTCACGTTGAAGTTGACGTGCGCCATCCGTCCCAGGACGTGGTGGTGCGTGTGATGCGCCTGGAGCGCCCGGAAGAGGCGCCAGCGACCGACGCCGAGGCGGTTCAGCGTCGCGTCGGGCAGGTGGTAGAGCGCGTGCAACAGCTCGTAGGTCAGGAAGTAGCCGACGGCGGCCAGGAGAAAAATGCCGGCCAGCCCCGGGCCGCGCAGCAGCCCCGCCAGCACGATGACCGGCGAGGTGACCACGAAGATGCCGATCATCGTGTACCAGGGCATCATCACCAGCCCCAGCTCGGCGGGGCGGGTGATCGGCATCTGGCCGTGGGTGAAGGCCAGGTGATGCAGCAGGGTGTGGTTGCGGTACATGAGCCGCGGCGGCTGGGGATGGTGCATCGGGTGGCGGTGGACCATCCACTCGATCAGGTTGGCGACGACCAGGAAAAGTGGCGCCAGGGCCCAGTCGACCGGACGGGCGTGCGCGGCCAGCCGGACACCGAGCGCGGCGATCGCACACGCGATCATCACCGTCAGCGCGACGTGGCGGCCGGGTGAGTAGCCTGGCGTCAGGTGCTCGGCGCGCACGAACCGGGCCGCCGCCACCGGCAGCGCCGTCTCTCGGTCTGCGACGTCCACCGGGTGGGCGGCGTTGGGCTGCGCCATCCCTTCAGTATGGCCTATGATTGGCCCATGCCTTCTTTCGATGTCGTCTCCAAGGTCGATCTCATGGAGCTCGACAACGCGCTCAACATCGCCCGCAAGGAGCTTGGGCAGCGGTACGACTTTCGCGGCACCAAGACCGATCTCGAGCGTGGACCCGAGGGGATCCTCCTCCGCTCGTCCGACGAACCGCACGCCACGGCGGCGCTGACGGTCCTGCGCGAGCGGATGGCCAAGCGCGGGGTGTCCCAGCTTTGCCTCGATCCCAAGGACGTCGAGGCGGCGGGGGGGCAGACGGTCCGGCAGCTGATCGTCATCAAGCAGGGGATCGAGATCGAGACGGCCAAGAAGATGGTCAAGGCGATCAAGGACGCCAAGATCAAGGTGCAGGCGTCGATCCAGGGGGACGAGCTGCGGGCCACGGGCAAGAACCGCGACGATCTGCAGTCGGCGATCGCCTTCCTGCGCAAGGGGGACTACGGGCTCGACTTGCAGTTCGTGAATTTCCGCGACTGAGCCGGATGGCGACAAATTGAGCGCCGGCGGACGGCGGGCGCTAAAATCGCATCTGTGTTCGTGAGAAGAAAATTCGCGGCGTACGCGCTCGCCGCCTCGGCCCTGGCGGCGCTCGGGTGCCGTCATCGCAGCGGGTCGCCCGCCGCGCACGCCGTCGCGCCAATGGCGGCCAAGCCGGCGCGTCCGCCGATCCCCGCGCGCACGGCGCTGCCGGCGCTGGCGGCGGGGGAGACCTACGCCTATGACCGCGGCGCTGCGCGCAAGCTGACGGTGGAGGCCGCGCGGGCGGCGGGGTTGCTCGACGTCGATCTCGGCGACGACTGGGCGCCGTACATCCTGCAAGACGGCGGTGGCGAGGGGGACGCGGCCAAGCCGAACGACTACCGTGAAACGTTCGTCGCGTTGGCCAACGACAAGCTCTCCTCCGACGGGAAGCAGTCGACCAGCGCGGGCGACCAGAACTTCCTGGAGGTGTTCGGCATCCCCCCGACGCTGTCGGTGCTGGCGGCGCGGGTGGAGGCGGAGGTCGCGCCGGCGCGCGAGGCTTGCTACGACGCGGTCGATCGTGAAGGGCTGGAGCAGTTCACCGGCGAGGTCGGGTTCCTCGATCGCGATCGTTCCAAGCGCGACTACGAACAGGCGCTGCACGACGCCGACTGGATCGCCAAAGAAACGGCGGCGCGCTCGGTCGGCGTTTCGCTGACGCCGGACGCGGTGCTGGCGGCGTTGCGCGAGGACCCCAAGGCGCGTGGCCGCGTCGATCGCTACCTGCGCGGCAAGACGCGCGTGAGAGCGGTGCGGGCGGCGCAGGCGCGGCTGCTCTGCGAGGGGCTGCTCTCGCCCAGGAGCCGGTACACACCGGGGAGCTACGATCTGCCGACGCACGAGGCGCTGGCGACCTGGGAGCGGAAGCACGACGTCTTCGGGTGGGGATTTCTGGGAGGCGAGACGCTGGGGATGTTGCTGGCGCCGACGCGGTCGCTGCTGCTGGACGATCTGCGGCGCGTGCTGGCCGAGCGGGTCGCCGACGCGGCGGGGATCGTCGAGGACGGCTCCATCAACCAGGCGCGCAAGCGCAACCCGCCGACCTGGCGCGACGCCGCGGGCGCGTCGCATCCGGTGCCCGATCTGATCGACGACCACGTGAACGCACTTCTGACCGCCATCGGCGTGCAGACGCCCGAGCAGGCCATCGCGTTTCTGCGCGCGCACCAGGCGGGCCTGGCCGGGCTGCACGTCGCCTTCAAGGCGCCGCCTCTGCCCGCGTACTACGGCGACGGCAAGAACATGGACCTCAGCGCCGAGATCGACCGCGGCGACATCTGGTACGACCTGCCGTTCGATGGGCGCGGCAAGCCGGTCGTGCAGCGGCGCGACCACTACCCGCACCTGACGCTCTTCGTGCGCTGGAACGGCCAGAAGATCCCGCTCTGCTGGTGGCGGACGACGATCGGCTCCTGGCGCAGCGAGATGCACGAAGACGGGCACGAGTACTTCAAGTACAAGAACTCCGACGTCGGTCCCCGCGTCTGGAAGCAGATCGTCGCCGCCCCGGTCTGGATCCCACCCGACGGGACGCCGGCCAAGGATCTGCTGACGCGCAAAGTGCTCGACAGGAACGTCGGGCCGGTGACGCTGGTCAACACCGACGTGATGGGGCCGGGCTACGGGTCGGCGTATGGCCTGGTGATGGGGATTCACGTCGATCCCAAGCGCGGCGACTTCGACAATCAGATCCGGACGCACGGCTCGGTCGACTACACCTCGATCGCGCGGCGGTTCTCCCACGGCTGCCATCGCCTGGTGAACAACCGCGCGGTGCGGCTCTACGACTTCGTGCTGCGGCACCGGGCGTTCAAGCGGATCGGGAACGTGCCGCTCAACCTCAAGAAGCGGCTGGAGGTCGACGGCGAGGTCTACCACTACGCGCTCAAGACGCGCGGCTACTACTACGAGCTCGCCGATCCTGTCCCCGTCAACGTGCTCGAGGGGCGGATCATGGGCGAGGTGAAGAAGCCGATCGTCGCCTACGTCCGCAAGCCGGGGGTCGACTATGGTCCGGCGCCCGCCGTGGGAGACGCGGCCGCTTCGACCGCCGTGGCTTCGCCGGGCGGCGAGAGCGCGCCGGAGCTCGGTCCCTGAGCTCGGCGCGCGCGCGATGACCCGCGCCGGGCTGTCGGCCCTCGCGCTCATCGCGACGCTCGGCACCGCGTCTTCGGCGCGCGCGGAAACATCGACGGGAGCCCCCGAACCGGCCGTCGCGCTCGACCTGACGCTCGATCCGAACGCCTCGCGGGCCACCGGTCACGCCCGCTTGCGGGTGGTCAACCAGACGGGCGCGCCGCTCGTCGACGTTCCGCTCTGGCTCTACGCCAATCACCTGGCCACCCGCGGCAAGGCGCTCGGCGACGTCAACTACCACTGGCTCTACCCGGGCGTGGGCTTCTCGCCGGCCGGGATGACCGTGGGCAACGCGCGCGCCGACGGCCTCCCGGCGGCGATCACCCTTGAAGACACGCCGGCCGGCGCGCACACCATCGCCCGCGTCAAGCTGGCCGCGCCGCTCCCGCCCGGGGGCGCGGTCAGCATCGACGTCGACTTCGACACCACCGTGCCGCGCCGGTTCGGCGGCTTCGGTTGCGACGGTCTCCGCTGCCGTCTGATGGGCGGCTTTTACCCCATGCCGGCCGCTCAGATCGGCGGCGGCTTCGATCTTCGCGCCGCGCCGGCCCGTGCTGGGCGCGCGCGGATCACCCTGCGCACGCCGAAGGCGCTGGCGCTGGTGGTGAACGGTGAGCCGGTGGTCTGGCCGGGCCCGACCAGCGCAATTACCGTCGAGAGCGCCGACGTACCCTACCCGACGATCGTCACCGATCGCGTGCTGCGGCCGGAGACGACCGGCGTCGGCTATCACGTCGTCCGCTACCTGCACCGAAATCCGCGTCCGCCGGGGAGCGAGGACCAGGCCCTCCCCTACGTGCGTGAGGACGTGACGGCGCTGGTGCTGAAGACGGCCGTGCGGGCGCTGCAGCTCGCCGACGCGATGCTCTGCGACACGCCCTGCGCGCCAACGAAGATCCCGCTGCCGCCGCGGCCTCCCGATGCCGCGCAGAGGTTGCCGATCACGCTGATCGAAGCACCGCTCCGCCACCAGCTGGTGCAGGGGCACGGCAACGTCATCCTGGTGTCGGACCAGATCTTTCGCATCTTCCCGGTCAACCGCCTGCGCAAGTACCACCATCAAGAGCTGGTGCGCGCCATTCTCGCGGCGGTGGTCGACGCGCGGATCGCCGCCACGGAGACGGCCACCGATCGCGACCTGGCGGCCGGCACGCTGGCCGCCTACCTGACCGAGCTCTACACGCTGCTGCAGTTCAAGAAGGTGGAATACGCCGCCGATCTTCTTCGGCCGTTCGACTTCGTCCCCGCGGTCGATCAGCTGCTCTACGCGCCGCTGCTCGCCTCGTCGTCCAGCTACTTCGGCGACGTGCAGGACGAGGATCGGGTCCGCGACGACGTGCGCCTCTTCGCCGATCCGGCGGCGCCGAGCCCGCGGCTCGTCTACAACAAGCTGCTCGATCTGATCGGCGGCCCCAACTTCCCCACGCTGGCGCGCAGGACGTTGCACGAAGGAGTCCCCTTCCGCCGCGCCGCCGCCGAGACCTTCGGCGCCGACCTCGGCTGGTTCTGGCGGCAATGGCTGGGACCGCTGCCGCGCGTGAACTACCGGCTCGAAGCCGTGCGTGTCACGCCGTTGGCCGGCGGCGGCAGCCACCTCGAGATCGACGTGCGGCGCGAAGGGGCGCTGATTCGCGA
>Ga0210389_10003382_pt1 | contig 12446 bp, 5 predicted proteins | sample IncBWH28OmetaG_FD_160127 | JGI IMG/M metagenome (GOLD analysis project Ga0210389, IMG submission 160127) | Forest soil microbial communities from Barre Woods Harvard Forest LTER site, Petersham, Massachusetts, United States - Inc-BW-H-28-O ...
AGCTAGGCGAGCTGCGAGGCGACGCTGGCGCGGGTGGCGAAGCGCGCGGGGAACGACTTGATGATCTGGTCCTTGGCGCGTCCCAGCTCGGCGTCTGTGACGTCGCCGTCGCGGATGGCGTTCAGCTCTTTCAGGATCTCGGCGACGGAGTCGGCGCTGTGCGGGGCGACGAACTCGCCGCCCGCGGAGAACGGACCGGGCGTCTTGCGGCTGTCGAAGCTGGAACGGGCGCCGTAAGTCCAGCCTTTGCCCTCGCGCAGATTGAGATCCAGGCGATAAAAACCACCGCCCAGAATCAAGTTCATCACGGTGACCGGAAAGTAGTCGGGGCTCTGGCGGTCGATGCCGACCAGGCCGACCCGGATGGAGGACTGCGGCGCCCCCGCCTTGTCGATGAGGAAGACCTTGGTCTCGGGGGCGGCGCTCACGGGAGCGGGCAGCCGACGCGCGGCCACGTGCTTGCCGCGCCAGCCCTTGAACGCCGCCTCCAGCTTCCCGCGCAGCGCCGCCTCGGTGGTGTCGCCGGCGACGATCAGCGCCGCGTTGTTCGGGTGGTAGTAGGCCTCGTAGAAGGCGCGCAGGTCGGCCGGCGTCAGCTTCTTGATCGACGCCTCGGTCCCGCTCATCGGCCAGCTGTAGGGGTGCTTGGCGCCGTACAGAAGATGGCTGAGCGCCAGGCCGGCGACCGTCGGCGGGCTGTCCTTGCGACGGGTGATGGCGGTGAGGAGGTTGTCGCGGACGCGCGTGAACTCCTTGTCGTCAAAGGCCGGGTGCTGGACGACGTCGGAGAAAATATCCAGCGCCGGGTCTAGGTTGCGACTCAACGTCGAGAGGCTGACGTTGGAGGCGTCCCAGGTGCCGCCGGTCGACAGCGTGGCGCCGAGCGCGGCGATTTGATCGGCGATCTTGATGGCGCCCCGGGTCTTGGTCCCCTCGTCCAGCATGCGCGCCGTCAGATCGGCCAGGCCCGCCTTGTCGGCGGGGTTGGCGGCGCCCCCGGTCTTCACCATCAAGTTGAAGTCGATGAGCGGAAGGTCGTGAAACTCGACGAGGAAAACGTCGAGCCCGTTCTTCAGCTTGAACCGCTTCCAGTGCGGCGGGCTGAAGGTCGGCTCGGCTCCGGCGCCCGGCGCCTGCTGGCGGAAAGCGGCGTCGGGGGTGTGGCGCTCGGGGACGAGGGGGAGCGGCGCGGGCGCGGCAGAGACCACGATGGTCGGCGAGATGGGGGGAACCGCGGAGACCGCCGGTTTGGGCGCGGGGGGCGTGGCGCAAGCGGCCCCCAACCCGGCCACCGCCGCCGCCAGGAGGGCGCTGCGAGAGGTGGTCATTTCTTCACCCGCCCCATGATCGGCGCCTCGGGATTGGGATCGATGGTGACCACCACCCTCCCGTCCTTGGTGAGGACCTCCTGGGCGACGCGCTGGATCGCGCCGGCGTCGACGGCACGGTAGCGGCGGAGGTCCTCGGTCAAGAACCCAGGGTCGTGGAGCAGGTAGTTGTAGGACTGCAGCCGCTCGGCGCGGGCCAGCAGCGGCTCCTGGCTGCGCACGGCCTCCGATTCGATCTGGTTCTTGGCCCGGTTGAGCTCGGCGTCGTCGACCGGCTTGGCCTTGAGCGCGGCGATCTCCTGGTCGATGACGGCCAGGATCTCGTCCAGCGTGTGCCCCGGCATCGGCGAGGCGGTGATCTCGAAGGTGCTGGCCAGAAGCTGGCTCTGCTGCGACGCGGTCACCGACTGCGCGATCTTGAGGTCGTAGACGAGGCGCTTGTAGAGCCGCGACGACTTGCCGTTGCCGAGGACATTGGCCAGCACGTCGAGCTCCCGGTCGCCGGGCGCGAAGCTGGCGGGGGACGGGTAGTCGATGTAGAGCTGCGGCTGCTGAATCTTCGCCTCCATGGCGATCCGCTGCGGGGCCGGCAGGCGGACCTCGCCGCCCGCCCGCCGCACCACCGGCGGCCCCGGCGGGATGGCCCCGAAGTACTGCTCCACCAGCGCCTCGGTCTTGGCCCGATCGAAGTCGCCCGCGATGGTCAAGGTGGCGTTCCCCGGGGCGTAGTAGGAGCGGAAGAAGCCCTGGACGTCGGCGACCGAGGCGGCGGAGAGATCCTCCATCGAGCCGATCACCTCGTGGTGGTAGGGGTGGTCGGGCGGGTAGAGCGCCTCGGCGAGGACGTGGGAGATGAGGCCGGCGGGCCGGTTCTCGTAGCGCTGCCGCTTCTCGTTCTTGACCACGTCGCGCTGGTTGTCGAGCGTCTCCTTGAAGGACGGCCGCTCGAGCAGGAAGCCCATCCGGTCGCTCTCCAGCCAAAGCGCCAGCTCGAGCTGGTTGGCCGGGACGACCTCATAGTAGTTGGTGCGGTCGGCGGCGGTCGACCCGTTGACGTTCGAGGCGCCCGCCTTCTGGAGGAACTCGAAGTATTTGTCCTCGGGGATGTGCTTGGTCCCCTGGAACATGATGTGCTCGAACAGGTGCGCGAACCCGGTGTGGCCGGGCGCCTCGTCGCGCGAGCCGACCTTGTACCAGACGTCGACCGCCACCTCCGGCATCCGGTGGTCCTCATGAAGGATCACCTCCAGCCCGTTCGGCAGGGTGTACTTTTCGAAGGAAATCTGTGGCAGATCCGCCGACGGTGACGGCGGTGCCGTCGTGCCGGCCAGGACCGCCAAAGCCGCCGCGGCTCGTGCGTGCATGCGCGATGTCTTACCACGCTATCGGCGGAGGTCATTATCTGGGAGAATTCGAGCTTCGCTTCTGATGCCGACCCCCACGCCCACCGAACCGAACGCCCCCGCCGCCGTGACCGACGAGGCGCTCGTCGCCCGCGCGCGCGACAAGGACTTCGCGGCGTTCGAGGAACTGGTCGATCGCTACGAGGACAAGATCTTTCGCCTCGCCTTCCGCTTCGTTCGCAACGAGACCGAGGCCAAGGAGATCGTGCAGGACACGTTCCTGCTGGTCTGGCGGAAGCTCGACACGTTCAAGGGGGACGCGCAGTTCGGCAGCTGGCTCTATCGGGTCGCCACCAACGCGGCGCTGATGCGGCTGCGGGCGCAGCGCCGCCACCCGGAGGTCTCGACCGAAGAGCTTCCGATCGACTACCTCGACAACTACGGGCAATTGCCGGCAGCGGGGGAGAACTGGGCCAAGCGCCCGGACGACGAGCTGCAATCGGACGAGCTGCGGCGCCGAATTCAAAAGGCGGTCGACGAGCTGCCCGAGATCTACCGAACGGTGTTCCTCATCCGCGACGTCGAGGGGCTGTCGACCGAGGAGACGGCCGAGGTGCTCGAGATCTCCATCCCGACCGTCAAGACGCGCCTGCACCGGGCACGTCTGGCCCTGCGCGACGCGATCACCCGCTACTTCGATCAGAAGTAAAAATCGCGATTTTCCGGCTATAATCGCGCCGGCCCATGGTGAAGATTCGGGCAGCGGCGGCGCTGGTGGTTTGCGTCGTCGTGGCCAGCGCCGGTCGTGCACGGGCCGCCGGGGCGAACGTCGCGGCGACGGCGTACGACGACGTGTTGGCGCGGGCCGGCGCACGGTTGGCCGCGGAGGCCAGCAGGCCGGAGGCGATCGCCGCGCTGGCGGAGCTCGCGGCGCTCGATGAGGCGGTCCCGCCGGCGGCGTTGGAGGAGGCGGTCCGTCGCGGGCTCGCTCCGGGGGCGCACCCGCTGGTCGCCGCGCAGGCGGCCTTCCTGCTGGCGCGTCTGTGCGACGAGCGAGGCGCGAGCAAGGAGGCGGATTCGCTGCGCAGCGGGCTGGGCTTTCTGGGGCACCCGTTCGTGATCGGTCCGTTCGGAGAGGGGCGGGCCAGCTTCCGGACGGCGTTCCCGCCCGAGACCGAGAAGGCGCCGCCCGAGCTCGCCCGCAACTATCCTGGAAAATCCCGCGACGTCGGCTGGCGCGCGGGAGACGCCGCCGTGCGCGAAGGGGCACTCTATCTCGACGGCCTGCTCCGCCCGGACGATCAAGCGGTCGCCTACGTGGCGGCGTTCGTCCACAGCGATCGCGATCGCCCGGCGGCGTTGCGGATCGGCTCGCCGGGCCCCGTCAAGGTTTGGGTCAATGGCGCGCCCGTGTTCGCGCACGACGTGGTTCGGCCGGCGGCGCTCGACCAGGACGCGGCCCCCGTGCGGCTCGGACGCGGCTGGAACCGAATCTTGATCAAGACGGTCGTGGTGGACGGAGCCTGGCGGCTCTACGCCCGCTTGACCGAGCCTTCCGGAGCGCCCCTGCATCTCGCCGGCGAGGCGGGGCTGCCGCCGCCGGGCGCCCAATGGGCGCCGGCGACCGCGCCGGGGCGGGCGCGCCCCGGGGGGAAGGTCCAGACGGTTGCGCTCGATGAGCTGCTCGAGCGGCGGGCGAAGGCGTCGCGAGGCGAGGCAGTCGCCGAGGCGTGGCTCGATCTGGCGCGCGCGCTCGCCTGGCTCTCCCCGCGCGACCGCGAAGCGCACGCCGCCGCGGACGCCGCGCAGCGATCGCTGGCGGCGCGGCCGACGCTGGGCGGCTACCTGGTGGCGGCCGAGGTCGCCGACAACGAGGACGAGCGGCGCCGCGATCTGGAACGGGCCGGTGAGCTGGCGATCTCCCCGCCTTGGCGGGCGCTCTTGCTGGCGCGCCTCGGGGAGCTGGCGCGCACCGAGCGGCGCGAAACACGCGCCACGGCGTCTCTTCGCAGCGCGCTGGCGCTCGACCCCGGCTGCTGGCCGGCGGCCTTGGCGCTCGCCGACCAGGAGTCCGAGGCGGCGCTGCCGCTGGCGGCGCTGGCGCGGCTCGAGGCGCTGCCGCCCGCCGTGCAGACGCTGCCGCGCGTCCGTCGGGAGGCGGCCCGGCTCTACGAGGCGGCCGGGCGCCGCAGCGCCAGCGATCGCCTGCTGGCGGCGCTGGCGGACGAGCGCCGGATCGAGGTCGATCTGCTGCACCAGCTCGCCGCCCGGGCGCGCGCCCGCGGCGACGGCGGGGAGGCGCGGGCCCGGCTGGCCGCCGCGGCGGCGCTGCGGCCAGATCTACCGTCGCTGGAGATCGAGCTGGCGCGGTTCGACGAGGGGGCCGGGGAGGGGGCGCGGGCGCTGGCGGGGCTGAGCGCGCTCGCCGCGCGGCTGCCGGACGATCCATCGACGCTGATCGCGCTCGGCAAGCTGCTCCACCGCCTGGGGAGGACCGACGAGGCGCTGGCCCGGCTGCGCGGCGCGCTGGCGCTGCGGCCGCAGGATCCGGAGCTCAAGCGCTACGTCGATCGCCTGGTCGCCGGAGACCACGACGATCCGGCCGCGGCCGACGAGCTGGCGCGTCGTTTCGCAGAGGAGGCGAGCGCGCTCGTGCCGGCCCATCCGCCCACGCTGGCGGCGACCGGCGACACCGCGGTGGTGTTGCTCGATCGGCGCGTGGTGCGCGTCCACAAGAACGGGCTTTCGCGCACCTTCGCCCAGCGGGTGGTCGAGGTGCTCACCGAGCGCGGCGCCGAGGACAACAAGGAGTTCGAGGTCCACTACACGCCAGGCAGCGAGGAGGTCGACATCCGCCAGGCCCGCATCTACCGGCGCGACGCGCACGGCGGGCTGGAGGTGCTGGAGGCGACCGACCGCAGCGACGAAGATCTCTCCGAGCCCTGGTACGGCCTCTACTACGACAACCGCGCCGAGGTGGTCCGCTTCGAAGGGCTGCGCCCGGGCGACGTGGTCGAGATCCAGTATCTGGTCGACGACGTCAGCAGCGAGAACCAGATGGCCGACTACTTCGGCGATCTGCAGTACGTCGCCGAGACGATCCCCAAGCGGCGCTGGGACTACACGCTCATCGCGCCGCAGAGCCGGCCGATCCATTCCAACGTCCCCCGCGTCGCGCGGCTCGAACAGAAGACCACCGTCGACGGCGACGATCGGGTCTATCAGTTTGCCGCCACCGACATCGCCAAGGTCGACGCCGAGCCGGCCATGCCGGGGACGGCGGAGACGGCGCCCTATCTGCACGTCAGCACCTACGCGACCTGGGGCGAGGTGGGCACCTGGTACTGGCATCTGGTCGAAGACCAGCTGACCGCCGACGACGACGTCCGGCGGACGGCGCGGGGCCTGGTGACGCCGTCGATGAGCGACGAGGCGCGGGTGCGCGCGGTCTACAACTTCGTGGTCGAGAACACCCGCTACGTGGGGCTGGAGTTCGGCATCCACGGCTACAAGCCCTACAAGGTGACGCAGGTGCTGGCGCGCCGCTTCGGCGACTGCAAGGACAAGGCTTCGCTGCTGCTGGCGCTCCTGCGCGAGGTGGGGGTGGACGCCGATCTGGTTTTGGTGCGCACGCGACACGGAGGACGTCTCGATCCGCAGCCGGCCTCGCTGGCCATCTTCGACCACGCGATCGTCTATGTGCCGAAGCTCGATCGTTACCTCGACGGCACGGCGGAGTTCGCCGGGCTGGCCGAGCTGCCGACGGAGGACCAGGGGGTGATGGTGCTGCGGGTCGGCCCGCGCGGCGGCGTTCTGACCGAGACGCCGGTGCTTCCCTCGGGTGCGAGCCGGGTCGAGCGTCGCTGGCAGGTGGCCGTCGATCTCGCCGGCGACGCGCACGTCGACGAGTCGCTCTCGATCCGGGGCGCGGCGGCGGCCAACTGGCGCGAGCACTACCAGACCCCGGGGCAGCGGGCCGAGCGCTACGGGCGGGTGTGGGACGGCCGCTTCCCTGGCGCCCGGCTCGCCTCCGTCGAGATGCCGGCCATCGGCGATCGCGACGCGCCGGTGACGGTGCGCGCGGCGGTCACCGTTCCGCGCTTCGGGCAGCCGGCGTCCGGTAAGTCGCTCGAGCTGCCGGTGAGCGGGCGCGATCCCGACTTCGTGCGGACCTACGCTCGCCTCTCGGCACGGCGGCAGGATCTGGTGCTCGCCTATCCCTGGCAACACGACGAGGAGGTGACCTATCACCTGCCGGCGGGCTGGCGGATCCTCGACGGCGGCCTCGGTGGCGACGCCGCGCGCGAGGTCCAGAGCGCGTTCGGCCGGTTTCACCTGGAGGTGAGCGCCGACGGCGACGTGGTGCGGGTCCGGTCGTTCCTCGACGTGACGCGCGCGCGGATCGCGCCTGACGAGTACGCGCGCTTCCGCTCCTTCCTGGGAGAGATCGACGCTGCCCTCCAGGCAAAACTCGTGGTCGGACCGGGCGAGGCGGGCTCGTGAAGCGAGCCTCGCGCCCATGCGCGCTCGGTGCGGTCCTTCCGGTCCTTTCGGTCCTCCCGACTTTGGCCGGCTTCTTCGCCATCTTCTTGACCATCTCTTTCACCATCTTCGGGTGCGCCGCGCTGCCGCGGCGGCCGGCACCCGCGCCCGATCCGTCGGCGGCGGGGTGGGACGCGCTCGCCGAGGGGCGCCGCGCCGACGCCACCCGCCTGTTCGCCGCGCGCCTGGCGGTGGCGCCGGGAGATCCCGTCGCGCTCCTGGGCCGGGCCACCCTCTCTTACGAACGGGGCGAGAGCCTGGCCGCGCTGGCCGACGACGCCGCCGTGTTGGGTGCGCTCGCTTCCAAGGATGATTCAGCGTCGGGCCCACTGGCCGAGGTGGCGGCCGGCCGCCTGCGCGAGCTTTGGGGTGAGATCGGTCCGGCCGATCGGACGCGGATCGCTTCCACGCTGCGCCCGGTCGAGCTGGCGCGCGCCGCCGCGCTCCCCTGGCTGGCCCGCGTCGAGCTGGCCCGCCTCGCTGACGAGATCGCCCGCGAGGACGACGAGCCCGAGGCGCTCGCGCGGGCGGCGCGTGAGGACGGCTGCGCGCGCCTGGCGTTCGAGGTCGGATCGCTGGGACCGCTGGCGCACCTCGATCTCGATCGGCCGGCGCCAGCGCCGGCGACGGGCGCCTGGCGGGCGCTGACGGCGTCGGGCTGTCACCTGGATATCCCGCTCTCTGCGGCGGGGCGCCCAGACGCGCGTCTTCTGCGCGCGGCGATCGAGGTGCCCGCGGGCGAATATGAAATCGCGCTCGAGTTTTCAGACGAGGCGCGGCTGGAGATCGACGGCGGGGCGGTGTTGATTCACGGCTCGGCCCGTCGCTATGGTCCGCGTCTTTCGGCGGCGCGCGTCTCGCTGGCGGCCGGGCGGCACGAGCTCAGCTTGCGGATCGCGACCGCCGCGGGCGAAACGAGGTTGGGGCTGTTCGTCCTGCCGCTGCATAGCCCGAGGGGCGACGGCGGCGCGGTGGCGTTCGTCGATCCGCGCGTGACGCCGTCGCGCGCGGTGGCGCCGGCGGTGCTCCGGCCGGAGGCCTCGTCCGAGCGGCCAGCGACCGGGGCCGGTGGGGAGGCCCTGCGCGACTACTGCGCCGCCTTCGCCGCCGCTCGGCGCGGCGCGATCGACGAGGTGACGGCTGCGCTCGAACGACTCGCGGCGCGGCCCCGTTTCGCTCTCGGGCTCGCGCTGGCCGGCGAGATCGTGCGCGACGATCCGACCCGCCCGGCGCCCTTCTCGCGCGACACGGCTCGCCGCTACTTGCGCCAGACGGTGGCCGTCGATCCGCAGCTCGCACGCGCCTGGCAGGCGCTGGCCGCCCTGGAGCTGGACGACGATCGCTCGCGCGAGGCGTTGGCCGATGCGCGCCGGGCTGGCGCCGCAGCCCCCACCTGGTGGGCGCCCGATCTCCTGCTGGCCCGCCTCTTCGGCGCCCGCGGTCTCGACTTCGACGCCGCCCGCGCGCTGGCCCAGGCCGCCGGCAAGAGCTCGCCGGCGGCGACACCGTGCCCCGTGCTCGAGGCGCTGCGGCGCGACGCAGAGGAGCGCCGGCAGCTGTCGCGCGAGGAGTCTCTCGGCGCGGCGCTCACGAGCTGCGGGGGCGACGTCGACGCCCGGCTCGAGCGCGCGCGCGCGCGCGGGCAGACCGCCGCCGCGATCGCGCTTCTGCGGGGCGCGCTCCGGCTCGAGCCCGATCGTGACGATCTGACGGGGGAGCTGGCGCTGCTGCTCGCCGCGGACGGGCGCCCTGCGGAGGCGGTCGCGGAGCTCGCCGCGCTGGTGGCGCGCGATCCGCAGGATCCGACCCGCCGCGTGCGTCTGGCGGATGCCCAGGCGGCGGCCGGCCAGCTCGAGGCCGCCCGCCGCACGATCGGCGAGGTGCTCGCGGTGCGGCCGGACGTGCCGGAGGTGCGCCGGTCGGCTCGGGCGCTCGGCGTGCCGTTGCCCCTCGACGACTTCCGGGTCGACGGGCGCGCCGCCATCGGCGCGTTCGAGTCGGTGGGCGCGCACTACGCGGCGCCGGCGGTGATGGTGCTCGATCGCGCGGTCACCCGCGTGTTCGGCAGCGGGGCCACCATGACCCTCACGCACGAGATCGTGCGCGTCGACAGCAAAGACGCCATCGATCGCTGGGGTGAGATCGAGGTCCCGGCCGGTGCCGAGATCTTGACCCTGCGTACCCACAAGTCCGACGGGACCACGCGTGAGCCGGAGGAGATCGCCGGGAAGGAGAGCGTCTCGGCGGCCGATCTGGCCATCGGCGACTACGTCGAATGGGAGCTGCTGGAGACGCACGGGCCGTCCGAGGCCTTCGCCCCGGGCTTCCTCGCCGACCGCTTCTTCTTTCAGTCGTTCGATGCCCCGATCGCGCGCAGCGAGCTCGAGCTGGTGACGCCGGCGGGGCTGTCGCTCGCGGTCGACGCGCGCGCGGGAGCGCCCAAGGGGGCGGAGCGCCCCGGGGCGGACGGCGCACGGATCACCACCTTCGTCGCCACCGACGTGCCTCAGCTTTTCGCCGAGCGCTCGGCGGTGCCGGCGATCGAATACGTCCCCTCGGTGCGGGCGTCGAGCGGGGTGGGCTGGAGCGCCTGGGCCCGCTACCTGACCGAGGAGCTGCACGACGCCGTCCGCGTCTCGCCCGCGGTGGCCGCGCTGGCCAGGAAGATCGCGGCGCCGGCGGGCAGCGATCGCGCGCGCGTCGCCGCCGCGATCGTCGACTGGGTCACCGAGAACATCGAGGCGACCGACGAGCTGGCCGAGCCGGCCGGGTACACGCTGGCGCGGGGCCGCGGCAGCCGGGTGACGCTGACGCTGGCGCTGGCGGCGGAGCTGGGCCTTCCGGCCGAGGTGGTGCTGGCCCGTTCGCGCCTGGTGGCCGACGCCGGGGCGGCCACGCCACCGCAGGAGCTGGACGACTTCGCCGACACGCTGGTGGCCTTCGAGCTGGCGCCGAAAACGGTCTATGCGGATCTCCGGCTGCGCCACGCGGCGTTCGGCTACGTCCCACCGGGGCTCGACGGTGCCCGCACCCTCAGCCTGCGCGACGGCTCCTTCGGCGTCGCCCGGAGCTCCGCCGGCGAGGATCGACGGACGATCGACATGACCATCCGCCTCGACGAGCGGGGCGGCGGGTCGGCGGTGGCCACCGAGGAGCTGGCCGGGTGGCCGGCGCTCGAGTGGGCCGATCTCGTCGACAGGTTTGGCGCCGACCGCGTTCGCCTGCGTGAGGACTTCGAGCAGCGCTGGCTGGGGGTGCAGTTCCCCGGCGCGCGGCTGCGCGATCTAGAGGTGGATCTGCCGCGCGACGCCTCCGGCCGCGTCGGCACGGCCCGCGTGCGTTACTCGTTCGTCAGCGCGCACCTGGCGGTCGCGGTCGCGGGAGCCAGCGCCGCAGATCGCTCGGCCGGCGCGCGCGAGATGCGGATCGCGCCGACCTTCTTCCGGTCGCAGCCCGGACGCCGCTTCGCCGCCGAGCCCCAGCGCTCGACGGCGCTGATGCTCGGCTTCGACGTCCCGATCCGGATGACCGCCACGGTGGAGCTGCCGGGGGCCGCGCGGCTCGACGCGCCCGGGACGCCCGGCGATCTGGTGGTCTCCCGCGCGGGCGGGTACCGCTTCGTCGAGGCGCGCGACGTCGAGCCGGGCCGTCCGAACGTCATCGTGCTGCGCCGCGAGTCGACGTTGCCGATCATGCGGGTCGCGCCGGGCGAGTACGCCGGCGTGGCGGCCGATCTGCGGCGGGTCGACGGGGCCGAGCAGGCGGAGATTCGCATCCGGCTCGGGGCGGTCGGTCACGGGGCGGCCGGACGTTGAGGGCTGCGTGGAGAGCTGCCTGGAGGTCTGCGGGGAGAGCAGCGTGGCGTTCGTGCGGACTGGCGCTGCTCTGCGCGCTCGGCGGCGCCTGCAAGAGCACCCAGCCGCTGCCGGGGGGCCCGGCCGATCGGCTGGTGGTGGCGCGCTCGACCGACGCGGTCAGCCTCGATCCGGCGCGCACCAACGATCTCGAGTCGCTGGAGGTGGCCGAGCAGGTGTACGGACGGCTGGTCCGGTTCTCGCCGGGGCGTCTCGAGCCGGAGCCTGATCTGGCCACCAGCTGGTCGGTCAGCGCCGACGGCACGGTCTGGACGTTCGAGCTGCGCCCGGGGATGCACTTTCAGGACGGGACCCCGGTCGACGCCGAGGCGGTGGTCTTTTCGTTCGAGCGGCAGATCATCCCCGAGCACCCGCACCACGAGCCCGACTTCGTCTGGACGCGCGCCTACCACAACATCCGGCGCGTGCGCGCCGACGGCCCGCTGCGCGTGATGTTCGAGATCGATCGCCCCTACGCGCCGTTTCTGGCCAACCTGGCCATGGGGCCGGCGGCGATCGTCTCGCCGACGGCGGTGCAGAAATGGGGGCACGACTTCGGGCGCCACCCGGTCGGCTCGGGCCCCTACCGGTTCGTCGAGTGGATCCCCGGCGATCGCATCACGCTCGAGCGCAACCCCACCTACTGGGATCAGCCGGCGCGCACGCGCTACCTCGTTCTCTTGGCCATGCCCGATTCCAGGCAGCGGCTGCAGGCGCTGGAGTCGGGCGCCGCCGACGTGATCCAGCAGCTGGCGCCCGACGATCTGCCGCTCGTGCGGCTGCATCCGGATCTCCGGCTGGCGATGGCGCCGGCGGCGCTGGTCTCGTACCTGGCGATGAACACGCAGCGGCGGCCGCTCAACGATCCGCGCATCCGCCGGGCGATCGCCCACGCCATCCGCACCGAGGCGCTGGTGAAGCTGGTCTACCAGGGGCTCGGCATCCCCGCGATCGGCCCGCTGCCCCCCAACGTCTGGGGGGCGCGCTCCGACGTGGTGACCTATCCGTACGATCCGGACAAGGCGCGCGCGCTTCTGGCCGAGGCCGGCTGGCAGGGGGAGCGCGAGGCGCCGCTCAAGCTGTTCGCGCCGTCGGCGCCGAGTCAGTTCATGCCGGCGCCGGCGCGGGTGGCCGACATCATCAAGCACTGCCTGGCGGAGGTCGGAATCACCGTCGAGGTCATCCTCAGCGACCCGGCCGACCACCAGCGGGCGCTCTGGGCCGGCGAGCACGATCTGGCGCTGCACGGCTGGTTCAACGACAACGGCGATCCGGACAGCTTCCTCTACACGCTGCTCGACTCGGACAACACCACCGGCACCCGGCCGTCGAACATCGCGTTTTACAGCAACGGGTGGTTTCACGACGTCATCGGGATG
>Ga0210389_10003383_pt1 | contig 12444 bp, 13 predicted proteins | sample IncBWH28OmetaG_FD_160127 | JGI IMG/M metagenome (GOLD analysis project Ga0210389, IMG submission 160127) | Forest soil microbial communities from Barre Woods Harvard Forest LTER site, Petersham, Massachusetts, United States - Inc-BW-H-28-O ...
ACGCAAACCAATAAGAAGGCCGAGATCATCGCGATGATGCAGCGCGCGAAAGGTGGCACGTTGGCCGAAATTATGAAAGCCACTGACTGGCACCCGCACACTGTGCGGGGCTTCGTCAGCTTTCTGGGCAGCAAGGTGGGGAGAGGGTCGAGTCGTCCAAGAACACCGCGGGTGAACGAACGTACAAGATCGCGAAATAGCTTCCGGCGACTCATCGTCCAAACGCCGCCTCGGCTACGCGCCAGTGGTGGTGGGAAATTGCATCCGTCCTACGTGTTGCCGAGCGCTACCGGCGCCCACATCTCCATCACTAGCCACATCACCAAGGAGAAACTACTGCACGAAAAGATTGGTGGGCCCTGAAGGATTTGAACCTTCGACCAACGGATTATGAGTCCGCTGCTCTAACCGCTGAGCTAAGGGCCCGCTACGTGCCCCCATTATACGATCCACCTGCCACACGGCGGCCGTTACTTACCGATCACTTGTTTCATGACACGCAGGAAATTTCCGCCCATCACTTTTTCCACGTCCGCCTCGCTGTAGCCCTTGTTGCGCAACGCCGCCGCAAGTGCCGGCATCTTTGAAGCATCCTCCAAACCTTTCGGAACATCGTTCCCAATTCCGTCGAAATCCGTGCCGATACCGACGTGGTCGATACCCGCGACCTTGGCCACGTGATCGATGTTGGCAACCACGTCATCGATCGTCGCCGCGGAGTGCGGAGGTGGGCCCTGCTCTCGCTCATACTCCTTGGCTGCATAGTCATCCAGTGCTTTCCCGGTCAGATTAGGTTCTTGCGCCGCCATGCCGTTTATATTCGCCATGGTGGCGCGCGCGTCTTTAGAATTAACGAATCCGGCGCCGAAGTTGATTCCCACCACGCCGCCATTGCGCGCCAGCGCCTTCAGCATGTCGTCGGTCATATTGCGCGGAATCTCCGCGATCGATCGGACGGAAGAATGGGAAGCGATCACGGGCTTGGTGGTCACTGCCAGCGTATCGTAGAACGCCTTGTCCGAAACATGCGAAATATCTACGATCATTCCGATGCGATTCATTTCGCGCACCACCTGCTTGCCGAAATCCGTGAGGCCGTTGTGTTGCGGCTTGTCCGTGGATGAATCCGCCCAGTTGTTGTTGCGGAAATGAGTAAGCGTCATGGCGCGGATGCCCATGCGCTGGTACATTCGCAAAACGGCCAGGTCGTCGGCGATCTGATGGCCGCCTTCGAGCGTCAGCACCGCCGCAATCTTGCCGGATTTCACGATTCGTTCGAGCTCGCCGGCCGTGGTCGCCATCTCGATCTGCTCCGGATAGCGGTCGAATACGCCCTGCATCGCGTCGCGCAGATCGAGCGTGCGCCGCACCGCTTCCGCTCCCTTGTAATAAGTCGGCACCCACAGCGCGAAAAATGGCGCGCGCATTCCGCCTTCCTTGAGGCGCGGAATATCCACCTGCCCGTCCGGCAGCCGCTGGCCGATATCAACATGGCCGATTAAAACGCGTTGCGCGGTGTCGATGTGTGTGTCGATGCCGAGGTAGCGGGGAGTTTGAGCGAAGAGCGCCGGCGCCGCAATGACTAAAGCAAATAAGCAAGTGGTCCAAGTCATAACGTGATCTTCAGGTTACCGAATTTGTCGAGCGAAAATCGCCAACCGGGCGGGATCAGCGTCGTTGATCCGTAGTCGATCACCAGGGCCGGCCCGCGCAATGGCGACTTTGGCAGGGCTTCGCGCCCGTGGACGGGAGTCTGGCGCCAGGCTCCGGCGCTGTGCACGCTGCGCACCGCGGGCTTTCCGCGTTTGGCTGCTCTACGCCGCGTTGTCAGCCGAGGCCGCTCGACAACTAATTTCGCTCGCAGACGAATCGTCACTATCTCGACCGCGCGATCCGGGTTCGCATAACCATACACACGCTGGTGCTCGCGATGGAAAGGCTCGGTTGGATCTTTCGCGTTCCACGGGACGGTCAGCTCATAGCTCTGCCCGCTGTAGCGAATGTCGGCCGAGCGAATCATCTCAGCACTCGGAAGCTCCTTGCGCGCCACACGCTCCAGCCGCTCGAACTCGCGCTCGATGCCGGGACTGTTCAAGACACCGGCCGCATAATCCCGAACGCGATCCGCCAGAAGCATGCCCAGCGCGGACAGAGCACCGGCATACTCGGGCACGAGCACCGTTCGAATCCCAAGTTCGCGCGCGATCTCGCAGGCGTGCAGTCCGCCACAGCCGCCGAACGCCACCAGGGCGAAGTCGCGTGGATCGTGACCCCGTTCCACCGACACCAACCGGATGGCCCGCTCCATGTTGGCATTGGCGACGCGCAAAATTCCCTCGGCCGCGGCGTCCCGGCTGAGCCGCAGCTTTGCAGCAATCGAATCAATTGCCGCGCCGGCGCGTTTCACGTCCAGATGCATTTCACCGCCAATCAGTTGGTCGGCGTGGATGCGGCCCAGCACGACATGCGCATCGGTGACAGTCGGCTGGTCACCGATTCCGTAACAGGCCGGACCCGGGTCGGCGCCCGCGCTTTGAGGGCCCACGCGCAGCAGTCCGCCTTCGTCCACGCGCGCGATCGATCCGCCGCCGGCGCCCACCGTATGGATGTCGAGCATAGGAACGCGCACCGGGAAACCGTCGATGTAGGCTTCCATGGTTTCGCGCGGCTGGCCGTCGCACAAGCTTACATCCGTCGACGTTCCGCCCATGTCGAAGCCGAGGATGCGTGGGAATCCCGACAGGCGCGCGGTTTCGAGCGCTCCCACAACACCGCCGGCCGGCCCGGAAAGCACCGTCCGGATGGCATGCCTCCGCGCTTCCCGGGTCGACATGAAGCCCCCGTTCGATTGCATGATCGATATCGAGCGCCGCGTGCCGCGCTCGAGTTCCGCGAGATAGCGATCCATCAGCGGTCCGACATAAGCGTTAATCAACGTAGTAGAGGATCGCTCGTACTCGCGAAACTCCGGGCACACATCGTGCGAACAGCACAAGTAGCCGAGTCCCGTGAGCGCGTCCGCTACCAATTTTTCGTTGGCACGATTGCGATAGGCATGCAGAAAGCAAATGGCGATGGATTCCACGCGTGCTTTGCGCAGCCGGGTTTTGAGACGGCCAATTTCAGCCTGGCTGGGCCGTTCCCCAATCGTACCGTCGAAGTAAGACCGCTCGCGCACTCCGAAGCACATCGATCGGGGCACAATCGGGACCCGCGGCTGGGGAGTCAGATTGTACAGTTCCGCCCGGTTCTGGCGGCCGATCTGAATTACGTCCTCGAATCCCGCCGTGGTGATCAAAGCCGTCCGGACACCTTTGCGTTCGAGCAGTGCATTCGTTGCGACTGTCGATCCGTGGACCACCTGCGCCTTTGACGACCCCGCTATCTGCCCCAGGCCAGCTAGAATCACGCTGGCCGGCGACCGCGGGTTGGAGCGCAGCTTGAAAGTCTGGAGTCTTCCGCTGTCATGCTGGACAATGAAATCAGTGAAGGTACCGCCGGCATCGATTCCTATTCTCATTTGGTCGTTATGTGAGGCGTGCACCCAACCATCGCGATAAGACATGATAGCTAATAGGTGATTCGGCTCGCTAACGTCAGCAAAACTTTCAACGGAAAGCGCAAGGTTACGGCACTCCAGGACATTAATCTGGAGATCGCCCGCGGCGAAATGGTATCGATCGTTGGTCCGTCGGGATCCGGCAAATCTACGCTGCTGAACCTGATCGGTGGCCTGGATACTCCCAGCTCCGGCGTGATCGCGATCGACGGAACTGCGCTAAGTGGACTGCCCGATGACGATTTGACTCGCATCCGGCGCGACAAGATCGGATTCATTTTCCAGTTTTTCAATCTGCTGCCGACACTGAACTGCGCCGAGAACGTATCCATACCACTCCACTTGCGCGGCTGGCCGAAAAAAAAGATCGACGAGCGTGCCCGCGAACTGCTCGAACTCGTAGGCCTCGGCGCTCGAATGGATCACTTGCCCGATGAGCTTTCGGGCGGTGAACGTCAGCGCTGCGCCATCGCGCGAGCACTCTCCGTTTATCCTCCCGTGTTGCTGGCCGACGAGCCCACCGGCAACCTCGACACCCACACCGGCGCGGACATCTTGAAGTTGATTCGCGATCTACATCAGCGGCTCGGATCGACGGTGCTGATCGTCACGCACGATATCCACGTGGCCGAAAGCTGCTCGCGCGTCGTCGCTTTGTGCGATGGCGGCATCGTAGAAGACCGCGCCGGAAAGCTGGGCCCTCCCATCCATGATCCTGCTCAAACTTATTAGCTGGCCCTACATCCGCAAACATCTGCTGCGCTGGATGCTTACGATAGCCGGAATTGTTCTCGGCGTCGCAGTGTTCGTTGGGATGCACACGGCCAATCAGTCGGTGCTGTTTGCATTTCGTCACACTGTCGACCAGATCGCGGGTGCGACGCAGCTTCAAATCTCCGCCGGCGAGACCGGGTTCGACGAGAACGTGCTCGATCGCGTGCAAGCCGAACGGGACGTTCGCGTGGCGGTTCCGGTGATCGAGGCGGTGGTCAGCACCGGACTGAAGGGGCAGGGCGATGTGCTGATCCTGGGCGTAGACATGACCGGCGATCGCAGCCTGCGCGACTACGATCTGCAGGGTGACCAAGGCACGGCTATCGACGATCCGCTTATATTTCTGGCTCAGCCTGACTCGCTCATTGTTGCCGACACGTTCGCGCGCGAGAACCATCTCGGCATCGGAAGCAGAGTACCGATGGGCACCATGCAGGGCGAAAAGCTCTTCACCGTGCGCGGCATCATGAAATCCGGAGGGCTGACCAGCGCCTTCGGGGGCAACCTCGCGGTGATGGATGTTTACGCGGCACAAAAAATCTTCGGGCGTGGGCGCAAGTTCGATCGCATTGACCTGGCAGTGAAGGACGGCACAAAGATTGATGACGTACGGGCCAGGATTCAAGCCGCGTTGGGCGCCGGCTTTCAGGTGGAAGCACCCTCGGCGCGGGGCCAGCAGTTCGAATCGATCTCGCGGATTTACGCGCTTACCGCCGACATTACCAGCGCCTTCGCCCTGTTTATTGGAATGTTCATCATCTACAACACATTTCAGATCGCGGTCACGCAGCGGCGGTCCGAGATCGGAATTCTGCGGGCTCTAGGCGCCACACGCCGTCAGATCCGAACGCTGTTCCTCGGTGAAAGCGCTGTAGCGGGGCTATTCGGATCCGTCGCCGGATTGCTGATGGGAATCCTGATCGCGCGTGGGATGACTGGTTACATAGGCGCACTCCTGGGCGAGGTCTTTGGGATTGCGCAAAAGGCCGGCGAGATCTCAACCAATCCTGTGCTGATGACCTTCGCTATAGCGCTCGGCGTCATTACCAGCGTCATCGCAGCGTTCATTCCAGCGCGCAATGCGGCCCGCGTAGATCCCGTGCAAGCGCTGCAGAAGGGCAAGTACCAGCAGTTGAGCGCCGGCGAGAACCGGATCCGGAGAATTGCGGCGCTGGTCGTGGCGCTCCTTGCTTTGGGGTGCGCATTGCTGGGCCGGTATCGGTTTCTTTTCTACGTCGGCGATGCACTGGCGGTGCTGGCGGCGTTGCTGCTTACACCGACGCTGGCGCAGTTGGTCGCGCGCGCCCTTCGTCCCTTCTTGAAATGGGTGCGGCCGGTGGAAGGAGCTCTCGCGGTCGACAGCTTGTTGCAAGCGCCGCGCAGAACATCCGGCGCCGTTGCGGCGTTGATGCTTTCCCTGGCCTTGGTGGTGGCTCTGGGCGGCTTGACGCGCGCCAGCTATGATTCGATTTTCAAATGGCTCAACGTCGCCCTGAATCCCGATCTGTTTATTTCGCCAACCGAGAGCCTCACCGCTCGCAGCTTTCGATTTCCTGATTCGATGACCGCCCAATTGCGCGCCATCCCCGGAGTCGCTGAAGCGCAAAGCGTGCGCGATGCCCGAATTCAAGTGCGCGGCACGCCCATCATGTTCGTGGCTACCGACGTCCAAGCGCTTCGGCGCCACGCCACTCTCCCGCCGGTTGCGGGCGACGAAAAAGAGATGTTCCGTCTGGCTGCCGAGGGTAAGGCGATTCTGGCCTCCGAAAATTTTGCTCTGCTGCGCGGCTACAAGCTCGGTGATGTGGTCGATATCCCGAGCCCCGCGGGGGTTCTGCATTTGCCGATCGCGGGCATCGTCACCGACTACTCCGACCAGCAAGGTTCCATCCTTATGGATCGCGAGTTGTATAAGCGCTATTGGAACGACGACACTGTGAACATCTTTCGTATTTACCTCGCCCCCGGCGCGCCCGAAACGGATGTGAAGCGCCGGATACTCGAAACATTCGGCAATCAGCGGCGCTTGTTCGTGCTGACGAATCGCGATGTCCGCAGCTACATCCTGCGCTTGACCGATCAGTGGTTCGGGATTACCTACGTCCAGATCGCCGTCGCGGTATTGGTGGCCGTGCTGGGCATCGTAAACACCCTGACGGTATCGATCACGGACCGGCGCCGCGAGCTAGGCGTGCTGCAAGCGGTGGGCGGCCTGCGAAGCCAGGTGCGGCGCACCATCTGGCTGGAGGCGTTGACTATCGGGACGATAGGCTTGATTCTCGGCCTCGCCTTCGGCGCTTTGCAGCTCTACTTCAGCCTGCGAATTTCGGCCGAGGATATCGCGGGCCTCCGCCTCGATTATGAATATCCTTATCAAATTTCGCTGGTCCTGCTGCCCGTGATTTTGGCTGTCGCCTTCTTGTCCGCGATCGGCCCCGCGGAATCGGCGGTGCGAGGATCGCTGGTCGAAGCTTTGGAATATGAGTAGGTTTCTAGTTTCTGGATTCTCGCTCCTGGTTATCGGCGCAGCGCTGGCGCAGGACGCACGCCAGATTGTTACCGAGTCCCAGAATCGCTCCCGCGCGAAATCCGAGCGCTACGAAGGCACGCTGGAAATGATCGGGTCGTCCACTAACGTCAGCTTGAAGCGCTGGACCTACCAGCGGATCGGCTCGTTCGGCGCCAGCAAAGCCATTCTGCGCTTCACCGCGCCGCAGGAGTTGAGGGGGTTGGCGCTGCTTATCGTGAACCACCCCGACCGTTCCTCGGATCAATGGATGTGGACGCCCGCCATCGAGCGAGAACGGCGCATCGCCCTGCAGGATCGCTCCACGCGGTTCTTTGGCACCGACTTCAGCTTCGAAGACCTGGAAGAGCGAGACATCAACCTGTTCGACTACAAGTTGCTGGGCGAAGAGGCTATCGACGGCGCTCTCTGCTGGAAGATCGAGTCCAAGCCAAAAGAATTGAAGTCCTCACAATACACGTCGTCAGTACTGTGGATACGCAAAGACAACTATGTCACCGCGCAGATTGAGAACTATTCGAGCGCCAAGCTGATTCGGCGAATCCACTACACCAATCTCGAAAAAATCGACAATATCTGGACGCCGCGTATCGTAGAAGTCCTGGACCCGGGCAGAAACAGCCGCACCGTCCTGAAGATCGAAAAACTTCAGTACAACGCTCCGATGAAAGATGAAGATTTCACGATCGAGGCGCTAAAGCGCGGCTAAGGCTGCGTACACCTCCTCCGCATGGCCCTCGGGCTTCACCTTGTGAAAAATCCTCTTGATCTTCCCATCCTTGCCAATCAGAAACGTGCTGCGCTCTATGCCCATGTACTTGCGGCCGTACATGCTCTTTTCCACCCACGTGCCGTACGCTTCGGCCACGTGGTGATCGACATCGGATAACAGAGTAAACGGCAGATCGAACTTGTCCTTGAATTTCGCCTGAGCGGCCGACTTATCGGGCGACACGCCCACAATCACGGTGTCGGTCTTGCTGAATTTCTTCGAGTTCTCACGGAACCCGGTGGCTTCCTTGTTTCAGCCCGGCGTGTCGGCCTTGGGGAAAAAGTACAAAACGACATTCCTGCCTTTGAGGGTCGCCAGGTCGAACGGCTGCCCCCCATCATCCGCGGCGCGAATCGCGGGGGCGGCGTCACCTTCTTTGAGAGCTTTTGCCATAGTGCTATTTTAGCTGTGGATGACGAACAGCGCGGGAAGATTGTAGACTAAGTTAGGTTAGATATTTTCTTTAGGAGCTTGGAATGCGCACACTAGTTTTAAGCCTCGGTATCGGCGGATTGTTGTTCACCGGATTGGCCATTGCAGCCGACAAGGCAGGCGATCCCGCAAAGGGCAAAGAGGTCTTCGATCAGTGCTCCGTCTGTCACAACACAGACACGGATGAAAAGAAGATCGGCCCTTCGCTCAAAGGTCTGTTCAAACACGACAAGCTCAAGAACGGTAAAGCCGTCAATGTTGATAATGTCAAGGCCATGATCAATACCGGCGGCAACGGCATGCCGTCCTATGCCGATCTGCTTTCGGATCAGGAAAAGGCCGACGTCATCGCTTATCTGAAGACCCTTTAGGGTTTGGGGGCCGGTGTCGTTTCGGCATGTTAGAGTGGTTGATGTAGCTTCTTCCGGGAAGTCCCCATCGTCTAGCCCGGCCTAGGACACCGCCCTTTCACGGCGATAACAGGGGTTCGAATCCCCTTGGGGACGCCATTTAAAGTCTGTCCGGCCCGGAGACATGGGTAACAGATCGTTCCTAAGACATAGGTAACACTTTTGGCCCGAAGGGGTTGTTGAGGGGCTGCAAAGTTTTTTCCTCCAGATCGATATAACCAAGATCGTAATCCATAAAGCTAACGAGCCAGATGCCGTCGTCGACCTCTTTGACACCGACGGCCTGGCCGGCCAGACAAGTGCTTAAGTTGATCTTCTTGCGATACAAACACAGACGGCCGCAGTTGGTGCCGACCACGGTTTTGTCGTGGAACGGGTAGTAGAGATCCTGAATGCCTTGGTAAGGGCGGCAGGAAGAGGAATAGAGCTCAGCCGGACATTTCATATTGAGCGCCTGGTGCGGCCGTTCGTTGTTGAACTCCTCTAAGAAGGCATCGAACTTGGCTTGCTGCTGAAGCAGGTTGGCGCCGGCGGGACGAGTGGCTTCCTTCTTCAGCGTCAGATGCATGCGTTCATGGCGGCCGTTCTGCTGCGGATGTCCGGGCCGAATGCGTTCGATCGAGATGCCCAAGCGCAGCCACCAAACTGAGAGCCTCTGTTACCTATGTGTCGAGCCGGACAGTCTACTTTCAGGGATTACCGATGTACCGGAGTGTGTGCCGCTGGAGATACCAACACGGCACGTAGCCGAAATGCGGCATGAGCGCCTCCACACACGTCTCCCTGACTGGGGTGCCGAGCGAGTACTCCACTTGATTCCAATGATTCATGGCCCGGTATACGCGGTCCACCTTCATTTGTTCGACTGGCCGTCCCCGGTAGCGTGCCCAGAGTCATCGAGGCCATAAGCGAACGCTGTTAGGCAAGCCACTGCAAAGCATCCCCACCTCAATATTTTCAAGGATTTCCGCATTCTTATTTCGCTATATCACTAAAGTAGTATTGGATCTTTTCCCAGTTGATCCGGCCCCTCAGCCTGGCTTAAGCTATCGTGGTACTAGTACTATCAGTACTGATGTACTGTAGGGACCTATTGGAGGATCAATCATGCGTTCTGTAAGCAAACTTATTGTCGCGATTGGCGCTCTGGCTTTCGCCGGTACCGCATCTGCGACTACAATGACTGTAACGTGTTCCACGCTCAACGGTCCAACCGAGCTCAACGGCAATGTTGTCTGCCCACAGTTCAGCGGGCTAGGCCTTCTAAGCGTCGCGATTACCGTCGATGGCACCGTAAGCGGGTCCATTACATTAACCAACAACGGTACCGCTACGCAGATTGCAGAGGGTACGACTACTTCGGGCTTTATGGTCGGTCCCCTCACCGGCTTTATCATTGCCAATCCGCTCTTCTCCGCGACGTTTAACACCGGATCCCAGTCGCTAACCGCGGGTCAGACCAGGACCTTTAGCGGCCTCAGCGGTTCGGGCTTCGCGACGATTACCGACAACAGCCTGTTCGCTCCGTATACGGGCACTGGCAACTTCGATATCCCGGTGTTAACCGCTACTATGCTTAACGTCACCGGAGGCGGCGGGAACATCGCCAGTGGCCAATCCACCACCGGCACCGCGACTGCAACTGTGACATATACGTTCGGCAGCACCGTGCCGGAGATTGGAACGCCGATATATCTAGCCACTGGCCTGGGAGCGATTTTGCTCGGCTTGTGGCGGCGTCGGCCCCGCTAAGTCGTGCCAGCATTGCGGGTTAGGTGACATTAAAGAGCAGCTTGAATCCGTAATCCATATGTAGCTGCTGATGGCAGTGAAACAGCGTCAGGCCCTCCATAACCGGCGTGACGTCAACTTCGATTTTCTTGAAGCCTTTCACCAGGACGACGTCTTTCAGAACGCCGGCCGTCGGTTTTCCGGCCACGTTGGTCAGTTCAAAGCTGTTGCGATGCAGATGAACCGGGTGGGCGTCGTCGGTCTGGTTGTCGAAGACCAATCGATAGCGCTTACCCTTCTGGAGGATTCGCGGCTCCGCCTTCGGATCGAACTCTTTTCCGTTGACGGTCCAGTGATTGAACGCGCCCGTCCCGCCGTTGACCTTGCCAAATGCGAGCGGAATCACTTCTTCCGGGCTCGAAACCTGCCGTTTTTCGCCAAAAATCGTGTAATCCCAGGGCTTTTTTGGCGGTTTCACCCAGCGCGGCGCGCCGCTTTTGTTGGCGTATTCGACCACGATCCCCATTCCATTCTTGCGGTCGTCATCTTTGGGCGTGCCCAGAATCCAGACGCCCGGATTCTTCATCTCGACAACCGCGTCGATCCGCTCCGCCGTGCCCAGTTCAATTACATCCACCGATTGCGGGCGCGGCACCGGGTTCCCATCGAGCGCGACCACCTGAAACTGGTGGCCGGGCAGCGCGAGCTGGATGTTTTCCGTGGCGCTTGCGTTCAAAAAATGAAATAAGACGCGCTGTCCTTCTTTGACGCGCACCGGATCGCCGAATCCGAGGCACTTGCCGTTGATCGTGAAGCGTTGATAGCCGATCTCCCAACCGTTCGGCTTCTCGTCCTTCTGTGGCGGCGGCTTCTTCACGGCGCCGTCTTCTTCCTCTTCCTCCTCTTCGGTGGTGTAGAAAGGCTCCCATTCGTGGGTGGCGAGAAACAGTTCCTGGTCATACTGTCCGGGATTGGCTTTGGGCTCGACGTAGACGAACCCGAACTGTCCGCTGTATGTGCCGCGCGTCAAGTCCGACATCGGCATCACGTGCGTGTGCACGAAGCGCGCTCCGGAAGGCTGCGGCGTCAACCGATACCGCAATTTTCCATGGGGCGGAACGAAGAGGCTTTTTTCCTCCTCCGCGCCATCCACGGCCACAGGCACAATCTGGCCATGCCAGTGAACCAGCTCCGGGGTATCGGTTTCATTGAAGAGATCCACCGTCACAGGCACGCCCTCGCGTAGCCGGATGAGCGGGCCGGGCGAGGTGCCATTGTATCCGACGGTGCTGATGGTATGATCTTTCGCGATATCCACCAGCACGGGGCCGATGCGCAGCGTCACATCGGCGGGGCCGGCCGGAGGCTCGGCATGGCCAGGCGCGCCCGTACGATTACAGCCGGCCAACAGGAGCCCGGTTCCTAGAGCAGCGTCGGAAAGAAAATTACGGCGTGTCTTCGGAGTCTGATCCATATCCGTGTGATATACTACCATTATTCGTAATCGAATGTCGAAAACGAAAGCCGATGATAATGTTTATACCGCGGACCGCGACCTCTACTCGGGTCTGATTCGCTTGCATGTCCTGCACCACGCCACTGAGGAACCGATCTTCGGACTGGGCATGATCGAAGAGCTGGCGCGGCACGGCTATCGAATCAGCCCCGGGAGTCTGTATCCACTGCTGCATAGCCTGGAAAAGAAAGGCTACCTGCGCGCCACCGAACAGCGTAACGGCAAGTCGCTGCGTAAAGTATACCGGGCCACTCCGCGGGGCAGGAAGGCATTATCGGCTGCCAAGGGCAAGGTACGAGAATTGTTTCGGGAACTCATCGAGGGCCAATAGTGAGCACCTTCGCGCGATTCATGTTGTTGATGCTCGCTGCCATTGCGGCTTTGCCCGGCCAACAGACTCCCTTGACCATAGCCGCCGCAGTCGAGAGCGCGGTCCGTAATTATCCTTCCATTCGCGTATCTCAGGAGCAGATCAACGCCGCCGCCGCAGGCATTCAACTCGCGCGTACTGCGTACCTGCCACGCGTGGACGCCTTGGCGCAGGCCAATCGTGCCACCAGGAACAATGTCTTCGGGCTGCTGTTGCCGCAAAGCGTCATTCCCTCGATGTCGGGCCCGGTGATCGGCACGAACAATTTTGGTACAGCATGGGGCAGCGTCGTCGGAGGCCTGGTCACCTGGGAGCCTTTTGATTTCGGCCTGCGAGACGCGAACGTAGCCGTT
>Ga0210389_10003384_pt1 | contig 12442 bp, 12 predicted proteins | sample IncBWH28OmetaG_FD_160127 | JGI IMG/M metagenome (GOLD analysis project Ga0210389, IMG submission 160127) | Forest soil microbial communities from Barre Woods Harvard Forest LTER site, Petersham, Massachusetts, United States - Inc-BW-H-28-O ...
GAGTCGCTCCACCGACTGAGCAGCAACGTCTTTCGACATCGCGCTGCCCTCGACAGATTCTCGGCTAGCCGCGGCTGAGCTGGATGGCTTTGACCACCAGCAGGACCGCACCGACGACCAGGTAAGTGCGCAAGGCGATCATGCCGAGGCGGGTCCCTGGCGACCAGGTCACCGGTTCGAGCAGGGTGAGGGGTGGCATTCGCCACGTGCTGCGGTCCACGGGCCGCGCGGGCGGTTTCGCGACCGGCGGCGCAGGTTGACGGCGGGCCATCCATCGCAGCACCGGCCCCGCCGCCAGCCCGAGAACCACCAGGGCCAGCGCCAGGTAGGTGGAGACCATGACGACGTTGATGTGCGGGAACAACGTGGTGGCCATCAGGACCCCCGACAGCAGCAGCAGGGTACCGACGATAAGCCCGGCGACCCAATTGAGCCAGGGACGATTGACCCAGGGCCCCAACACTTGCCGGTCGTTGCACAACAACAGGAGAAACACGCTGGCGCTGGGTAAGAGCAGACCCGCAAGGGCCTGCACCGCGGTGGTGATCAGCCCGAGCGGCGCGCCGGGGATCAGCACGATAGCGGCGGCCACCGCGACCATGGCGGTGTAGGACAGGTAAAACTGTTTGGCGTCGGCGAACCCGCGGTGCAGCGAGTGCTTGAGGCCGAACACGTCACCGAAGGCGTAGCTGGTGGCCAGGGTCACAGCGGCCGCGCCGATGATGGAGGCGTCCAGCAGCGCGATCGCAAACATCGAGCCGAGCACCCCGCTGTGCTGGCCAAGCAGGTGTGCGATGTCGCCGGCGTCGATGAATTTGCCCACTGTATCGGTGGACCGAGCGGCCCAGTCGCCGGTCATCAGCAGCGCGGCGGCGCCGATCACCACGACAAAGGCCCCCAGCACCGTGTCGGCGCGTTCATAGGCCATGAATCGCGGGGTGATGCGCTTGTCGACGATGTTGGACTGTTGGAAAAACAGCTGCCAGGGCGCCACCGTGGTGCCGACGATGGCGATGATCAACAACACCGCATCCGAGCTCACACCGCCCGAGATGCTTGGCACCACAAAGGACTTCGCCGCATGACCCCACTCTGGATGCGACATCAACAGCATTGGGATCTGCACCAGGGTGATGGCGATGAAGACGAACATGGCCCGCTCCCACCGCCTGAAGCTGCCGCTCGCCATGATCGCGACCAGCGCGGCTCCGAGATCGGCACCGCAATATATTTGGAGACGCCGATGTACTCGGCGGCGAGGCTGATGCCGATGAACTCGGTGACGATCGTCAGGAAGTTGAGCAGAAACAGGTCGCCGACGGAAAACCAGCCCCAGCCGCGGCCGAAGCGCTCGTTGATCAGCCGGGCGTGCCCGACCCCGGTGACCGCGCCCAGCCGCACCACCATTTCCTGGTTGACGATGAGCACCGGGATCAGCAGCAACAGCACCCACAGCAACGAGTAGCCGTAGTTCTGGCCGGCCTGGGCGTAGGTGGCCACCCCGCCGGCGTCGTTGTCGCCGACCATCACGATGATTCCGGGACCGACGATGGCCAGCAGGGTCAGCAGCCGTGCCTTCCACGTGCGGGGACGGTCCGTATCGTCGACGCTGATACGCCCGAATGCGCCCTCGATATCACCCACATGTGCGCTGTCGAGCACCGCGGTCCGCGGTACCGCCGGGCGGGCTCTGTCGGCCGGCGCCTCCGGGTGGGCGGCGTTCTCGGCGCCTGAGGTCACGGTGCCTCACCTCCTCCGACAGATGTGCTGCGGTCACCCTCGGGTTGGGTGATTTCGCGCAACTGACGCGCGGCGGGTTCACGGCGACGCCAGTCCTCGGGGATGGTCGCTTCGAGGACGTCGTCGACGGTGACCACCCCGAGCACGCGGTCCTGCTCGTCGACGACGGGGATGGAGTAGAGGTTGAAGTCCGCCATCAACAGCGCGATGTCGGTCAGGTCCGCGTCGGCGCTGATGCAGACCGGGTCGGAATCCATCAGTGTTCCAACGCTTTTACTGGGCTCGGCCTGCAGCAGGGTGACTACCGACACCACACCGGCGAGGCGCTTACCCTCATCAAGAACGTGCATCTTGATCAATGCCTCGGGCTGGATGGTGCGGGCGGCCCCGATCAGCGCGAGCGCCGAGCCTGCGGTCGCGGTGGTGGCGCAGGAGACGAAGTCGACGTTCATCAACCCGCCGGCGCTTTCGGGGTTGAACCCCATCAGGGTGATCACCTTGGTGCGCTGCGGGGCGGGCATCAGGTCCAGCACGCGCCGGCGTCGCGATTGGCGCAGGTCGGTGATCGCGTCGGCGGCGTCGTCGGCGCGCATTCGGCCCAGCAGGGCGGCCACCTCATCGTCGGGCATGCCGTCGAGTAATCGGCTGGCCTTGTCGGGATCCAGTTCCTCGAACACGTCGGCTTCCAATTCCGGGTCGCTGTGCACCCGGTCGAGGATTTCGCCGCCCTCGACCTTGTCTGCCTCTTCAAGAAGATCGGCGATCTCGGCGGCTGTGAGGTCGCCGAACCGGTCGGACAGGCGCCGCACGGCATCGGAGCGCGCGTGACCGATGAGCGGTTCGAATGCTTTCCAATCTCGCGCCCTGTGGCCGCCAGAGTGCTTGATAAGCCCGAACAGTCGTGGTGGGCGGCGGGTGTCCAGCCGTGCGAGCACCCACCCGGCGTCGGTGTCTTCGAGTTCGACGTCATATGCGCGCACCAGCTCCACGGCGGCCACGTCGATCAACCTGTGGCCCAACACATCGATGCGCAACAACACCTCACCTTCGCGGCGTTCAAAACCGCGAAGGTCAATCTTGTTCTTGGCCAAGATAATCCGGTCCGCTGCGAATTCGTGGATGGATTTGATGCCGACGAACACGCGACGTCCGCCGACCCCGGCAACGATCCCCGTGACCGGCGGGTAGTCATCGGTGTCATGCAACTGCACGATCACGTCCTCGACCCGGCCCACCGTCTCGCCGGAGCGGGCCACTACCGGCGCGCGCAGCAGCTGTGAAAGATGGATTACCGGCCGCCCCTCGTCGTGCTCAGCCGCTGTGTCTGATGTGCTCACTTGTCCTCCTCAACGCTGTGCGATAGACCCCCCGCGAGCAGGCTGCACGAGACTATGTGTCGCGATGCCAGATGCGGATGCGGCGTAAAACCAGGTTCGCTGATGGCGCAAGTATCGTGGCTTGCCGGTTCGGCCGCCAGAGCGTACGCCTCCGTCGCGGCCAACGACTAGAGCCAATCGGTGAACGGCGGGCAGCCAGTGGGGAAAAATCGGGCGCGACGATTTCCCTGCGTCGACGGTGCGCCAACACTTACATGTCAGCTCGGCGCGGCTGCCGGGCTCGGGCTCTCGCCAGTGGCCGGGGCCTCAGCGGCCTGGCCGCGAGCCAGGACCACCGCCGCCGCAATCATTACGGCTACCGACACAACCAGAGCGACCATGCCGACGGCGTTGGTGTTCAGCGTCTCGCCGAGCACGGTGACGCCGAGCACCGAACCGACGATGGGCTCGGAAACGGTCACCGCGGGCAGTGACGCGGTCAGCGGCCCGGCCCGGAACGCGGACTGCTCCCAGGCCGTCGCGGCTATCCCCACCAGCGCCCACACATACAACTCAGGTGTGTGCAGCAACGCCGGGATGCCGCGGCCAAGCTGGTCGACCACACCCTTGGTCAGCACCGTGAACAGACCCCACAGCGAGCCGGACATCACCCCGAGCAGCATCGCGGCGACCCAACCCGGAAACTTACGAGCGCCGATCACGCACAGGACCAGCCCCGGGACCATGACGGCGGCCACGATCGTCCACGTATGAATCGATCCTCGCGGAGTCCCCGCCTGCGGGTCGCCCACGGTGACCACCACCCCGACGGCAGCCACCAGCAACACGGCCCAGATCCCTTGCTCCCGCGTGATTCTGCGGTGGTTCACCTTCGCGCTGATGAGCAACGCGAATAGTAGTGAGGTCACGGACAACGCCTGTACGAGCACCACCGAACCAAGGCCGAGCGCCGCGGCCTGTAGTCCGAATCCGGCGGCGGCCACGAGACTGCCTACCCACCAACGTCGGTCGTGCAGCAGCTGGTGAAACAGGGCTAAGGTGCCGACCGGTTTGTCCGTGACCTGCTGGGCGGATCGCTGTTCGAGGACGTCTCCGATGCCGATCATCAACGCGGCCCCCTCTGCGAGGAGTGCCGCGATGTACGTGTTGTTCACCTGGGCCTACTGACTGGCCGGCTGTCCGCGGCCAGGAATGCGTCCCGCGCCATATCAGCTGTTGCTCCTGATCTTGAGCGCGGTGGTGATCATCGGAATCTGTAGTGGCAGCCGGGCCAGGGCGGCGACCCGCATCGGCCAAGGCTTGTCCCACCACAACCGGACCATGTTGACATTCGCCGGGAATACTCCGATGAACAGCAGGGCGGCCGCCAGCGCGGCCGACCGCCGGGTGCGGTGCGGCAGCAGTAGCGCCCCGATGCCTATCTCCGCCACGCCCGACGTGTAGGTATAGAGCCGCGCGTCCCCGGGCAGTTCGGCGGGGACAATGGTGTCGAACGGTTTGGGCGCCAGGAAATGGACAATGCCAATCCCCATCAGCATCGCCGCGATGCGGTGAGCGGCGGCCTGGTTGGCGTTCCGCCCAATGAGCGGTGTGGTCGTCATGGACCCATTGTGTCGTCTGTGTCGGGCGGGCGCGCGGTACGCAGCGGAAGGGGAACATCAAAACCACTGCAGAAGCGCTCCCTTTCCGGGGGCCCCGAAGGCGGTCGAGTGCGAAAAGCCGTATGCCGGGGGTCTCATCGCAGCGTTTGCCCGCAGACGCTCACCGTCCTCCGACACCGTGCGCGTCGACTGGGTTACGCCGGTTGACGATCAGCGGGTCGGCTTTGGTGAACGGGAAGTCGGGCAGGTCGTCGACGTGGGTGCCGAAGGTGGCCGCAAGCACTTCGCGGGAGTAGGCGCTCGCCGAGGTGCGATACCCGATGTCACCCGGGGTGGGTTGGTCGAAGAAGATGCAAAAGTGCATCTCGGGGGCGTCGACGACCTCGATGTGGTGGGGGTAGGCGCGGGGGATGAAGTACACATCGCCCGGCCGCAAGTACCACGTGTCCAGGGTGCCGTCCGGGTCCATCACGGTCATGCGCGCTGCGCCGCGGTTGACGTAGCCCATCTCCGCGGTGATCGGGTGCCAGTGAGGTTCGCGCATGCCGTCCTCCCGGATGCGCAACGAGTACATCGACAAGTCCTTGAGCGCGGGCCAGTACTGCAGGCGCGCGGTCCTGGCTGAGCCGACGGCGATGCTGACCGGTGGGGTCATCGCGTCGACCGAGAATTTGTGCGGGTCATCGAAGTAGGCGGTCGACGGAACTTGCGGATCTCCGTTGCGGGCGGCCAATGCGCGGTCAGCGGTGGTGCGGCGAATCGCCGCGAAATCCGAGGCCGGCAGGTCATAGGTGTTGCCCAGCACAGCGTCGGTCATCGCTCCGAATGCCGCACCCAGGCCGAAGTCTTCGGGCCGCTCGCTGCGGAATGTGATGATGAATTCGCACTCGTCGCTTCCAACGTTTTCGATGTGGTGCAGCGACCCGGAGTCGATGTGGAACATGTCGCCCGCGCGCACCACGAACGACGAGAATCGGCTGCCGGTGTCAAGGACCGACACCAGCGCGGTGCCCGCGACACAGTAGGTCAACTCGTTGGCGTTGGCGTGCCAGTGGGGAGTCCGCATCGCGCCCGGGCTGATCAGCAACCGCTTGATCGACATGCCTTTCAGGATCGGAAAGTTGTCGGCGGTCAGGCGGCGGATCGAACCTAGATCGGATTCTTCGACGATTTCGCCGTCGATCAGCGACGCTGCGTGTGTGCTTGTCTGCGTGAGCATTTCAGTCTCCTTGGGAGTTACGGAGCGGAAATCCGGTTGGATATCTCGGCTTGCTTCCCACGATGCCGCCGTGGGTGACCACCCGTCCAACACCCGTTTTGGATGTGGTGATCGACGTCGTTTATGGACCGCGGGCCGGCACCGGCAACGGTCAGTTGCAGAACGTGTGGCCGATGAACTGGGTGTCGTGAGAGTTGGCGTCGGAGTAGTTGACGTAATGCACCGCCGGCATTCCGTCGTACTGGGTGTTCATTTTCTGCGCGGTGGGCGGAGGCGCGCCTTGGGGGAAGGCCAAGATCATGTCGGCAAAGATCTTGAGGCCCGCCTGGCAGATGGCGTCAGGCCGGGGCGCCTGTGCATTCCACGCATGCACGTCGACCGGGTCGGTGAGTTGATAGCCGGTCGCGCAATTCGGATCGCACATCTTGAAAACGGCGGTACCGGTCCCGTCGGCGCCCTGTGGTCCCCACGAGCTCCACGACATATCTTGCAGCGCAACGGCTACGCTGCCGCATCCCAAAACGTTGAGCTTCTTCGGACGCTCCACCGGCGGGACCGACGGGTTGTAGCAGCCCGGAATGGCGAAGCGCTCCGAGGGCGGGGGCGGTTGGGCAGTGAGCGACGACGCACCGCGTTGCTCGCCCTGGCTCAGCTGCACAGCCGCAAAGGTAAGCGCACCGACCAGCAGAACGGCCGGCACGACAGCGAGCAAGGTTAGGCGCCCCCGTGGAATGCGCCGCAACCCGCTCGTTAATGGGAGGTTGAGGTTGCCGCTCACTAGCTCCAGATTCTCAGCCCAACGGCGAAATGTCACGTCGGGGCGGTCGCTGCCATCGGTGTCGCGGCACGGTAAGTTTGGTCAACGCTACCAACATGGGGATCGTGGGTTTGTGGAGTCACCGATGAATGACCACGCGCTGGCGGCGCGATTGGCCACCGAGGCGGGGCTGCTGTTGCTCGGAGTTCGGGAGGAATTCGCCGATGCCGACGTGGGCGCGCGGAAAGCGGCGGGGGACAAGCGATCCCACGACTTTCTGACGGAGGCGCTGGCCGGCGAACGGCCCGGCGACGCGGTGCTGTCCGAGGAGGGCGCCGACGACCTGGTGCGATTGCGTTCGGAGCGGGTGTGGATTGTCGATCCGCTCGACGGGACACGTGAATTCTCCGAGCTCGGGCGCGTGGACTGGGCGGTACACGTGGCACTCTGGCAGGCCGGTGAGCTCGTCGCCGGTGCCGTAGCCCTGCCGGCGCAGGGCATCACGCTGGCAACGCCGCAGGTTGCGAAGCCTCCCGCGGCACCGGACAAGCCGCGCATCGTGGTCTCCCGCACCCGCCCGCCCGCTATCGCGTTGACCGTCCGGGACGCGTTGAACGGCACCTTGGTGGAATTGGGTTCAGCGGGAGCAAAAGTCGCATCGGTGGTCCAGGGATTGTCCGATGTGTACGTTCACGCCGGCGGTCAGTTCGAATGGGATTCGGCCGCCCCCGTCGCGGTGGCCCGGGCCGCCGGTCTGCATACGTCCCGCCTTGATGGGTCACCGTTGGCGTACAACCAACCGGACCCGAAGCTGCCGGACCTGGTGGTCTGCCGTCCCGAGCTGGCTGAGGCGGTGCTGGCGGCTGCGGGATGACGTCACGGCCGTGCCAAGGCGAAGGCTTTTCCCCAACCCGTTGACCAAACGCCGTCGACGGGTTCGGCGATGAGTTCGATGCGTGCGCCGTGCACCGAAACGGTGGAACTCGCCGCGCACAACGAGTTTCCGTTCGCGATGTCTAGGAGTCTGCCTGCGTCGCGGTAGCCAAGGATCGGCCGGCCTGCTCGATTCCGATCTTGACACTGTCGATGGCACCGCCACCATCGCAGGGAATGATCGCACTGGAGATGTAGGTCGCCGCCGAGGACGACAAGAACATGGCCAGGGCGGCGATATCGTCTTTGGTGCCCAGTCGGCCGAGCGGGACATCGGTGACGGCGCTGCTTCCGGCCAGATCGTCGCTGAGTGTCAGTCGCTCCAGTCCCAGCGTTCCGGCGATCGGTCCCGGGGAGATGGCGTTGACGCGAATGTTTCGTGGGCCCCACTCCAACGCCAATACCCTGGTGAGCTGGTCGACGCCGGCTTTGGCGGCGCACACGTGCGCCTGGTACCGCATCGGAATCGTCGCCTGCGGTGCGGTGATGTTCACCACCGAGGCGCCGGATGCCAGGTGTGGAAAGGCGGCACGCATGACATTGAAGGTGCCATTGAGATCGATGTCCACCACGACCTTGAAACCGTTGGGCGACAGGGAGTTCACCTCGGCCAGAAAATTGCCCGCCGCGCCGGAGATCAGCACATCGATCTCGCCCCACTCTGTGTGCACCGCGTCGAATGCCGCACTCACTGAGTCGAAGTCGCGTACGTCCGCGATAAATCCGCGGGCATCGCCGCCCAATGCGGTGAGTTGTTCGACCGCCGCGTCGACGTTGGCTTGCTTGCGGCTGGCGACGGCAACGTGGGCACTGTGCCGGGCGAATGCCTCGGCGATGCCGAAGTTAATTCCGGTGGTGCCACCGAAGACCACGACGACGCGGTCGGTGAAATCGAATTGAATGTCCACGCAGCCTCCCTAGCTGTGCTCGGTTGTCGGAACGGTGATGGTTTCAACTGCCTACGAGGATGAACCTACCTACGAGCATGAACTCGATCGGGCCAAACTCCTATAGGGCCGAACACAACCTGAAACCACCAAACCTGTGGGCGCTGCCAAGCGTGCCATCGGCCGATCAAGCCCTGATCTCAGCGTCTAGCAAATCGGTCGCCCTGTCGCGATCGCACGTTCACCACAGACATTCGTTGTCCGGCCCGTCCGGCTGCAACTTCGGTTGAGATGTGCCCGAATACCGCCGGTCCGCGTCACAGCAGCGATTTCCGCGACGAGTTCGATGTCGTAATTCGCAACGGCGCTCTTTGGACGGGTTTGCCGCCCGATGACTCGTACTCGCACGTGAGCGATCCGGGCCGCTTCGCGCCGCTGCAGGCCATCGCGGTGGCGCTCATCGAACATCCGCGGGCCGCGTACCGGGCCGTTAGTTCGGCGGTCGCAATGTTGTCGGCGGTGTCGGGAAGGGCCTGCCGGGCCGCTGTTGGCCCCCGTGGGCGCGCAAGTCGAAAGCTTGGTCAGCCGGGCCCGTTTCGTAGCCGGCGCCGGCGGCCCTTGGCCTCTTCGGTCCATACCCTTTCGACACGTCCGATCTCGAGCGAGAGCAGCATCAAAGTCTGGTTGTCGCAATGGACTTCGTGAGCGAAGCGATACTTCGCCGCCTCGCCGGTGGTCGGCAGGTGCGGTCGCAATCCCTCGAACCACTCGTCGCCGACGACGTTGGGGGGATCACCGATGCGAGGTCCACAAGCCCACTGCCGGTACCCATCTCGTGCGTCCGCCAACCCGCTCCGCCACCGCTGGATCGCATCGCAGCGCTGCGAATGCAGTTGGAACTTCATCTGATGTTTGTTGTTGCTGCTGCTCACCATCCCGGGAAGCAACGTGTCGACGGCCGACCTCGCCACGCCCGCGATGCCCACGGCCGACGCGCCCACGACCGTGCCCATCAGGCCCATCATCGCCACGTCCATCTGGTGATCGTTGCACCCGAGGCCTTCGACGACCAAGCACTGTCGAGTTCAGCGCGACGCTGTCAGGTCCAGCGCCACCGGCCGTGGTTGGGCGGAAGTCATTTCACGTCCTCGGAGGCCATCCGCACCGCGCTGTCATAGAGGGCGCTCGCGTGCACCTCGAACAGTGTCGGCAGGTCGACGGAGTCACCGCCGATCTCCTTGGCGATAAACAGGCCGTCGGCACCGGCAATCGCGTAAGTGGTCAACTGGCGGACCTGTGCATCGGTCAGGCCGGGGGTGAGCTCGCGGATGGCCGGGGCGAGCGTCTCGAAAGCCTGGTCGCGCACCGCGACGAACATGGCCCGCGCTCGCGGCTCGACGGGGCGTCGCTCCAGAGCGAGCATCAATCCGAGTCGGAGAAAGTCGGGGGAGTCCAGCAGCGCCTTGGCGATTTGCATAACCACCGCGACGAGGCGCTCCTGCCCAGTACCGTTGGTGGGCATCTGCCACGCCGAAAGCCAATGCTCGAAGCTGCGTTCGATGACCGCCGCGATCAGGTCGTCCTTGTCCTTGAAGTGCCAGTAGATCGAACTGGCCGGCAATCCACACTTGGCGCTGACCAGCGCGATGCTGGTGCCCTCATAGCCGCGCTCGCTGGCGATCTCGGTCGCTGCGTCCAGGATGCGGGTCCGGGATGCCTCACCGTCGCTGCGGCGGCGCCTCGTCGTTTCCTGCGGCTTGACCACGTGTGCTCCTTGGATCGATGTCTTGACTCTGTAGTGATCACCACAGTACCGTATCGATCACTACAGAATCAAGTCCGACACGAAGGCGGGACGGCAGTGAATGAGATCTACGACGTGGCGGTGATCGGTTACGGGCCGACGGGTGCCACCGCCGCCAATCTGCTTGGCCGCCTTGGCCTTAACGTCGTCGTCATCGATCGCGACCCCGACGTCTACAGACGCGCGCGGGCCATCTCGACCGACGAGGAGGTGATGCGGATCTGGCAGTCGGTGGGCCTGGCCGACCGGCTGCAACGGGACATGTTGCCCGACCGGCCGCTGGCCTGGGTCGACGCCAATGGTGTCCCGTTCATCGAGACCACTATGAAGCCGCATGGCTGCGGGCATCCGGCGCAGCAGTTCCTGTACCAACCTGCGGTCGACCGCGTGCTCCGCGAAGGCGTCGCCCGGTTCCCGAACGTCGAGGTGTTGCTCGAACACGAATGCCTGCGAGCAGCCAACACTGGTGACGCGCAATCGCAGTGGGTCGAACTCATGCTGGCGGACCTGCGCACCGACACCTTCAAGCGTTTGCGCGCCTCCTACGTGATCGCCGCCGACGGCGGATCCTCGCCCACCCGCGGCCTGCTCGGGATCGGATACACGGGGCGCACCTTTACCGAACGCTGGGTCGTCATCGACACCAAGGTGATCCGCGAGTGGGACGGCCACGACCGGTTGCGGTTCCACTGCAACCCCGCGCGTCCCACCGTGGACTGCCCCACGCCGTTGGGACACCACCGCTGGGAGTATCCGGCACGCGCGGAGGAGGACGAGAAGAGACTCGCCACTGATGAGGCGGTGTGGGAGGTTCTGCACGAACAGGGCATCACCGAAGATCAAGTGAAAATCTTGCGGGCCGTCATCTACAGCCACCACGTGCGCGTCGCCGACCGATGGCGAGTCGGCCGAATCTTCCTGGCGGGCGACGCCGCCCATGCCATGCCGCCGTGGATCGGCCAAGGAATGTCGGCCGGGGTGCGTGACGCGGCCAACCTGTGCTGGAAGCTCGCGGCTGTCGTGCGCGGGCGGGCACCCGCCTCGCTGCTCGACAGCTACCAGGCCGAACGCAAACCGCACGTCACCGAGGTGACCCGGCGCGCGGTGCGCACGGGGCGGCTCATTACCGAACGCCGAAAGACTTTGGCGTTCATCCGCAACCACCTGCTGCGCGAGTTGACGCGGCTCCCGGGTGCGCTCGCGGGCGCACGGAAGCTGATCTGGATTCCCGACGCCCGTTACCGCGTGGGTTTGTTAGCGGCCGAGGCGCATTCCGCAGTGGGCTGGCAGCTGCCGCAGCCATGGGTCACTGATGCCGCCGGCGATCGATTGCGTCTGGACGACGTGCTGGGCGGGGGTTGGGCGGTGCTGCATTTCGGTGCGACGCCAATCGGCGCCGACAAGTGGGAGCGGCTGGGAGCTGTCCTGCTCGCCGTGACGGATCGGGAGCTCTCCCCGGGCGCGATCCGCGACGACGGCGCGCTGAGGCGTTGGCTTCGAGGCAAAAAGGCTGCCGCCGTCGTCGTACGTCCGGACGGATTCGTCTACGCCGCAGCCGCTTCGGGACGCGCACTGCCCGCACCGCCGGCGGGTTTCATTGAGTTGTCGGCGGCCATGCCTATCCGGACGGGAGTCACCGCATGATCGCCACCGACTTGAACGAGCGCTCGGTCACCGTTGCCGGAAAACCGATCTGCGTTTGCGAAACCGGAAGTGGGCCGGCCGTTGTCATGCTGCACGGCGGAGGCCCCGGCGCGTCGGGGGTGTCGAACTACTCGCGCAACATCGAAGCTCTCGCAGCACATTTCCGCCTCATCGTGCCTGACCTGCCCGGTTACGGCAGGTCTGCCAAGGGTGTCGATCACGCCGATCCGTTCGGCTACCTCGCCGACATGACCCGCGGCCTCATCGACGAACTCGGCATCGATACTGCGCATTTCATCGGCAACTCCTATGGCGGCGCCGCAGCGCTGCGCCTCGCGTTGGACACGCCGAACCGTGTCGACAAGTTGGTGCTGATGGGTCCGGGCGGGATCGGCACCACCAGGTCGGTTCCCACGGCCGGGTTGAAGGCCCTGCTGTCCTACTACGGCGGCGACGGCCCGAGCCGCGACAAGCTTGCCACGTTCATCCGCACCTACCTGGTCCACGACGCCGCCGCGGT
>Ga0210389_10003386_pt1 | contig 12439 bp, 10 predicted proteins | sample IncBWH28OmetaG_FD_160127 | JGI IMG/M metagenome (GOLD analysis project Ga0210389, IMG submission 160127) | Forest soil microbial communities from Barre Woods Harvard Forest LTER site, Petersham, Massachusetts, United States - Inc-BW-H-28-O ...
ATCCCCTGGCCGCGGACCGCCCGTCGCCCAATCGAGAAGCTCAATCGTGTGCACGACAGGAACCGATGTGCCGCCGGCAATCTGCATCATGCATCCGATGTTGCCCGCCGCAATCATGTCCGGCTTGACGCTTGCGATGTTGGCGAGCTTTCGATCGCGCAACCTCGTCGCAAGGTCAGGCTGGAGAAGGTTGTAGGTACCAGCCGAACCGCAACACAAATGACTCTCTGGTACATCTTTCACCACGAATCCGCTCTTGGAAAGCAATTCTTTCGGAAGACTAACGACTTTCTGCCCATGCTGCAGCGAGCAGGCGGAGTGATAGGCCACGGTAAGGCCATCATGCGAGCTCGTCTGCCCCTTCAATTCAAGGCCTGCGAGATACTCGCTGATGTCTTTCGCGAGCGCCGACACGCGCGCTGCCGGCCCTTTAAAAGCAGGGTCTTCCCGCAGCATATAGCCGTAGTCCTTGATGACCGTTCCGCAGCCGGACGTCGTCACCAGGATGGCATCGAGCCCGCCGCGATCGGCCTCGGCCGTCCACGCCGTGACGTTGGCGCGGGCGCGCGCCAGCGCGTCCTCGTCGCGCCCCATGTGATGGGTCAATGCGCCGCAGCATTGCTCGTCACGGGCCAGCACGACCTCGATGCCATGGCGGGTCAGCACGTTGATGGCGGCCTGGTTGATTCGCGGCGCCAGCACCTGTTGCGCGCAGCCCTGCAACAGCGCAACGCGAGCGCGACGCTCGCCGGCCGCAGCAAACACCGTGCCCGCCGTAGGTCCCGGCGCCGGCAAATGCCCGGGCGCCAGCGCCAGCATCGCCTTGATGCGCCGCAATAGCGTCGGCGTGGCCGAAGGCTTTGGCGTCGGCAGCAGCACCGCCAGGGGCCGGGCGAGCCGCGCCAGCAGCATGCTGGTGCGGAACAGTTTCGGGTTCGGCAGCACCAGCGAAAGCACCCAGCGAAGCAGGCGCTCGGTCAGCGGCCGGCGATAATCCCGCTCGATCCGGACCCGCGCCTGGTCGACGAGATGCATGTAGTTCACGCCCGATGGACAGGTGGTCATGCAGGCCAGGCACGACAGGCAGCGGTCGATATGCTTGACCACTTCCTCCGTCGGGGCTGCGTCCTTTTCCAGCATCTCCTTGATCAGATAGATGCGGCCGCGCGGGCTATCGAGCTCGTCGCCGAGCAGCACATAGGTCGGACAGGTCGCGGTGCAGAAGCCGCAATGGACGCAGGCGCGCAGGATCTTGTGGGCTTCCTTGATGTCGGGATCGGCGAGCTGGGCCAGCGAAAATTCGGTCTTCATGCGCCCTCTCCCCGGATCAGGCGGCCGCGGTTGAGCACGCCCTTCGGATCAAAGCTCCGGCGCACGCGCTCGCTCAAAGCTGCCAGTCCTTCCGTCTGCGGATGGAACACGTCGACCTGTCGCCGCACCTCCTCAGAAGCCCGCAGCAGCGTGGCGTGGCCACCGGCCGCGCTCACGCGGGAACGCACCAGCGCCGCCTGTCCGTCCGGCCTGGGCGGCAGCGCCGCCCAGATCAGGCCGCCACCCCAGTCATAGATCACGTCGCCCCCGGTATCGCGTGCCAGGGCCTGCCCGAGCGCGCCGCCGGAGGCCGGCGGGCAGACGATCCGCCATACCGGCCAGGCCCCAAGGGGTCCGGCGGCAGCGAACGGCAGCACGTCGCGGATCGATTGCCAGGCCGCGGCAGAAGGCGCCTCCTCGATGGTCTCGACGGCGCCAAAGGAGCCGAGCGCCTTGGCCAGCGAGGTGGCGCGGTGGCTGGCGGAGGCCAGGATGCCCTCGAGCCGGATCAGGGTCAGCGCCTGGCGCGGCGAGCCGAGCGGATCGAGGCCTGCGACCTCGGCCCGTAGCGCGGAACTCGGCACATGGGCCGCAGCGGAGACGTCGAAGGGCGAGCCCAGCGCCGCCGTCATGGCGCGGTTGGCGGTGAGATCATCGAGGCCGCGCAGCAGCAGCGTGCGCTCGGCTTCGGGCCGCGGCATCACCTTCAGCGTCACCTCGGTCATGACGGCGAGCGTGCCCCAGGAGCCTGCCAGCAGCTTGCAGAGGTCATAGCCGGTGACGTTCTTCACGACCCTGCCGCCGGTCTTGAAGCTGTCGCCGAAGCCGGAGACGGCGTGCGCGCCGAGCAGATGATCGCGCGCTCCGCCCGCCTTGATGCGGCGGGGCCCGGCAAGGCCGGCGCCGATCATGCCGCCGATGGTACCGATCTCGGGCGTGCCGAGCAGCGGCGCGGTATTCATGGGCTCGAAGGCGAATTGCTGGTTCTTGGAATCGATCAGGGACGCCACGTCGGCGAACGGCGCGCCAGCCTGCACGGTGATGATCAGTTCGTTCGGCTCGTAGGAAGTAACCGCGTTCAGCGCCGACAGGTCGAGCACTGCATTGGTCGCCATCGGATGACCGATGCTGCGCTTGGAACCATGGCCGACGATCTCCAGCGGCTGATCGCTCGCGATCGCCGCCCGCACCACCGCCTCGACGTCCCCGGCGTCACGTATCTTCAGGATGTCCACGCCAACCCGCCTTCTTGAACGCTTGCGACGAATGCGAACGCACCATCGTCCTGCGGACTTCCTTCTAGCGACATGAGCGGCGGAGACAAGGCGCGAATGAGTGAAGCCCGGTGCCGGCGCGATCCCGGTCTCGAATAGCACACTTCGATTGCGGTCGAATGATTCACGACATCGATAGTTCGATCACCGACGAATCGAACGGGGCGAACCATCGCTACAAGGTCGCGTTGATCGCGATCGAAAACAAACTGATGGAGACAAGCATGGAGCGTTTGACGGACGCGCGGCCATCGCCGCGTGCTGCCGGGATGTTCAGCCGCCGAGCGGCGATCGGAACATTCGGCGCGATCCTGGCGATCTGCAATTTCTCGCCATGGACGATTTCACCATCTCGATCCGAACCACAAGGAGACAAAACCATGAACCAGTATGCATCGAAGAAATCGCTCAGCGAAGCCGTCGACGGCGGCGGACTTCTGGTCGTCGCGCAATGGGAGGCGAAGGAAGGCGAGGCCGACAAGGTGGCCTCGATCCTCGACCGCTTCCTGCCCGAGGCGCAGCGCGAGGAAGGCGTAAAGCTGTTCCTGATCTCGCGGGCCAAGGAAAATCCGGCACAGTTCCTGTTCTACGAGCTGTTCCGCGACGAAGCCGCCTTCAAGGCGCACCAGGAGAGCGCGCATTTCAAGACCTATATTGCGGGACAAGCGCTGCCGCTTTTGGCCAAACGCGAGCGCGCCCAATACGCGCTGCTGTAGCGCTTCGTCATGCCCGGGCTTGTCCCGGGCATCCACGTCTTTCTTTCTTGCTGCGCCCGAAGACGTGGATGGCCGGGTCAAGCCCGGCCATGACGAGGAGGGAACGTCAAAGTCCACGTCATTTGACGTCGACGCGATAGCTCCGCTGCCGCGCCGGCGATAATTACTGCGCATCCGGCTGCGATTGGACCGGCTGCGCACGCGGCTTGGCTTGCGACGGCGAGGCTGGCGGAGGCTTGTGCGCGGTGCTGGCCACGGGCTTGGGCGCCGCTGCCGGAGGCGCCGGCGGCTTGGCCCGCGTCGTCTCCGGCGCCACGGGCTGCGCGGCAGGCTTCGCGGAAGGCTTGTCGGCAGGTCTGGCCGCAAGGTGCGTCAATTGCTCCTGGCTCGCCCTCAGCCCCTCGATGGCGCGTGCATTGTCGGCGGCCATTTGCGCCTGGTTCGCCTTGAGCTGCTCGATCCCCTGCTGCACGGTGGCGATGTCGTGCGCCATCGACTGCAGCATCTGCGTCAGGTCGGGAGAGGCCGGAGCAGCGGAGGGTGCCGACGGGACGGCTTGCATCGGGGTCTGCGCCGAGGATGTTGGCTGCAGCAGCGTTGTCTCAGCCGCGGCCAACTGAACGGGAGACGAGGGCTGCTGCGCCGCGTCCTGCGGCTTTGCCACCGACAACCATGAAGCGGAGATATAGCTTGGCACAAACGGGGCAATCGTCTCCCTGGCTGCTTCGCCATAGGAGGAGTGCGATGCGAAAGCCGCACCGCCAATGCACAATGCGAGGAAGAAGGCGACGAGGCCGCGCGAGCCCGACCCGCCACGGGATCGCTGGGGGTGGTAAGCCGCCGTCGGACGGCGCGCAGCCTCATTTTCCATTCTCGAAAGCTTTTCGGTGACGCGCGTGAGTTCGTCGTCCGCGCGGGCGATCTGCTCATAGGCATGGGCAAGCCGCTCATCCGCGCGTGCGGACAGGACGGCGTCCGGGTTGATCGTGGACATTGGCACTCCTTCCGTTCCAAATTCGCCAAGGAGGGCGGTCGGACTCCACTCGTGAACCCACAAGACTCAATGCAGGTTTGACCAAAGCATGACTGCACGATGGTGAGTATTGGGCTACTTGGAATAGCCGATGCGAGCTTGGCGCATTCAAAGCGCGGCAAGGGCGGTTCCCTCACTCCCCCGGCGCCGGTTCGCGGTCGGGAGGCGCGCCCCCTAAAACCGCGGCAGATCCGGGAACGCCACCTTGCCGGCATGCACATGCATGCGCCCGAGCTCGGCGCAGCGGTGCAGCGTCGGAAACACTTTTCCGGGGTTGAGCAGGCCTTGCGCGTCGAAGGCGCATTTCAGCCGCTGCTGCTGGTTCAGGTCGATCTCGGAAAACATCTCCGGCATCAGGTCGCGCTTCTCGATGCCGACGCCATGCTCGCCAGTGAGCACGCCGCCGAGCTCGACGCAGCAGCGCAGGATGTCGGCGCCGAACGCCTCCGCCTTCTCGATCTCGCCGGGCTTGTTGGCGTCGTAGAGGATCAGGGGATGCAGATTGCCGTCGCCGGCATGGAAGACGTTGGCGCAGCCGAGGCCGTATTTTTCCGACAGCTCGCGGATGCGCGCCAGCGCCTTCGGCAGCGCGCCGCGCGGAATGGTGCCGTCCATGCAGAGATAATCCGGCGAGATGCGCCCGACCGCCGGGAATGCCGCCTTGCGGCCGGCCCAGAACAGGTTGCGCTCGGCCTCCGAGGTCGAAATCTGGCAGGTGGTCGAGCCGCATCCATTGGCGATCGCCTCGACCCGCTTGATCAGCTCATCGACCTCGACCGACGGACCATCGAGCTCGATGATCAGCAGCGCCTCGACGTCGAGGGGATAGCCGGCATGGACGAAGGCCTCGGCGGCGTGGATCGCGGGCTTGTCCATCATCTCCATGCCGCCCGGGATGATGCCGGCACCGATGATAGCAGCCACGCATTCGCCGGCCGCTTCCACTTGCGGAAAACCGACCATCAGCGCGCGTGCGGTCTCCGGCTTCTGCAGGATGCGCACGGTGATTTCCGTAATGACGCCGAGCAGCCCTTCCGAGCCGGTGATGACGCCCATCAGGTCATAGCCGGTATTTTCCGCCGACTTGCCGCCGATCCGCAAGATCTCGCCGCTCATCAGCACGATCTCGCAGCCCAACACGTTGTTGGTGGTCATGCCGTATTTCAGGCAGTGCACGCCGCCGGAATTTTCCGCGACATTGCCGCCGATCGAGCAGGCGATCTGCGAGGATGGATCGGGCGCGTAATAGAAGCCGGCATGCGCGACCGCCTGGCTGATCGCAAGATTGGTGACGCCGGGCTCGGTGACGACGACGCGGTTGTCGAAATCGATCTCGCGGATGCGCTTGAATTTGCCGAGACCAAGCAGCACGCCGTCTGCGAGCGGCAGCGCGCCGCCGGAGAGCGAGGTGCCGGAGCCGCGCGGCACCACCTTGATGTTCTGCTCATGGCAGTATTTCAGGACAGCTGAGACCTGCTCGGTGGTATTCGGCAGCACCACGACCATCGGCGGCTGGCGATAGGCCGTGAGCCCGTCGGATTCATAGGCGCGCATCTCGGCTGCACTGTCGATCACGCCCTCGCCCGGCACGATGGCGCGCAAGCGAGCCACGATCTCCGCGCGGCGCCCCAGCACCGCCGCGTCGGCTTCCGGCATCAGGATGGCCATCTCAAAATCCTCCGGCTTCCCGCGCTCGAGCGGTCCCGCGCTTTAACGATTTATTTTGCCGAATCAATCACGTCCAGCCCGGCTTGGGTAGCTCACTTGGGTAGCTTATTCGAAGGTAGGAATACCCCCTTCCCGCCGACTTCCCTCTGGGACAAGCTTGCCATCATGAAACCTGTCAAGGTTTCGTGGCTTGTCCTCTCCGAGCGGCCCATGCCAAAAGGCCGTGCCCACCCTGTCGATCCAGCCAAAGAGCATCTCATGAAAAATTTCACCCTGAGCGTCGTCGCAATCACCTCTGCCATGTTCGCCGCCTCCGCGGCGCAGGCGCAGGATGTCGCTGCCGGCGAGACTTCCTTCCACAAATGCATGGCGTGTCATTCGATCGGCGAAGGCGCCAAGAACAAGGTCGGCCCGGAGCTGAACGGGCTCGACGGCCGCCATTCCGGCACCGCCGATGGCTATTCCTATTCCGACGCCAACAAGAACTCCGGCATCACCTGGGGCAAGGATCAGTTCCTCGAATACATCAAGGACCCGAAGGCCAAGGTCCCCGGCACCAAGATGGCGTTCGCCGGCATCAAGAACGAGAAGGAAGCCAACGACCTCTGGGCCTATGTCTCGCAGTTCGACAAGGACGGCAAGAAGAAGTAAGGTGGCGTGTTACGTCCATCGTGAAGCGAAGCCCCGGCTATTCGGCCGGGGCTTTTTTCATGAGGAGCCTGCTCCCAGAACAACGAAACTCTCGCGTCCACAACTCCGATTGTATCCGGGTGCGGTTCAGCCATAATCGAGAGAGGTTTCCTTCGTCCTGCGGATGTTGGGGAATAGCATGGTCTCGAGCGCGCACCCGCTCATCCTGTTTATTGATGGCCTTCCGGGGTCCGGGAAGAGCACGGCCGCAGAGGCGGTCGGCGGCGCTGTCTCCGATGTCAGGGTTTACGTCGAGACCGCTCCACATCATCCCTTGCTCGTGGGCGCGCCCGACCAGATGGGAGCAGCGTTCGCAGACATTCACGAGCTACACTCTGCGGATTCATTTACCGCCGCAGCGCTCGGAAGGTTCGAATCCTTCCTGGAGGGCGCCGGACATGATGTGCTGTATGTTTTTGAGAGCCATCCGATACAAAGCACAGTTCGGGTGCTGTTCCAGTTGGACGCGCCTCGGACGACGATAATGCAGTTCTGGTCAGATTTGCAGGATCGGCTTGCCGACGTGCAGCCTCGGTTGATCTACTTCCAGGAGCGCGATCCTCTGCAAGCCCTGAAGGAGATCAATCGCAAGCGAGGCCCAACCTGGGAGAGCTACCTGGTTGCGGCGTTCGAGCAATCGCCATGGATGAAGGCACGCGCCCTTTCCGGAATCGAAGGCGCGTATCAGATGTTCGTCGCATATGCGGATCTGGTCGATCGGTTGGCCGATCTGTGGCGATTCCCGATACTGAAGCTCCCCGCCCGGCCGGAGAGCTATGAGGCACGGACAGACGTGCTGACCAAGTGGGTCGTGGCGCCAACCGGCTGACCGGTTTGCCGAACTGTCGTCAAGTTGCGATAGCCTCTTCCGGGTCGACATCGAGCACAGAGACGCGCCGCCATGACCGAGCATCACGACGAAACATTCAACCTCGACCTCAGCCGCCGTAAGCTTCTGGCAGCAGCGGGCATCGCCGGCGCGGCTGCCTTGACGCCCTCCCTCGTCCGGGCTGCGGACGGCCAAGCCGTCCCTCTCGAAACCCGGTCATCCGATCCGGTGACGACACCTCCGGTCGCCGGGCTGCATTTGCAGTTCGGGGCGGATGCGTCGTCGGAAATGGTGGTGTCCTGGCACACGCTGCAGCCCGTTCAAAATCCGAAAGTCGTGCTTGGGCATCTCGATGGCAGGTTCGAGCAAACCGTCGACGCCACGCCGACAAGCTATGCCGATGCGAAGTCCAATAAGCCCGTATACGCCTATCACGCCAGGCTCCGTGGCCTGCAGGCTGACACGGCCTATCTTTACGGCGCCATGCATGACGGCGCCGAGCCGGAGTTCGCGACGTTTCGCACCGGCCCCCGAGGTCGCGCAGCGTACACGTTCACGAGCTTCGGCGATCAGGGCACACCGACGCTAGGCAAGAAGTTCGTGCCATCAGCGGGAATGACGGGACAAAGTCCTGCTTACGTGAACGACAATCTCGGCTCGCCCGCGGCCGGCGATACCACGCTCGGCGTCGAGCGGTTGAAACCCCTGTTTCATCTGTTCAACGGCGACCTCTGCTACGCCAATCTCGCGGAAGATCGCATTCGCACCTGGTGGGATTTCTGGAGCAACAACACCCGCAGCGCCCGCAATCGTCCCTGGATGCCCTCGCCCGGCAACCACGAAAACGAGCTCGGCAACGGGCCGATCGGGTATCAGGCCTATCAGACCTATTTCTCGGTGCCGGAGGCCTCCGGCCAGACCGAGGTGACGCGCGGGCTTTGGTACGCCTTCACCGCCGGCTCGATGCGCGTGATCAGCATCGCCAATGACGACATCTGCTATCAGGACGGCGGCAACTCCTATGTCCGCGGCTATTCGCAAGGGGCTCAGAAGGCCTGGCTGGAAAAGGAATTGGCCGCAGCGCGCGACGATCATGGCATCGACTGGCTCGTGGTGTGCATGCACCAGGTCGCGATCTCGACGGCCGACATGTTCAACGGCGCAGACCTCGGCATCCGCGAAGAATTCGTGCCGCTGTTCGACAAATATAGCGTCGATCTCGTGGTCTGCGGCCACGAGCATCACTACGAACGCTCGCACCCGATCCGCGGCCGTGAAGCGAACGCGACGCTGACACCGGTGCCGGCGGCGACGGCGACCGACGTCATCGACACCACCAAGGGAACGGTGCACATGGTCATCGGCGGCGGCGGAACATCCGTGCCGTCGAACCAGCTGTTCTTCAACCCGCCGGCCTGCCGTGTGATCACCGCCGTCGGCGAGGTAGACCCGAAAACCGGCAAGCGTCCGCCCGTCTATGTCAAGGAGATGGCGCCGTGGTCGGCGGTGCGCAATGCCGCGCATGCCTACGGCTTTGCGGCATTCACGCTCGACCCGGGCTCAACGCCCGGCGGCATCACCTCGATCAAGGTCGTCTATTACGACGTGGTCGGACCGGACGGTCAGATCGCGCCTTTCGAGACCTTTACGCTGACCCGCCCCCGCCGCGATTAGGCGGATCACATTCGGCTTTGACGGTCGCCGCGTCGCAAGCTTTCGGTCTCAAGGCTATCGAAGCAGCTCACTGGCGTGCGACTGGAGCGGTCCGAGCAGTATGCGCCGTTGCATCTCATCGAAGGTCAGATCCGCGTTCTTCTCCCGCGTGGCCAGCGAAACGAGGATCGCTACGGCGAAGGAAAGCGGCATGCTGATGATGGCCGGATTGCGCAGCGATACGAACCACCATTCATGCTCGAGCTGAGCGAGCGGCTTGCCGACGATATCGACCTGGATGGTCGGCGAGAGATAGATCAGGATCAGCGAGCTCAGCGTGCCCACGAGAATGCTGGCGACCGCTGCCGGCGTCGTGAAGCGCCGCCACGTGATGGCGAGAACCAGCGAAGGGAAATTGGCCGCGCAGGCAACCGAGAAGGCGAGCCCGGCCATGAAGGCGACATTCTGTCCTTCGAAGGCGATGCCCAGAATGATCGCGAGGATGGAAATGGCCACCGTCGCGACGCGCGCCACCTTGAGCTGCTCGGACTGCGAGGCCTCGCCGTTCCTGACCACGTTGGTCCAGACGTCGTGACAGAGCGTGGCGACGCCCGACAGCGTCAGGCCGGCGACAACCGCGAGCATGGTCGCGAAAGCAACCGCGCAGATGAAGCCGAAAAAGGCGTTGCCGCCGACGGCGAGCGCCAGCAGGGGCGCGGCCATGTTGCCGCCGCCTCCGGCCTTTGCCACGGCGTCGGGCCCGACCAGGACCATCGCGCCGAAGCCGACGATGAACACCATGAGATGAAAGACGCCGATGATCCCCGTCGCATAGAGGATCGACAGCCGCGCCGCCTTGGCATCCTTCACTGTGTAGGCCCGCATCAGCACATGCGGCATCGCTGCCGTGCCGAACATCAGGCCGAGCCCAAGCGAGATCGCATCCCATTGGCCCGAGACCACCTTCGATCCCGGCTGCAGCACCCTGGTGCCGTATTTCTCGGATGCTGCGGCGAACAGTTTGAGGGGATTCATGTCGAAATGGGTCAGCACGAGAAATGCGAGCACGATCCCGCCGCCCATCAACAGCGCAGCCTTGACGACCTGCACCCATGTCGTCGCCAGCATGCCACCGAACAGGACATAGGTCAGCATCATGCTGCCGACCACGACCACCGACCAGATATAGGGCAGGCCGAACAGCAGTTTGATGAGCGAGCCCGTCGCGACCATCTGGGCGATCAGATAGAACAGGATCACGGCGAGCGTGCCGACAGCGCCGGCAAGACGTACCGGCCGCTGCGACAGGCGATAGGCCACGACGTCCGCGAAGGTGAAACGGCCGACATTGCGCAGGGGCTCCACGATCAGGAACAGGATGATCGGCCATCCGACCAGCCATCCGATCGAATAGATCATGCCATCGAACCCGTTCGATGTGACGATGCCGGCAATGCCGAGCAGCGCCCCGGCGCTCAGGAAATCGCCCGCCAGCGCCCAGCCGTTCTGCCACGGTGTGACCTGGCCGCCGGCGGCAAAGAAATGCTCGGTCGTGCGCGTGCGCCGGGCGGCCCAATAGGTGATCGCCAGGGTGAGTGCCATGAAAGCGAAGAAGAATCCGATCGAAAGCGTGCTGCTGCCCATTGTCCCTGCCCCTTCAGCGAAGATCGCGAACGCCGGCGTCGTACACGCGGTTCGCCCACAGCACGTAGATCAGGCAGAGCAGGAATGAGGAGATGATGACCAGAGGGCCGAGCACGATGCAAAGCGACAGGCCTGGAATCAGGATCGTCCCAAGCAGTGGCTTGTCGAACGCAAACAGCCCCATAAATCCGAAATAGATCACGATCATCGCAGCACTGAGCACGAGCGCGACCGACAGCCGTTTCCTGGCCAAGGCGGCGCCGCTCGGCACCGGATCGGCATTGCCGGGAGTAACTGCGTCCATATTTGCCCCCTCAAGACTCGAGATTGCGCCTCGCCCTGCGCCCATCTGTCGAGCTTCAGCCGCGCTCCCCGGGAAGGGAACTACGGATTTTTGCAATCTGCCGTGCGCGGCTGCGGCACGCCATCCGCGAGTGTCGCCTGCATGTCCGGATCCCGCTTCAGGGTGTTCTTGAGAAAGGCGCGGACGGCGCGGATGCGCGGGGCGAATTGCAGGTCGCTGTGAACGTTGAGCCAGACCTCGCGCGCGGTCATGGCGACGCCGGGGAGCACGGGAATGAGGTCCGGCCGATTGTTGGTGGCGAAGCTCGGCAGCATGACGATGCCGAGGCCGCCAGCGGCTGCATTCATCTGCGCGATCATGCTGTTGGAATGGAACGCGACTTTCGGCTCCTCGATGACGTCAGCGAGCCAGCGCACCGAGTCCACCTGGATCAGGTCCTCGATATAGGACACGAACCAATGATCCCCGAGGTCGCGCAGGCTTGCGGGCATGCCGTGGCTGTCCAGATAGGCCTGGCTTGCAAACAGGCCGAGCCGGAATTTGCCGATCCGCTCCGAGATCAGGCCGGGTCCCGGAGGCTGGAAGAACGAAACGAAAAGGTCAGCCTCGCGCTTGTGGACATAGACCGTCTGCGCCGAGGTGACGAGCTCCACGGTCAGTTGCGGCGCGGTGCGGCGCAGATTGGCGAAACGCTCTGCCAGATAGAGCGAGGCGATCCCCTCCATTGTGGCGAGGCGCACCGTTCCGACCAGGGCCTCGGTGTCGCCGGCGCTGGCTTCCTCGCGAATGGCGATCACCGCGCTCTCGACCCGCTCGGCATGGCGCAGCAGCCGCTCGCCGATCTCGTTGAGCTTGAGGCCGGTGCGGTGGCGCTCGAACACCGCGACCCCGAGCGACGCCTCCATCTGGGCGATCCGCCGGCTGACCGTGGAATGGTCGAGCCGCAGCCGCTTGGCGGTCTGGCTGAGATTTCCGGCGCGAGCGGCATGGAGAAATACGCGTAAATCATCCCAGTTCAGGGTGTCGAACATCCTGGTCTCCGGTTTCGACGTCAAATGTTGTGCTCGGACAAGGCAATTCCCGTTCCAAGGCGAGTCCTGTTCCAAGGCAAGGTTTGCGATCCTCCGCAACGAGCCTTGCGACAATTCCGATGCACACGATAAGGGCAGTGGTGATACCGCTTCGGCGCCATTCAGTGCCGGATTTTTCAGCCATGCTTCCCCGCTTCAAGGCGGCCGCCGTCCACGCCGCGCCCGTCTTTCTCGATCGCCAGGCCACAACCGAAAAGGCGGTTGCCATCATCCGTGAAGCCGCCAG
>Ga0210389_10003388_pt1 | contig 12437 bp, 11 predicted proteins | sample IncBWH28OmetaG_FD_160127 | JGI IMG/M metagenome (GOLD analysis project Ga0210389, IMG submission 160127) | Forest soil microbial communities from Barre Woods Harvard Forest LTER site, Petersham, Massachusetts, United States - Inc-BW-H-28-O ...
GGCGTGGTCGCCTACGAGTGCCTGGCGGGCGAGCCCCCGTTCATCGCCGAGCAGCCACTGGCCATCGCGATCATGCACAAGCACAACCCGGTGCCGCCCCTCCCCGCCGACGTGCCGCGCCAGGTCAGCGACCTCGTCATGGCCATGCTGGCGAAGACCCCCGACGCCCGGCCCGAATCCGCCTTGCACGTGGCCGACCGGGCCGAGGTCATCATGCACGCGCTGCGTCATGGCAGCGGCGGGATGAACCTCACCATGACCTCCGACCTCCCCCAGGTCCCGGACTACCCCACCTCGAGCACGGCCGCCTACAGCCAAGAGCAGGACTTTGATACCGAACGACCTCCGGTCTCCCCGTTCACAAGACGGCGCGTCATTGCCGGGGGGGCCGGGGTCGCGGTCTGCGGTGTCGCGGCCGTCATCGCGCTGGCGCTGACCGCGAACGGCTCGCCTCCCGTGACCGGTCACTACGTCGGCGGCCCCACGCAGTCGGGGAACAGCACGTCCGTGCCGTCGGCAACGGTGGGGTCAACTCCGGCCGGTCCCAGCCCATCAGGCACTAATGTAGGTACGGTGCGTTCATCGTCGGCGACAGCCCAGACCACGCAGCCGACAACGGTCCCGCCGACGACCCAACCAGCAACACACACGGCGGCGCCACGATCTTCGGCGCCGCCGACTAACACGCCACCGGCGCCTACAACGTCGGCGCCTACAACGAATCCAGCCACGTCTCCCACCACGTCGGACACGCCTACTGGCAACCCGACAATCAGCACATCGCTTCCGGCGCTGATCGTGGCGACAGGGGAGAGCTGATCGTGATGACACCTAGATTGCAGGGCGGTTTGGAAAAGTGCGAGACATGACTCAGCCCAGGTTGCTTGGTGACCGTTATGAACTCGAGGGTGTCGTCGGCCGGGGCGGCATGGCGGAGGTCTACCGGGCCAGGGACCTGCGCCTGGACCGGATCGTGGCGATCAAGACGCTGCGCCCCGACCTCGCGCGCGACCACACGTTCCAGGAACGGTTCCGCCGCGAGGCGCAGTCCGCGGCCTCGCTGAACCACCCGTCGATCGTCGCGGTCTACGACACCGGCGAGGACATGTCGACGGGCGTGCCGGTCCCGTACATCGTGATGGAGTACGTGGACGGCCGCACGGTTCGCGACCTGCTGATTGAGGGCCACCGGCTGCTGCCGGAGCGGGCGCTGGAGATCGTCAGCGGCGTGCTGCGGGCCTTGGAGTACTCCCACCAGGCGGGCATCGTGCACCGGGACATCAAGCCCGGCAACGTGATGGTGACCCGCAACGGCGACATCAAGGTCATGGACTTCGGCATCGCCCGCGCGATGAGCGACGCGCAGTCCACCATGACGCAGACGGCACAGGTCATCGGCACCGCGCAGTACCTGTCGCCGGAGCAGGCCAGGGGCGAGCGGGTGGACGCCCGCAGCGACCTGTACTCCACCGGCTGCCTGATGTACGAGCTGCTGACCGGCCGTCCCCCGTTCACCGGCGACTCCCCGGTGGCGATCGCCTACCAGCACGTGCGGGAGAACCCGATCCCGCCATCCCGGCTGGACCCGGACATCCCGCCGTGGGCGGACGCGATCGTGCTGAAGGCGATGGCCAAGCCCGCGGGCGACCGCTACCAGTCCGCCGCCGAGATGCAGGCGGACATCCAGCGCGCCGCCTCCGGCATGCAGGTCGCCGCGATGACGGCCCCGCCGACCCGCGCCGATTACTACGGCGACTACGGGGATCGCACCCAGCGGATGGGCGCGGCCACGATGATGGGCGGCGCGGCCACCGGACGGCAGTCATACCCGCCGCGCGGCGACTCCCCGACGTACGGCGGTGGCGGCGGTTACCCGCCCGAGCAGAGGAGCTGGGCGCGCCGCTGGCTGCCCTGGCTCATCCCGGCCGTGGTGATCATCGCGGTGATCGCGGTGGCCGCCTCCATGCTGCTTAATCACGGCAAGACCTACTACGTCCCGAACGTGAATGGCCTCACGCTTGCGAAGGCCGAGACCCAGATGCAGCAGGCGGGCCTGAACTACCAGCTCGCCACGGTGGCCAGCTCGACGGTTCCCAAGGGGACCGTGGTCAGCACCAACCCGCCGAACGGCCAGGCCGTGCCGCAGAACACCACCGTGACCATCAACGTCTCCGGTGGCATCGGCCAGATCACGGTCCCGAACGTGGTGGGCCAGACCCAGAGCAACGCCACGAACGCCCTGGAGAAAGCCGGGCTGAACGTCCAGGTCCAGTCGGATACGACCTCGACCCAGGCGTCTGGCACGGTCACCAAGCAAAGCCCTGTAGGCAACACCCAGGCCGCGCCCAACCAGACCGTGACGATCTACGTCTCGGGTGGCGGGGTGACCGTGCCGTCGGTCATCTCCGAGAGCTACGCGAACGCCCAGCAGCAACTGGAGAACCTCGGCCTCAACGTCACCGTGACCGCGGGCAACGACCCGAACCAGCCGCAACTGCCGCCGGGTGACGTGTACCAGCAGAGCATCAACCCCAACACCATGGTCCCGCGGGGCACCGCGATCACCCTGTACTACCAGCAGCAGGCCACGCCCACCACAGCCCCGCCGACGAGCACGCCGCCGACGAGCACGGCGCCGACCACGCCGCCCCCGACCGGCGGCCCAACCGCGACGGCTACCGCCCCCGCCACCCAGGGCGGCCCTCAGGGCATCCTGCCCTCGCCTTAAGGCTGCGCCGAGGGTGTCGCTCGCCAAGGGGAAGGCCCAGAACCACAGCACGGCGAGGACGACGAGCGCGAGCGCCAGCAGTTGGAGGACCCGCGCGCCGGCGGTGCCGGGGAGGGCTCGCCACAGCCACGCGTACATCTACGAGCCCGCCCTTCCCGTGCTCCGGATGGTCACCGCGGCGAGCACGCCGGTGACGATGACCCGGTGCGTGCCGGTCCAGGCGGGATCGCACGTGATCAGCGTGATCAGGCGGCGTTGCGGCCGCGCGCCGGGGTGGCCGGGAACCGGGTCGAGCACCGACAGGTCCGACGGGGCGACCCAGACGGGCTTGCCGGTCACCCGGTAGGCGTAGGTGTCGTACCGGGTGTCCACGTACACCATGTCGCCGGGCTGGAGGCTCGGCAGCGACCAGAAGGGATTGCCCGCCGTGACCCGGTGGCCCGCGACGGCGAAGTTGCCAACCTGGCCGGGCAGTTGCGTTCCGGGCACGTGACCGGGGCTGACGTTCAGTTGCGCGAGCGCAGTCCCCTCGATGATGGTGAACCGCCACCGGGCGCCGAGGGCAGGGATGCGCATGAACGCGAACGGGTGGCCAAGCGCGACCGTGATCCGGTCGGCGGCGCGCGGGATGACTCCCGCGCCAGCGGGCTGGGCCTGCCATGCGTGGTTGAGCTGGGCAGCGAACTGGTCCTGCGCTCGGTCGGCCCGCGGTCCCGTTCCCCAGAGCAGGTAGGCGAGGAAGAGCGCGACGATGACGCCCCCGGTCAAGCATGCCTCTCCGGCTACGCGAATGGCTATACGCATATGCGTAGAGTAATCGACCGCATCGGCGCTACCACGGCAAATCCGCGTGTCAGGCCCGATAGGCTTACGCCGAGCAAGATTCCCGAGCCAGGAGGTGCGCGGTGCCAGAGTCCCGCGTCCGAAAGAACAAGAAGCCGGTTTACACGCCCCCGCCGACCAAGTCAGCGAAGCGGAAGGTCAGCCCTCCGTGGCTTGCGCCGACCATGGTCGTCTGCTTTGTGGTCGGACTGGCGTGGATCGCGCTGTACTACGTCACCCAAGCGGACATGATCGGCCTTCGCACCCTCGGGGCATGGAACCTCGTCTGCGGCTTCGGCCTGATCGTCGCGGGCGTGATCCTGGCCACCAACTGGAGATGACGTCTTTTTAGCTCAGGCGGCCGTTTTGGATGAGGACCGCGACAGCCAGGATCGCCGCCACCGCGATGGTGGCGGCCAACTGGATAACGGCCCGGTTCTTCCGTGGCGCGTAGGCGAAAGCCGCCGTGAGCGCCGCGCCCACGATCAGCCCGCCTAGGTGATCTTGCCAGGCGATGTTGGTCACCACGAAGCCGAGCGCGAGGTTGACGGCGATCAGCGTCACGATGCCCCGGCTGTCGAGGCGCAGTCGCCTGGCGACCACGAACCATGCCCCGAACAGGCCGAAGATGGCACCGGATGCGCCGGCGGCAAGACCGCCCGGCACCATGTAGTAGTACAGGACGCCGCCGCCGATGGCGCTGAGCAGGTATACCGCCAGGAAGCGGACCGAGCCCAGCAACCGCTCCAGTTCCGGCCCGACGAAGTACAGCGCCCACATGTTGAACGCGATGTCCAGCAGCCCGAGGCCGCCAAGGGACGTCCCCGGCGCCGTGAACGCGGACGTGAGCAGCCGGTACCACTGCCCGTTGACGACCCCGGGCTGCAGCCCGGCGGGGGTCAGCGCGGGCAGGCCGAGCATTGCCCAGTCGTACAGCAGGCCGGGCCTGGCGACCTCGGCCAGGAACACGACGACGTTGATCGCCATCAGGCTATAGGTGACGATTGCGGAGCGGGAGGGCCGGCCGCCGAAGACAGCGGCCGTCGGGCGAACGCTCCGGTGTCCCTCCCGCACGCATTCAACGCACTGCTGCCCCACGGCCGCATCGCGCAGGCAGTCCGGGCACGCAGGCCGGCCGCATCGGACACAGGAGACGTAGGTCTCCCGGTTTGGGTGCCGGAAGCATGTCGGCGGGTTGCTCGCGTCGCCGGTACCGGACTGCTGCTCGGGGACGGTCATGGGAGTTGCGCCGCGTCTTCCTGTTGTACTGGCTAGATGCGATCGCCGCGGTTGATGGCGACCGACTGGAGCACCACGTCGGTAACCGGGCGGTCTCCTGGCTGGGTCGGGAGGTTGCTGATCTTGTCCACGACGTCTTGGCCCGAGACTACCTCGCCGAAGATCGTGTGCTTGCCGTTGAGCCAGTAAGGCTGGCTGACCGTAATAAAGAACTGTGAGCCGTTGGTGCCCCGGCCGCCGCGCTTGCCTGCGTTCGCCATTGCCAGCTGGTACTTGCGGTCGAAGCTGAGGTCCGGGTGGATCTCATCATCGAACTCGTAGCCAGGGCCGCCGGTGCCGGTGCCGGTCGGGTCCCCGCCCTGGAGCATGAACTGCGAGATCACACGGTGGAAGATGGTGCCATCGTAGAATCCCTTCTCAGCCAGTTCGACGAAGTTTCGCACGGTCTTCGGCGCGTGATCCGGGAACAGCTGGATGGTGATCGTCCCCTGGCTGGTCGTCAGCGTCGCGGTCAGGGTTTCCGTCATGCCATGGACTCCGGTTCGTTTGGTGGCCGGCGGGCTTTGCCGGCCACGCACTTGTCTTGTTCACCACGGTACCGGCTCCTTGTCTATTGAGTGCGACTGCCCGGTCTGGCCAACGGCGCTGCGGCGCGATGATTGAACGGGACTTTGACGGGAACTTTGCAGTACTGGGAAAACCGCAGAACGGGAGGCTCAGCGTGGTTTACACCAAGGTTCAGCTCCAGCAGGGAGCACGGAAGGTTCAGCAGGGAGCGGCCACCGCCGCTTCCGGAGTCGGTAACGTAGCCCAGTCAGCGGCTCAGCAGGCGGGCCAAACGGCATCCGAGGCAGCAGCGCAGGCAGCGCACAGCGCGGCGCTAGGAGCACACCAGGCCGCCGCGAGCCTGAACGCGGGCTTGCGTGCCGGTTCCCTCAGCGCACGGCACTGGATGGCGCCCCGCCTGGAGAACGCCGCCGACTACACGACGTCCACCATGGCACCCGCCGTCTCGGACGCCCTGGTCAAGAACGTCGCACCGCGGGTGGCGGCCGTGCTGCGGAACACCGCGCGGCAAGTCGACCCAGAGCCCCGCAAGTCGCGGTCGTCCTTGCGGTCGACGCTCACCTGGACGGCGCTGACCGCGGCGGTCCTGGCCGGGGCCGGCGCATTCGGGACGCTCGTGTGGCGCCGCTACCGCGCGGCGATGGCTGCCGACACCGAGCCAGACTCCGAGCAGGGCGCCGTGCTGCACAGCCCGGACGATCCCGATGAGGTGCCGGCCGACGAGGTCTCTGCCCCGAACGGGGACGCGCCGTCGGTGCCGCGGCCGGCGAAGTCCACCTGGTAGCCAGCCCGGCCGGCTCCGCCTCGTCCGCATGCCGCACCCAGGCTGTGGATAAAGCTGTGCGCATGCCGGGCGGCTGTCCACAGGGCTGTGGACGGCTGTGAATCGTGCTGTGGATAACCTGGAAGCCCGGGGCTAGAAGTGACCCTGATCCAGGAGGCGGCGGAGGGACGCCATGCCCCGGGTGGCGTGGCCGCGGAATGCGGCGCGGGTTACCCCCATGGCCGCCGCCGCCTGCGCCTCGGGAAGGTCCGCGTAGTACCGGAGGACCAGCGCCTCTCGCTGCCAGCAGGGAAGCCCGCGCAGTGCCGACAGGACCCGGGTGCTCGGCACCGGCACCCCACCCTGCAGGCTCGCGGGCGGCACAGTGTCTCCACTGTGCCCAGTGTCTCCAGCCAGCACAGTGTCGCCAGCCAGCACAGCGTCCCCGCTCTGCACAGCGTCGCCAGCCAGCACAGCGTCCCCAGACTGTGCCGGCCCCCGGGCGCGGCCCCGCAGTGGCGTGCGGTCGCGGAGCCGGCGGGTCCCCTGCACGGTGCAGCGTCGCAGGTGGGCCACCGCGCGGTCGGCGTCGCGCAGCCGGCGCCACTCGCGGTGCACTGCCGCGAACGAGTCGTGGACGATCTCCTCCGCAATCGCGGACACCGAGTCGTCACTTGATGCGGAATTCAGAAATGACTCTGTGGCAGGAGCGACTCCCGTTATCAGCGGGACCCCTGGCCCGACGGCCAGCCAGACGAGCAGGGCCGCGATGCCAAGCAACGGCCGCGCCTGTTCGTCATAAAGCCTGGTTACCGCCTCATCGGCCGCGTTAGGCACGTCGCTAGTTGCCGGCTGGCCGGGAATGGCCAGCCTCTGACGGGCGATCGGAACACCCGCCATAGACCGAAAATTCGCCTCAGGCAGCAGTCGTGCAGTCATGTGTTAACCCCCCCAGGTCTCCCACGTTCCCCCAGCGATTGTCATATCTCGGGCGCTATGGGTACAAGAAACAAAAACTGAAGGTGGCCCTAACAAGTTCTAACGGCCAGATGACGTATCCAGCTCCTCGCGACGCGCTCTTTAGGAAACTAGCTGCCCAGGATCTGCTCCAGGTAGGGGTTGGCGAAGCGGCGCTGCGGATCTGCCTGGTCGCGGACCCGCAGGAAGTCGGCGAACCGCGGGTACAACTCCCCGAGTCGCGCGGCGCCGAGCTTGTGCATCTTGCCCCAGTGCGGGCGGCCGCCCACGGATGCGGCGATCGATTCGAAAGCGGCGAAGTACTCCTCGTGGGGCATGCCGCGGTACTGGTGGATCGCGATGTACGCGGTGTCCCGGCCGTAGGCGGTGGATAGCCAGATGTCGTCGGCGGCGGCGACCCGGACCTCCACCGGGAACATGACAGGCTGGCTGAGCCGCGAAACAGCGGCGCGCAGCCCGGCCAGCACCTCGACGACCGCCGGGCGGGGCACGGCGTACTCGGTCTCGACGAAGCGGACCCGGCGCGGGGTCACGAAGACCCGGTGAGACTCCGCCGAGTACGAGCGCGCGGACAAGGTGGCCGCCGCCAGCTTGCTCAGCGGCCTGGCCAGCGAGGGCACCGCGCGGCCCGTTCGGCACAGCGCGCCAAACGCGGCATTTTCCATGACCTCGTACTCCCAGAACCGGCGCCACTCCGGCATGGGACCAGGCAGGCCACCCCCATCGCCACCTTTATCCGAAACGACAATCCGGTTGTTCCGTTTCACCAGCGCGTTGCGGCCATAGGGAAACCAGAAGAACTCAAAGTGGTCGTTCCCGGCAGCGAGCTCGTCAAAGCGGTCCAGCACCTCATCGAGCGGCATCGGCCGCTCGTCGGCCGCGAGCCGGAACGCGGGCACGCAGCGCAGCGTGACGGTGGAGATGACGCCAAGTGCTCCGATGCTGACCTGGGCGGCGGCGAACAGGTCCGGAGCGTCGTCTGCCGACACTTTCACGATCGACCCGTCCGCCATCACCAGTTCCAGCGCCGCGACCTGGGTGGCGATCCCGCCGAGGCCGGCGCCGGTGCCGTGGGTGCCGGTCGAGATCGCGCCGGAGATGGTCTGCGCGTCGATGTCGCCCATGTTCGGCATCGCCAGCCCGAGCGCGTCCAGGTCGGCGTTGAGCGCCCGCAGCGTGGTCCCCGACCGCACCGTGACCGTACCACTCGGGGGGGCGACCCCCCGTACCCCCCGATGGCTGCCCGATGGAGAGGCGAGTGTATCGGGCAGCCCCTCTTCCACGGAGACGATCCCGGTCCAGTTGGACAGATCGATCGCCGCGCCGGCGGTGGCGGCGGCCGGGGTGAAGGAGTGCCCGCTGCCGAGGGCGCGCACCGTCAGGCCGGCCGCGGCGGCGTCCCGGACGGCGTCCGCGATCGCCTCGGCGGTGCGTGGCCAGTACCGGCGGGCCGGGTCGGCCGTGGCCGTCCCTGCCCAGTTCTCCCAGGTCATCGGTCTCCCGCGGGATTGTTGAAAATTTTTCGGCGCAACTTTCCGGTTTTCGCCCAAGTGCGTCTAGTGTGCCAGCATGCCGGGCATACTCTCGCGGCCGTTCGCCGGCCAGGACCGTGTTGCACTCTACGATCGCGCAACGGCGGACCTGGATCCACCACTGGCCATCGTGGACCTCGACGCGTTCGACGCCAACGCCGACGACCTCGTGCGGCGGGCCCGCGGCGTGCCCATCCGGGTGGCCAGCAAGTCGCTGCGCTGCCGGTTCCTGCTGGAACGCGCCCTCGAGAAGCCCGGCTTCCAGGGAGTGATGTGCTATTCGCTGCCCGAGGCGCTATGGCTGCACGGGGAAGACAGCCGACGGGCGCTGGGCCGCGGCCTTGACGCCGACATCCTGGTCGCCTACCCCACCACCGACCGGGCGGCGCTGCGCGCCCTGGCGGCGAGCGAGTCAGCACGGCAATTGATCACGATCATGGTCGACTCCACAGAGCACCTTGACTTCGTCGACGCCGCCCTCGGCGCGGGACACCCTGAGATACGAGTCTGCCTGGAGCTCGACGTGGCCTGGCTGCCGCTCGGCCGAGGGGTGCTGCCGCAGCCCAGCCTTCGGGTGGGGACGTTGCGCTCGCCGCTGCGCACCCCGGGGCAGGCGGCGGAGCTCGCGAAGGCGATCCTGGCGAGGCCGGGGTTCAAGCTCGTCGGCGTCATGGGCTACGAGGGCCAGATCGCCGGGCTGGGTGACGCGCCGCCGGGCACGCCGCTGAAGGCAGCCGTGCTCCGGTTCGCCCAGGCCCGCTCGGCAGCCGAGCTGAGCGTGCGGCGGGCGGAGGCAGTTCGCCTGATCAGCGAGTTGACCAGCCTTGAGTTCGTCAACGGGGGCGGCACCGGGTCACTGGAGTCCACCTCGAAGGACGCCTCCGTCACCGAACTGGCCGCCGGGTCCGGGCTGGTGGGGCCCACGCTGTTCGACTCCTACCGGAAATTCCGGCCCCGGCCGGCCCTGCTGTACGCGCTGCCAGTGGTCCGCCGTCCGGGGCCTGGGGCAGTCACCCTGTTCAGCGGTGGCTACGTCGCATCGGGGACGGGGACGAGGGACCGGTTGCCGGAGCCGTTCTGGCCAAAAGGCCTTAAACTGACCCGCACGGAAGGCGCGGGCGAAGTTCAGACGCCGGTCGTGGGGAGTGCGGCAGGCGCGCTCGCGATCGGCGGGCGGGTCTGGATGCGGCACGCGAAGGCGGGCGAGCTCGCCGAGCGATTCACCGAGTACCACGTTATCGAGCCGGGCAGCAGCGAGTCCCGGCCCGTTCCCACCTACCGGGGCGAGGGACAGTGCTTCCGGTAATGCACTTATCAGGTAAGGGGCACCGTGACCGTATCTCCCGGGGAGGCGTCCCCCCGATCGCTGGCCACCGCGCAGCCGCCCAGCGCGCTGGCGGAGCCCACCGTGCCCGTGCGGGCGGGGTGGATCACCCTGCTGTTCCTCGCCAACGTGGCGCTGTGGATGGCGATCTACGCCCCCTTGCAGGTGCTGCTGCCAGAGCAGGTGCAGTCACTGCACGATCACGCGTCGACCGCCGCGGCCGTGCCGAGCGGCATTGACGCGGTGCTGCTGTCCGTGGTGATGGCGGCCGGGGCCATTTCGTCCCTGCTGGCCAACCCGGTCATCGGCGCGCTGTCTGACCGCACCACGTCCCGATGGGGCCGCCGCCACCCGTGGACGGTGGCGGGCGCGGCGCTGGGCGCCGCCGGCATCGGCATCGTCGCGGCCGCCCCGGACGTCCCGGTGATGGTGGCTGGCTGGCTCATCGCGGAGATCGGGCTCGGCGGGATGCTGGCCACCCTCACGGCGGCGCTGCCCGACCGGGTGCCGGTCAAGCAGCGTGGCACGCTCGGGGCACTGATCGGGGTCAGCCAGATGCTCGGCACCGTGCTCGGCGCGCTGATCGTGACGGTGGTCGTGCCCCGCATGACCACCGGGTACGCGACGTGCGCGGCGATCTTGATCATCGGGGCAGCCGTGTTCGTGCTCCGTACCCCGGACGAGCCGCTGCCCGTGGAGTTCAAGCCGTCCGGCTCGCTCAAGTCCGCGATCCGCTGGGTGTCACCGCGCGAGCACCCGGACTTCGGCTGGGCGTGGATCACGCACTTCCTGATCAACCTCGGCAACGCCCTCGGCACCCTGTACCTGCTGTACTTCCTGGCCAAGGACGTCCGCTACCACGACCCGCAGACAGGCCTGCTGACCCTGATGGGGCTGTACGCGCTCGGCCTGCTGATCGCCGGCCCTGCCTGCGGGACGTTCTCCGACCGGTCGGGCCGCCGCAAGCCCTACATCATCGGGTCGTCGGTGATCATGGGGGTAGCCGCCGTGCTGCTCGCCGCCTCGCCCACGTGGGGCGCCGCGCTGGTGGCCGCGCCGTTGCTCGGCGCCGGCTTCGGCACCTACTGGGCGGCCGCCCCCGCGCTGCTGACCGAGGTGCTCCCGGCCGCCGCCGACCGGGCCAAGGACCTGGGGCTGATCAACGTCGCCTACAGCCTCCCCCTCGTGGTGGGGCCGCTGATCGCCGGACTGGTGCTCGGCCTGCTCAACAGCTACCCGGCCCTGTTCGCCGTCGCCGGCGTCGCGACGCTGGCCGCCAGCGTGACGGTGGCCCGGGTGCGGTCGGTCCGGTAGGGTTCGTCCGCAACTGCCGTTACTGTTCTTCCTGAAGATGCCCATGAGGTCACAACTGCCTCATGGGCATCTTCTTATCTATTATGCAACTTCCATCACTAGAACAACAGTGAAAGCAATCAATTCGGGCGTAGCGGGAACCTATACCAAATCGAGATCTACCTGCATAATGGGCCGTAACGGCGACACCGCAGGAGGACACTCCTTTGACGAACCGGGCCTTCCGCTCGAGAAGAGGAATCGTCGAGGGGCTGGCGCTCCTCGTGGTGGCCGGCCTCGCCCTAGCCGGGCTGAGTGCCTGCGGGGCTCCCTCCTTCAAGTACGTGGCAGATTCTCCCAACAGCACCTACTACAAGGTGCCGGCGGGATGGAATCCGCTGTCCAACGCCACGCTTACCCCGGTGATCCAGAACGTGCTCGGCAACCTCGACGGGGCGGGCACCTGGTACACCGCCTATGACGCCAACAAGACGCCGTCGGGGAGCGACTTCCTGTCCTTCTCGCTGACGAAGCCGTTCGTCGCGGCGGAGGTCATCCCGCTGCCGCCGTCCACCAGCGACATAGTGTCCTACAACACGATGCGCGACTTCATGTGGCCGGTCACGGCGACCGCCCGGCAGAACCTGGCCGCGTCCGGGAACACCTTGCTGAGCAACTTCGGTCAGTTCCGGGACGCCACCATCACCGCCAAGGGCGGCGTGCACGGCGTCCGGGAGACGTTCCAGTACACCTACCGGAACGCGACTGACGTCTGGGACGAAATCCTCACCAATGCTGACCAGACCATCGTGTACTTCCTCGTCGCGCACTGCACCGAAGTTTGCTACGCCCAGAACCTCAACGACATCAACACCGTGATGTCTTCCTTCACGATCGGGAGCTAGCCGATGAGCACGCCCCAGCGGCCCGCGAAGGCCATTACGGCCGCGCTGCACGAGGCACTAGAGCACACTGGGCGCCCGAGGGAAGAAGACAGCACCACCAGGAAGCGGATGTCGTGGTGGGATCACGCCAAGTGGCTGGTCCTGCTCGCGATCATCTGGCTGCTGCTGGTGTTCTCGCTGATGGGCGACAACCCGCTGATCGGCTTCGTCGACGCCTGCCGGCTCGAGGTCGGCCTCGCCTGGTGGGTGTTCGCGCTCGCCGGCGCGGAGTTCCTGCACCAGCTCC
>Ga0210389_10003390_pt1 | contig 12435 bp, 9 predicted proteins | sample IncBWH28OmetaG_FD_160127 | JGI IMG/M metagenome (GOLD analysis project Ga0210389, IMG submission 160127) | Forest soil microbial communities from Barre Woods Harvard Forest LTER site, Petersham, Massachusetts, United States - Inc-BW-H-28-O ...
CGGGCGTCCACCCTCAGAGCCCGTCGCGATCGTCGAAAGCGGCACCCTCCCCGATCAGCGCGCGGTCTCTGGAACCCTCACGACGATCGCCGAGCGAGCCGCGGAGGCCGGCGTTTGTCCGCCGTCGATCACGGTCGTCGGGCCCGTCGCCGAGCTCGCCGGGCGTCTGGAATGGCAGCCTCCACGACCTCTACGCGGACGCACCGTCGCGGTCACGCGCGCCCGCGCCCAGGCCAGCGGGCTCGCACGTAATTTGCGCGAGCTGGGAGCGACCGTCGTACAGGCGCCGGTGATTCGCACACGCCCCTTGCAGGAGACCTCACCACTCGATCTCTCCGGCTACGACCTCGTCTGCCTGACCAGTCCCAACGGCGTGCGAGCGCTGTTCGACCGCCTTGCGCGAGCGGCCCATCCCCCCCGCGACGCTCGTGCGCTGGCCGGCGCGCGCGTCGCCGCGATCGGCCCCGGCACCGCGCGTGCGCTGGGCGAGCACGGAATCGCCGCCGACATCGTGCCCGAGCGTTTCATTGCGGAGTCCCTCGTCGAAGCGCTCGCCGAGCTGCCGATCAAGCGCGCGCTTGTCGCGCGCGCACGCGAGGCGCGTGATGTGCTCCCTGACGCGTTGCGCTCACGGGGGGCACAGGTCGATGTACTCGAGCTCTACGAGACGCTCGCCGAGGCGCTCCCGCCGCGCCTGCTAGCGCAGGCGCGCGCGGCGGACTACGTGACGTTCACGTCCTCCTCGACGGTGCGCTTCTTCCTGCAGGCCGCCGGCGGGACGGCTGAGCTCGCGCCGGGCACGCGGATCGTCTCGATCGGACCGGTCACCAGTGAGACGCTGCGCGAACACGGCCTCGCACCTCAGATCGAGGCCCAGCGGCACGACATCGAGGGAGTCGTGCAGGCGATCGTCGAGGACGCCTCGACGCTGCCCCACTGACCGCTGCCCCGCTGACCCGACAAGCCAGCTTGTGAGCGCAGGCCGAGCCAGTCACACGACAGCTTCAGGACAGCTCGAACGCGGTGCGCCCGCCGCTTTGCACGAGCTCACGCAACCGCTCGCGACCGTCGTCGATGACAGGACCTCCATGGGCGAGCAGGAGATGCTCGAACTCGAGCTCCGCCAGCAGACGCGCGCATGCATCGAGCAAGCCGCGCTTGGTTTGCTGCGGCTCGTCCATGAACCCGTCCGGCACAAAACCGAGCGGGCCGGCCTCGCCATATGGGCGGCCGCGCACGACCCCGTCGGCGAACACCAGCGCGCGCTGGGTCGGCAGGTGCAACGCGGTGTCGTCGGGGCAGATCGCGCCGACCTCGCACGCGACGACGTTCCCCGGCAGCACGTCGCCGACCGCGAATCCCGCGACGACCTCGCCGTGCGTGAACTCGTGCAAGCCGGCGCGGTTGCAGTGCACGGCGCACCCGAACTCCTCGACAAAGCGCGCGCTCTCGCGGTAGTGGTGGCGATTTGAGAGCACAATCGCGCGTGGCGGCGCGGGGCGCGCCGCGAACCACTGGAGACCGGCATCCGGCGGCATCAGCGGATCAATCAGCACGCCGGGCTCCTCCAGCCAGTAAGAGGAGACCCTGATGTGGATACCGGGGTGCTCTGCCGACCAGTGCCAGACCCCGGGCAGAATTTCGTGCATGGCATAGACGCTATCGCTGTTCGCGACAGCTATCGCCCGCGCGATCGGCGGCCTAAGCTGATAGCACTGCGGTCGTGACGCAAGGCCCGCTGCTGACGTTCCTCTCGGACTACGGTCTCGACGACGAGTTCGTCGGCGTCTGCCACGGCGTGATCGCTCGCCGCTGCCCTACGGCGCGCGTGATCGACATCACCCACGCGATCCCCCGCCATGACATCCGCGCCGGCGCGTTGACACTCCTCGGCGCCCTCCCCTACATGCCCGCCGGCGTGCACCTCGCCGTCGTCGACCCCGAGGTCGGCGCCGTCGGCACACACGCGCGGCGCGCCGTCGCCGTGCGCCCCGCCGCCGCCGAGCACCTGCTTGTCGGACCCGACAACGGACTGCTCGCGCTCGCCCTGGAGCAACTCGGAGGTGCGCTCGAGGCCGTCGAGATTGGTCGCTCCGCCGAGCGCTTGGAGCCGGTCTCGGCGACTTTCCACGGCCGCGACATCTTCGCCCCCGTCGCCGCCGCGCTCGCCGCCGGAGCGCCGCTCGCGGGCCTCGGAGAGCCGCTCGATGTCGAGAGCCTGCGCGCTCTGGAACTCCCCGTCGCGGTTGTCGGCGAGCGCGAATTGCGCGCGCACGCGCTGCACTTCGATCACTTCGGCAACGTCACGCTCGACGCCGATCACGGGCAGCTCGCAGCGGCGGGGTTGCGACTCGGCGGCGAGCTTGTCATCGAGCGCGACGGCCGCTCACATCGCGGTCGCTATGCGACGACGTTCGCCGACGTCGCCCCCGGCGAGTTGCTGCTTTACGAGGACGCGCGCGCGACGGCCGCGCTCGCCGTCAACCGCGGCTCCGCGCGCGAGGCGCTCCGACTCGAACGCGACGACGAGCTGTCGGTGCGCCCGGCGTGAGTCGCCCGCTCGGGCGACCACGACTGCACCTGCGGCTCGTCGGCTCGACCAACGATCGCGCCCGCGAGCTCGCGCTCGCCGGAGCGCCGCATGGAACGCTCGTCACCGCAGACGCGCAGAGCGCCGGCCGCGGGCGCCAAGGCCGCCGCTGGAGCGCTCCACCCGGCAGCTCGCTGTTGATGTCGCTCGTGCTGCGGCCAACCACGCAAGCGATCGCGACACTGCCGCTCGCCGCCGCGGTCGCGGTCTGCGACGTCGCCGGTCCCGAGACGCTCGTCAAGTGGCCCAACGACATCGTCCTAGCGCGTCCCCCGCGCCTCGCGAAGCTCGCCGGGATCCTCGTCGAGGGGCGCCCCCAGCAGGGCTGGGCGGTGCTCGGCATCGGCCTCAATGTCGCCGTGCGCCTCGATGAACTACCCGTCGAGCTGCGCCGCGGCGCCGCCACGCTCGGCCGCGCGCCGACGGAGATCGAGCCGCTACTCGCCGAGCTGCTCGCGGCGCTCGCGCAGCGCCTCGACGACACCCCAGCGCGAACGCTCGATACATGGCGCGCGCGCGACGCGCTGCGCGGACGCGAGATCGCCTGGTCTGACGGCCGCGGGCGGGCGGAGGGCATCGACGATGCTGGGCGGCTGCTCGTTCGACTTCCCGATGGAGCTCAAGCTGCGCTCGCAGCCGGCGAGGTCCACCTCCAAGAAATCGCTTGCCCCACGCGGGGGGGCGGCTAGGAAACCTCGCCCGCCGGCTCAGGCGCCGGCGTTTTCTTCGACGCCGCCTTGGCCCCGGCCGCCTTCGCGGAAGCCGCTTTCTTTGCCGTCGCCGTTTTCGCCCCAGCCGCTTTCGCTCCAGCGGTCTTTGCTCCAGCCGTCTTTGCTCCAGCGGTTTTTGTCCCGACGGCTTTTACCCCAGCCGCTTTCGTCCCAGCGGCTATCTGGGCCGGTTTACGCGTCGCAGGTTTCGTCGCCCGCGAGCTCCTTGCCGGTTTCTTCGCGGTGGGCTCGTCCACCGCGAAGCTCGGGGTCGGAGCCGCCGGCGCGAGCTCGCTCGTGCCCGCAGATGCCGGTAGCGCGCTCCGCGCCTTGGCGGCGCGCTCGGCAGCTGCCTGCACGGCCTGCGCGGCGTTCGTCGTCCCCCCGGCGTCCGGGCGGCGGGCGCGTCGCCCCTTGCTCGCGCGCGCGGCAGCCGGCTGCTGGACGGACGTCGGGCCGGGGGCCGACTCCGAGTGAGACGCCGGCGAAGGCTGCGAGCTCGACGCTGGTGTCGGCTGCGAGCTCGCCGTGCGGACCGACGTGAGCTCCTGTGCGCTCGTGTTTGCGTGTGACTGCTCGGTGCCTCGCTCGCTTGACGCCTGCACCACAGTCGGCGTGGGCCGACCCGCTGTCGTGCCCGCCTTGGGGCCCTTGCGACGGCGCTTGTTGGCACGCGCGCGGCGTTTGGGGAAGTTGCGCAGCAGCTCCCGCGCCAGTGCCGGGGGCTTGCGCGCCATGCGCGTGCGAGCCCCGCGCAGCGCCTCTTCGGCCTCGGGCGTGTGTGCGAGGGCGGCCGCGAGCAACGCCGCCGCGAGCCGGCGGTCCTGCTTGCGCGAAGCGTGGATCAGCCGCCGCGCGTTACGCGCGTGCGCGCCGCCCGAAGAGTTCACGAGCAGGCCCAGCAGGCGCTTGGTCTCCGGCCAGCGCTGCACCGCGTACTCCTCGTGCAGCTCGCGCGTGTACTCCGCCAGCCGCCAGATCCACGCGCTCGCCTGGTCGCGGCGGCCGATGCGCCGCTCGACGAGCGCGCGCAGCATGATCTTCGAGGCCTCGCGCCGCTCGTCGCGCGGCCAGGAGCCGATCACGTCGATCGCCGTGTCGAACGCCTCCGCATCGCGGCCCGCGGCGATGTCCGCGAGCGCACGCAGGCGTAGCTGCGCGCTGGGGTTGCGTTGCACGGCGGTGATCAGGTAGCGACTCTTGAGCTCGCCGGTACGATCGAAGTGCAGCATCGCGCGCGCGCGGCGCCAGCCGTTCGGGGTGACGCGCGCGCCGGCCAGCGCAGCCCACACGTGCCGCTCGCCGTAGTCGAGGTTCTCGACCGCGATCCGCCACAGCTCGCGCTCGAAGACCGCGAAGCGCCGCTCCTCGTCCGCGCAGACCGGCAACACGCGCCGCTCGACGCGCATCCGTCGTCCGCGTCCGCGGCGCACCGGTCCGACGACGATCGCGCCACCGCGATACACGTCGCGGTCGAGTAGCGAGTGCAGCGTCACCACCGGATCGTCGTGCTTGGTCGCCGGGTGCACGAAGTCGACGACCAGCCCCGCCTCCTTGCCCGGGTGGCGGCGCGTCACACGACCGACGCGCTGCTGGTAGATGCGCTTGGAGGCCGTCGGTGCAAGATGCACGCAGACCGTCGCGCGCGGGCTATTCCAGCCCTCGGCGAGCAGCTGCGCGTTGATCAGCACGTCGATCTCGCCACGCTCGTAGCGCGCCAACACGCTCGCCAGCTCGCGCTTGGGCGTCTCCCCCGAGACCCCCTGCGCCTTGAGTCCTTCCGCGCGGAACGCCTCCGCGAGGTTGTACGCGTGGCGCACGCCCGCCGCGTAGACGACACCCGGCACGCCGTTAAAGCGCGTCTTGTAGAGGTTCGCCATCGCGAGGTTGAAAGGCTGATGATCGAGCAGTTGCGCGAGCTCCTCCTGGTCGAACTCGGTGTCGACTTCGCCGCGGCGCAGCGGCACCTTCGCGATCGTGCGCACGCCCGTGCCCGGCTCGATGCGCACGCAGCGCAGCGGCGCGATCACACCGCGGCGCGCCGCCTGCGCGAGGTCAAAGCGCGAGGTCTGCGTCGGGAACAGGTCGGTCACGTGGCGCGCGATCAGCGCGCCCGTCGCGGTCATGCCGATGAAGATCGGGCCCGTCCACTGGCGGATCGCGCCGCTGGTCTTCTCACCGAGCGCGGTGTGCGCCTCGTCGCAGATCACGATCGTGTACGCGCTGGAGATCCGCCCCGCGTTGCGCACGAACCACTGGTAGGTCTCGACCGTCACCGGGCCCTTCGTCGAGTCCTCCCCCACGTACAGCGGCCGGCTGATCCGCTTCGTGTAGCCGCGTTGGCGCAGCTCGCCGATGAACTGGTCGACGAGATTGCGCCGGTGCGTCAGGATCAGGACGCCGCCGGTCTGCGAGGCCTCGACGAAGCCGAGCGCCGCCACCGTCTTGCCGGCGCCGGTCGCGTGCTCGAACCAGAAGCGCTTGGCCGCATTGGGATCCTCGGGTTGATCTGGGAGCGCCTCCTCCTCGTCCTCATCATCAACCCAGTCCTGCGGCTCGTCCTCGCTCTCAGCCTCAGACTCAGCCTCGGTGTCCTCGTCCTCGCTCGGAAGCGGCTCGAGCTCGTCCTCGATGTCTCCGAGGTCTTCCCCCTCGTCCACCTCAGCCGGCGCGACCCCGAGCCCGTCGTCCTCATCCTCATCCTCCTCGGCGTCCAGGTCGTCGAGCTCGTCCGGTTCGTCCTCGGCGTCTTCATCGCGACGCGCGCGCTCGGCGGCGCGCTCGGCAGCGACTCCGTTTGTCGGTGAGCGCGGCGCGGGCGATGCGGTGTCTCCTTCGGGGCCAAGGATCGAGGCCGACGCCAACAACTCGGGGGAGGCCATCGCAGCCGCAGCACGACCGTTTCCGTTTCCGTTTCCGTTTCCGGCACTCCGTTCGGCCTCCGCCAGCAGCGCGGTGAGCGTGCCCGAGAGCGCATCGACCTGGTGCGCGGAGAGCAGTGTGCCGTCACGCAAGCGCGGCTCCTCCTCGGAGAGGACGCGTTCGAGCCCGAGCAGCAGCGAGAACTCACGACGCCACGCGGTGCTCGGGTGCTTGGCCTGCTCGTCGAGCTCCTTCAGCGCCGCGTCGAGCGCGCGCCGACGCGCACAGCCGGGCGCGAGCACGACCGCGGCATCCTCGCCGTCGTGCAGAAAGCGCTCGCGCACGAGCTTCTCCGCACGCGCAATATCCGCGGAGCTTGGAATCGGCGCGGCCGCGAGGGCCACTTGGGTGGACTCGGCCATAGAAGGCTGGACTTCGAGATAGAGCCGCCGCAGAAGAAACTCGACGAGGCTCGGGGCACCGGCTCCATACCGGCAAGATCCCCCGGGGCACATCAAGGCAACCCGGCCCCGATGTGCCTTCAGGATATAGCACAGCGAGGCGGCGTTGAAGGGCCCCTGCATCTGGCACCCTTCAGTGCGTGACCGGCAGGCGTTTCCTAACCCGCGGTGTCTCTTGAAAGCGAGGCGCCTCGCAACGATCGCCGGCGCGCTCGCGCTGGTCGCGCTGCTCGCAGTCGGGCTGATCCAGCTCGCGACACGCTCACAGGGATCGGACGCGCCGAAGGTACGGCTCACGGTCGCGCAGATGCAGGCTCAGCTCACGACTTCGCCGGCGCCACTCGCCGCGCTGCACGCGCAGGCCAGCGAGCTGCTCGGCGGTGGTCGCCGCGCACTGCACGCGCGCCTGACGGCGCTGCGCGGGTGGCCGATCGTGATCAACAAGTGGGCCTCCTGGTGTGAGCCATGCAAAGCGGAGTTCGGCGCCTTCCAGCGTGTCTCGCTGAACCTCGGCCGCCGCGTCGCGTTCCTCGGCATCGACTCCGGCGACAGCGCGCGCGGCGAACCGCTGAACTTCCTGCGCTCCTTCCCGCTCAGCTATCCGAGCTACTACGACGCCAGCGGCCAGCTCGGCGTCGAAGCGACCGACTCGCGGAACACGCCGGTCACCGTTTTCTACAACCGCGCCGGCGAAAAATACACCCGCCAGGGCGCCTACCCGAGCGCCGCGAAGCTGGAATACGACGTCGAGCACTACGCCTTGGGCGCCTGAGCCGTGCCCGAACTGCGCATCGACCCGCTCAGTGGCAACAAGACGATCATCGCCGGCGAGCGCTCGCGCCGCCCCGGGGGCGAGCCGCGCTGCGCGCCAGCGGAGCCGATCGACACCGAGCGCGATCCGTTCGCGGAGGGCCATGAGGGCCGCACGCCGCCCGAGCTCTACGCCGTGCGACCCGGCGGCGGCGCACCCGATTCGCCAGGTTGGACGGTGCGCGTCGTGCCCAACCTGTACCCCGCGCTCGCCCCCCGTGAGCCCGATGCCGACCCACGGGCCGGCGGAACGCCGGTAATCCCAACCCAAACCGGCCCGGTCTCGCCCTCGGAACTGTTCCTCGCGACACCCGCGACCGGTGCGCACGAGGTGATCGTCAACGGGCCGCAGGCGGTGCTCTCGCTCGCGGAGCTCCCGCGCGAGCAGGTCATCGCCGCACTCGACGCCTGGCGCGAGCGGATGCGCGCGCACTCCGCGAGCGCGTGCGTACAGCTGATTGTCAACGAGCGCCGCGAGGCCGGTGCGTCGCTGCCGCACACCCACGCGCAGCTCTACGCCTTGGATTTCGTGCCCGCCGACATCGCCCGCGAGCGCGAGCGCGCCAGCGCGCACGCGACGCGCACGATGGGTCACGACCTGCTCGAGGACGTCCTCGCCGAGGAGGTCCGCCGGCGCGAGCGCATCGTCGCGATCGACGACGACGCCGTGCTGCTCGCCCCCTACGCCTCGCGCGTCCCGTTTCAGCTGATGCTCGTCCCGCGCAAGCCCCGCGCGCGCTTCGAGGACGACGGGCCGACCGGGGCCGCGCTGCTGCACGAGGGACTCCAGCGCCTCGCGCGCCACCTCGGCGCGAGCCCGCCACTGAACCTCTGGGTGCGCACCGCCCCACGTGGAGTCGAGCGCTTCTGCTGGCGCATCGACGTGATGCCGCGGCTCACGCACCTCGCCGGGCTCGAGCTCTCGACGGGGGTGAACCTCAACATCGTCGCGCCCGAGGACGCCGCGGCGGCGCTGCGCGGTGCCTGAGCCCGCGCGTTAGGCTGCGCAGCGATGCCCCCCGTCGAGCTCTACGTCCCGCGTTTCGCCGCCGAACCACCGCAGGAGGGCCTGCCCTACGGCCGCTGGGCCGAGCGCCTCGGCCAGGAGCTGCTCGCCGCGTGCCTCGCGCTAGCCGACACCCAGGAGGATCTGGGGGAGCCACAGGAGATCATCTGGTACCCCGACCGCAGCTGGCACGGACACACCTACGTACCCGCGACCGCCAGCACCTCCGCCGGCTATGAGCTGTTCGGCTACGTCCGCTTCGTCTCGCCCGGCGAGGACGGCGCCGAACCGGGCGAGCTCACCGCGCACGTCGACTTCACCGACCAGACCGCCGCGGAGAACCCCGGGTGGACGCTCGACCTCTGCGATGAAGTCGTCGGTCGCTGGCGCGGCGAGGACCACGAGGTCGCCGCGATGACGCTCGTTTGGGGACGCCCGCTCGTGAGCGGCGGCGCTGCCGTCACCGCCGAGCTCTCCGAGCTCATCGTCGATCGCTGCCAGCTCATCGAGAATCGCTTCACGCTGCTCGCCCCCGACGACTATCGCGAGCACCTGCTGGAGATCAAGCTCTGGAGCCCGCGTGGCAAGGAGCTCGCGCGGGAGTCCTTGTACGAGGGCGACGAGGACGAGCAGGGTGCAGTGGACGGGCAGGACCACGCCGGCGAGTAACGCCGCGCACAAGTAGTCGAACGCAGACGTTCCAGGCTTCAGATTCCGCGGGCCGCTGCCGAATAGCGACTTATGCCGCGAAGGTGGACGCATCTCAGCCTGACCGGCCAGGTAGCGCTGCTGAGCCTGATCCCAATGCTCGCCCTCGGGTTCGTCCTCGCACGGGTGCTGCAGTCACAGATCGTCACCCACTCGCTCGCCGACGCCGGTGAGTCCGCGCAGCTGGTCGCGCGCCTCGGCATCCAGCCGCGGCTCACGCCGCGCGAGCTGCGCGATGGCCTCAGCGCGCCCGACATCCACGCACTCGACGAGCAGCTGCGCGCGCGCTCGGTGAGAAGCGACCTCGCGCGCATCAAGATCTGGAACAACCGCGGGCGCATCATCTATTCCGACGACCACGCGCTGATCGGGCGCAGCCCCGGAGAGAGCGACGACCTCGGGGACGCGCTGCGCGGCGAGCCCGATCCAGCCGAGGTCGTCACGCCGAGCCCGCACACCGAGACCGCCAGCGAGGTCGGCCTCGGCCAGCTCGTCGAGGTCTACGTGCCCCTGCGCTTCGTCGACTCTGGCCCACCGGCCGGCGTGTTCGAGATCTACCTCAGCTATCGACCGATCGCCGCCGCGATCAGTCGCGACGAGAACATGATCGCGCTGCTCGTGTTCCTCGGCCTCACGCTGCTGTGGGCGATCCTCTTCCGAATCGTCGCCTCGGCCTCGCGCCGGCTGAGCCGGCAGGCCAAGGAGAACGATCGCCTCGCGCGCTACGACCAGCTCACCGGCCTGCCCAATCGCACGCTGTTTCGCGAGCGCCTCGCGCAGACCCTCGGCGAGCGCGGGCCCGCCGCGCGCGCGGTCGCCGTGCTGCTGCTCGACATCGACGCCTTCAAGCAGGTCAACGACACGCTCGGGCACCGCACCGGCGACGAGGTGCTGCGCGAGGTAGCGCGACGTCTGCAGGCGCAGCTCGGGCCCGACACGCTACTGGCGCGCCTAGGTAACGACGAGTACGCAATCCTGCAGCCGCTCGCCGCCGATCTCGCCGATGCGCTGAACCTCGCCGGCGCGGCGCAGACCGCGATGGAGACACCGATTACGCTCGACGGCGTCGCCCTCAACGTCGAGCTGAGCATCGGCATCGCCGCCGCACCCGACCACGCCCCCGACGCCGACACCCTGCTGCAGCGCGCCGACATGGCGCTCGATCGAGCGCGCGCACGGCGCGGCCGCGTCGAGGTCTACTCGCCGGAGTACGACCAGTCGGGCGCAGCGCGCCTCGCGCTGCTCGGCGAGGTGCGCCCCGCACTTGAGCGCGGCGAGTTCGTGCTCTTCTACCAGCCCCAACTCGACCTCGCAAGCGGGCGCGTCAACAGCGTCGAGGCGCTACTGCGCTGGCGCCATCCGCAGCGCGGCATGGTCGCGCCCCTGGAGTTCATCTCGCTGATCGAGCAGACCGCGCTCGTCGGTCCCGTCACGCTGCACGTCATCGAGCTCGCGCTGCAGCAGCTCGCCGCGTGGCGCGCTGAGGGCCTCGAGCTCGGCATCTCCGTGAACCTCTCCGCGCGCAACCTGCACGAAGGCGAGCTCGCGCAGCAGATCGAGACGCTCCTGCGCAACCACGCCATTCCCGCCGCCGCCCTCACCGTCGAGGTGACCGAGAGCGCGGCGATGGCCGATCCCGACACCGCAGTCGGCGTCCTGGACGCCCTGCGCGCACTGGGAGTCGGCGTGTCGATCGACGACTTCGGCAGCGGCCACGCATCGATCGCATACCTCGCGCGGCTGCCCGCCAGCGAGCTCAAGATCGACCGCTCGTTCGTCTCCCGCATGTGCGAGAGCCCGCGCGACGAAGCGATCGTGCGCACCACAATCGACCTCGCTCGTCACCTCGAGTTGCGCGTCGTCGCCGAGGGCATCGAGACCGCCGCCGTCTGCGAGCGCCTCGCCGCGATGGGCTGCGACACCGGCCAGGGCTATCTGATCTCGCGGCCCGCCCCCGCCGAGGAGCTCACACCGTGGCTGCGCGAGCGCGTGCATGGGACCGCGAGCTACGAGCACCCCCGCGCGGCACCCAAGCCGCGCTCATCCGTGGCCGCAACGTAGTCGTCGATCGCCGGTTGCGGTAACCCAGCCGGCGCCGCTCGCCGGGCTCTTCAGTGCGCTTCTTCGGCAAGCGCGAGCCGGAGCGTCTCATCGAAGGAAGCGGGGACGATCCCAAATGGCCGCGCTCCGGAGGGATCGGTGACGATTGTCGCCGTCCTCAGACCCTCGACGAGCGGCCGCGCGACGTTCGTGTCGACCGGTGTCACCAGGCCGAGCCACAGCGCCGAGAGCCACGGCGTGATGAACGGCATCGACAGCTTCGGTCGTGGGCGGATGCCCATCACGAGCGCCATGCGGTCGAGCATCGCGCCGTAGGAGAGCACGTCGGGACCGCCGATCTGCACCTCGCGGCCCTCCGACTCCGGCATCTGCGGAGCGCGCCGCAGATACTCGACGACGTCCTCCGCTCCAATCGGCTGCGTCGCAGTCTTCAGCCACGCCGGCGCGATCATTACCGGCAGGCGTTTGACGAGGTAGCGCAGCGTGCGGTAGGACTCGCTCTCGGCGCCGACGACCATCGCGGCGCGGAAGTACGTCAGCGGCGGGCCCTCGGCGGCGAGGATGCGCGCGGTCTCGTGGCGGCTGCGCAGATGCTTGGAGACGCTCTCCTCGCCGAGACCGCCGAGATAGACGATGCGCCGCACGCCCTCGCGCTTGGCCATCCGCGCGAAGTTGCGCGCGCCTTCGCGCTCGCGCTCCTCGAAGCCCTCACCGCCGGCCATCGCATGGACCAGGAAATACGCCACATCGATGTCCTCGCCGGCGCCGGCGAGGCTCGCGGCATCGGTGACGTCTGCGTGGCGGATCTCGCAACCGGCCTCGCGCAGCCGAGCGGCGCGCGGGGGATCGCGCACGAGGCAGCGGACCTCGGTGCCCGAGCGTACGAGCGCCCGAGCGAGACGGCCGCCGATGAAGCCCGTCGCTCCGGTGACAAGCGCGCGCGAGGCGATCGTGCAAGGTTAGCCAGGACAGAATCGTTCTACCGGGCGATCCGGCGCGGAGGCCCAGCCGGGGACCTCACGGCGAACTGCCCGGCCGGGGACGTTACGGCGAACTGCGACTGGCGCCTCAAGCTCCGACGAGCTCGGCCGGCCGAGCGGCGGGCGCGTCCGCATCGAGCTCCGCGGCGACCCGCCGCGCGGTCGCCTCTGCCCTTTGCGTCGTGCTGAACAGCCCAAGCAGGAGGACCGTGGCGCCGGCGCCGGTGACGATCCACCAGGCAGCGTG
>Ga0210389_10003391_pt1 | contig 12428 bp, 8 predicted proteins | sample IncBWH28OmetaG_FD_160127 | JGI IMG/M metagenome (GOLD analysis project Ga0210389, IMG submission 160127) | Forest soil microbial communities from Barre Woods Harvard Forest LTER site, Petersham, Massachusetts, United States - Inc-BW-H-28-O ...
GACGAATTCGGCCTTCCCGGTTTCGATGACGGCATGATATTTCGGCAGCGCTTCCGGCGGCATGGTGAGATCCGCATCCAGGATCATCAGCACCTCGCCGGTCGCCGCGGCAAAGCCCTTGCGGACCGCATCGCCCTTGCCCTTGCCGTCCTGCTTCAGCACCTTGATATCCCAGCTGTCCTTGTAGGCGTCGCGGACGCGTTCGCATTCCGCGAAGGTGCCGTCGCTGGAATTACCCTCGACGAACAGGATCTCCTGCGCGCTGCCGAATCTCGGCATCCGCAGGATCGCATTCTCGACGTTGCCTCGCTCGTTGCGGCAGGGGATGACGATGCTGACGGAAAATTTCCGGTCGGGAAACTGCCGGACCGGACGCCCGACCAGATACGTGCGCAGGCAAAGCTGCCTGATCCCCGGCAGCGGCGCGATGAACCGGTTGATGAACGGCCCGAGCCCGAGCCAGCGCCGCGGCAGCAATTGCCGCTTCTCCTGACTGATCATCTCGAAATCGGCGAGGTCCATCAGGTTCAGGAAGTCGGCGGTGGCGATGTAGTTGATCTTCGGCTGCTTGCTCCGCAGGTGCAGCGCTTCGGCAAGCTTCAGGATCGGCTCCCACAGATGGGAATAATAGGAGATGATGATCCGCGTCGACGGCGCGCACAGATGATGCACCAGCCTCAAGGTGCCGTCGATGTCCTCGAACATGCCGATGGTATCGGCAATCACGATGTAATCGAACGGCCCCTCGATGCCGGCCAGCGTCGCCGGATCTTCGACGTCGCCCAGCACGAAATGCAGATCGGGATGCAGTTCGTTGGCGCGGGCGATGGTCCTGGCGCCGAAATCGACGCCGACGCCCCAGGACGGCTTCAGCGCGGCGAGCAGTTCGCCCCGGCCGCAGCCCAGCTCCAGCACCCGCTTGCCGGGCGGGATCAGGAACTGCATGAACTTGCGGTCGTCGTCGTGGTAGGCGGCATTGAATTCGCGCCAGCGGTCCAGCTCATCGCCATTGGTCTCGAAATGGTCGAGCAGATCGCGCTTGCGCTGACTGGATAGCTGCAGCGAAGCAGTGGCGTCGGATTGCTTCAGATACATTGCAGCCTCGGGTAGGAGCCGGGGAATTCTCTTAGCCGAAGGACCCTGAGGTGTAAATTCGGTCGCGAACCGCTTGGCTCGGCCGTTCACCGCGCCCGGCAACTTATTCTCCGATGCGACTTTGTTTTGTGCAAATATTTGTACTAAACCCGAACGGCGGAAGGGCTACCTGTCAGGAAACTGCCATGAAGGTCATCATTCTAGCCGGCGGGATGGGCACCCGGCTAAGCGAGGAAACCGATATCCGTCCGAAGCCGATGGTCGAGGTGGGTGGCCGCCCCGTCCTCTGGCATATCATGAAGATTTACAGCCACTATGGCTTCAATGATTTCATCATCTGTCTTGGCTACAAGGGCTACATCATCAAGGAATATTTTGCGAACTACGCGCTGCACATGTCGGACGTCACATTCGACATGCGGCAGAACTCCGTAAAGATCCACCGCAACGATGCCGACGACTGGCGTGTGTCGCTGATCGATACCGGCGAGACGACGATGACCGGCGGACGGCTGAAACGCGCCATGATACACGCCGGCGACGACGAATTTTGCATGACCTATGGCGATGGCGTGTCGGACGTCGACATTGCCGCGACGCTTAGATTTCATCGAGATCATGGCGGGCTGGCGACGGTTACGGCGGTGTACCCGCCAAAGCGGTTTGGTCAACTCGAGATCGTCGATACGCTGGTGAAGAATTTCAAAGAGAAGCCCGATGGCGAGGGCGGGCAGGTCAATGGTGGCTTCTTTGTGCTGTCTTCCAAAGTGGCCGGCTATATCGATGATGACCGGACGATATGGGAGCAGGAACCGCTCGAACGCCTGTCACGCGAGGGGCAGCTTCACGCCTACCGGCACGATGGCTTTTGGCAGTCGATGGATACGCTGCGCGACAAGATTCTTCTCGAGCAACTCTGGGCCGGTGGCAAGCCGCCCTGGAAGGTCTGGTCGTGAGAGCGAAATTCTGGCGCGGCAAGCGGGTTTTTGTCACCGGCCATACCGGCTTCAAGGGCTGCTGGCTGTCCGTCTGGCTGGCCGAAATGGGAGCCAGCGTCACCGGCTTTGCGCTGCCGCCGCGGGAGCATCCGAACCTCTTCGAACTGGCCGGCGTCGCCGGCCAGCTGTCGTCGGTGATCGTCGACATCAACGACCAGCCGGCGCTCGATCGCGCCCTGCAGGCGAGTGAACCGGAAATCATTTTTCATCTCGCCGCGCAGGCGCTGGTGCGCGAGTCCTACCAGGACCCGGTTCGAACATTCGCAACCAATGTGGGTGGCGTGGTAACGCTGCTGGACTCGGTGCGGCGAACGCCGTCGGTCCGTGCCGTCGTGATCGTGACCAGCGACAAGTGCTATGACAATCAGGAGTGGGTTTGGGGTTATCGCGAAAATGACCGACTGGGCGGACGCGATCCCTACAGCGCGAGCAAGGGATGCGCGGAGATAGCGGCTCGCTCGATGCAGATGAGCTTCTTCGCGCCATTTGCCCCGAACGGCCATCCCGCCCGTATCGCGACGGCCCGGGCCGGTAACGTGATCGGCGGGGGCGATTGGTCGAACGACCGCCTGGTCCCCGATATCGTCCGGGGCTGCCTGGGTTCGAGCGGCGAAGTGCGGCTGCGCAATCCGAAGGCCGTCCGGCCGTGGCAGCACGTGTTGGACCCGCTCGGCGCCTACCTCGATATTGCCGAACGGCTCGCAACCGCGCCGGACGGGATCGACGAAGCATGGAACATCGGCCCCGAGGCCAGCGAAAACAGGCCGGTTCTTGACGTGGCCGAGGCGATGATCGCCGCCCTCGGGGCCGGCAAAGTGGTATGTGAAGGGGCCGGCACCGGACCCCACGAGGCCAAACTGCTGCAGCTTGACTGCGAAAAGGCGAGGACGAGACTTGGCTGGCGGCCTCGATTAAAGTTCGATGACTCGGTAAAATTCACGGCGGACTGGTATGTGGCCTGGAAGCAGGGCCACGACATGTCGGCTTTCACACGCTCTCAGATAGCAGCTTTCGAGGCGATGGCTGCATAGACCTGCGATCGCGCCGATCAACAGGCGGAGCTAGGACGATGGTTAATTCCGAACTTGCAGAATTGCGCGACCGGATCCTCGCGCTATCGGAGCAATATGCCGAGCTTGCGCATGGAGCAAAGCCCTTCGTCGCCGGCACCAGCGTGGTGCCACCGAGCGGCAAAGTGCTCGGCGCGCAGGAGATGCGATTGCTGGTCGATTCCTGTCTTGATTTCTGGCTGACCACCGGTCGCTTCAACGCCGAATTCGAATTGAAACTGGCAAAGGCCACCGGGACCCGGCGCACGCTCACGACGAATTCCGGTTCTTCGGCCAACCTGCTGGCAATGACGGCGCTCACGTCGCATGTCCTGGGTGACAAGGCGCTGAAGCCGGGCGACGAAGTCATCACCTGCGCCACGGGCTTTCCGACGACAGTTAATCCCATCATCCAGAACGGCCTCGTTCCGGTTTTCCTCGATGTCGAAATAGGTACCTACAATATCGACGTTACCCGGCTCGAAAGCGCGATGTCGCCGCGGACGCGTGCGATCATGATCGCGCATGCGCTCGGTAATCCCTTCGACCTGGATGCGATCACGGATTTCGCACGCAAGCATGATCTGTTCCTGATCGAGGACTGCTGCGATGCGCTGGGCGCAACCTATCGCGATAAAAAAGTGGGCACGTTCGGCGCGCTGGGAACGCTGTCGTTCTATCCCGCTCATCACATCACCATGGGAGAAGGCGGCGCCGTGCTCTGCAATTCCACCATCTTCATGCGTATCGTGGAATCGATTCGCGATTGGGGCAGGGATTGCTATTGCGACCCGGGCAAGGAGAATACGTGCAAGCAGCGTTTCGGCTGGAAGCTCGGCGAACTGCCGTTCGGATACGATCACAAATACATCTACTCGCATCTCGGCTATAATCTGAAGATTACCGATATGCAGGCGGCCGTCGGCCTGGCCCAGCTTCAGCGTCTCGACGAGTTCGTGGCGGTGCGCCGGCGAAATTGGCAATATCTGCGGGACGGACTGCGGCATCTCGAGGATGTCTTCATTCTGCCGGTCGCGACCGCGAACAGCGAGCCTTCCTGGTTCGGCTTCTGCCTGACGCTTCGTCCCGAGGCGTCGTTCGATCGCGAGGACATGCTTCGTTTTCTCAACGACGAGAAAAAGATCGGGACCCGCCTGCTCTTCGGCGGCAACCTGCTGCGCCAGCCCTACATGAAGGACCGGAACTACCGGGTGGCCGGATCGCTTGATAGCAGCGATCTCGTCATGAACCGGACATTCTGGATCGGTGTCTATCCCGGGTTGACCGAGAATCATCTGGATTACGTCATCGAGACCCTGACGGATTACATCAATGCCCGCCGTGTCGTGCATTCTGTGGCTTTGAGCGCAAGCTAGGAAAACCGCGACAATGAAAGGATCCGAGTATATCGCCGAGTTTGTCGCGCGGATTGGCGCCAGGCACGTTTTCGCACTGACCGGCGGCGCTTGCGCCTTTATGATCGACGCGGTCGCACGCCATCCGGACCTTGATGTGGTTTGCGTGCAGAACGAACAGGCGGCCGCCATGGCCGCCGATGCTGTCTGGCGCGTCGATCGCCGCGTGGGCGTGACGATGGCAACCTCCGGTCCCGGCGCCACCAACCTCATCACCGGCATCGCGTGCTCGTTTTTCGACTCGATCCCCTCGCTGCATATTTCCGGCCAGGTCAACCAGCGCGAGAGCAGCACCATTCACGGCGCCAAGGTGCGTCAATCCGGATTTCAGGAGACCAAGATCGTCGAAATGGTGCGGCCGATCACCAAATACGCGGTGCTGGTAAAAACCGTCGAGGAGCTTCGCGACGAACTGGCGAAAGCCTATGCGATCGCCATGTCCGGCCGAATGGGCCCGGTGTTGATCGACGTGCCGATGGACATCCAGCAAGCGGAGATCGAGCCGGTCTTTCCCGCCATATCGGTACCCGCGCAATTCGTCGGCGATGTCGCGGTCGACGATGCGATAGAAGCCATTTCCGCCTTGTTGGCCGATGCGCAGCGTCCGGTCGTGCTGTGGGGAGGCGGAGTGGCCATGGCCGATGCCGGCAACGAGCTCTCGGCCTGGCTTGATAACAATGAGATTCCCTTCGTAGCGAGCTGGGCCGGCCTTTCAGCCTTTCCGCACGACCACCCCTGCTTTGTCGGCCAGATCGGCGTTTACGGCAATCGCGGCGCCAACTTCGTGTTGCAGAACGCGGACACGGTGATCGTGCTGGGCAGTCGCCTCGACAACCGGCAGCGCTCCGGCAACGCCGAGAATTTCGCCGTCGAAGCCAGGATCCACGTGCTCGATGTTGACGCCGAGGAGATCCGGAAATATGGCGGCGGCCGCTACACCGGCACGGTGCTCGATCTGAAGGCGCTGCCGCGCGTGCTTCAGTCCTTGTCCCGGCCGCAGATTTCCGCCGAATGGCGCGACTATGTGCGCGAAATGCGGCTGACCTACCGGGGTTGCGAGACGAGCTCCACGGCGAAGCGATTGAATACGCTCTCGCCGTACGATGTGGTGCGGCGTCTGCGCGAGATTGTCGAGGACGATGCGATCATGGTCGCGGATACCGGTGCTGCCGTATGCTGGCTGCACCAGAGTTTCGAAGTCAAGAAGCACAAGCTGTTTACCGCCGGCGGCAATTCCCCGATGGGCTACGCGCTCTGCGCGGCGATCGGGGCGAAGTTGACGGCACCCGGCCGTCAGGTGATCAGCTACATCGGAGACGGCGGGTTTCAGCTCAACATTCAGGAGCTGCAGACCATCAGGCATCTGGGGCTGGATATCGCCATCGTCGTGATGAACAACAACTCCTACGGCATCATCAAGCAATTCCAGGACAGCTATATGGGCAGCCGCTATACCGCCTCGCAGGACGGTTACTCGACGCCCGATTTCGGCGCCATTGCCCGGGCCTACGGCCTGCAATTTCAGCGCGTCGAGCGGCTCGAGGAGCTTGCGCCCGACCTGCTCGAACGTGGCGCCATTGTCATCGAAGTGGCCTTGTCGGATCAGACGCTGATCGAGCCCAAACTCGAGATGGGCCGCCCGATCAATGACCAATATCCGTATCTGCCGTCGGATCAATACCAGCGCGGCAATCGATTCGTCAGCTATCCGCGGCCAGCCGGACTGCGCCCGGGTGGCAACGCTTGACGACGCTCAAATTTCTCCGCCGGCATCCGACGGTCGTCGACGACCTGAACGCGCTTTCGTCAGATGCGTCACGATGGGCGGCGCTCGATGGAAGTACAATCCTGGTGACCGGCGCGAACGGAATGCTGGCGGGCGCGCTGGTCGACGGCCTGTTTGCGCTCGCGGACGGCGGTGTCCGGATAAATGTCGTCGCGCTGGCGCGCTCGCGAGAGCGCGCGGAGCTTCGTCTTGGTCATCTGCTGGAAAACAGCGCCTTCCGATTGCTGGTGCAGGATGTTGCCAGCCCGCTTCCTGCCGGCCTTGCGGTCGATCATATCGTGCATGCCGCCAGTCCCGCGACGCCAAAAGCCTACGGTCTCGATCCCGTTGGAACGATGATGCCCAATTTGTTCGGCACGCAAATTTTGCTGGAGCACTGCAGGACGCTTGGCGGTCGAATGCTGTATCTCTCCACCTCGGAAGTCTACGGCTCGAGCGGCTCATCCGCGGCGCTGGCAGAGCGCGACTTTTCCGGACAGGATCCGATGGTCGTGCGGGCATGCTACGCCGAATCAAAGCGGGCGGCGGAGACCATGTGCACCGCCTACGGTTACCAGTACGGTGTCCACGCCGTGGTGGTGCGTCCGTTCCATACCTATGGGCCAGGGCTGCGGCCGGACGACGGGCGCGTGTTTGCGGACGTGCTCTCCGACGCGGCCGCGGGCCGCGACATCGTGCTCCACGGCGATGGCCGGGCGCGGCGGGCCTATTGCTATCTCTCCGATGCTATCAGGGGATTCCTCGATCTGATGACGCGCGGCAAGCCGGGCGAGGCCTACAATCTCGGAAATCCGCGGGAAACCGTCAGTACCCTCGAATTGGCCCGTGTCGCCGCATCGCTGTGCCCGGAACTAAATCTCGCCGTTCGTTTCGCCTCGCGTCCTGATTCCGGGACCTATATCGCGAGCACCGCCGTCGATATCGTGCCTGACGTTTCCAGGTTGGAAGGTCTCGGATGGCGGGCGCTCGTCGGGCTCAGGGACGGCTTGATGCGGACGTTGCGCTATCAGCGCGATGCGACGTCATCGCTGTCCCCATGAGTCATCCGGTCGGCGAGCGTAAGCCGGAATTCCAGTTGGCGGCGTGGTTCCTCACGGCGGTCGTGATCGCCCTGTCGGGCGCGCTGATCGTGAGAACGGTTTGGTTGCTCGATCGCGGCTTCGATTTCACCGATCAATCATTTTACCTGATGCTCGCGCAGCGGCCTGCCGAATACGAACTCACATACGGCCTGTTCGGCTACGGACTGCACCCGCTCTATGAGCTGTTCGGAGGGGGCGTAGCCGCCATGCAGCGGACGGCGGCCGTGCTGCTCGCCGTTTTGGGCGCGGGGCTCGGGTTGACCGCCTTGCGCAAGGCGAAGATCGACTGGCGGTCTCCGGCCGGCGCACAGACCGTTTTCGTTTCGGCCAGTCTCCCGCTTTGCTACTATCTGCTGTGGGTGCCGATGCCCAGCTACAACTGGTTTGCGCTTTCCGGCGGACTGGTTCTTCTGATCGCGATGTTGCATCTGCTGGATGCGGCAAGCGGCTTCCGTTCGGCCGTAGCCGCGGCGCTGGCGGCCGTCCTTATCATGATGACGCGGCCGAACAACGCGGTGGGTTATGCGGGGCTATATCTGGCAGCGCTACTTCTGGTCGTGACCACGAACAAGGAGCGCTTCACGCAGATCGTGCGCGCCGCGTCCATGACGGCGATCGCGGTGATAGCCATCGCCGCGGTGTCGCCGGTGAGCACCATCGCCGATCAGATCAAGGCCTATATTTCGATTTTCGGCACAACGCATCCGATCCGGTTTTCATTTTACGATCAGCAATCGGAGTTTCTCAACTCCGAATGGCAGTGGTGGGCTTCCGGTGCGGTGCTGGTATTTGCCCTGGTTCTGCGGCGCGGCGGCAGAACAATCCCGGATGCGATGAAGCTGGTGTTATTTGTCACGACGGTATTCATCCTGAGGCACGTGTGGCGTCCGTTCACGCATCCCGACGCCGCGGCGGCCGGGACGGCGACGGGAATATTCGCGTTCTGCGCGCTGTCGCTGGCCTGCCTCAGAAACGAGGCACCGGTCCGACTCATCGCCGTGCTGGGGATTGCCGCCCTGATCCCGTGGGCGGCGACACTGGGCACATCCTCCGCCGTCCGCTCGCAACTCGTGTTTTATATCGGGTTGTCGACCTTCATCGGCATGTTCGGAATTTCGATGGCCGCAAGATGGAATATTCTCGCGGTCACCTTGGCGTCCTGCGTCGGACTGTACACGACCTATTCCGCCATCGGGCTTGGATTGGCGACACCCTATCGTCTGGCGGTGCCTGTCGCCATGCAGGTCGTTCCGACCGGGATGGGCTGGGGCTCCGTTCTCAAGGTCGACAGCAAAACCAGCGAGTTCATCGCCTCGCTTCGAAAGGCCGCGACGCAGAGCGGATTCTGCCGGGGAGACATGGCGATCGATCTGAGCGGGAGTTTGCCGGGGGCGGTGTTCGCCATCGGCGGACGCATGCCGGTGTTTCCCTGGCTGTTCGCCGGCTACCCGTTTACGGACAACTTCGCGCGCGAATATTTGAAAAGATTGGGTCAACCCCGGCTGGCGCGAGCCTGGCTTGTCACCAGCGACACGCGCAATTCGCTGTCGATGCAGGAATTGCAGTCATTGGGCGTGAATTTTTCGGCGTACCGGCTGGTTGCCGATTTGCCGTACCCGATCGATGGCGCCTCGGTCAGATTGTATGCGCCTCCCGCAGATCAGGGCCGGTGTAACGCGCCCGACTGAAAAGCTCAGACCGGCGCGAACAGGCTGCCCTCGGCGGCGCGTGCGATTTCACGTTGATGGCTCGAATGCAGGAAAAGATAGTTCGTCTCGGGCGTTTCGTCGGTGACAACATCGATTTCCCGAAGCGAGCCTTTCCCGGCGCCCCAGCATCGGTACCCGCTCTGGCGCAGCAGTGAAATAATGTCGTTCGGATGATAGTCGAAATGGCTGGCCCATTTGCGAAGCATTTCCAGGAAAATGATCGGCCTGTCCCGTTCGATGATTCGCCGGGCGCCGCGCAGCACGCTCAGCTCCGCGCCTTCGACGTCGCACTTGATCAAGTCGACGCGGCCAACCTGCTCGCGCTCGACGAAATCGTCCGCCACTTCGAGCCGCACGCTCAATCTGGTTACGTTTTCCTCCGGGTGCAGATTTCGCGCCGAGGCGGCGACAGAGCCCGAAAACGCCGGAAGGAAAAAATCCGCAGGACCGGCCACGTCGCTCAATCCAAAATTAAACAGCCGAACCTTGCCGTCGAGGCCGTTGAGGGTCACGTTCTCCGCCAGCCTGTCATAGGTCGCCCGCACCGGCTCGAAGCAAAACACCCTGCTGTCCGCTTCAGTCGTTCTCGAGAGCTGAACAGCATACCAGCCGACATTGGCGCCGACGTCGAAGATCACCTTGCATGTCCTCGCCAGCTCCGACAGCAGGGCAAGCTCCTGCGGTTCATAGCTGCCTTCCAAGACCGCCATGTTCGGCGCTGCGCGAACGTCCTCCGGATCCCAGATGAACCGCGCGCCATTGGCGAGCCTGACCTGCATATTGGCGGCGTTCAGCTCGATCGTGCTGACAGCGCCGCTTCCGACCATCGGCTGCAATTGCCGCAACAGCGATAGCCGTTCCGAGGACTGCTTCCAAAACGCAGTTCGATCCAGCCGGCCCTCATCCCGGCTCGACCTCATATCCGCGATCGATCCGCCGGTTTCCGCGTCATGCCCGCTTTCGTGCCGGTTTGCCAAAGTGGCCTGGCCGCCGATGGCCGATGAATCCGGATCGGCGCCGAAATTCATCCGCGATCTCTCGATCACCAGCGGCCGTTTGCGAACCTGGGCGTGGATCGCGATGATGTACTCGCCGATGAACCCCAGCACGAACAGAACAAGTCCGGAAAAAAACGCCAGCATGATGGTCAGCAGCGGGATGCCCGGCGGCGCGAATTCGCGGTAATACACGGCGCTGTACACCAGAAGCACCAGGGCCGACAGAAAACTCACGATCGCAACAGCAAAGCCGCCCGCCAGCACAAAGCGCATCGGCACGTTGCTGAACGAAACGATTCCATTCAGGCCCTGCTCGACGAGACGGGCAAGAGTCGATGACGACACGCCGTGGCGCCGGCGGGTCCAGGTGTAGGGCACGCCGATGGCCTTGAAACCGCAATATGCGATCATGCCCCGGACGAACGGAAAGTGATCTTCCATCTTGATGACGTGATCGGCGACGATGCGATCGATCAACTGATATTCGCCGACGTTCTCCGGAATGAAGAACGGCGAAAACGAATTCACCATGCGGTAGAAGATTCTGCGGCCGGTTCGCAGCAGCCAGTTTTCCTCGCGTACCTGGCGAATCCCGTAAACCACCTCGTAGCCTTGCTCCCAAAGCCGCACAAAGTCCGTCATGATCGCGGGCGGATCCTGCAGGTCCGCGGCCAGCATGACGACGACGGCATCGCCGGAAGTCGCGGTAAGCCCGTTGAAGATGTTCGCAAGCGCCCCGAAATTGCGCGAATTGACGATGATCTTGACGCGCTTGTCGCGCTCGGCGATGGCCTGCAGTTTAGCGACCGTGCCGTCGGTCGACGAGTTGTCGCAGAAAATGTGTTCGTGGTCGTAGCGATTGAGCTGGCCTTCGAACAGTGCGCGAACCTGCTCGTGGCATTCGTCGACATTGAGCTCTTCATTGTAGCAGGGCGTGACTATACTGATTTTGCGCATCGGCAGTATCCATCCATCGCCGCCGGGAATCGCACAGATACGAACGCGTTGCGACTGACCCAAGCGTTCGAATTCCTATGAAGGTGATTTCAACGAAGCGCAACGTTGAAATGGCACGATGGCATCCGCGACTGCCCAGCCCGGCGCTTCGGGCTGCCCTGATTCTGGAAGCCGGCCAGCCGAGGCCGGAGCGGAAACGCACAAATTCGGCATCGATGTCGAACGCAGTCGCATCCCCATGCGACCAAGCCTTGTTGCCCCCCGCACGAAGGATCATCGATGACCGCCGGATTGAAGTTGCTCGCCGCACTCGCCGCGGGCCTGCTTGCCATTGCGCTAGCCGGCGCCGCATCGGCCAAATCAAAGCCGACCCCGCCGAAGCGCGTGCCATCGGCACAAACGGTACCGGCGCCGCCGGCGTCGCCGCCCCGGCAATTCTTTGCGGCCAAGGGCGTGCAGCCGCTGACGCCGGAGATCGAGCAGGCGCTGCGGCCGAAGGACAGTTTCAGGGAATGCGGCGGCTGCCCGGAAATGGTGGTGGTGCCGAAGGGGTCGTTCATCATGGGCACGCCGATCACCGAGGTCGATCGCTACAAGGGCGAGGACCCCCTGCATCGCGTCAGCTTCGCGCGGCCTTTCGCGGTCGGGCGTTTTACGGTTTCGTTCGACGAGTGGGACGCCTGTCTGGCCGACGGCGGCTGCGACGGCAACAAGGGCGACGATAAATATGGCCGCGGGCGCATGCCGGCGCAGGGCATCACTTTCGATATGGCGAAATCCTATCTCGCCTGGCTGTCGCGCAAGGTCGGCCGCAGCTATCGCCTGCCGAGCGAATCCGAACGCGAATATTTCACCCGCGCGGGCACCACCACGCCGTTCTGGTTCGGCAAGACCATCTCGCAGTCCGACGCCAACTATGCGGCTGGAACGCCCTATGCCAACGGCCCGCGCGGCGTCGACAGCAAGGGCCCGGCGGTGGTGGATTCCTACGCGCCGAACCCGTTCGGACTGTATCAGGTGCACGGCAACGTCTGGGAATGGACCGAGGATTGCTTCAACAAGCGCTACACCGAGGATACGCCGGTCGACGGCGCGCCGTGGCTGGAAGGCGACTGCAGCAAGCACATGGTGCGCGGCGGGCTTTGGAACTGGTCGGCCGACAAGTCGCGTTCGGGTTACCGCGACGACAATTATTTCGGCAGCGGCAACAGCTTTCGCGTGGTCAGGACGCTGAACGTGCAGCTGCAGTGAGAGCATTTGGCAGCGAGAGCATTTTAAACGCGCCGTCGCGGCGAACACTCCACCAGGCCCGCCCAAGAAATTCCGGGCCGCGGCATGA
>Ga0210389_10003392_pt1 | contig 12428 bp, 12 predicted proteins | sample IncBWH28OmetaG_FD_160127 | JGI IMG/M metagenome (GOLD analysis project Ga0210389, IMG submission 160127) | Forest soil microbial communities from Barre Woods Harvard Forest LTER site, Petersham, Massachusetts, United States - Inc-BW-H-28-O ...
AACAACGGCGGCGCGCATGTTGTTGTCGCGATGGTGTGCTTCGTCGTGTTCATGGCCATGCGAGTGGTCATGGTCATGTAGGTGATTGTGCGAGTGGTCGTGGCCGTGGTGACCGCTGGCCAACAACCACGCGCTGGCGATGTTGACCAAAAGACCGAGTGCCGCGATCGGGATCGCTTCGTTGAAGGCGATGGGAACGGGATCGAGCAGGCGTGACACAGCCTCATAGGCGATCAGGAGCGCAATCATTGCCAGAACGATGGCGCTGGAATACCCGGCGAGGTCGCCGAACTTGCCGGTGCCGAACGTGAACCGGCGATCGTCGGCATATTTGCGGGCAAAGGTGTAGGCGAGCGCGGCGAGCAGCAGCGCGCCGGCATGCGTCGACATGTGCAAGCCGTCTGCGATCAAAGCGAGCGAGCCGAACAAGGCGCCCCCGATGATTTCGGCAATCATCATGATGGTGCACAGAATGATGACCGCCCATGTTCGTCGTTCCGCCCGGTCATGGTCCTCGCCCAGGAAGACGTGGCTATGCGGCGATATCTGAAAGGCGGGGCGGGGATCGGTCATGTTCGCCTCACTTCAAATAGGTATGGACCACGTCGATCAATTGATCGGCGGCATCCGCGTTGAGGGCGCCGGGATTCTTTTCCGGGTCGACAAGATGGGTCCGAATATGGTCCTCGACCACCTCGGCCATTAGTCCTGCGACGCTGCCACGAATGCCCGCGATCATGTGCATGATGCGTTCGCACTCGGCCTCCTCGGTAAGCGCGCGTTCGATCGCCTCGACCTGGCCGCGGATGCGGCCGACGCGCGCCAACAGCCGCTTTTTCTCTTTGATCGTATGTGCCATGGCCGGGATATAGGGTACCCCCCTATACTATGTCAACCGCTTCCGTCGTTTTAGACACGGGCGCTCGACAGTCAAGCTGACCGCCGTCAGACCCGCGGGGCGTTGGAAAGCGCTTTCAGATCGAACCTCTCGACGTCGGCAAGCAATTCACAAAACGCCTGCGCGCCCTGTTCGATCAAGCGTTCGCCCTTTTCCGCGGACGCCTGGGTCGCGTCGCCGGCGGCACCGCTCGGATGAAGGTCCTGGGCTTGCCAGGCGAAGGAGGCCGGTCGCTGGGCAGAGAGCCAACGAAAATCCCGTGCCATCGCAATGGTTGAGGGACGAAAATCGGCGATTGCCTCGCGCCGCACCTGCGCGCCATAGCGCGCCAGCATGATTGATGTCTCGACCGCGCCGCCATGAATGCCATGCTGGACTTCCTGTGCGGAAAACAGCGTCTCGGGCGCCGAGAGCCGGCCCCAGGCCGTCGTGACGACCAGCATCCGGTGGTGCGTGCGCAGCTCCTGCGCGACGAGGCTCATCGCGGCGCTGTTGCCGCCATGGCTTGTAACCATCACAAGCTTTTTGAGGCCGGCCCGCGCGACGCTTTCGCCGAGCGCCATCCAGCTCTTGATCGCTATTTCCGGCGACAGCGTCAGCGTGCCCGGAAAGTCGGTGTGTTCCGAGGATATCCCGACCGGCTGAAGCGGCAGGAACGTGACCAGCACGGCATCGGAGAGCAACTCACGCACCCGCGCGAGATAGGCCTGTGCGATCATGATGTCGGTTTCGAGCGGCAGATGCGGCCCATGCTGCTCGGTCGCGGCCAGCGGCAGAACCGCAATCCAGCGTTCGCGATCGGCAGCGGCCAAATCGGGCCAGTCGATGTCGATCCAATCGCGGGCAGGGAGGGTTGAAGTCATCGCGCAAAGATAGTTTGTATGGGTGCCTTAGACGCTTCTGGCGTTTGATAGCCCCCATCATGAGGCAAAATGACCTGCGGAGTCCAATCATGAACCTGGCCTTTTTGCCGCGAGCGCTAATGGCGCTTCTGGCTGCCGTTGTCCTGGCCATTTCGCCGGGGCGGGCCCAGACCACGCTCGACAAGGTCTCGTTCGGGACCAATTGGGTCGCCGAGGCCGAGCATGGCGGATTTTTTCAGGCCGTGGCCGACGGCACCTACGCGAAATACGGCCTCGATGTGACGATCGTGCCCGGCGGCCCCAACGAGAACAATCGCATGCTGCTGATCGCCGGGAAGCTCGATTTCTTCATGGCGGCGAACACGCTGATGTCGCTCGACGCGGTCGCCAATAATGTGCCGGTGGTCACGGTTGCGGCTATCTTCCAGAAGGACCCGCAGGTGCTGCTGACGCATCCGGAGTCCAAAATCACCAAGCTCGAGGAGCTCAAGCCGCTGACGCTGTTCGTCTCGAAGGAAGGTATCTCGAGCTATTTCCAGTGGCTGAAGTCAGAATACGGATTTAGCGAAGACAAGGTCAGGCCCTACACCTTCAATCCGCAGCCGTTCCTCGCCGACAAGCACAGTGCGATGCAGGGCTATGTCACTTCCGAGCCTTACGCGATCGAGAAGACCGCCGGTTTCAAGCCCGGGATCATTCTGCTGGCCGACTATGGCTTCAACACCTATTCGACCCTGGTCGAGACGCGCCGCGACCTGATCGACAAGAAGCCTGATCTGGTTCAACGCTTCGTCAGTGCCTCGCTCATCGGCTGGTACAACTATCTCTACGGCAATAATGCTGCCGCCAATGCCATGATCAAGAAGCTCAATCCGGAAATGACCGACGAGCTGCTCGCCTACTCCATCGCCAGAATGAAGGAGTACGGGATCGTCGATTCCGGCGATTCATTGCGCGACGGCATCGGCGCCATGAACGATGCACGGATGGCGAGCTTCTTCGAGAAGATGGTGCGCGCCCATGTCGTTCGCCCCGATATCGACTATCGCAAGTCCTACACGCTTCGTTTCGTCAACAAGGGCGTCGGCCTCGATCTGCGGGCCAAGAACTAGGATCGCAGAATATGGCCGAACCTGTAGCGTTGGCTGACACGGGCTCCGATCCGGCAGGGCTTGCGGTTAGCCTGCGCGACGTCACCAAGGCCTATGACAACGGCGTGATGGCGCTCGGCCCGATCGATCTTCGGGTGCGCCGGGGCGAGTTCGTCTCGCTGCTTGGACCATCCGGCTGCGGCAAATCGACCGCGCTCCGGCTGATTGCCGGACTCAATGCCCCGACCTCCGGAACTGTCCATATTGCGCGGCCGGCGGTGACGGCGAACGGCGCCCACCCGGTCGGCTTTGTATTTCAGGAGCCGACCTTGATGCCCTGGACGACTGTGCGTGAGAACGTCCGGCTGCCACTGAAGCTGGCGCATGTTCCATCTGCCACATCGAAAGCGCGGGTCGATGAGGCCCTGGCGCAGGTGGGGCTTTCCGAATTCGCCGATGCCTACCCCCGGGAATTATCCGGCGGCATGAAGATGCGCGTTTCGCTTGCCCGCGCGCTGGTCACCGATCCGGAAATCCTTTTGATGGACGAACCCTTCGCGGCGCTGGACGAAATCACCCGTTTCCGTTTGAACAACGATCTGCTGGCGTTGTGGCGCAATCTGCGCAAGACCGTCATTTTCGTCACGCATTCGGTGTTCGAGTCGGTTTATCTGTCGCAGCGGGTGCTCGTGATGACGCCGCGGCCCGGCCGCATCGCCGCCGAAATCGGCATCGAAACGTCGGAGCCACGCGGCGAAGATTTCCGCACCTCGGCCGACTATGCCGGCTACTGCCGGAAAGTATCGAGTGCGCTTGCGCCTTCTTATCCGGGGCGGTCCGCATGAGTACGTCTGATGTCCCGCCATTGCTTACTATCCCTACAAGCAACCATGGCTTGCGTCTCGTTCGCTTGCTGCTGCCTGTCGTCGTGCTCGCAGCGGGCATCGCGGCATGGGAACTCGTGGTGCGGGTAAATCATATCCAGCCCTATGTTCTGCCGGCGCCCTCGGCGATCTTTGCAACGCTGATCTCGGACTGGGGCGTGCTCTTTCAATCGCTTCTGACCACGCTTTTGACGACGCTCGAAGGCTTTGTGGCGGCCGCGATCGGCGGGGTCGCGCTGGCCCTGCTGTTCAACCTGTCGAAATGGCTTGAATATTCGCTATTTCCCTATGCGGTGGTTTTGCAGGTCACCCCGGTCATCGCGATTGCACCGCTGCTGTTGATTTATCTCTCGCAGCCCATGGCGGTCGTCGTTTGTGCCTGGATCGTCGCCTTCTTTCCTGTGCTGTCCAACACCACGCTCGGTCTGAATTCGGTGGATCGTAATCTTGCCGGATTGTTCCAGCTGTATGGCGCATCGCGGCTGCAGACGCTGTGCTTTCTCAAATTGCCCGCGGCGTTGCCGTTCATTCTGGGTGGATTGCGCATTGCGGGCGGCTTGTCGCTGATCGGTGCGGTTGTCGCCGAGATCGCCGCCGGTACGGCCGGTGCGGGATCGGGCCTTGCCTATCGAATTGCGGAATCCGGATACCGGCTCAACATTCCCCGAATGTTCGCAGCCTTGCTGTTGCTCTCGGCCGCCGGAATTGTCATTTATGGGCTGCTGGCGCTAACCTCGCATCTGGTGTTGCGGCGCTGGCATGAGAGTGCGTTGGGAAAGGAAAACTAGATGGTGGGCGGAAACATTTCATCGGAAAAGATCGATTTGCTGGTCTACGGGCCGAACAAGCCGATCGTCGACAAGGGCTTTTCCGATCAGTTCGTGCTCCATCCCGCCGAGACCCGCGCCGATCTCGAGCGTATCAGCCCGGCGGTGGCCGGAAAAATTCGCGGCGCCGCCGTGACCTACAGCACCGCCCGTTGCGACAGCGGCGTGATAGCGATGTTCCCGAAGCTCGAAATTGTGTCGTCCTTCGGCGTCGGTTACGACCATGTCGATGCCAACTATGCGCGCGAGCATGACATCATGGTGACCAACACCCCGGATGTCCTCACCGAAGAGGTCGCCGATCTCACGATGGGACTTCTGATCTCGACCTTGCGCGAATTCGTCAAGGCCGACCGCTATCTGCGCTCCGGGCTGTGGACGACGCAGCAATATCCCCTGAGCGTCGGCTCGTTGCGGGACCGCAAGGTTGGAATCGTCGGCATGGGCCGGATCGGCCAGGCGATCGCGCGCCGCCTCGATGCTTCGCTGGTCCCGGTGGTCTATCATTCGCGTAACCCGGCTTCTAGCGTCAGCTACAAGCACTATCCCGACCTGATCGAGATGGCGAAGGCGGTCGACACCCTGGTCGTGATCGTGCCCGGTGGCGCGTCGACTGCGAAGATGATCAACGCCGACGTCCTCAAGGCGCTCGGCCCGCGCGGCGTCGTCATCAATGTCGCGCGCGGCTCGGTCGTCGACGAAGAGGCGCTGATCGCGGCGTTGAAGTCCGGCACCATTCTGGCTGCAGGCCTCGACGTATTCGCCAACGAGCCCGCCGTGCCGGACGAGTTGAAGGCGATGCAGAACGTGGTGCTGCTGCCGCATATCGGCTCCGCGTCGGTCGTGACGCGCAATGCGATGGACCAGCTCGTGGTGGATAATCTGAAAGCCTGGTTCGCCGGCAAGGGGCCGCTGACGCCGATTGCCGAAACCCCGGTAAGGGGCCGTTGATGCGCGCGTGGCGGTTCGATAGCCCGCCGCGCATTGCAGTTGCTGCATTGTCGGTGGCGCTTGTCTGCGCTCATCCGGCCGCCGCACAGGACGCCACTACCTTGAAAAGGGACATGATCGGCCAGTGGGAACTCTCGACCACGGAGCGCAGCAAGACCTGCGTCGTCACCTTGAAGGGCGACGCGACACCGCAGGGCCTGAAGCTTGAGCTGGAGCCGGGCTGCGCCAAGGCGCTGCCGTTCGCCAAGGATATCACCGCCTGGAACATCAAGGGGCTCGACATCGTCCGCCTGCAGGATGCGGCTGGGCAGTCGGTGATCGATTTCACCGAAGTCGAGAGCGGGATATTCGAAGGTGTGAGGCAAGGTGAGGGCGTCTACATCCTGCAGAACCTCGCCGCGGCGCGCTCGCTCGCCAAATCGATGGATCAGATGATCGGCGACTGGGCGATGGTCCGCGGCAATGGCCGTCCCGTTTGCGGCCTGACCCTGACCAATACGGACGCCGGTTCCGATAACTTCCAGGTTTTTCTCAAGCCGCGATGTGATCCCGCGGTCGAAGCCTTTAAACCGAAAATGTGGCGGCTCGAACGCGGCGAACTATTGTTGATGTCGGAGCCGAATGGCGAGATCTGGCACTTCCAGGCCGACGACAACGCTCAATGGCGCCTGGTGCCTGACAGTGCTGATCCGCTGATTATGCTGCGGCAGTAGAACCGCCGGCTGCCGGAAGTTCTCAGATCAGCCGCATTCCCTTCAAACTCGCATGTCCGCCTCGGCCGACGATGATGTGGTCATGCACCGAGATCCCGAGCGGGGCAGCGATGCCGACGATCGCCTTGGTCATCTGGATGTCGGCCTGCGACGGTGTCGGATCGCCGCTCGGATGGTTGTGCACCAGGATCAGGGCGGTTGCGGACAATTCCAGTGCCCGCTTGATCACCTCGCGCGGATAGACTGGCGTATGGTCCACGGTGCCGGTCTGCTGCACCTCGTCGGCGATCAACTGGTTGCGCTTGTCGAGAAACAGGATGCGAAACTGCTCCTTGTCGGCAAAGGCCATGTTGGTGCGGCAATAGTCGAGTACCTCGTTCCATGACGACAGGAGCGCGCGCTGATGAAGCTCGCCCTTGGCGATGCGGTGAGCGGCGGCTGCGATCAGCTTGAATTCCGTGATGGTCGCTTCGCCAACTCCCTTGATTTCGCGTAGGCGCGTTTCGGGCGCATGAACGGCTTCGGCAAACGAGCCGAAGGTCTTGATCAGCGATTTGGCCAGGGGCTTGACGTCGCCGCGAGGAATGACGCGGAACAGCACCATTTCGAGCAGCTCGTAGTCGCTCAGGGCGCCGGCGCCCGCATTGCGAAAGCGCTCACGCAACCGCTCCCGATGGCCGTGATAGTGCGGCACTTCGGATGGCGGATCCTGTGTATCGGCGTTTTTTCCGGACATCGGCGCCAACATGCCGTGCCGGCCAGCTTTTGCAACCGGGGATTTGCTCAGGGACCGTGTTTTCAGCGCCGGTCAGGCCGCCGCTGGCGGCTTCTCGCCGTGGCGCGCGGACAGGGTGAAAATCTCGACGCCGGTCGCCGTCACGCCGACCGAGTGCTCGAATTGCGCCGACAGCGAACGGTCGCGGGTCACCGCCGTCCAGCCGTCGGACAGGATCTTCACATGCGGCTTGCCGAGATTGATCATCGGCTCGATGGTGAAGAACATGCCGGGCTTGAGTTGCACGCCCTCGCCGGGGCGGCCGATATGGATGATGTTGGGTTCGTCGTGGAACATGCGGCCGAGACCGTGGCCGCAGAAATCGCGTACCACGCTCATGCCCTGCGGTTCGACGTAACTCTGGATGGCATGGCCGATGTCGCCGGTGGTGGCGCCCGGCTTCACCGCAGCGATGCCGCGCATCATGGCTTCGTAAGTCACCTCGATCAGCCGCTCGGCCTTGCGCGCGATCGGCGCAATCGCATACATCCGGCTGGAATCGCCATACCACCCCTCGACGATGAAGGTCACGTCGATGTTGACGATGTCGCCTTCCTTCAGCACCCGGTCTCCCGGCATGCCGTGGCACACCACATGGTTGAGCGAGGTGCAGGTTGAATAGCGATACCCGCGATACATCAGCGTAGCGGGGTAGGCGCCATGGCTGAAAGCAAACTCGCGGACGAAATCATCGATCCGGGAGGTCGGCATGCCCGCCTTGACGATGTCGGTCAGCTCATCGAGGCATTTCGCCACCAGCGCCCCCGCCTTGCGCATGCCCGCGAAGCCGCCCGCGCCGTGCAGCTTGATCTGCCCGGTCTTGCGCAGGGAAGTGTCTGTGGCCTCAACATAGCTCATGGTCGGGTTCGCATCTCGGCGGGAAAGGGGTTTGAACCCCCTAATTTAATGATTGGCGGGCGTCGCGCAAGTTGCGCGCGTGGGCTGGAACTGTCGGGTTTGAGGTCAACTGGAGACCTCTACCGTGGTGTCGACGGGCAGGGCACCGCCGCGAACCCGGATTTCCCGCACGGGATAGGGCACCCGGATGCCCTCGCGCTTGAAGGTCTCCCACAACGACAGCATCACGTCGCTCTTCACGTTGTCCATCCCGTCCGGGTCGGCGATCCAGAAGGTCAAGGAGAACTTCATGCCGGTCTCCGCGAATTCGGAAAGGATGCAGTTCGGCGTCCTGGATTTGATGGCGCGGGGTGCAGCGGTCGCGATTTCCACGGCGAGCTTGCACACCTGCCTCGGGTCGGATGCGTAGTTGGTGCTGAAGTTGACCTTCACCAGCGTGTTCTTGTCGGTATAGGTCCAGTTGGTGACCTTTTGGGTCACCAGATCCTCGTTGGGGATCAGGAATTCGCGGCCGTCGCCGGCGGCCACCGAAATATAGCGCGTCTTCATCGCGCTGATGCGCCCCGAGCTGTCGCCGATGGTGACGAGGTCGCCGGGTTTGACCGACTTGTCCGCCAGAAGGATGATGCCGCTGATGAAGTTGGCGACGATCTTTTGCAGGCCGATGCCGATGCCGACGCCGACCGCGCCCGAGAACACCGCCAGCGCCGACAGGTTGATGCCGACGGCGCTCAGCGCAACGGCGATCGCGACGACCAGCAACCCTATCCGGATCATCTTCACCAGCAATACCTGGATCGATGGCGTCAGGTCGGTCGACTGGTTGATGCGGCTCTCGGCAAAATTGCTGGCGATATTGGTGAGCCACAGGGCTGCAACCAGCAGCGCGCCCAGCTTGATCACGAGCAATGGCGTCAGTCGCAGTCCACCGAGAACGATCGAGACCGAATCGAGCGCGTCGATCGCGGGGTCGAGCTGATTGATGATGCTCAAGGCGGCGATCAGCCACGCCGAAAGCGATACCAGCCTGACGATAAAGGCGTTGCGTATGACCGAGGTCACAAGCCGGATGATCAGCCAGGCGAGCGCGAGTTTGGCCGCGACCATCAGCATGTAGCTTCGGCTCGGCCAGGTCGAATGGTACATTGCGATGCGCGCGGCAATGACCAGGACCGCAAAGACCACGGTAGAGCAACTTGCTACGAGCACGCGGGCCAGACGCCGCAACGGCAGCGGCCAGCGCATGGCGACGGATGTGGCATCGATGCGCGCGTGAAGCGCGCGGTGGGCCGCCAAGGCGATGCCGGCCGCGGTCAGGATCAGGCCAAATTGCAGGTAGAACCAGGGCGAGGACATTTCCGCCCCGACGGACCGCGCTACGGTTCGCAGGTATTCGATGATGTCGTTCGGATCCATCGTCAAAATCTCTTCTTAAGGCGCGATCGCCGGGGGGGCGTGATTCGAAATGCAGGCAAGATTCTCACACACCCGCGCCGCTAGTGGTCTGATTCTAACATTCGCATTCCTTCTCAGCGGGCACTTTTGCGAATGTTAGAATCATAAGACCACTAGCAAATATAGGTTTCCAGTGGAGTTTGGATTTGACATTCGCTTGCGAGTCTGCGGCTGGGTCAGAGCGAATGTCAAATCCACTCCACTGGCGCCATTGCCGCAGCGCGTGTCGATACGGGATGGCGCGTGAAAACCGCGCACCGGCAGAAATGGGTTGGCGTCCAAGTGTGGCGACGATAAGGATGCGGTTGCAAGGATTTACATAAACCCCATGGCTTCTCTCGACTCGGTCAGTATTGCCATTCTGCTCGGTGCCGCGCTGATCATGGCCGGCATCCTGTCGAGCCTGCTCGCGCTGCGTTTCGGCGCGCCGCTATTGCTGGTGTTTCTGCTGATTGGCGTGCTGGCCGGCGATTCCGGCCCCGGACAGGTGCGGTTCGACGACGTGCACACCACCTATCTGGTGGGATCGGTGGCCCTGGCGCTGATCCTGTTCGATGGCGGCCTGAAAACGCGGTTTCAGAATATCAGCGCGGTGCTGGCGCCTTCGATGGTGCTTGCCACGATCGGCGTGCTGCTGACGGCCCTGATCACGGCGCCGGTCGCCAAATATGCGCTCGATCTGAACTGGACCGAAGCTCTGCTGGTTGGCGCTGTGGTGGCTTCGACGGACGCGGCTGCGGTGTTTCTCCTGGTGCATGCGCAGGGCCTGCGATTGCGGCCGCGCGTCGGCGCGACGCTGGAGGCGGAATCCGGCACCAACGATCCGTTCGCGGTATTTCTCACGCTGATGCTGGTCGAACTCATTTCGGTCGGCAACAGTTCGATCATGCATGTTGCGCTGGAACTCGGCCGCGAGGCTGTGCTCGGCGCCATCGCTGGCGTCATTGGCGGCCGGCTGGTGGTGCTGGCGCTCAATCGCGTCGCGCTGCCGCAAGGCCTGCACGCGCCATTCGTCGTGACCGCCGCATTGGTGATATTCGGCGCGGCGCAGATCGCGCACGGCTCGGGATTCCTGGCCGTCTATCTCGCCGGCATCATCATCGGCAATCGCCCGACCCGCGCGCATAATGCGGTGGTGACGTTCCTGGACGCCGCGACATGGCTCGCGCAGATCGTGATGTTCGTGCTGCTCGGGCTTCTGGTGTCGCCGCAGCGACTGGTCAGCAGTGTCTTCCCGGCTGTGATCGTCGCGCTGGTGCTGATGCTGGTGGCGCGGCCGCTCGCGGTGTTTCTGTGTCTCGCGCCATTTCGCTTCAACTGGCGGGAGAAGATATTCATCGCCTGGACCGGCCTGCGCGGCGCGGTCGCGATCTTTCTGGCGTCGATCCCGATGCTGGTCGGGCTCTCGAAGGCCTATCTCTACTTCGACGTCGCCTTTGTCGTCGTTATCATCTCGCTCTTGCTGCAGGGCTGGACGCTGGCAGCGGCGGCCCGGCGGCTCCATGTCGCCTTGCCGCGCGCGGATCGCGGCCCGCGGCGCGTTGAACTGGATCTGCCCGGCCAACTCGAGCAGCAGCTGGTGGGCTACCCCGTGCGGCCGAAGAGCCTGTTTCTCCGGCGCGGCCTCACCCCGTCCTGGTCGAAGCCGACGCTGGTGATCCGCGACGAACATATTCTGTCGCCCGCCGAGGCCGATCCGGTTCGTCCGGGTGACTACATCTATCTGCTGGCGCCGCCGGAAAAGGCCGAGGCGCTCGATCGCTTCTTCGTCGACATGCCGCCGAGTTCGGCGCCCGACCCGCATCTGCTTGGGGATTTCACCGTGTCCGGCGAGCACACGCTCGGCGAATTGGCTGAAGTTTATGGCGTGAAGGTCGATGCGGATCAAGTCGGGCTGACACTTGCCGACTATTTCGACATTCATCTTGACCATACGCCAAAGGAAGGCGCGACGCTTGATCTCGACACCATCGTTCTGGTGGCGCGCAGCCTCGGCGGAGGACGGGTGAACATCATCGGTCTTCGTCTGCCCGAAGATCCGGAAGCGGAGCCGGCAACGACGCGGCTTGATTCATTCAAGCAAAAGCTGGCAAGCCTCTGGTCGTCGGTCGCTGGAATCTAGGCTGCGCACTTGTCGAGTTTGATTGGTATCGATCCACGGCCTGATGCGCCGCAAACGACGAGGTCACACGCGACGCCGCGCATGTGGCCGCATCGGCACTTCAGGGGGAGATCCAAGGGCATAGGCGTCGACATACAATCAAGCCCGCGCCGGCATCGCAGGCAACACCTCGGCGCCGCCGAACGCGGTCACGCGTCCGCGCTGGAGCATCACGATTTGGCTCGCGAGCTGGCGCATTTCGGCAGCGTCGTGACTGACATAGACCATCGGGATGCCGGCTTCGTCGCGCAGGCGCACGAGGTAGGGAAGGATCTCTTCCTTGCGTTCCTCATCGAGGGATCCCAGCGGCTCGTCGAGCAGCAGCAACCTCGGCTGCGACAGCAGCGCGCGCCCCAGCGCCACGCGCTGGCGTTCGCCGCCCGACAGCCTTCCAGGGCGGCGATCCAGCAAATGACCAATGTCGAGCAGGTCGGTGACGCGTTTCCAGAGTGCCCGGTCCTCGACGAGCCGATTCATGCGGCGGCCGTAGTCGAGATTGCGGCGCACGTCGAGATGCGGGAAAAGCCGCGCATCCTGGAATACGTAGCCGATCCGGCGCCGGTGCACCGGGACATGTGATCCGACGGCCGTGTCATCCAGCGTATCGCCATCGATGGCAATGATGCCGCGATCGGGCCGTAGCAATCCTGCGATCATGTTAACCAGCGACGTCTTGCCCGCGCCCGATGCGCCAAATAGCCCCGTGACACGGCCCTCGCTCGCAAAGGAGGCGTCGATGGCGAATTCACCGAGCTGTCTTGAGACATCGACGCGCAGCATGACTAGTGTCCCGATTCCGAAGTTCGTATCATTTTTGCGGCCCCCGATTTACGAACTTCGGAATCGAAAGGACACTAGCAAATTTATAATTCTAGTGTGGCTTTGGTTCAGAAGTCCACATGACGAACTCGCGGCAAGATGGATGTGGACTTCTGAACCGCCACACTAGTTC
>Ga0210389_10003393_pt1 | contig 12428 bp, 13 predicted proteins | sample IncBWH28OmetaG_FD_160127 | JGI IMG/M metagenome (GOLD analysis project Ga0210389, IMG submission 160127) | Forest soil microbial communities from Barre Woods Harvard Forest LTER site, Petersham, Massachusetts, United States - Inc-BW-H-28-O ...
CGGTTCAGCTCGGCTTCAGCGCGCTGCGGTTGACCGGTGGGATGTCCCGAAGATCGCGTCCTTAATTTCCTTGGCCACCCATATCGGGCCAACCAAAAAGTAAATCATGCCCTGAAAAAATGCCGGTTTATTGCCCTCAATCCGGTGCCCAGCCAGCAGCAGCACCCAACCGCCAACGAAGAGCGCCAATCCCGTCCGCCAAAACGTAAGAATCGCCAGCACAATCCCCACGATGATGATCGGAATGCCGACGCCGTGCATCACCTTGTTCCAAACGTTCGTGTGCTCGTGGTCATACTGTGCCATATACTTATCCAAACCGGGCATCGTCCACCTCCCAGCCTCAGCCCCTATATACCCCCACAATTCTGTGGAGGCAATAAGCATCGTTGCCATCTTGGCATAGGCAATCTTGCCAGTGCGCCGTCGCCTTTGAGTTGCATTTGTAGCGGCCGTCTGCTTCTGAGGCAGGCGCTATTGACGTTGCCTCTGACTGTGTCGCGGCCAATTGCAAGCGCCTTTCGGGACAGACTTCGGCGCTATCCCGCCAGCCAAAATGTTCAAATGTCCCGAGAATCGCAGGGGAACGGCGTGACACGCTAAACTTCACCCCAGGTAGGAATATTCCGTCAGCGCAAAACCAGCAAATTATAAATCCCTGCGCCCTTCCATCGCCTTGCTCATCGTAACTTCATCCGCATATTCCAAATCCGATCCCACCGGAATGCCCATCGCAATCCGCGTCACATGCACGCCCAATGGCTTGATCAGCTTCGACAGATAAACCGCCGTAGCTTCGCCCTCCGCCGTAGGCGAAGTCGCCACAATGATTTCCTCCACAGTCCCGCCCTTCAATCGCTCAATCAGGCTCTTGATCTTCAGTTGGTCCGGCCCAATCCCTTGCAACGGCGAAAGTGCTCCGCCCAACACGTGATACAACCCATCGAATCCCCGCGTCTTCTCCACCGCCTGAATGTTCGTAGCCTCTTCCACTACGCAAATAATTTTCTTGCTGCGCGAAGGCCCCGTGCAAAACAAACAAGGATCCGCGTCCGTGATGTTGTTGCAAATCGAGCACTCGCGCACTTTCTCCTTCGCGTCGCGAATCGCATCCGATAACGCGAAAGCCTGCTCCGGATCCACGCGCAGCAAATAAAATGCCAGCCGTTGCGCGGTTTTCTGGCCAATCCCCGGCAAGCGCTTCAATTCATCTATAAGACGTGTGACCGAAGGGGCAAAATCAGGCATGGAACTCCATTCACTGAATGTAATCTGAAGTAGAAGGGAATCGGAACATTAAAAGCTGCACAACCGGTAAGGCCCGCGATAATTCAGCCACCACCGCAAATCCGCACGAACCACCGCTCAGAACAATCCAGGAATCTTCAATCCCGCGACTCCGGGCAAGCCGCCGGAAATTTCCTTCACTTGCTTCGATAGCTCTTCGTCCACGCGGCGCGTCGCTTCGTTCACCGCGCCCTGAATCAGGTCCTGCAGCATTTCCTGATCCTTGCTCTTGAAAATGTCCGGCTCGATGCGCACTTCCGTCAGCTGCTTCTGGCCGTTCATCTTCACGGTAACCATGCCACCGCCCGCCGACGCTTCCACCGAAAGCTCGTCTATCTGCTTCTCGAGCTTTTCCTGCACTTGGCGGAACTGCGAAAGCATTTGCTGTAGCGCTTTCACTTCCATGGTTATTCCTCGCCTGGGCGCTTGACGTTGGAAATCTGGCCGCCGAACTTTTCAAGCATGGCCCTAACGATCGGATCCTCTTCGAATCGAGCGCGCAATTCCGAACTGCGCCCCGCCGGCGCTGTTGCCCGGCTGGAATCCAGTTTAACACAGACGCGCAGCGGCTGGCCTACCACTTGATTCAGAACTGTGCGCAAACGTTCCATCGGGTCGCGCGCTTGCAGCATTTCCGCCAGCGAGCGGCTTTCGCTGGGGAAGAAAAGGCGCAACTCGCCGTTCTCCACTTCCCAGCGCGTCACCGCATCCAGCATGGACCACAAAAATTTCTGCCCGTGCAGCGCAGCCTTGATCGCTTCCACCTGCGCGGAATTAATTCCACTGCCGTTGCTCGGCGCTTCCGCCGCGCGGATCGTAACGCTCGACGCAACAACCGGAGGGATCTCCGACGCGATTGTGCGGCTCGGTGTCGGCGCCGAAACCGAAACGCTCGCCGCGCTCCGCACCGGTGAAATCTCTTTTGCGGGTGTAGCGTCGTCGCTCGTCGCCGCGGCTAGAGGATTCGCAATCGCGGATTGCACAGTCGCGACAGATCCGCCAGCCGGGCTCGCGGATGAATTCGTTACCGGCGCCATGCGCACCGCAGCACCAGAAGAAGAAACAGGTTGTGCCGCAGTCACAGGCGGCATCGCATGAGCCGGAAGGGAACTGGCCGCAGAATTCGCAGTTCGCGGCCCGCCTCCACGAATATCTCCGCCGCCACCGCTGCTTCCTCGAGGCTCCCCACGCAGTCCCGCGAGTACTTCTTCAATCGGCGCCAATCTCCGCGCATTAACCAATTTCAGCAAACCCAATTCCAAGTGCAATCGCGGGTCTGGCGCCCGCCGCAATTCCGCATCCGTCGCAAGCAGAGTATTAAAAAACCGCGTCAGATCTTCCTCGCTGAATCGCGCCGCCTGCTCCGCCAGACGCGGCCTCTCATCCTCCGGCGCCGCCACCAGCTCCGAATCCGCGCCACACACTCGCGTCACCAGCAAATTCCGGAAATGTCGGATGGCCTCACGGCAGAAATGCTGCAAATTCTGTCCGTCGCCGATCAGCCGGTGCACCAAGCTCAAAGCCATCTCCGCCGACTGCTCGGAGATTGCTTCCACTAGCGCGTCCAGGACGCTCTCCGCGACCACACCCAAAAGTTCCCGCACCTGCGCGTCCGTAATATCCTCGCCGCTGTAAGCGATCGCCTGCTCCAGCAAGGAAAGTCCGTCGCGCAAGCTCCCCTCAGCCGCCCGCGCCAGCACCGCGACGGCCCCCGGCTCAATCGTCAATTTTTCTTCGCGCGCAATCCGCTCGATCTCCTCCGCAATCTCCTTGAACGAAAGCGCCCGAAATTGAAATAGCTGCGCCCGCGACTTGATCGTCTCCACCAAATCTTCCGCGCGCGTCGTCGCCAGGATAAACACCACCCGCTCCGGCGGCTCTTCCAAAGTTTTCAGCAGCGCGTTCGACGCTTCATCGGTCAGCTGGTGGGCTTCATCGAGGATCACTACTTTGTAGCGGCTGGATGCTGGCGCGTAACGCACCATCTCCCGCAGTTCTCGTATCTGATCTATGCCGCGGTTCGACGCCGCATCAATCTCCAGCACGTCGAGCGACGTCCCCGCCGAAATCTCCCGGCACGAATCGCAAGTCCCATCCGGCTCGGCCGTCGACCCCTTCACGCAGTTCAGCGCCTTGGCCAGAATCCGCGCGCTGGTTGTTTTCCCCACGCCGCGCACGCCGGAAAAAATGTATGCGTGCGCCACGCGATTCGAATTGATCGCGTTCGCCAGTGTCCGCGTAACGTGCTGCTGCCCCACAATTTCGCTGAATGTTTGCGGCCGGTATTTCCGCGCAATAACCTTGTATGTCATGGATTCGTTGTAAGACCCACCCACTCGCCGCGACTAGAGGAACTTCGGGTACTCCGCGGCACACGAGACTGACCCGCTACCGTTGCTCCCTTCCGGGCCTGGCGGGGTTTGCGGGGAATCGTTGCACAGAGCCCGAAGTTCCACCCATCGGCAGTCACCGCGCGCAAAAATTTCCGCGCACAAAACTGCTCCGCGAAGTCTAGCACAGCGCAACATCGCACGAAAGCCACTCACGGTTGACGCCTTCACTGATCACAGGCTCATGTACTCGGTTCTCATTCGTACGACGTTCGACTTCCACTCCCCAACCAGAGTATCCTGCGGCGCCAGAATCAGTGTCCCAAGAGGTTTGCATCGCCGATGCATTCGCAAACATCACCGGGCCAACCCCAAACCCGCGAATCCGATCGCATCCCGCCCCTAACGCGCAATCAAATTCGCGGCTTCTGGGCTTCCTGGGGCGGCTGGACGCTCGACGGCATGGACTCCTTCATCTACGCGCTAGTGCTAGTCCCGTCGTTGCGCGATCTGCTCCCGCGCTCCGGCATCGAAGCCAGCAAGGCTAACATCGGCTACTACGGCGGCCTGCTCTTCGCGCTTTTCCTCCTGGGCTGGGGTCTCGCCTTCGTCTGGGGTCCGGTCGGAGATAAATTCGGCCGCGTGCGCACTCTGATGTTCACGATCCTGTGGTACTCCACGTTCACTCTGCTCAGCGCGTTCGCGGTCAACGTCTGGCAGCTCGCTATTCTACGTTTGCTCGCGGGCATCGGCATCGGTGGCGAATGGGCCATGGGCGGCACATTCGTAGCGGAGGAGTGGCCCGAAAATTGGCGCATCCGCGGCGCGGGATACATGCATACCGGCTACTACGTTGGCTTTCTGCTGGCAGCCCTCGCCAATCTCAGCATCGGCAGCCACTTCGGCTGGCGCCAAATGTTTTTATTCGGCGGATTGCCCGCACTGCTTCTAGCATGGATCCGTTACGGCGTCACTGAACCAGAACGCTGGCGACAAAAAGAAAAAATAGTCCACACCTGGTCTTGGTTGCGTCCGCTAGCAACGCTCTTCAATCCCACTTGGCGCCGCCGCACGATTTTGAATTCCTTGTTCATGCTCGTCTCCATCTGCGGATTGTGGGCTGGCACTGTCTATGTTCCCACCGCGGTCACAGCTCTGGCCGAAGCCAGTGGTCGCGTGGGGCCGCAAGCCGCGCATCTAGCGTCCTACGCCACCATGCTCGTGGCTTTCGCGACGATCCTCGGCTGCCTCGCCATGCCCACTCTCGCGGAGCTCTACGGCCGCCGCGCGACGCTCGCCCTATTTTTCGCTATGATGCTCGTCTTTATCGTGCTGACTTTCGGCAAGGTTTTCTATCTGGGGAACAACGCGCTGCCGTGGTTTTTCGTCTGCCTGTTTTTTCTGGGACTCGGCGGCGCAAACTTTGCCGTGTACACCCTCTGGCTTCCTGAGCAATATCCGACCGAGTGTCGAGCCAGCGCCTTCGCCTTCGCCACGTCCTTCGCGCGCTTTGTCGGAGCCGGAATCACATTTCTGGTAGGAGCTGGCGTCCGCCACTTTGGTTCGATCGGCACGCCCGTAGCACTCACGGGCAGCGCCTTCGCCATTGGTCTGTTGCTAACCCCGCTAGGCGAAGAAACGCGCGGCCGCCCGTTGCCGCCATAGCGTTTTTAGGAGACTTGTCAAAGGCCAGAGATCTAGTTCGCACCACCCTGAACCGGATGCGCCGCGTCATGCTTCAAGGCCAACCGCGCCGGCGGCGCCGCTACCGCCGTCTCGACGCGCTCGTCGCTAATCGCCGCTAAAGTCTCCAGCGTCTTTCGCGCGTCGCCCGCCTGCCCCGCCTTCGTCTGCGCCGCGCTCAGCAATTGCAGCGACAGAGGATTGTAGGGATCTTCCTGCAGCTCCGCGATCGCGCCGGGATAATCTCCCTGCGCAAGCAGCACGGCCCCGTTCGCCGAGTGATACGCTTCCTGCACCGGAGTGCTGCGGTTGGTCTGCGCCATATTCTCCAGTAGCTTCTCCGTAGTCTGCGCCGCATCCGATTTTCCCGCGTTCACAGCGATGAACGCGCGCGCCTGCAAAATCAACGCCAGCTCGTTGTCGCGATCTCCCGGCAAGAGATTGCTCTTGCGCGACTCGGAAAGATCAGCTCGCGCCTCGTCCAGATCGTTCAAAGCGCTCACCGGATCAGGATTGAAAAGCGCCATGGCGCGATGAATTTCCGCTTCCTGCACCGTCAATCCCGCCTGATGCGCTTCCGTATCCACTTTCTCGAACGCCTCGCGCGCCAGCCGCGGCTTATTTTCACGGTAGTAAGTCATCGCCCACAAAATTCGATAATTGATCTGCGTGGCACGCTCTGTCGTTCCCTTGATGGCCACCAGATATTGCGCCCGCGCCTTCGTTTCGTCTCCCATCAAAGCGTACGTCGAAGCCACGCCGACTTGCGAAGGATTGAAATGCGGATTGATCTTCAACGCGTTCTGATAATGCTCGAGCGCCGCCGGATAATCGCCCAGCATGCGCATGATCTCGCCGTAGGAATCCTGCGGGTTCGGCTCGTTGGGCAACGCAGCGACGTACTGCTCCATCAGCGGCGGCGCCAGTTGCGGCTGACCGCTCAGCGCGTAGCAATACGCCAGATTGTTCATCGCCGGGTAATAATGCGCATCGTACTTCAGCAGGCGCACCAGTATCGCCTCGCCATGCTCAAAAGCACCCTGGTTCGCGCACAGCCATTCCGCCGCCATGTTGCCCAGCCGCTTGTCGGTCGGATATTTCGCGAGCAGATCGTTCATCGCGGAAATTGCCTCGACCGTTTCGCCGTTCTTCGTGTCGTTCATCCAGTGGATCAGCAGTTGCTCATCAGGAGCTGCGTTGGCGATATATTTCAACGCCAGCGCGCTTTCGTCCTTCGCTTCTTTGGGATCGGCCGTGAAATAGCCCAGCGCCGCATGCCCCAGCGCAAATTGCGAATCGGCCTTCACCGCTTGGCGAAAAAAGTCCAGCCCCTCGTCCACGAACAGCCGGTCTTCGCGCTGCACCAGCCCCATCTCGTAGGCGTTTTGCGCCAAAGTCGAGCTGGTCGTCACCGGCACGGTGCTCGTCGCGCTGGCCGCTGGCGCTGCTTCCTGCGCACGCACCGCCACGCCGCCGGTGAATAAAATAACGATAATCATAGTGGGGAAGAGCTTTCGGGTTTTCACGGTTTTCCTCGCATGGTATTTTGCAGTGCCCGCTAGCGGCCTTTCAGGACGTACCCGGGATCGAAAGGCTGCTTGTCATCAATCTTTACTACCTTCACGCCGCCGGTGATGTTGTACACATCAATCACGCCGACCGCTCCGGCATTCCCGCCGACGATTCTCATCACTTCCTCGTCGCTCTCGGCGAAAACCACCGGTACCGCATTCTTGCGGCCCGGATCGCTCAGCACGGCCTTCTCTTCGTCGAACGTGCCGCCCAGAACCTTATCCAGAATGAATTTCGTTCCTGGCGAACTGGGTTCGCGCAGCACCAACGTGATGCCCTTACCATCCGGCCAGATCGTCGTCTTCGCCCTGAAAATTTTCCCCAGTTCCACCAGGCTCAGCGCGCGCAGAGGATTGGCAGGATTCACTACAATCGCGTAGTCGGTCCCGAAAGCGACCGACGCGATGCTCAACACCAGCACACAAACAATCAGCAAGCGGTTTCGCATGGCACTTGTACCCATATTTTCAATTTCCAGGAGTTCGCCTGCTCACAAAATAGCACTCCGATAAAATCGTGGTCCGCCGATCTGTCCGCGAAGTGTCGCGCCAGTAAACTCGTAGTGCCAGAAACTTCCACTACAGAGTATTTGCCGCAGTTTCGCCGCCATAGTCGCGCCGGGCAGCCTGCCTGCCGGTAGGCAAACGTCTCGCCCGGGGCGAACTTGGAAAACCGAGTCCAGCGGTCGCACCCCGCATTGACAGGATGCGGATGCCCTCACACTTTGCCCGTGCCAACTAGGAACATCGCAGCTCATTTCCCAGCAACCTGTGCCTGCGTTGGAGTATCTTATCGACCGAGTGCATCCTCCGCACTCCACCGCGGCGCCAGCGGTACCCCCACGAAACGGGGACGGTTCGGCACGTCCGAGCCATCCTTCGCGGGAACGCTTCCCGGTTCCCGCCAAGGTCACGGAGGATCCATGAAGCGTCTCGTTTCAATCGCAGCACTGTTGTCAGCCATGCTGTGGCTGACTCCCGCCGTACACGCGCAGTCCACCGTAGTTCAACCTGGAACGCAGGTCCGCCTCACCATGGTTTCTGGCGTTACGACTGCGGTCGCGCACCCCGGCGATCCGTTCACCGCCATCGTTGCCGAGCCCGTATTTTCCGGCAACCAGTTGATTCTGCCCGCCGGCTCCAAAGTCCACGGCACGATCACCAGCGTCACACGTCCGAAATGGTTTGCCATGGAACGCGGCGGCGCTTCCATGAACCTGGTCTTCAACTCCGTCGAAGTGCAGAGCCGCATTTTCCCGGTCCAGATGAGCATTCTTTCGCTCTATACCGGCACCCCCGAAGACACCAAAAAGCGCAAGGACTTGAAAACCACGGAGGGCGTGGTGATCGAACAAAAGCGCGACATTAAGGGCGACATTATGCTGGGTAGTCTGGGCACCGGAGGCGGCGCTCTGGTAGGCGTCCTGTTCAGTAACGTCGCGCGCGGCACAATATTCGGCTTGGTCGGCACTTCGGCCTACATCTGCACGAAAAAAGGCAAAGACGTCGAGCTCGCCGCGCAAACCGGAATATTGGTCCGTCTGGATTCCACGATAACGCTGCCACCAGCGCTGCTGCATAGCGCCGCCACCACGACAGAATCCGCCGGCAACTAACGCCGAGCGAAAAGCGAACGACCAAGAGCGAGCAGCGCGATCGGACCGGTGCAGCGATCACCGCGAGCGAAGAGCCACGTTCGGTCGGTGCTGAGAACCGTGACCCTGCAGATCGGTGCGAATTGTTCTCTGTGGAATTGAATTCGTAGCCGAAGTTCTAACAGCCATCCCGGCTGCTGGGCCGCGCGCTGTTAAGTGGTCTTTGATTTTGTAGCAGTCGCCTGCTTTTCGGGCGGGCGTATTCGGCTTGTCCGTGACGGAAGAACAATTCCGCAAGAATCAATCCAACGGTGCCGCCCCGCCCCATCCGTGCAAACTGCGCATCGGCCATGAATCCTCGGCGCGCAACTTCAAAGCACCCAAAGTCCATCCGCTCGATCCGCGCTCCATGTATGCCACTTGGAACAGCACCGGTGCCGCGCCATTCCCGCGCTGATCGTTGCGTTCGATCACCCGCAAAGCCACAACCGCCTCACGATCCACTTCGGTGCGCAGATAAAACTTGCAACCTCCATCGCTGACGTCGCAGGTTTCCGATCGTTCCGTGAAAAATCGTCCGCAACGGTCAAAGCCGCAGACCTCGATGGAGAGCTGCAACGCAAATCGCTCAGCTCGCTGTGGCTCTAATTCTGCCAGCGCTGTGGATCCTTTGGACTGAATGATCTGTTTATTCATGATCGCGTCTCGTCGTAACAGTCTCGGCTCGTCTAGATCCGCCGGCGTCGCGCGGGCCCGGCCCGCCGCGCGCCAGCAACCCTCTCCGAATCGTCAGGCCGCCCCCCGAGCCGCCACGGATTTCGTCGGCCGGTCGGAGCGCTTCAAGAAGCGATACAGGCTGGTGCGTCCTATGCCCAATACCTGCGCCGTGCGCACTCGGTTGCCATTGCACATTTCCAGCACGCGTTGAATATGCACGCTGCGCACTTCGTCCAGCGGCAGCGGGCTCCAGACGGTCGCAGCCGACGATGCCTGCCGCCGGGAGCGTTGCAAATGCTCCGGCAAATCGCCCACGTCAATGAAATCGGAGTTCGCGGTAATCGCCGCGCTGGCGATCACGTTCTCCAGTTCCCGCACGTTGCCGGGCCAGTCATGCTGCAGCAGCACGATGTGGGCCCGGCGCGTCAGACCTTGGAACGGTTTTCCGTACTTCTCTCCGTATTTTTTCACGAAGTGCTGCACCAATATCGGAATGTCTCCAGGACGTTCAGCCAAACCCGGCACGCGCAATTCGATGCTGCTCAGCCGGTAAAAAAGATCCTCGCGAAAACGTCCGGCCAGCACTTCCGCGCGCAAGTCACGATTCGTCGCCGCGATCAGCCGCACATTCACTGTTCGTACTTCCGGCGAACCCACTCGCTGAATTTCGCGATTCTGTATCACGCGCAACAGCTTCGCTTGCATCTGCAGCGAGGTCTCGCCAATCTCATCCAAAAATACCGTCCCGCCATTCGCATATTCAAATAATCCCGGCCGCGTTTCCGTCGCGCCGGTAAACGACCCGCGCATGTGGCCGAACAACTGGCTTTCCAGCAGCGTATCCACGAGAGCCGAGCAATTGCACACCACGAAGCGCTCCTGCGACACAGGACTCATCTGATGCAGCGCGTGCGCCACCAATTCTTTGCCCGAACCGGTCGGCCCGGTAATCAACGCATTGGTATAATGCCGCGCGATTTTCTTCGCCAGGTCGAAAACCTCCAACATCGCCGGGCTGCGTCCCACAATCCCGTGGAACAAGAGATTGTCCAGCAGCTTATCCTCCAGATCCCGAAGCTGCAGTCCGCGCGTAAACGAATCCGTCAAATCATCCAAAGTCTTCAGCAGCCGCGTGTAGTCAATCGGCTTGCATAAATAATCGTAAGCGCCATGCTTGATCGCCTCGATCGCCGAGTCCACCGCGTAAAATCCCGTCACCAGAATTACGTACATCCCCGGGTCGCATTGCAGCGCTTTTTCCAGGAACGCCAGCCCGTCCATTCCCGGCATCTTCAGGTCAGCCACTACCACTCGGCAGCTGCCCGAGCGCACCTTTTGCAGGGCTTCCTCGGCGCTCGTTGTTCCCGACACCGGGAATCCCGCCGCTTCCAGTCGCCTGGAGGTCAGCTCAACGTGATCTGCCTCATCGTCCAATATGCATATCGAAAGATTCTTACGCGACAACTCTACCAATGGCCTTTCTAGCAGGATGCTCATAGTAAACACACTCAGGCAAGGAAGGGGCCAGAGCGGAACAACATTTGGTTTTCTCTGCGATTTTACTTTGCGGCCAGGATCGAATTCCGCGGCTCACCTAACGCCAACCGCTCCTTCGCGTTACTGCGAGGAAAAATCTAAGCTCTCGCGAACTTCCCGTTTCTCGGCCTCCACAGTCCACCCGCTCGCCCGCCACTCGCGTGCCATTCTGGCACTCAATGTCGAAACAGAACCCATCCCGACCCCGCCTCTCTCTCGCCGCCATTCCGCCTCAGTTGTGCGCGCTATCCTCTATTAGTCGTTCGATGGATGCGATCATGCGGTCATTGACGCCCTTGCGCGGCTGTAACTGTTCCAGCCCCACGTCTTTGCAGGACGCATCCTGCTCTCGTTCTTCGACCTTTACCGCTCGATGCGGCACCGGAAAATCCGCGCCGCCTCCCAGCGGTCGCAGCAGTCGCACAAACAGCACACTGTCCACCCGCACCGCCACGTGCAGTGCTACCGTTTTCCCCTCGCGTTCCTTCCAGTCCAGCGAGGTTTTTTCGACAAAGAAATTTTCTTTAGCGTCCCATCCCGATACTTCCACGCGGTAGCGGTGGCCATTGTTCACCGTGCTTTGCACCGTCTGGCTCTCGTCAGTTCCGCGCATCGCGTTTCCACCTCTTGCAGGTACATTGCAGAATAGATACCAACAAGGAGGCAGGGTTTTATTGACTTGGAAGGGTTTAACTCAACGATGCAACCACTGCAAAATGCGCCAACTGTTCGGAACGCACCGCTTGTGCGCGAGTGGAACGAAAACCACATGCGCAGCAGACGCGCTGAATTCCACGCGACAGCTTTTAGCGCCTATCCCCAGGTGGATCCCGGATAGAGCATCGCCAGCGCGAATCGAAAGATGTAGGGAAACAATTTATCGTAGGCGTACCATGCCACCACCAACCCTAGCAGCCCGAATCCCTGCGTGCGCATCCAGTGCTGGAATCGCAACGCAGCTCCTTCGCTCATGAGCAAAGTCACGCCCGTCACCCCATCCAGCGGCGGCACCGGCAGCAGATTGAACGTTCCCAGCAACAAATTCAAAAGGAAGATGATGCTCAGGAATGTCGCAGCGAATCCAGCGATGCCAGGTACCAGCGCTTCCGTGATATGCGTGAAGTCGGCGGACTCCGGCACGCCGAAAATTCCGAAGTGCATCCCGGCACGGATCGCCACGGCAGACAGAATCACCAAAGTAAAATTCGCCGCCGGTCCGCCCAGCGCCATCCAAGCCGCGCGTCGCGGATACCGTTGCTGCCACGCAGGATCGTAAGGCGCGCTGGCCCAGCCGATCATCCAGTGCGCGACGAAATAGGAAAGGATCGGCACCAGCACCAGCCCAAACGGCTCGCGCCGGATGTGCGGCCACGGATTTAGCGTCACTTGGCCGCCGTGGAACGCCGTCGGATCTCCGCCAATGCGCGCAATCAGCGCGTGCGCCCCTTCATGGCAAGTGGTCGAGAACAAGAAGACGATATACCAGATCACTCCGAGCAGCAGGAATTGGGGTGTCATGCCGCTCGACAGACTAAAGTGTCCCAGCCCATTGCGCAAGGCCCCTCGCGCCAGATCCTTTGCGCCAGTGGCCTCGCGCAAGTCTCGTCGCTCCAATCGCTGACTCAGGAGCACATTGCCGCCCCGTTACATCTCGCGAAAATCTGGGCTGTCGCCACAAATATTCTTGACAGCCCGCGGCGTGAGGTCTA
>Ga0210389_10003395_pt1 | contig 12419 bp, 10 predicted proteins | sample IncBWH28OmetaG_FD_160127 | JGI IMG/M metagenome (GOLD analysis project Ga0210389, IMG submission 160127) | Forest soil microbial communities from Barre Woods Harvard Forest LTER site, Petersham, Massachusetts, United States - Inc-BW-H-28-O ...
GCTTCCAGCCTGCGCGCGCGGGGTGGGCCGGGCTTACCCGGGCGGACGTAACGGTAGGAGGAGTGGTGGCCGTGGCAGGATTCCTCGGGCTGTTCGGGGTCCTCGCGGGCCGGGTACGCGAGATGTATGCTGATGCCGCTTCTGTCGCCTCGATGATGGATTCACCCGATTCCATCAGGCAAGGTTCCCCTCGGACCAGGGAGTTTCAGGGCCTGTGAGCTTCGCGGTGAGTTTTGACGTCGGCCACGTCCGAGCGGGCTACCCCGCGCTGCGCGACGGGCACGCTTACCTGGACGGCGCCGCCGGCACCCAGGTCCCCTCGCCGGTGATCGAGGCGATCGCGGACGCCTACCGGGCCGGCATCGGGAACGTCGGGGGAGCGTTCGCCGCCTCGGCGCGGTCGGTGGCGATCGTGGCCGAGGCCCGGCAGGCCGTCGCCGACCTGGTGGGCGGCGTGGCGCGGGGAGTGGTGTTCGGCCCGAGCGCGACCGAGCTGACGTACCGGGCCGCCGGCGCCCTGTCCCGGACGTGGGGACCCGGCGATGAGGTGGTCGTCTCCCGGCTGGATCACGACTCCAACATCCGCCCGTGGATCCAGGCGGCTTCCCGGGCCGGCGCCACGGTTCGCTGGGCGGAGCCGGACCTGGCGACCGGGGAGCTTCCGGCCGGGCAGTACGCCGGGCTGATCGGGGAACGGACCCGGCTGGTAGCGGTGACGGCGGCGAGCAACGTCGTCGGCACCCGGCCCGACCTGCCCGCGATCGCCGCCTTCGCCCACGCGGCCGGGGCACTGTGCTACGTGGACGGCGTGCACGCCACGCCGCACGTGCCCGTTGACGTGGCCGCGCTCGGCGCGGACTTCTACACCACGAGCGCCTACAAGTGGTCCGGCCCGCATGTCGCCGCCCTCGTGGCGGCCCCCTCGCTGCTGGAGACGCTTCGCCCGGACAAGCTCGCCCCCTCCTCGGACGAGGTGCCCGACCGCTTCGAGCGCGGGACGCTGCCGTTTGCCGACCTCGCGGGGGTGACCGCGGCGGTGGACCACCTCGCGGGGCTTGCCGCGCCGTCCGGCGGGAGCCGCCGAGAGCGGGTGCTCGCCTCCATGGCGGCGGTCGAGGAGTACGAGGGGGCGCTGTTCAGGCACCTCCTCGGCGGGCTGGCGTCGATGGGCCACGTGACGATCTACGGGAAGGCGGCCCGCCGCGCCCCGACCGTGTACTTCACCGTCGAGGGCCTGACCCCGGCCGCCGTCGCCGAGTCACTGGCGGCCCGGCAGATCAACGTCTGGAGCGGCAACAACTACGCCCTGGAGCTAAGCCGCGCGCTCGGCCTCGAGCCGGGTGGCGCGGTTCGCGCCGGCCTGGTCCACTACAACGACGAGGCCGACGCCGGCCGCCTGCTGGAGGCCGTGGCCGCCCTCGGCTGATGGCCGGGTTTCCGGCCCCGCTAGCCCAGGCTGCCGGGAGGCGCCGCCTGCTCGCGGTTCCAGGTGGCCGAGCTGGCCGCGCCCTGGTAGAAGAACACGCTGCCGGACGGGCCATCGGCCGTGATCACGGGGAAACCGCCGACATCGGCGATGGAAGGCGGCGAGTACGTGGCCCCGTGGCCCGCCACGGTTTGCGGGCGCCAGGGACCGATGGCCTGCGGGTAGAAGACGAGGCTGCCGCCAAGGCCCTCGGCGGCGATGGCGGCGGAGGTGCCGACCTGGGCGATGGAAGGCTGGGAGTAGGTGGTCCCGGAGCCGGCCACCGTTTGCGCGTTCCAGCCGATGGTGGCCACGGGCTGCCAGTAGTAGTCGAGGCTGTGGCCGCGGCCCTCGGCGGCGATGGCGGAGGAGTTGCCGACCTGGGTGACCGCGGGGGCCGAGTAGGTGGTGCCGAAGCCGGCCACCGTTTCGGGGTGCCACCCGGGAACGCCAACTGTCCCCCAGTAGAAGTCGAGGCTGTTGCGGGGTCCCTGGACGGCGATGATGGCGTCCAGGGACACGAGCTGGCCGATCGAGGGCGGCGAGTACGTGGTGCCGGCACCGGCCACGACCTGCGGGTTCCAGCTGGTCGCGCCGGTGGTCTGCCAGTAGAATTCGAGGCTGTTGCCGGGTCCCTGGGCGGCGATGGCGGTGATCACCCCCACCTGGCTGACCGCCGGGGCCGAGTAGGTGGTGTTGTCCCCGGCTACGGTCTCCGCGTTCCAGCCGGCGCCGCCGGTCTGCTGCCAGTAGTAGTCGAGGCTGTGGCTGGGTCCCTGGACGGCGATGACGATGGAATTCGAGATCTGGGTGATCGCGGGGGGCGAGTAGGTAGTGTTGTTCCCGGCCACGGTCTCGTGACGCCAGCCGGTGGCGCCGGCGACCTGCCAGTAGTAGACGAGGCTGTGGTTGGGCCCCTGGATGGCGATGGCGGAGGAAGTGCCGGCCGCGGCGACCGCTGCCGCAGGCGGGCTGGCGGTGCCCGTGGGGATCGCGCCCTTGGATTGGCGGCCGTCGACGCTGGCCGTGGCGGAACTGCCCGGTGTGACGGTGCCAGTGCCGGTGCCGTGACCGGCCTGACCGGACAGGTAGTAAGCGCCGAGCGCCACCGCGGCGGTGAGCCCGGCGGCATACCACGGCCAACCCCTCGCTCGGCGGTCTGCTGCCGGAGGCGGTGGTAGCGTACTGCCCGGTCCCACGCCGACAGGGGGAGCGACGCCCGGCTGCACCGTGATGGTGGGCACCTGAATGCGCCGGAGCGTCGCGGCGACAAGTCCCGCGGTTGCCGGGCGATCATCGCGGTTCTTCGCGAGCAGGGAAAGGACCAGGTGATCGAGAGCATCGGGGACGGGGCGATTGCTGTGCCGAAGCGGCGCCGGGGGCGCTGTGAGGTGCTGGTACATGAGCGCGGGGAGCGGCTGGCCGACCGGGAAAGGAGGGCGGCCGGCCAGCATGGCGTACAGGACACAGCCGAGTGAGTACAGGTCGGAGCGCGCGTCCGTCGCCGCGCCGTTCCATTGCTCGGGCGACATGTAGGCAGGGGTGCCGAAGATGTCCGGGCCAACGGTGACGCTGGCCGCCTCGACATCCCTGGCGATTCCGAAGTCGCAGATCTTCAGCCGGTCTCCCGGCAGCACGAACAGGTTCGTCGGCTTCATGTCGCGGTGAACTACCCCGCCGGCGTGCGCGGCGGCAAGCGCATCGGCCGCCTGGATCGCCAGCGCCAGCACGCGGCCGACCGGCAGCCCATTGGGATGCTCAGCCAGGATCGCCCCGAGATTCCTGCCGCTCAGCAGTTCCATCACGATGAACAGGTGGTCCTGCTGCCGGCCGACATCGTGCACCACCGTGATTCCCGGATGCTGCAGGCGCGCCATGACACGTGCCTCACGCTGGAAACGCGCGAGATATTGCTGATCAGGGTGCCCGCCCAGCAGGATCTTTATCGCGACATCGCGAAGAAGCTCAAGATCACGGGCGCGCCACACTTCCCCCATTCCGCCGCGGCCGATCAACTGGACCAGGCGGTACCTCCCCGCCAGCACCGTCCCGGAGTCCATGGCTGCACCCCGCCTCCCCAAGGCCGGTCCATGCGGCGGCTAACGCCGCCGCGTAATGCACGCGCCGGTTGAATTCTATGTCCCATACCCGATATGTTGCCCGTTTTTGTTTATGCGGGCGTTGCGGGGCAGCCACCTGGTGCTTGTACGCTGTAAGCGGTTTCTCCTCTCAGCGGGATGGTGCCGTGATGCTTGCCGGGTGGCCGCGTGCCGCGCTCCGCGCGCTCGCACTGGCCATGGCGGCGTGGGCAGCACCGGCCATGGCGTTCCTGCTCGCGGACAGCCTGCTGGGCGTGGCCGCGAGCCCGCAGCGGCTGGCCGCGCTGGCTGTCGCGGTGCTGGCCGTCGCGCTGGTCGGGTGCCTCGCGGCCGGTGCCAGCTTCGTCCGGGCGCTCGCTGGCATCCCCCTCGCCAGCCGCGCCATCGCCTTCCGGGACAAGTCCTTCAGCGTCGCGTTCCTGCGGCAGCGGGACCCGGACGCCGCGGGCCGCCCGCGGCCACGAGCACCAGGACCGGCCCCGGCGGCCGCTTGATCCTCGATCCCTGACGCCCTGCCGCAGGCACCGCGCGTCAAGGGCACCTCGCATCGTCACGTGGTCGCCTCCAGTTCGTTCAGTCCCAGCGACCTGGAAGGCCCTTCCTCATGTCCAGCTTCCTTGGCGTCCCCCTCGACGCCGCTTATCACCTCGTCTGCGCCCTGACGGGCGTGCTCACTCCCGTGCTTGGCGGCCTCGCCGCCGTCGCCGGCATCATCGTCTTCACCATGGCGGTCCGGCTGCTGATCGCGCCGCTCAGCTTCCGTGCCCTGCGCGGGCAGGCGGCGCAGGCCCGGCTGGCGCCGCAACTTCAGGCGCTGCGCCAGCGATATGGCAAGCAGCCAGAGCGCTTCCAGCGCGAACTGGCCGCCCTGTACCAGCGGGAGGGCACCAGCATGCTCGCCGGCCTGTGGCCCATCCTGGCCCAGTGGCCGTTCCTGAGCGTGATGTACCTGCTGTTCCGCTCCTCTCGGGTGGCCGGCGACCCGAACCAGTTGCTCGCCCACAGCCTGCTCGGCGTTCCCCTTGGCACGCACGTGCTGTCCGGGGCGGGCGTGCTCAGCGGCCAGGGTGCGGTGTTCTTCGGGCTCTTCGCCATACTGGCCGCCCTGTGCTGGCTGTCGGCGCGGGTCGCCCGGCGCATGGCACCTGCGTCGGCAGCCGCGCCGGCACCGTCGGCTCCCGCGCGGGGCGCTGGCCTTCTCAGCATCCTGCCGTACGCCACCGTGGTGTTCGCGGCCTTCCTGCCACTGGCGGCGGCCCTGTACCTGCTCACGACGACGGCGTGGACAACAGCCGAGCGCTGGCTCTGGACCCGCCGCGGGCCGGCTAGGAACTCCGGACGCTCATGTTGATGGAGGGGTAGCCGGACGCGCCGTTGGGGGCGACGTCGGCGACCTGCGAGGTCTGGGTGTACCCGGTCTTGTCGGTGGCGCGGGCCTGGATCACGTGGTTGCCGGGGGCGGGACTCGTCCACTCCCACGTCCACTGCCGCCACGTGTCGAGGTCGGGCACCGCGGCGAGGGTCGCCTCCTGCCAGGGGCCGTTGTCGACCTGGACCTCGACGGCGGCGATGCCCTTGTGCTGCGCCCAGGCCACCCCGGCGACCGTGACCGGGCCCGGGCCGGCGGTCGCGCCGTTGGACGGCACGTCGATCCGCGACTCGGTCTTGATGGGCCCCTGCTGCGACCAGCCCTCTTGCACCCAGTAGGCGGCGGCCTGCGCGAACGTGGTCACCTCGATGTCCTTGACCCACTTGCACGCCGACACGTAGCCGTACAGGCCCGGCACCACCAGCCGCGCCGGGAACCCGTGTGCCACCGGCAGCGCGGAGTCGTTCATGGCCACGGCGACCAGCGAGTCCCGGCCGTCCATCACGACCGACAGCGGCGTCCCGGACGTGAAGCCATCCACCGAGGTGCACAGCAACTGGTCCGCTCCCGCCAGGGGCCCGGCCTGGCGCAGCAGCGCCGCCAGCGATGCGCCCAGCCACTTCGCGTTGCCGATGTACGGGCCGCCTACGGGGTTGGAGACGCAGCACAGCGTGAGGTAGTCCTCGATCAGCGGCTGCTTCAGCAGCTGATCGAAGGTGATCGTGACCTCGCGCCTGACCATGCCGTGGATGCGCAGCGTCCACCCGTTCGGGTCCACCTCGGGCAGGATGAGGGCGGTGTCGACCCGGTAGAACTGGCCGTTCGGCGTGATGAACTGGCTCAGCCCGGCGACCTTCGGGTTGATCCCGGCCGGCAGCGGCGGGGCGGCTACCGCCGGGCGCGGGAACCGGATCGCCTGCTGCGCCGCGCTGACGTTGTGCCTGGTCGCCAGCTCCCGGCCGCCGTACTCGCCGACCGCCGCCGCGGCCACCGACAGGCCCGCCGTCCACAGGAAGGCCCGGCGCCCGTTGCCCTGCACGGGGACCCGCCGCGGCAGCTCAGGGACATCCGGCTGCTTATCGGGGACGTTCCTCGCCGGGGTGCTCCCGGCGATCCAACCGGTCTCAGCCGACGACGCCTTCCCGGCGGGAGGCGCCTTCCCGGCGGGAGGCGCCTTCTCGGCGGGAGGCGCCTTCTCGGCGGGAGGGGCCTTCTTACCCGGGGGCGTCTTCTTAGCCGGGGGCGTCTTCTTAGCCAGCGCCTTCTTGGCTTGCCGCGCCGCTGCCTCGCGCGCAGCCTGCAGCTCAGCTGCCGCCTGCGTGGCGTACTTGACCAGCAGCGACAGCGCCGCCGCGCCGGCGGCGGCCCCGAGGAGGGTTGGCCAGATCCAGGAGGCGGTCGCGTCCGGCCGGGTGAGCACCGCCGCGAGCCCGATGGCGGCGAACACGCCGAGGCCGGCCATGCCGTACTCCAGCCGCCGCGCGGCGATGACCCCGATGACGGCGACGAACGCGAAGAGCAGGATGAGCACGCCGCCGACGAGGAACGTCTTGTCACTCGTCCCGAACGTCGAGGTGGCCCAGTCCTTCACCGGCAGCGGCGTCCCGCCGATCACGGCCTGCCCGACATCGACGACCGGAGACGCCTGCGGGGTGGTGAGCCCGGCGATGAGCTGCGCGACGCCTATCGCCACCGCCGCCGTGATCAGCCCGCAGATCACGCCAGTCCGCCCGCTCGGCCTGGCAGTGCCGGGTCTGGGCACAGTTCCCCTCGTTCCGCTCGTCATGCAGGTCTAGTCCGCGCCAGGCCGGGACTCGTTACACGATCTACGGCACTGGCAGGGCTGAGGGATTGCCCGTTCTGTCCCCCATCCCCCGGGGCGGCATCAGGTCACTGTCGCGGTGGTCAGCGTGACGACTATCGGCTTGGTGACCTGATTGCCGAAGTGCTGCCGGATGAAATCCTCCATGTCGTCGAGGAGTCCCTGCCTGGCTGGCGGGGTCATCATCTGCGTGCTGGAGTAAGAGAGCATCAGCTTGCGGTAGCCGGCCGCGCTGTAGGCCTGGTTCCAGTCGTAGGCACGGACCTCGACGTTCAGGAACCGCGGGTCGCCACGTAGCACGCGGCGGATCGGAGGGTCTACCGTGTTGCGCTGTGGCGCCTGGGGGCCGGCGTGTCCCTGGCCGTATCGCTCGTAGATGGGCTGCGCAGCGGCGAAGAACCCCTCGTCGTCGGGTGAGCTGACCTGGTTCAGGTCGACGACCGCAATCACGCCGCCGGGCTTCAGGACAGCTGCAGGCCTGTCGACCTGCGCTTTCGGGGAGATCCAGTGGTATGCGGTAGCCGAGAACACGGCGTCGAAGCCATGCTCGCCCACATCGGCTTCCTCGAAGTCACCGATTGTGATCGTCAGGGCGGGCGATGGGAGGGCTTCGCGTAGCCTGGCGGCCATCGAGGGGCCGATCTCGATGGCGTGAACGGCCGCCCCCCGGCTGAGGAGGTCGCGGGTCGCCTGGCCGGTACCCGGCCCGACTTCAAGGACTGCCGGATGGCCAGGCAAGAGCCGGAACAGGTCCTCGAACATGGGCGCCGGGTAGCCGGGCCGTATCCCGTGGTAGATCTCTGCGACGCTGTCAAAGGACCTGCGTGGCTCGGCAGCAGGAGATTCCGCCATACCGCGATTGTCCCAGGCCAGCGCTGGCTGGCCGCCTTCGACTTCTCAAAGAGCCAGTACGGCTGGCAGACATCACGCCTCGGCTACCTCGGCGAGGAACTGTTCGGCTGCCACAACGCTAATCCGGCAGGCTGGCCGTGGGGGCGGCGGTGCCGCGTGCATGTCGCGCTGACCACGGACGCGTGGCGGCCACTTTGGCGTCGCGACTGGGGGGCGACGCGCCCTGGCTAGCCAGCGGGAGGGCCGACGATCATTGCGCGTGCGATGGCGCGTGCCTGTTTCTCGTCACCGGAACGGATGGCCTCGGCGAGGAGGCGGTGCGGCAATGGCTGCGAGCGCGCGCTTATGGCCCGCAGGAGGCTGGCGATGGACCGTTTCATCTGGCCGCCGGTGTCGAGTGACGCGTCGAAGGCACGGTAGAAGTCGCTCACGACGAGCTCGAGCACGACGGAGCCGGTCAGCGCGGCGACTGCGTGGTGGAACTCGCGGTCAGCACGGATGATGTCCTGGTCGGCTCCGCCGGTGACCGCTTCCTCAAGCGTGGCGACCGCTCGCTCGAGGTCGGCCAGCCCGTGCCCGGAGCGGCGCTGGGTGGCCAGCGCCGCGGTGCCTTCGTAGCTGATGGCGGTCGCCTCCCGGATGGACCGGCCGGTCCCCCGGATGCCGAGCCGGACGAGATGCGGGACCAGCTGGAGCGACCCGTTGCGCCGGTAGTCCAGCACGCGGCACCTCTTGCCATGCTGGCGGTCGATGATGCCGAGCAGCTCCAGGCGCGTGAGGACCTCGCGGACGGTGGTCCGGTTAATGCCGAGCTGCAGGGCGAGCTCCCGCTCGGAGGGCAGCTCGTCGCCGGCCGCGATGTCGCCTGAGAGGATCGCGTCGCGGATCTGGCCGGCCGCCGCGGCGGCCAGGTCGACCTTGGGGATCGCGGCGAACCCGGCCATGTCATGCCAGCCCGAAATGCTCGGCTCCGTTGCGCCAGACGAGCTGCTCGCGCGCGGCGTCGTCGAACCCGGCCAGCGCGTCGCCGAAGGACTCGAAGGGCCGCCGCCCGCCCTCGGGATGCGGGTAGTCAGTGGAGAACATGAACAGCTCAGGCCCGCACTGCTCGATGAGCCAGGCGGTGTCCTCGTTCACGAAGGGCGTGAACCGCACCTGGCGGCGGATGTAGTCCGACGGCCGGAACTCCAGCTCCTGCAGCAGCGGCTCGAACTTCGAGAACGACCGGTGGGCGTGATCCAGGTTGCGGAGCATCCCCGGGACCCAGTTCGCGCCGAGCTCGATTGCCGCGCCGCGCAGCCGCGGGTGACGGTGGAAGACGCCATCAAGGACGAGGCACGCAAGGAACCGCTCCGGTGAGTGATGCAGCACCGGGAAGTCCTTGCCCCGCAGGTTCTCGCCGCCACCGAGCCAGTCGGCAGGACGCGGGCGGCCATTCTCGTGGAATTCCCTGGGGAGCAGCTTGCCTCCTCCGACGTGCAGGACGAACGGGACGCCGGCCTCGCCGAGGCGGGCCCAGACCGGCTCGAGGTCGACGTGGGCCGGCGAGAAGCTTCCCGGCGCCTCGGACGGGACCCAGACGGCGGCGACGCCAGCCTCGAGCGCGGCGTCAAGCTCTTTGACCGCGCGGGCCGGCTCGTTCAGCGGGAGGTAGCCGACGGGGAGCAGCCGCTCGTCGGCCGCGCAGAACCCGGCCATCGCCCGGTTCAGCGCCCGGGTGCCGCCGTAGAGCACATCCGGATCGGGGGAACGGGCGAACTGGCCCAGCGCGAACGTCGGGAACACGAGCTGCGCGTCGATGCCGAGCGCGTCGAGCACCCGCGAGCGCACGCCGGGGTCAAGTGCACCAGGCGCCCTCCACCCCTTCGGGCCCGAGATGACGTCCGCGCTGACTTGCTCGCCGCGCTGTCGTTCCCACAGCCCGGGCAGCGACGCGAGCAAGCTCGCCGCGTCCTTGCCGGCCTTCTCGAGGCCAAGGCGACCGAGCCGCTCCCGCACATCCGGGTCGGCGTAGCCGGGAAGCCAGTCTTCTACTTCCATCACGTGGCTGTCCGCATCGAAGATCATGGGAACCTGACTCCTACTGGTGGGTGGTCCAACCAGTTTGACCGAACCGGTCGCCACGATCAAGCGCAGCGAGTCCCGGAAAGTTCCGCAAAGAAGTCCGGGAGGCGGTGTCGGATCGGGGCGGTGGTGTTCGTAGCACGGGCGAGGCCGCCGGCAAGGGGCGGCGCCAAGGCAAGGGAACCGCGATCATGAAGCTGACAACCATGACTCAGGTCACCATCGATGGAGTGATGCAGGGAAACGGCGCCGTGTCGGATGACCGCAGTAACGGATTCGAGCGCGGCGGATGGGCCCGGGGGAAGGGCGACGACGAGACCAGGACGTTCATCACGCAGGCCTTCCAGCGCGCCGAGGCGTTCCTGTTCGGCCGGCGCACCTACGAGTTGTTCGCCGGCTCCTGGGGATCAATCGGCCAGATGCGCGCGCATCCCATCGGCGTGGCCTTGAACGAGGCTCCCAAGTACGTTGCCTCGACCACGCTTACCGCGCCGCGCTGGGAGGACACGACCGTTCTCGGCGGTGACCTCGCGGCAGCCATCAGTGAGCTGAAGGCCAAGCCCGGGGGTGAGCTGCAGGTACACGGCAGTGGCGCCCTGACCCGGTGGCTGCTGGGGAACGACCTGGTCGACGAGATGACCCTGATCGTGATCCCGGTGATCCTCGGCCAGGGCGCGCGGCTGTTCCCGGAGACCGGTCCGGATCTCGCGCTCGACCTGGCCGAGTCGCGCGTCGACTCCAAGGGCGTGGCGATCCAGGTCTACCGGCCGGCCGGGCGCCCGCGGTATGCAACGGCCTGAAGTCCCTGACTGATCGCCGGGCTACTGGGTGGTTGCCTTGATGGCGTCGTCGGCTCAGTCGGCGGCGGGCTGCTGCGCGCTGTGCCCAGGCTGGGGCTCGTCGAGTCGCTGCAGGTGCCGAACGCTGGGCGCCGCGAGCACCGCAGCGACTGCGACGAGGTCGACCGCGGCTGCTATCCAGAGCGTGCGGCCCATCCCGATCCCAGCCGCCGCGACTCCTGCGAGGGCGAGCCCGAGCGGCTGGCACAGCAGGGAGCCGAACCAGTCATAGGCACTGACGCGCGACAGTGACGCCGGCGGCACGTGCTGCTGCAGCGTCGTCTCCCACAGCGTGTTGAAGAGCATGTTGCCGAAGCCCGTGACAAGCGCCGTCACGGCGAGGGCCTGCCAGGGCAGCTGCAGCGCGAGCACGATGATCGGCGACGCATTCGGGATTACCGCGATGACCGCCAGCAGGAGCGGGCGCCGCGGCTTGAGGCGCAGCGCCGTGGCGCCGGCGGCGAGCGCGCCGATGGCCGAGACGACGAGGATCGCCGTCCACGCGCCGGCGCCGCCGTGGCCCTCCTTGATCCACGCCGCGGCGAGCACGAGCCACACCGAGCTCGTCATGTTCCCCAGGGACGCGCTGACCACGATCAGCCAGACCCAGGTACGGGCGGTGAAGTCGCGCCAGCCGTCGAGCAGGTCGCGCGCGAATGACTGCGGCGGCAGGCTGACGTGCAGCGGCAGGTGCAGGCGCGCGAGGTAGAACGCGCTAACACCGAAACTCGCCGCGTCAATGGCGAGCGCGTACCCCGGCCCGACGGTGACGATGAGGATGCCTGCCAGCGCCGGGCCGGCGAACTGCATCGACGCCATCGACATCCCGCGCAGGGCGTTTGCCTCCTGCAGTCGCTCCGCGCTCACGGTCATCGGCGTGAGCCCGGTCGATGCGGGGTTGAAGAACGCCGTCCCGGTTCCGGCCAGCGCCTGCAGCACGACCAGCTCCCAGATGCGCGCGGCGTGCGAGAGCAGCAGCGCCGCGGTCGCCGCCTGGATGGCCATGCGCGCAACGTCGGCGGTGAGCATCACGCCCCGCCGCGGCAGGCGGTCAGCGAAGACGCCGCCGACGAGCAGGAAAACTACGAGCGGAGCGGTCTTCGCGGCAATCACGAAGCCGAGGTCGCGTGCGGATCCCGTCAGGTCGAGCACCGCCCAAGCCAGCGCGAACGGCGTGACAGCATCGCCGAGCAGCGACACCAGCTGCCCCGTGAAGAACAGGCGGAACTCGCGCTCCTGAAGCGCGCCGAGCGGGATCCGCCGCACCTAGGCCCTCTTCCCGGCGTTCAGCCCTTGCAGGTCCACCGCCTGCTCCGAGCCGCGACGCCTGACGCTACCGTAACGCCACCAGCCGGACCAAGCGCGACCGGAACCTGTTGTGACTAGCCTCGGTGGACCGAGGCGCGTGGCGCCTCCGTGACCCGCGTTCCCTGTCCGCCTCCGTCACCGGCATGCGCTGAGCATTCGTACAGGCTGGTTGTCGCCGTCGGCGCGCATTCACGCTGCACCCAGCTGGTGATGGCCAGGGACTGCCTGCCTCTGGCCCTCCCCGGGAACCCCTGACCGCCGGCCGGGCCAAGCAGGAAGAACCGCAGTTTCCCGGCGGCGATCAGGTGCCGGAGGTGGCTCAGCGTGGGGGAGGGCACCGAGCCGCTGAACCCGCCGATCGGCAGCACCTCCTTGCCGGTGGCGATGATATAGGGCGCGGACTGGCTCCACGACTGCGCAGCCATCAGGTACTCCGCCCCGTCCTGGTGCGCGGTCACGTAGTCATAGATGCCACGCTGTCCGGCGGTGAGGGTGGTGGAGGTGGCGCCCCAGCCCGCGTGGCCGCCCCGGTGGTGCCCGCCCATGCCGAGCATCCGGGCGACGGCGGGTGGCACTTGCCCGAACCCTCCGCCGGACGGTG
>Ga0210389_10003396_pt1 | contig 12418 bp, 8 predicted proteins | sample IncBWH28OmetaG_FD_160127 | JGI IMG/M metagenome (GOLD analysis project Ga0210389, IMG submission 160127) | Forest soil microbial communities from Barre Woods Harvard Forest LTER site, Petersham, Massachusetts, United States - Inc-BW-H-28-O ...
CACCTCCGGCAGCCGCGACAGTGAGAGTGCCGGCAGTCCTCGTTAGAAACTCGACAACTACGGGAACCTGCTCGTCGGTGAGACTCGCACCCATTCCTTTCATACGAGCGACGGTGGCGTTCCAACCATCACGGTCCGCCTTCTTGCCATTAACGCGATCCAGCGAGTGGCACGAAGCGCAGACAGTGTTGACCAGGTTTGCCGCTGCGACATCGGGCCCACTGGAAGCGGGAGCCGGGCCATCGGGTGCCTGAGCCAGACTCGCGCGCGCAGCGAACACTAGGACTGCGGCAAGAGTCAGGGAGAGTTTGGCCATCGAGGCAATTATATGGCAGCTGAAGGAAAACCGTCCAGCCTTGGAGACTGAATCAGGCTTACCCCCGATGTGATATCTTTGGCCACCGTGGACCGGGGAAACGCATTCGATGATTCGCGGGGTTTGGTCGCGCGTTTCTGCGTATCGCTCGCCATTATGTCGGCTTGCTCCATATTGGCCGCGCAGCCGGAGGAGGATCCCCGGGCTCAGTACAATCGGGGGACCGAGTATTGGTATGGAAGCGGCGTTCCGCAGGATTACGTGGAGGCCGCCAAATGGTTTCGCAAAGCCGCAGAGCGAGGATTCGCCGAAGCTCAATATCGGCTCGCACAGATGACGGCCATCGGTCAGGGGATTCCGCAAGACAATACCCAGGCGGCGATCTGGTATCGTAAGGCGGCCGAACAGGGTGTCGTGGGAGCGCAGTTCAACCTGGGAACGATGTATGTCTTCGGTCAGGGCGTTGCAAAAGATTATGCGGAAGCGGCGAAATGGTTCCGCAAGGCCGCAGATCAGGGATACGTCGAAGCGCAATACAATCTGGGCGTATCTTATCGCGACGGGCAGGGTGTCGCTCAGGACTTCCACGAGGCGCTGACGTGGTTCGGGAAGGCGGCGGATCGGGGATACCCCGCGGCTCAGTTCTCTACCGCATTAATGTATTCGGATGGCCAGGGCGTCACGAGCGATCTCGCGACGGCGGCGGAATGGTTCCGCAAATCCGCGGACCAGGATTACCCTCCTGCGGAATTCAACATGGGAGTGCTTTACGCGGCAGGAATGGGCGTGCCGCGCGATCTGGAACAGGCGGTGGAATGGTATCGCAAAGCGGCCGAATCAGGGCTTCCGCAGGCTCAGGATGCGCTAAAGAGCATAGCCGACACCGGGTTGCCGTCGGCCCAACGTGTGCTCGGGATGACTTGGGAGTATGGCTGGGGTGGTATGAAAAACGAACCAGAGGCAGTGAATTGGTATCGGAAGGCCGCCGAGCAGGGCTATCCAGCCGCGGAGTACGATCTGGGGCGGATGCTGGCCGACGGCCGTGGTGTGCCGAAGAATGAGGCCGAGGCAGAAGCGTGGTTCCGGCGGGCCGCCGAAAAGGGAATAAGAGAGGCGCAAAAGAGACTGGAGCCGCCTAAATAGCGGGTCGACATCCTCGTGGCGCAGGCACTCGTGCCTGCCGCGCCGGGACTCATCCCGGCGCCTGGTCTGTGAGAAATGACGGTTAAATGACGGTTAAATGCGCCTCTCAAGCATCTCGTTAATCCTTCCGCTAGCCTGCGCAATTGCCATTTGCGTGCGCGCGGCCGACCGGGCCTTTGTCTCTTACGCGGACGCGAAACCTGTCCTGCATCAGCCAAACGATCTGCTGCCTGCCGAGCTAAGAAACCCAAATGAAGCCAGGTGGAGTGCCTGGATTCAACGGAAGGACAAAGCCATTCGATCGCGTCTTCAGCAGGGCGATCTGGACTCGATGGTGAACCTTCTGTTCTACGGCACTTCCTTTACGAAGCAGCCGCGGATCAAGGTCGACGCCTTCGCCGAGGCTTCAAGGGCGGGGATACTACGAGCCCGGGTGGATGACCTGGTTGAGGGACTGCGGAGTCCAGGCAACAACGAGCGTCTCACTTTTCTGAATGATCTGCTGCGAAGCCAGGGAATCGATCCGAGCAATCCCGGCGAGACAGGCGTTTTCATCTACAACAATGTCCAGCGAGTCATTCAGGAGATGGGGACCCTGGCGAAGCGCGCCGAGGAAGCCAGGCGCCTTACCCAGCCAGGTGCAGTTCCCGACCCAGCGGCAATTTTCAACTGGCGGCCGGGGCTGTTCCGCGATCGTGGGGTTTCGCTCGACACCAACATTTTCCCTGATTTCTCCATCGAACAGGCCTTGCGCGATCTGAAGAATCGCGGTGTGCTGCGTGAAGGCCAGGTGGTCCGCGTAGCCGTGATCGGGCCCGGCCTCGACGTTATCGACAAGAATGAGCGATCCAGCTACGATTACTATCCCCAGCAGACTTTGCAACCCTTTGCGTTGTACGATTCGCTGGTCCGGCTGGGGCTGGCCACACCCAGCGGCGTATCCATGTCGATCTTTGACATCAGTTCCAAAGTGATTGACCACATCCAGCGCGCTCGCGAACTTGCCAGGATGAACACCGGCTATGTCATCCAGTTGCCACGCCAGGTAGCGGATCCCTGGCCGGCCGACCTGATCGCTTTTTGGCGTTCGCTGGGCGACCGGGTGGGAGCCGAAGTTGCGCCAATCCGGCCCCCGGAGACCTTTCAAATCGCAGATGGCGGGCAAACGGCAAACAGCGGGCCGGGATTGGAAACGCGAGCGGTCCGAATCCGTCCGGACGTGGTGCTTCGCTGTCAGCCGGAGAACCTCAATATCGTTCTCGAACGCATCCCTCTGGCCGAGGCGGACCGATTCGACCTGATGGTGGCGACCAACATCTTTATCTATTACGACGCGTTCGAGCGGTCGCTGGCGCTGGAGAACGCTGGCGCCATGCTGAAGCATGGAGGTCTCCTGCTGACCAATGACCGGCTCCCTGAAGTTCGCGGTGGGTCGATGCGCCAGGCCGGATTGACTGACGTGCAATACAATCGCGACGCAGTGGGCTGGTACCAAAAACAATAACCAGGGTTGTCGGCACCGTGGCGCAGGCACTCGTGCCTGCCGCGCCGGGACTCATCCCGGCGCTTGGGCTTTGCGGCCGAGTTTGGCTGCAACTTCCGCGAACACGTTTGGGGACGGCGTGCCCGATTCCAGCCCGGTTGGGCATCGCTCTGTACGAGTGGCGGATGATTACGCTTACAGCGGGTCCTGACGCGCGAGCTACACCTGGGTTTTCCCGACCGCCGCTTCCGGGCCACGGAAGCACTTACAAAAGCCGTGTACACGCGTCCGTTGGATGACTTCGATATTGCCCGCGAATCCGGCCCACTAAAATTCGTCCGGCGGTTCGACTATCACGATCACGATACGTGCTCTTATCGCTTCGAGCCTCTGATCGGCCTAACAGCCCGTGGCAGAAACCGCTCCCCTGGAGACGCGGCCGAAACTACTGATACCGTTTGTCACCGCCCGCCGCGTCTTCATCGCTTTTGATGGCCCGCAGGGCCATGGGACTCCTTAGCAGTCGCGGCTTTGTAACGCGCGTTGCATCTACTGAGCCGCGCGCGCAAGCAAGCGGTATCTTCGGAGTTCTGCCACGGGCTGCCTAACTCGAAATCCTGAGTGTCGAAACCCTGGGAATCCCTTCAACCGTGTCTGATTGTAAAATCGGCTTGTCGATGAATAAGATACCGAATCATGATCCGAATAGGACAATGCGGTGATATATTCCATGACTAGCCCTTTGTTGCGTCCACAGCCCCGCAAAACTCTTGTCTTAACCACTCTCGTGATTGCGGCACTGGGCGGCTGCAATCGGCCGCCTTCCGATCCATCATTCGCCCGCGTCGACCAGTTCTTTGCTGAATACAACAACCCGCGTTCACCGGGCTGCAGCGTCGCCATCAGCCGCAAGGGCGATATCGTGTACGAGCATGGCTACGGTATGGCGGACCTCGAATGGAACATGCCCATCACGCCCACGACCGTAATGGGCGCTGCTTCGATCTCGAAACAATTCACCGCCATGAGCATTCTGCTGCTCGCCCAACGCGGGAAGCTGTCGCTCGACGATGATGTCAGCAAATATGTTCCCGAATGGGCGGATCACGAGCATCGCGTCACCATTCGTCACCTGCTCACACATACCAGCGGCCTGCGCGAAGGATTCGGACTGCTGGGACTGGCCGGGCAGTCGCAATCGAATGAGGCAATGGAACTCATGCTCGCGCGCCAGCACGGCATAAACAGCCCGGCAGGCGCCGAATTCGTCTACAACAACGGTGCATACAACCTGCTCGCCAGCATCGTGAAGCGGGTCAGCGGTCAGTCTCTGCGTGATTTCGCCGAAGCGAATATCTTCCGGCCGCTTCGTATGACCCACACGCAGTTTCGCGACGACCCCGCGCTGCTGATTGCGAATCGCGCGGCTGTCTATACGGCCGACGAGCATGGCGTTCACGCGGCGCAGGAGGGAGTAGGCGTGGTCGGCAACTCAGGTTTGTACACCACCGCTCACGATCTCCTCCTCTGGGAGAATAATTTCGACAACCCGCGTGTGGGCACAACCGAACTGCTGTCAGCCATGCAAAAGCCTGCTGTACTGAACACCGGCAAGCCGACTGAATATGGCTTCGGCCTGTTTCTGCTGAACTACCGGGGTCAGCGCACCGTGGAGCACTCCGGCGGCGGCAACGGAATCTCATCCAACCTCGTTCGTTACCCGGATCAAAAGCTCGCTATCGCGCTGTTGTGTAACTCGGACGCGATCAACCCCATCGTCCTGACGAACAAAATCGCCGATCTTTATCTCGCAAATGTCCTGACGAAGGTTCCTCCTCAGCCCGCATCGGCTCGCGCCACCGTGGCCGCCGCAGACCTGTCTTCCGCGGCCGGCTTATATCGCGGTATTTCAGACAAGGATCCCGGCGATATGCGCGTTTCAGTCCGCGACGGCAAATGGATTGGCCATAGTTCCTACGGCGACGGTTCCGATTTCGATCTGATTCCTGTGGACCTCCGGCACGCCCGTGGTCCTGGCAGAATGATGTTCGAATTTATTCCTGCCGCGGCGGGCCATCCGCGGGAGTTGCATGTTACGGGCAGTCGCGTCGGGGATACTGATTTCGTGTTGACCGCGTACACTCCACAGGCTGCTGAATTACGGTCCTTTGGGGGCCAGTATTGGAGCGACGAATTGCAGGCTGCCTTTATAGTCCTGGCGCGCGATTCCGGCCTGATGGTTCAGCTGCCCGGTCAGGCGCCCTCCCCGCTCCAGCCATTTGAAAAGGATGCATTCCTTGGCCCGGGAATCCTGACATTCACCCGCGATCCCCATGCAGCCGTTACCGGATTCATACTGGACCACTCCAGCGTCCGCAAACTCGGTTTCAGGCGTATACAGCCGGTGCCATGATGTTTTCAGCCCCGTGGCGCAGGCACTCGTGCCTGCCGCGCCGGGACTCATCCCGGCGCCTGGCCTGTGAGAAAGTCAGGTAAGTTCCAAGTGGGTACGGACTTTAGCCCGTACGGCCGAGCGCAGCACCGCGGCCTTAATCGATACGAGATCGCATGCAAGCCTTTTGTGTCGTCCGGGCAACGCGTTATTTTAGCGCCTATGCCCGCGCCCTTTGCCGGCTCGCGGAAAACGAAGCGAGCGACGATCTGCCGTTTGCTCAAAGCCGAAGCCCGAAGTGAAGGTAGCACCGGACTAACAGGCGCCCGTCGCGCCGCTCGTGCCCGACACGAAGTAGGTTGCAGGCGCGCCCGGTTAGCACCTGGTCTTCGAATAGCTCGCGTCGGCTTACAAAAATTTTCCCGTCACGTCTCTTTGGCGAGTCAAACTGCATCTACTGCGGGTCTGACCCAAGCTGACTCACAGGCGTCTGCGGGAACGTCGAGAAGGTGGACTGGGTGGCGTACCACTGCGTTCCCTTGTTCGTCCAGAGCGTCACATAATAAGTTGTGTTATTCGCGAGGACCACGGCTTCTTCTGCCATCCCGTTCGACAGGAAATACCCGTTCCACGAGTTCAGCACGTCATTAGCCAGCGGCGAGGTGCCAATCCAGAGCGTGTAGTTCGTCGTATCGGAAACCGGATACCATCCCGCAATGATTTCGTTCGGTGGAACGCGGCCCAGGATCAGCGTATCCGCGAGCGCATGGAGTTCTCCATTCGCAGGGAAGGCAAAGAAGGCGACATCGGTTGTATATGTTGAGAACGAGCTGTCGACCCATGTCCAGGTGCCGTCCGCCAGCTGCGTCCACATGCGCGCGTAATAGATCGCGTTCGGGACCAGCTCAACAGTCGCGCTGGTCGCCAACCCAGGCCAGCCCTGTCCTACATCGTTTTTCCCCGGACCTGTGCCAAGCCACAAAACATACTTTAGCGCCCCCTGGACGGGATTGATCGTGAAGGTTACGTTGCCGGACGCGACCTGCTGAGCCTGGTCAGCCGGGGAAATCAGATGAGCTTTGCCCACACCGGTAGTGAATTTCACGTCGGTCGGAGTGTTCCAGCCGGAGGCCGGAGGCATTGGCGTTGCAGTACCCGTCAACCGGGCGAAGTAAGTCGCATTGGGTTGTAGTCCGGTCACATGGAGCGACGATCCGAATCGCAATGGATGGGGCAGTTTTGTGTCCTGCAGTGTGCCGCTGTTAAACACGTCCGAGGCGCCAGGTGTTGTTCCGACGGTCAATGTGCTGCCGTCCAGGATCCCTCCGGTGAGCGTAGTCCACAGGAACGGTTTGAACGGATCCACGTTCGTCGCGCCGTCCAGCGGATAAAGGAGGCTCTCCCATTCCACGGAACCGAGATATCCGGGACTTGAGGGCAAACTCCCGAGCAGGTTGGTGGTTGCAAGCGACAAACTGCTGGTGGATGAAGTCCACTCGCCATTGACCTCGCTCCACAACGTCACCGTTTCCGGGTTAAGCAGCACGAGCGGTAACGTAAGGCTGTTCTGCGATGGCGGGATCTGCCAGGAATCGAAAGTGTTCCTTCCGGCTGGATCCGAACCCAGCCACACTGTGTATGTTTGGGCGCCTGTGATGGGGTTCCACTCGACAAGTGGATGCGCAAAGACAGAGCTCCCCGCGGGTGGCAGGATGGAGGACGGATTGGGCGTAATCAGGAACGTCGCGTTGAACACGCCGCCAGCAGGCGGAACGCCACCCGTGACGGTGATCGTCGTGCCTGATAGCGACGCGCTGATACCGGCGGTTCCATCCGGAGCATAGACAAAATTGTCCGTATACTTCAGGAGCTGAAGCCCCGCGAAGCCGGCGTCCGAGAACGTCAGCTGGAACGTCGTCCACGACGGCTGGCTGCCGAGTTGTACCTGAATCGTAAGACTCGATCCGGTAAACTGCGCCACAATCGCGGTCGCTGGCGCTCCACCCAGGGCAACTACGGCTGGCATGAACACGGCACAGAATGTGTACGGTCCTGCAGTCGGATCGCTCGATTGCTGAATGGTCACGGTTGGACTGGCGGCATTGCCGCAATAGCTCGGTTCGGAGAGCGTGGTCGGATCAAATTGATTGGCCGTTGAAAAGGGCAGTATCGCGGACCCGGTGACCTGCGTCCCGATCAGATCCGCACGGCTAATGGAGGCCAGACAAAGACATAGTCCCAGAAAGGCGTTTAGAGTGCGTAACATGACTTTCCTCCTGAAATGAATAATTCGAACGCTGAGGCAATAAGAAAACAAGAAATCTGAGGAACGCCGGGCCGGAAAACCAGGGCAGGAAAAGGATGCGATTTGAATCTACGATTTCGCGAAAGGCAGCGTCAAGAGAGCGGCAGTACAGTCTGTGGCTTCACGGTATGCATTCGCCCACAGGCCAGGCCCGGCGTTTGCTTCCTCCAGGAGAATCCGCAATCAGGTGCCGGAATGCCGTTCTCGCCCGAAAATATCCTTGCAAATGCAGCAGATAAAACCAGCTTGACTGGGAAAGCGCCTGCTTAGTCGCAAGCCTTGAGTGTGGTTATTGGAACGCCCATGCCCCAGCAATAACTGGACACCACGCTCCAAACAAAAGTGCACGCGGCGCGAGCCGCGTTTCCCATCGAACAAGAACGCGGCTCGCGGCGCGTGTGTACCATCTCATCTGTCCATTTAATTCCCGGACAGTACGCTAGAAAACGAAGCGAGCGACGATCTGGCCTGTCCGCGTTCCGCCCGCGATGGCTGCCGTTTGCTCAAAGCCGAAGCCCGAAGCGTAGGTAGCACCGGACTGGCAGGCGGTGCCCGTGGGGCCGCTTGTGCCCGACAGGAAGCACGTCGCCGGCGTCAGTGGAGCCGTCGAACTTGGCGCGGGAAGTACGGTGCGGTTAAAGATGTTCACAAACTCCGCCCGAACGCTGAGGCTCATCGCCTCGCGGATCCTGAACTGGCGTCCTATATTGAAGTTCTCCGTGGGATGCCGCTGGGACCGGTAGTCGTTGTAATACGCCGGAGAAGTGCCCCACGTGCCGGCAGGCGGACTGGCCCATGCAGCCGCATTCAGCACCAGGGTTTTGGTCGGATCGAAGCAGTGGCAGTTGAGATCCTGAAGAAACAGCGGTTGTCCAGGCACGCGATTCATATAGGATGCCGCAAGGAACGTATCCGTGTTCAGCAGATTGGTCGAGGCGGGAACGAGGATGGGCGTCCCGCTGGCGTACGTCAGCAGGGCTCCCGTTTGCCAGCCACCCAGCACGTACCGCAGGATCTTGTTCTGGGTGAACGCAGGCGCCGGTACGGTGTAACTGATGTTGATATTGGTGACCAGCGGCCGATCCAGGCTCGAGAGGAACTTGTTCTGACTCCGATTGAAAACATCATTTTCTACTGCCTCGATACCGTTGTCGAGCGTCTTGGACCAGGTAAAGTTAGCGCTGACAACCAGACCGTGCGAAAGCCGTTGGATTCCTCTGATCTGCAAGGCGTCGTACCAGCTGTTTCCCAGCGGCGCCCACTCCGCCGTGGGTGAGTTCGTGAACTGTGGGAACGGCCGCAGCGACTGAGCCACCGTCGCGGTGAGCGGGAAATTCGGATACGGCAGCTTGTTCTGGAACGGGCCGGCCGCTGCACTGCCGATCGGAGCTGCCAGGATGGCCCGGGCCGAAGTGGTAGTGATGTCCAGCCCGTCCGCTAACAGAGACTGCGGGGTGTTCGCGTTGAAGTTCGCCCCCACGGTGCTTACCGGCCACCACACCCCGCGGTTCCCCACGTAGTTGGCTTCCACCGTCAGATTCCGAGCGATCTCGCGCTGCACGCCGACGCTCCATTGAGTCGACCGGCTGGGGCGCCCGCCGTTCGAATCGATCCAGTACGTCGGAGCCGCTCCCGGCGTTCCTGGAACGGCCACAACAGGGTAGTGGCTCGGACTGAAGTTGGGGTACGCAATCTGCGAATAGGTAAGCGGAACGCCACCGGCAAGGGTCATTGGCGCCTGGCCAAAGGCAGTTGAAAATACCTGATTCACGGACGTAACGGAGCGCGCGAGAATGCCGGTGTCTGGCGTACCGTTGTAAACCAGGGCCCCTCCTGCGCGAACCACGGTCTTCGCATTCAACTGATAGGCGACGGAAAGCCGCGGCCCGAATCCAAACTTATAGTTATGCGCAAAATTACCGTCGCAACCGCACGTCGCCCCATAGGTAACGCCTCCGGGACGTCCACCATCCTGCGTATTCGGCACCGTGGGATCGAAGGTTCCAAAACGGCCATACTGCTCCTTCGAAGCGGTGGCAAAATCGTAGCGCAGCCCGTACTCGACCGTTAACGTGCGCGTCACCTTCCAGCTGTCCTGAGCGAAAAATGCCACCGAGTGTTTCCCAAGCTTGGCGATCGCCGGTTCTGCAACGTTGTAGCTATCGACAAGCCCCAGCAGGAAACTGGCATAGGGAAGTCCGATGGTGCCGTTGGTGCCCGCCGGGCCCGTCGCGTTCAGGTAGGGTAGACCTGTTTCCGCTGCGCTGAAGGCAAAGTTACCGTTGGTATTGATGAAATTGGAATTGGGGTAACCTTCAATAGCCGCTTCCCCACCGAATTTGAAGTTGTGGTTGTTCTTGACCCAGGTAACGTTGGCATTGAAGTTCGTTTTTTCTTCCAGCGTGTCCTGCGTCCCTCCAATGCCGGTGCTCGCCCCTAAGGCACTCGAGCCGCCGGTGTTGTTAGCCCCCAGCAGCGTTGATGAACCGCCAAGCCCGGCGGGGGCGCCGAATATGGGGAAGGCCAACGGCGTAAATGGCCCGGTTAATCCTATTCCCGTGGTCGCATTGTAACCCGTGACCGCGGAGGGCATGGAGAGCGAGCTGCCCACGTAGGACGCCCCCAAATGCAGGAGCAGAGTCGGTTTCAGCGTCTGGTCGTAATTCAGGCGATTGCTGGTGGTCACCCAATGTGTCGGGACAAATGCCGAAAGCAGTGTCGGAAAACCATCCTCACTGGTATTGGTCGGCGGTCCCGGTGTGGCTATGTGCACCACTCCAAAGGCGTAGCTCAGCCTCATCCGCGAATTCAGCGCGTGGTCGATCTTGAACGAAGGAATATAGTCGGACGCCTTGACCGTATAGGGGTTCTCGTAGTTATTGATCAACTGGCTCGCGAAGGGCCCTTTTGGTTGGGGGATCAGAGCTTGAACTCTCAAAGCGACCGGATCGAGCTGGCTCATCGGAATCATGTTGCCCGGGAACGGATCCCGCACGAGCAGGCCGTTGACCGTACGCTGCGTGGACGGATCGTAGATCGCGTTTTGAATAATAGGGCGGCCCAACGCGTCCGTTCCCAAAACTCTGTTGCCGGTCGCCGCCAGAGCCGCGCTGAAATTCCCTGTCTGATATTGCGGCGTCGGAACCGTGAGCAGGTTGTTGGCGGTCGTGGTGGTGGTCGGAAGCGATTCGAAGCTGAAGAAGAAAAATGTCTTGTCTTTGCCGTTGTAGATTTTGGGAATCCGGACGGGTCCGCCGATGGTGCCGCCGAAGTCGTTCTTTCGCGTTTTGGGGCGCGTGTGCGAGTATGCGCCCGCAGCGTTGAGATCCTCATTCACCAGTAATCGTACGCAGATCCGTGGAATTGGTTGGTGCCCGATCTCATCGTGTAGCTTAGAACGGCACCCGAAGTCTGACCGTATTCGGCCGCGAAGTTACTGGTTTGTATCGCGACCTCCTGAACCGAATCCACGCTGGGCGCTCCAAACGAGTAGTAGGCATTCCCCAGAGTGTAGGTTGCGTCCAGACCGTCGATCCGGATCCGTTCGCTGGCGGCCGGAGTGCCATTGATGCTGATCGATGTGAGGCCACCGTTTACCCCGGGAATCGTTAGTACCGCCTGGGTGGTAACGCGGACGGAGCCGATCTGGCCCATTGGAAGATCGTCAACCTGCGCGGTTGTGACGTTGTGGCTTACGTCTCCCGACTCGGTTCTCAGCAGCGGCGCCAGATCTGTTACCGTCACGGACTCGTTGGAGGCGCCTATTTCGAGTGCGATGTCGACGCGTGTGGTTTGCAGTTGCTGGACCGTAACCGCCGGCCGGACGTACCGTTTGAATCCGGGAATCGTCGCGTTGATTTCATACGTGCCGGCGGGAAGATCGCCGAGGACGTAATTGCCCGTGGCGCTGGTCGCGGCCGACACGACGACGCCCGTCTCGGAGTTCCTGGCTTCGATCGGAGCGTTCGGAACCACGGCTCCCGCCGGATCCGAAATCACACCGGTGATCACCCCGCCGGTCTGTCCAAATGCAGCGTGAGCGAAAATCACCAGGAAAAGTACAGCTATAGCCAGCCCTGCGCGTCTCATGTTAAACCCCTTCTGTCAAATCCCAACCCGCACGGTTTTGTCGCACTGCCCCCCGCAAGGCTGCGGAGAGTTTGCTCTCGGACAGGCTTGTTAAATGTGCCCCGGATGCTATCACGGTCGTCCGGTAACGTCAAGCGCCGTTGAAGCCCGCGCCGTTGAAGCCCGTGGCGCGGACTCCCAGTCCGCCGTGCCTGCACTCATGCAGGCACTTGTGGGCGCTCGAAGCATGGGTCCCGGACAACGCGACGAGCCTTTGGATTTCACGAGAGGCACGTGGGGTCAGGGCTTCCGCCCTGCAGCCGGCCTTCCGGCCGGCTCTTCCGATTACACAAATCGAAAAGCAGTGTCGGGCGGTGCGCGGCGTGCCCGTAATCATAGTCACAAATTCCAGGAGTGATTACAGAAGAAAATCGAATCCATATTGACATCTATAGTAGAAATTGCCAAATTGATAATTTACGCGGTGCGGATCAGGGTTCCGCAGTACCTCGGCAACGATTTCCACCTGATATTTGCTGATATCTCACGGGTGACTTAAAGGCATCCTTGCGGAGCCCTGCGCCATTGCGGCTGCAAACACGCCGCGCAGTGCGGCGAACCAGCATTTTTATCCGCCGGATGCTTTAAGGACCAATCATGTACAGACTCCCCCTCTGGATTCTCATACTCGGCATATGTGTACCGCCGATG
>Ga0210389_10003397_pt1 | contig 12418 bp, 9 predicted proteins | sample IncBWH28OmetaG_FD_160127 | JGI IMG/M metagenome (GOLD analysis project Ga0210389, IMG submission 160127) | Forest soil microbial communities from Barre Woods Harvard Forest LTER site, Petersham, Massachusetts, United States - Inc-BW-H-28-O ...
TGTGATTCGGTGAGAGGCGCGGGATCCTGATGACGAACGTAGGTTTTTGAAGTCCGCAGGCTCGAGCCGGTGAAGGGTCGCGCGCCCTCCGCCCAGCGGTACCCGAAATGCCGCACAAAGGACGGCCCACCCATGTCGGCGCCCGATCGTTCAGGGAAGTCGAGGGCCCGGTGCACACCGGCCGCGACAATTGGCGTGACGGAAAGCGCCGTGGCGCGCGCCGCGCCGTAGATGCCGGTCAGCGTCGCAGCGATCTTGCCCTCGCTCCAAAGCCTGGCGCGGGCAATGGTGACGGCCTTGCCGACGCGCATTACTTCGGCATCGATGCTGACCTCGCCGGCAAGCGCAGGTCCGACAAAAGTGGTATCCAATCCACGCAGCGCCCGATCCGCCGGCACCAGGCGGCGCATCGCCTCATTGCACAGGGCCGCGACCGTCCCGCCGAAAGTCGCGCGGCCCTGGGACCAATCCTCGCCGATGACGGCTCGCCAGCCGCCGTCCCGCGGTTGCAGCGATGCCAGAGTCTCCGAAAACAGCATGCACGCGATGTTACCGGAATGAGTGCACGGCTTAGAAATTAATCGGGTTGCGGAGCAGGACCTATGTAGTTTGCCGACGGCCTGACTATCCGGTTGTCCTTGCGTTGTTCCACGATGTGGGCCGACCAGCCGAAGATGCGCGCGGCGGCGAATGTCGCCGTGAAGAATTCCTTCGGCAATCCGAGCGCCAGGTAGACGACTCCCTTGTAGAACTCCAGATTGGCGCGCAGCGGACGCTTCTTCTGCGCGGTCTGCGCGACAAAGGCCTCATCGACCGCCTTCAAAGTTTCGATGAGACGCTTCTCTTCAGGCGTCGAAGCGATCTCTTCGGCAAGTTTCTTGACGATCCTCGAACGGGGGTCAACGACGCGGTATTCCCGATGACCCATGCCCATCACCAAGCGGCCACTGCCCAAGGCTTCGGCGACAAAGTCCGCCGCGCGTTTCGGATCGCCCACTTCTTGCGCCATTTCGAGGGCGCCCTGATCGGCGGCCCCATGGAGCGGGCCATAGAGCGAGCCCATCGCCGCCGCCAATGCCGAAGCCGGCGGCGCCAAGGTCGATGTCACCACGCGCGCCGTAAAGGTGCTGGCATTGAAACTGTGATCGATCTGCAGAATCTGGGTTTGCTCGAAAACGCGCACCTCCTGTTCCGAAGGTATGCGGTCATGCAAAAGTTGCAGGAAGCGCTCGCCATAGCGACGGGTCTCGGGGTATGCAGCGGGTGTTCGGCCTGCGCGCAGCGCCAGCAGCAGCGCGTGCGCGGTGGGTAATCGAGCGGCGACCACCAGTGCTTCCTGCTCATCGTCGGTACGGCCGAATTTCTGCACCGGCGGCGAGAACGCCATCAGCGGCATCGCAGCCTGCAGCGTCGCCATGGGATGGCCGTTCAGTTGCGCCAATTTCTCGATCGTGCCGGCAAGTTCCGCCGGCAATCGCCCGGCGCTCCACAAGAAATCTTCGAACTTCTGCTGCCGAGCCGCGTCCGGCAGGTCGCCGAACACCACCAGGTGCGCAACCGCGGCAAACGGGTACTGGACCAGTTTTTCGATGGCAAGCCCCCGGTAGTACAGCCTACCAAGCTCGCCGTCGACCAAGGATATCGAGGTGCTGTCCACCACCACGCCTTCCAGACCCTTCTTGATATCGACCACTGCGTTCATAGACACCTCCGATGACTCAAGTAGAAGCCCGCAAGGGTCAGAACGCCAGAGAGCAGCAGTGATGGAAGTATCAGTCGGGCGGATAGCGCAAAGGCGAATAGCCAGAGGCGGATCGCCTGAAAGGCGAAACCAGAAGCCTGCTCGGTTATGCTTCAGCCATGCAGATTGAACGTCACGAGCTGCGCTGCTTTCACGCCGTGATCGAAGCAGGCGGTTTCAGCCGAGCGGCGGAGCGGCTGGATCTCTCGCAATCCGCCGTCAGCCAGACCATCGCCAATCTGGAGCATCGCTTGGGCACCACTTTGTTGCGCCGAGGCAATCCGCCGCAGCCGACCGAGGCCGGTATTCGGCTGCTGCGGTTTGCGCAAACGACGCTCAACGAGGAGCGCGAGGCGCTCGCGGACATCGGCCAGATCAAGACCGGCGCGCTGTCGACCCTTTCGCTCGCACTGTCGCCGGCCGCCAACTCGCGCATCGGGGTTGTGCTGCTCAGGGAATTCTGCGAGCGCAATCCTCTGACGCGACTCAAAGTCGTCGTCGCTCCCAGCCGCGAGATCGTGCACGGCGTGGCCGAGGGCCGATGGGAACTGGGTTTCGGACCTTTTCATCACAATATGCCGGCACACTTCGCGCTGCATCCCTGTTTTTCGGAAACCCGCCGCCTCATGATTGCGCGCGATCATCCGGCACGCGCCGCGTTGGCACGGGATGCCGTCGGCACCATGCGCGAATTGCCGCTGGTGACCTCGTTTCTCGACGAGACTGCGCGCCGCTCCACCGGCGAACGCTTGCGCGACGCGTTCGGCTCTGTGTGGGAGGTGAGCCACATGGAGTTGCGGTTGGCTCTGGTCGCGGACGGAAAAGGCGTCACTTACGTATCGGACCTGCTCACGGAGGTGCCGCCGCAATTGGTTCCCGTCGAAGGCCTGCCCTATGCCAGCATCGATCGCCAGGTCGGTGCGTACAGTCTTCGGCATCAACCGCTGTCGCAGGCGGGAACCCGATTTCTAGCGCTGTGCCATGAGCGATGGCCCAGAGAAAGGCAACCGCCGACTGCTTAGCGCCAGCGCCGCTTGCGCTAGAATGGCGCCGCCGACAATCTCAAGCATCGAGGAATCGCCCGCCATGAACACGAAGGACCTATTCTCGCTCAAGGGACGTGTTGCGTTGATAACGGGCGGATCGCGCGGCATCGGCAGGATGATTGCAGAAGGGTTCATCGCCCAAGGCGCAAAGGTCTACATTTCGGCGCGCAAGGCCGACGCCTGCAATCAAACCGCGAAAGAACTATCGAAGGACGGCGGGACCTGCATTTCCATTCCCATGAACGTATCCACGGTGGCGGGAGCCAAGGGACTCGCGGCCGCCGTAATGGCGCAAGAGCCGAAGGTGGATATTCTCGTCAACAATGCCGGCGCCGCGTGGGGCGCGGCGTTTGACGAATTTCCCGAAGAGGGTTGGGACAAGGTGCTCAATCTGAACGCCAAGACGCCGTTCTTTTTGACGCAGGCGATGGCGCCGGCATTGCGCAAGGCAGCCTCGCCCGCGCGCCCCGCCAAAGTAATCAACATCGCTTCAATCGATGGCATTTATCTGACCCACCGCGAAACGTATTCGTACGTGACCAGCAAAGCCGGTCTCATTCAGCTCACGCGGCTGATGGCGGCGCGCCTGGTCAAGGACAATATCCATGTCACCGCCATCGCCCCGGGCGCGTTCAAGTCCGACATGAACAAGGAAGCGCGCGACCGTGGCGATGAGGTTGCAAAGCATATTCCCGCCCGGCGCATCGGCACGGACGAGGACATGGCGGGTGCAGCGATTTTTCTGGCATCCCGAGCCGGCGACTATGTAATCGGCTCGACCGTGACCGTCGACGGCGGCGTCGCCTTCGCGACTCCGGCGATGCGCGACCTGCAGATGGAATAGAGCTCTCATGGCGATGGCGACATCGGAGACTCACTACGAGACGCATCTCGGACCTGTTTATTCCTGGATGCTGGGCGACTTGGACGCCGCTTTTGCGCGCAGTGCCGCGGAAATCAATGATCTGCCGCTGCCCGCAGAGCGCGGAGTGGCGGTCGACCTCGGCGCCGGTTTGGGATTGCACGCCCTGGGCCTGGCGAGGCTTGGCTTTGAAGTCGTTGCCGTGGACAACTGCCCGGTGCTGCTCGATGAATTGCGCTCGCGCGGCGAAGCTTTGCCGCTCGCCGTTCACAACGCCGATCTGCTGGAATTCCGCCGCTTCCTACCCAAGCAAGCGCAGGTCATCGTGTGCATGGGCGACACGCTCACACACCTTCCCGCGCTTTCAGCGGTTGATTCGCTGCTGGCGGCGGTGGCCACTTCGCTGCCGCGCGGCGGAGTATTCGCGGCGACCTTCCGCGATTACGCGACTTCGGAATTGAAGGCGGAGAAGCGTTTTATTTTGGTGCGGGCGGACGAGCGGCGGATCTTGACCTGCTTTCTCGAGTATCAGGATGAGCAGGTCGTCGTTCACGATCTGCTGCACGAAAACGAAAACGGCCGCTGGCGTCAAGTGGTCAGCAGTTATCCAAAGCTTCGGCTCGCGCCGGCGTGGGTGATGGCCAAACTCGGCGAACTGGGGTTCAGCGTGACGCGCGATACCACGCCGAGCGGCATGGTGCGCATCGTCGCGACCAAGAACTGACTAGGCGCGGGGCGTCCGCTGCTCGATGCGTTTCGCCAACTCATCGAGATCCACTTCCTCGTCAATCGATATCTCCAAGGAATCGTCTTTGGACACGGGTTGCATGATCGTCTGGCGCTGGATCTTGAGCGGCGCGGGAGCAGCCCGCTCCTCCGGCAACGGCGTCGCCAACGTCGGCTGCACCCAGTCTTTCTTTTGCGTCACCCAACGTTGATAGCGGTCGAAATTCCACATCCCGGTCTCGCCGCCGGTTTGCAGCACATTGGCAATTTGACTGAATTGGCCGCCGCGAATCGTCCCCTTGGAGGCGGCGCTTGGCAGCAGAATTTCGCATACCGGAACGCGCAGACGAAACTCGGGAAGGAATTCCAAGCGCTGGCACACAACTCCGACGAAGCAGTCCGCGAGCTGCGCGCGAATGCCGCCCTGGATTTCCGCGGGGAAGGACATGCAGATGCGCGTGAGCGCTTCGGCGCAGGTCGCCGAGTGCATGGTCGCGATCACCAGGTGCCCGGTCTCCGCCGCGCTCAACGTCAGGCGCATGACCTCGGGGGTTCGCATTTCGCCGATGACGAGAACATCAGGATTCTCGCGCAGGGCGTCGACCAAGGCCTGTTCGTAGCTCGGGGAATGCGTCGGCACTTCGCGCTGCCGGATATGGGATCGACGATTGGTAAAGACGTATTCGAGCGGGCTTTCAATTGCAATGATGTGACGGGCGCTGGCTGAATTGATTTCCTCAACCAGCGCCGCCAATGTCGTGGATTTCCCGCTTCCGGTGGGGCCGGAAATTACGATCAAGCCGGTCGTCATCTCCGTCAAGCGCTTCAAATCCGGATGCAAGTTGCAGGCACGCAAGTTGTTTTGGAACGAACTGAGCAGCCGCACCGCCATCGCCACGCCGCGCAGGGTTTGGAAAATATTGATGCGGCAGCGCACACCGGAAAGGGTTCGTGAAACATCCGCGGAACCTCGGCTCAAGAATTGCGGCCAGCCGTCGCTGCCCAGCAGTTCCCGAGCGGCCTGCACGAGCGCCGCGCCGGCGATGGGCTGACCGATCGAGGAGAGTTGGCCGCGGATGCGAGCGACCGGGGCGGTATCCGCTTCGATGTGCAGGTCGCTCGCGCCCAGCTCGCGGCCTTTTCGAATCCACTCTTGAACCGACATTTCAGAAGAATAGCGGAAAGGGCCGGCTCTAACATTAAAGGCGGCAACTCCCGAGATTGCCTGCGCTACAATTGCCGCGCGATCGCGTCGATCACGATTTTAGGGAGGAAATCATGGCTACAAGACGCCACTTCTTGGCGGCTAGCGGATTGTTTGTGGCCGGTGCCGCACTGGCGCGGGCTGATGATCTGTGTGCAGTTTCGACCAAGGAAACACAGGCCGCAACCACAGCGGACGAGGCGTTGCTGCGCCTCAAGGCGGGCAACGCACGCTTTCGTACCGGACACAGTCTGCATTGCGACTTGGTGGGCCAGGTCAAAGCCACCGCCCAGGGGCAGGCACCGTTCGCCGCCGTTTTGGGCTGCATGGACAGCCGCGTCGCTCCGGAGCTGGTGTTCGATCAACAGGTCGGCGATATCTTTTCGGTCCGAGTCGCGGGCAACATCGTCAACACCGACATTCTCGGCAGCCTGGAATACGCAACTAAAGTTGCGGGCGCCAAGCTGATTGTGGTGCTCGGCCATAGCGACTGCGGCGCCATCAAGGGAGCGGTGGACGAAGTCAAACTGGGCAACTTGACCGAGATGCTTGCGCATATACGGCCTTCGGTTCTCAAAGTTGCAGCCGGCGAAGGCGACCCTACTTCGAAGAACAAGAAGTTCGTGCAGAGTGTTGCGGATCAGAATGCCAGAGACGCCGCATCGCTGCTCACGGCCCGCAGCGACGTGCTCGCCGCGCAGGTTATGGAACACCAGCTCAAAATCGTCTCCGCCATGCACGATGTCAGCACGGGAGCGATCCGCTGGCTCGGTTGATCTAAGGACTGGGGTGCTGCACCACCGATAAGAGATTGCCATCCGGATCCCGAAACCAGGCGACCTTCGCGCCATCCGGTGTGGTGAGAATGCCGGTCGATTCGTGCGGGAAGCCTGCGATGCGTTCGAGACTGACGCCGCGATCCGTCAGCAATTTCACGACCGCCCCTAAGTTGGTGACCGCAAAACCCAATACCGTATGCGTCGACGGCTGTGTTGCGGGCACCGGCGACACACGGAGCTCGCTGCCCCCGACATCATAGACCAGCGCGCCGTGCGATTTGCCTTGCAGAGGCAAGCCCAATACGCCGCCGTAGAATTTCTCCGCCGCGGCAATCCGCGAGGTCCAAACGATCGTCTGCAAGGTGGAGGATGCGAGCATGGGGCTCCTTAGCGGCGGCTGAAAAAACCAAGCCGCGATTCTGAGCAAATCAGCACGGCTTTTGAAGAAATGGAAAAGCCGCGACGAGCGCGGCTTCAGGTGGGTTAACCTACGTCGTGTGGCGGGGCAGCGTCAAGCCCGGTTCGGCCATCTGCCTGATTCACCAACGTAAGGTCTTAAGCATGCAGAAGCGCAAACTTGGAAACAGCAGTCTGGAAGTCTCGGCCCTCGGACTCGGCTGCATGGGTATGAGCCACGGCTACGGCCCGCCGGGCGACAAGACGGAAATGATCGCCTTGATCCGAGCGGCGGTCGAGCGCGGGATCAGTTTCTTCGACACTGCTGAGATCTACGGGCCTTACACCAACGAGGAACTGGTCGGTGAGGCACTGGCGCCGTTCCACGGCCGCGTGGCGATCGCCACCAAGTTCGGCTTCAAGATCGAGGCAGGCAAACAAACCGGCCTCGACAGCCGGCCCGAGCACATCCGCGATGTCGCAGAGGCTTCACTGAAGCGCCTGAGGGTCGAATCAATCGATCTTTTTTACCAGCACCGTGTTGACCTATCGGTGCCGATCGAGGATGTCGCGGGCACGGTGAAGAATTTGATCGCGGAGGGAAAGGTCAAACACTTTGGTCTCTCGGAAGCGGGAGCTCAGACCATCCGCCGCGCGCACGCGGTGCAACCCGTTACCGCGCTGCAGAGCGAGTACTCGCTGTGGTGGAGGGAGCCAGAAACGGCGGTGTTGCCGACGCTTCAAGAGCTGGGCATCGGCTTCGTCCCGTATAGCCCGCTCGGCAGGGGTTTTCTGACCGGGAAAATCGATGAGAGCACTCCGTTGGATACCAAGGACTTCCGCAATAACATACCGCGCTTTGCTCCAGAAGCACGCAAGGCCAACAGGGCCTTGGTTGATGTGCTCAGCGCAATTGCCGCGCGCAAACACGCGACGCCTGCGCAATTGGCGCTGGCGTGGCTCTTGGCCCAGAAACCCTGGATCGTTCCCATTCCGGGCACGACCAAGCTGCATCGACTCGAGGAAAATATCGGCGCCGTATCTGTTGATCTTACGCCGGACGACCTGCGCGACATCGGCGAAGCTGTTTCCAAGATCGGTGTAACAGGGGCAAGGTACACGGAACAGCTGGCGCGCTTGGTTGGGCGATAGCGGGTGCGCCTGCATGGGGGAGTCGAACAAAGCCATCTTTCTAAGCTACGCCTCGCAGGATGCCGAGGCCGCAAAGCGCATTTGCGAGACCCTGCGTCAGGGCGGTATCGAGGTCTGGCTCGACCAGAGCGAACTGCGCGGCGGCGACGCCTGGGACCACCAGATCCGCCAGCAGATCCGCGACTGCGCATTGTTCATCCCGATCATTTCGATGAACACGGCTTCGCGGCAGGAAGGTTACTTTAGGCTCGAATGGGACTTGGCCGACCAACGCACCCACAAGATCGCGCGCAACCGGCCGTTCATTATTCCGGTGTGTCTGGATGCCACGTCGAATGCCGGCGCGGACGTTCCCGAGTCATTTCAACGCGTCCAGTGGACACGTCTGCCCGGAGGGGAAGCGCCGGCGGCCTTCGTGCAGCGCGTCTCGCGGCTACTTTCCCCTGAGGAACGGCCGGCCCTTGCCGAGGCAGCGCCGACCGGCTCCGCCGTGGGCCAGGCTCCGTCGCCGCACCAGTCGCCGCACCAGTCGCCGCACCAATCGCGGCACGAGTCGCGGCGGCTGAGAGCGGTCGCGCTGTTGATCGCTTTGGTGCTCCTCCTGGTCGGTGGCTATGTCGCGCTGGATAAGCTGCTCCTGTCGAAGCACACCGCACCGCCTGCAGCGCCCGCTGCGCAATCGACCGTGGCCGCACCGAGCGCGGTGCCGGAGAAATCCATCGCGGTACTGCCGTTTGTGGATATGAGCGAAAAGAAGGACCAGGAATATTTCTCCGACGGCTTATCGGAGGAATTGATCGATCTGCTCGCCAAGACTCAAGGGCTCGAGGTCATCGCGCGAACCTCCTCGTTCTACTTCAAGGGCAAGCAGGTCACCATCGGTGAGATCGCCAAGACCCTGAACGTCGCCAATGTCATGGAAGGCAGCGTGCGCAAGGCCGGCAACACCATCCGGGTCACTGCCCAGTTGATTCGCGCCAGTGACGGTGTGCACATTTGGTCCGAGACTTATGATCGAGATCTTAAGGACGTGTTCAAGGTTCAGGACGAGATCGCGCAGGGCGTCGTGCAGAAATTGAAGCTCACGCTTCTGCCCGTTGCCGGCGCCGTGTCCGTAAGAACCGTGAACGCCGAAGCCCACGGCCTCTACCTACAAGGCCGGTATTTCAAGGATCGCGACACCAGTGCGGATCTAGCCAAGGCAAACGATTGCTTCAAGCGTGCGCTGGTGCTCGATCCGACTTACGCGCCCGCTTGGGCCGGCATCGCAACCGTCGCCACCCGGCAAGTCGCCAACGGCTACATCACCCTGGCCAAAGCATTGGCAGTCACTCGGGAGGCGGCCTCTAAGGCTCTCGAACTCGATCCGAAAAACGGCGAGGCCTACGGCGCGCTTGGCATTGCGCACATGATGGCGCATGAATGGGCGCAGGCGGACGCGACCCTTGCCAGCGCGCGCGAAATCGATCCCACCGATTCAAGCGTATTCATGATTTCCGGGGTTCTCGCCCGCGGCCTCGGCCGGGACCAGGACGCGATAGCGCTATTTAGGCAGGCACTGGAGCACGATCCCATCAATCTGGTTGCGCGGCGTTACTTTGCTCGCACTCTGTCCTTCGCGGGCCGGCTTGCAGAAGCGGAGGCCGAAATCCGCCAGGTGCTCGACACCAATCCGGCGCAGCCCGGCGCGCAGTATGATCTCGGCCGGATCTTGGTGGCGAAAGGGCAGATTGACGCGGCCGGTGCCGCGTTTGAGGCGGAAACCGATGAGGGCTGGAAACGGATTGGACTACCCCTTAAGTTTCACGCCCTGCGCCGCGCGGCAGAAGCCGACGCCGCACTCGCGAGCCTGTTGAGCAAATCGGACGGGGCGGAATTCCAGCTCGCCGAAACCTATGCCGACTTCGGCGACGCCGCGCAGGCGTTCAAGTGGCTCGACGTGGCCGCGGAGCGCGATTTGGGGATCATTTGGCTGCACAATAATCCCCTGTTCAAGGGACTCACGAGCGATCCACGCTACGCCGTGCTGTTGCGCAAACTGAACATGCTGGAATAGAGCGACTCGCTAAATATCCAGATTCGACACGTTCAGCGCGTTCTTCTCGATGAATTCGCGCCGCGGTTCCACGGCATCGCCCATCAGTGTCGTGAAGATATCGTCGGCGGCCACAGCGTCTTCGATCCGGACCTGCAGAAGCCGGCGCGTGTCTGGATTGATGGTCGTATCCCACAGCTGGCTGGCGTTCATTTCGCCCAATCCCTTGTAGCGCTGAATGCTCTGGCCCTTCTTGGCTTGTTCGAACAGCCACGTCATCACCGCCCTAAAGTTCGTGACCTCGAGCTTGTCATCGCCTCGCTGCACGAATCCGCCCGGCCCGATGAGATCGCTCAAGGTCTCGGCGAGTTCAGCGATACGCAAATACTCTGCTGAGTCGAAGAATTCCCGCAGCACATGCTTTTCAGACGTCAGCCCATGTTCGAAGCGCTGCAGATTGATCCGATGGCCGCCGGCCGGCAGCGTGTCCACCATTACCCGGTAGCGCCGTGACGCGTCGTCCAGCGAATTCAGCCGCTGCTCCAGATTTCGGCACCAATCGCGAAGCACATCGATTCGGTCAAATGCCTCGGGCGTCAGCTTGGCAACGTACAGCAGTTGCTCGAGAAAGCGGCCGTCGTAGCGGCGTGCCCAGCGCGCGACAATGCTCTGCACCTCGACATACTTCCTTGCCAGCGACTCGAGGCCCAAGCCGGACAGCGGCGGCGCGTCAGCGTTGACATGCAACGCGGCGCCTTCCACTGCCGTATTCAGCAGCAGCGCATTCAATTCCAGATCATCCTTGACGTAGGTTTCCTGCTTGCCCTTCTTCACCTTGTACAAAGGTGGTTGCGCGATATAGACGTGGCCACGCTCAATGAGGATTGGCATTTGCCGGTAGAAGAACGTCAGCAATAACGTTCGAATGTGACTTCCGTCGACGTCGGCGTCTGTGTTCTTTGCCGCGATGCCGCCGAAGCCGCAGATGAAGTTTTCGTCGCCCTCCACGGAGAAATCGTAGACGTTCCCATTGGAAGCGTTTACCGGAGCTACCGAAACGATGGGCAATGCAACAAGGTCGCCGCTTATGACGTCGAAGGCGCGGCGCTTCGGAACGTCAAATGTCGCAATTCTTTCTTCCACGGTGGGCGCGCCGGAGTGGTCGGCCCAAACGCTGCGAAGTTGCACCAGGTCCTCGACGGCCGAAACACGAATTTGCCAGTGACGATGCGTCGACTTGAAGATTTGCTCGCCGCATCGTCGCGACACCCTCTCAGCGGCGATCTCGCCGATGCTGCTGACCACTCCGAAGCTCGAAAGTAGATAGGATACTCCACTCGCGATATCGCGAGACGATGTGCTGAAGACAACTCTTCCGCTGGTAACACACCCATCGCCGAGAAGGTAGCCTCGGAGGAATGCGAGCCGTAGCGAGTCGTCCACGTTAAACACAAGGTCAGGGATCTTCTTGGTGAGCGAGTCGACACCGGCATTGCCGAACAAGTGTTGCCAGGCCAACACCGCCACACGGTTCACCAGCTTGAGTTCTCCGCAACCTCTCTTGATAGCGTAAAACTGTGGCGCTAGGCCGAATACGCGGGTAAGTGCGGACGCCATTTCGTCGACAAAACGCAAATTGCCTTTTCCGATGGCCAGCCTTATGCCATTTCGATCAGAGCATGAGCCTTCGGCCATATAGAAGCCGAGCAACTTCATCAATTCTGGTGTGACGTCGAGGAAACGCGGAATGGACAAGTCGGCGTTGTGTTCCGGACTCAACTGCAGATCTTCACGATCCGCAAACCACCCGATGTCTTCGGCCTCCAGCGCCCCCAGCCGTACATGGTTTCTGACTCGGTTGCTTGGCGACCCACGGTACTGGGTTTCCCAGATCCGCTCGAGCCGGCTAGGGCCGACGGCTATTTGCGGCATGAACGTCGCCGCATCGGCGCCGATAACTGCAAGGTAGGCCTCGCAATTGGGTAGGGTTGGACGGGACAGGCCTCGCTCCCAGGCATAGAACGTAACGGGCTGTCGGATGCCGACCCGGCGGCACAGTTCGGCGTTACTTACGCCGCTGGCTCTGCGCAGCGCCTTCAGTTGCTGTCGAACCGCTTCAGGCCACTCAACTCGCGGCGCGGACATCTCCGGCCGGCCGGCATATTCTTGCGTGACCTGTGACTTGTACCACGCCTCGACGGCGGGGCCGCGCAGCCATATCTGGCTCCGCGCCTCGGGTATTTCATACAGTCTCCGCAGAAGGTCTATCCTGCCCGCAGCGTTCTCTGGCAGCCGGATCTTTTTCGGTGCCACCAAACGATCGCCGACTCTGAGTTCGCTGCCCTGCTTCAGTCGAATCTCGCCGTTGTCCTGGACGAACACGCTGTGACTCGCCGTGACGCGGATCGAGCGTCCATACGCGGTTTTCGCCTCGTACAAAACCTCATCGATGGGATGTCGAATCACGCCCTTGATCG
>Ga0210389_10003398_pt1 | contig 12417 bp, 11 predicted proteins | sample IncBWH28OmetaG_FD_160127 | JGI IMG/M metagenome (GOLD analysis project Ga0210389, IMG submission 160127) | Forest soil microbial communities from Barre Woods Harvard Forest LTER site, Petersham, Massachusetts, United States - Inc-BW-H-28-O ...
GCCGCGAGCTACTTGGGAGGAACGGGAACCCTCTTCCATGGCTGCTCTGATAAAACATGTCATTTGACACAAAAAGAAATGACAGCATATGATGCCAAATCGAAGATCAGTACTTACAAATCGTCGACAGCATGAGCCTTGGTCTGCTCGTGCAAGCAAGGGTGCACACGTGAAGTCTTCATTCTTTAAGGGGCGCCGCAGTGTGGAAATTGGAACAGACGGGATTCGTCTGACCGCGACCGAAGAGGGTGGGCAGGTCGCCGAATTGCTGCATATAAAATCGGGGGTCAGCCCTCTTTATGTACCAGAGTGGCCGTCAGTTGAACCGTCGGAGTACTCGGCGAAACTCGACGGGCGATATGGGCAAAATGCGGAATCCCGTCTCGTTGCAAGCCTCCTTGGCCACAGCATTTGCCTGGATGTTTTCGGCACTCCTGGCGTTGAAGAGATTGCAGCCGGAATTCCGGTGCACGGAGAAGCCTCGATCGCGCGATACGTACTGGAGCCCACAGATGATTCGGTCCACATGTCGGCGTCGTTGCCAAACGCCCAGATGGCGTTTCGCCGGCGGATCGACTTAGCCGAGAACGGTCTAGTCCATTTTTACGAGTCGGTTGAGAACCTCGCCTCGACGGACCGTCCGATTGGCTGGACGCAGCACGTTACGCTGGGCCCGCCTTTTCTGGAACGCGGAACGACACACTTTTCCGTGTCTGCGAAGGAATCCAAGGTATTAGGGCAAAACTTCAACAATGGTCTCGGGATGCAGGAACCTGACGCCACCTTCGAGTGGCCATTCTGTCCTCGGAAAGATGGCACCGTTGAAGACCTCCGTACTTTCACAACCGACGCTGTTTCTGGCGGTTTCACGGCCCACCGCATGGACCCTAACACGCCGCATGCGTTTTTCATCGCATGGTCGGAAAGATTTAAGCTCGCCTTCGGGTATGTGTGGCGACGGGAGGATTTTCCTTGGCTCTCCCGCTGGGAAGAGAACCATCTTCGCCCATGGGCTCCATGGAACTCGCAGGCCCTGGCGCTCGGAATGGAATTTGGCGTATCCCCCATGGTCGAATCCCGTCGTGAGATGGTCGAACGCGGCCGAATGTTCGATACGCCGACGTTCCGCTGGATTCCAGCCCGTACTAAGCTCTCTGTCGAATATTGCGCATTCCTCCGCGAAGCAGTAGATATGCCTCGCAGCCTTACATGGGACGGAGGCAATTCACTTGAGTTGCATTAGCCGGGACTCGCAGTCCACGTGTTCTCCGTATCTTGGCGAAATGCGCGAGCGGAGAAAAAGCATCAATTCAGGAGCAATGTCGATTTGAAGCCGAGGTCAGACGGAGGAATCCATGCAACCCCAATCGCTCTCGAGACCTCAGCCTGCATCCCCTCGCAGCACTCAAAGCTTGGTCGACCCGAATTACTTCATATCGTTCTGTGTGGTGGCATTTCTCTTCTTTCTCTGGGCGATACCGAACAATCTCAATGACATTCTGATTCGTCAATTCATGAAGTCGTTTCAGATCTCGCGTCTGCAAGCGGGGTTTGTCCAGTCCGCCTTTTATTTAGGTTATTTCCTTTTTTCCTTGCCAGCAGGCTTGATCCTTCGGAGATTCGGATACCGGGTCGGGCTCGTGAGCGGACTTGTCTTATACAGCACGGGCGCGTTTCTTTTCTGGCCGGCGGCATATCTCGATAGGTACGGTTATTTCCTCCTGGCGCTTTTCGTTATAGCGGCGGGTTTAGCTTTCCTGGAAACAGGAGCCGGCTCTTTCATCGCGCAGCTCGGAGACTCTTCAACTTCAGAGCGCCGCCTGAATTTGGCGCAAGCGTTCAATCCTCCTGGTACCATTGCGGGCGCGCTCATTGGAACGGTCTTTATTCTTTCAGGTGTCGAGCCAAGTTCACAGCAGGTTGATTCGATGAAGAGCGCGGGAGTGTACCAAGCCTTCCTTGAGCACGAGACTATGCGAGTCATTGCGCCTTATCTGATGCTGAGCGGCGTGGTATTGCTGTTTGCGATAGCCCTTCTGAAGGTTCGTCTTCCTCCAAAGAGCTACAGTCCGCAGGTCATGCAACGTCTGGAATTCGGAAACCTGTCGGATCTGCTCCGCCAGTCACACTTCCGGCAGGCCGTCATCGCTCAATTCTTTTACGTGGGCGCGCAGGTCGGCACATGGAGCTACCTGATTCAATATATTCAGGATTACACTCACCAGCCAGAGAAGATTGCAGGGTACTTCTTGAGCTTGGCTTTGGTACTCTTTGCCGTTGGCAGATTCGTTTCGACCTATCTGATGAAATACTTAGAACCTCACAAACTGATGGGAGCTTTCGCAATCATCTGTGCGCTATTAGTGCTAGTGGCGATCGTCTTCCCGGGGTGGAAAGGGCTTGCTGCGCTTCTCAGCGTGAGCTTTTTCATGTCTCTCATGTTTCCGACCATCTTCGCGCTTGGTCTGAAGAGTCTCGGGCAGAACACAACACTCGGGGCTTCCTTCATTGTAATGGCGATTATTGGTGGCGCTGTTATTACACCACTCATCGGTTGGATCGCAGTGCGCTCACACAGCATGGCGATGGCCTTAAACGTGGTCTTGGCATGCTTCGTCATGGTCACTTACTTTGCCTTTATCGGTTCACGTGTCCGCGGTGAAGGCAAATTGACATAAGCAAATCTCGGGTGCAACCATGAAGACCTTTGAGTGCCCTCAGGAACATCCAAAAGGCGCGGAAGCATGCGATTACCTCTTCCGAGTTGACCCGTTTGCTTCGGACAAAGAGCTTGAGAGTTCTCCGATCAGGTCAGTGGGCACAGCCACATCTCTTGTACGAGGTCAGGCCCCTGAGAGGAACAATCGGTAGAAATGCGCGCCTGACATCGGTCGCCTTTTTAAAATCATTTGCCAGCACCTTTCTCCGCGATTCGCATCGATACCGCGGTTACTCTCCCAACAATCTCTGAGTCGCCGGGAAAACGCACTTCGCGGACTTGGTTCCGCGATTGCGGATAAGGTATCAGCAACAGCCTGCCTTCTCGTGGTTCGCACCAGGAACAGGCGTAGCTGTCGCGCAATTCGACGAAATAGATGGGGCGGTCGAACTCATTTTGCCAGCCCCCCCGAAAAACTTTTGTCTGATTGGAATCGATCTGGACAAAGGAACCAGGACGAATTAAAGGAAAGAGCGTGAAGTCCTCGGTACCCACGTAGCCATATACGGATTTGTCGAGATCTCTTTCCCCGAACAGTGACACAGGCATGCCGCCCCACTGGCCGAACATCCGCGATACCAAATTGGTCTTCCCAAAATCGATCTCCTCTCGCATGCCCGCAGGAATCTGCATCGGCAGCATCGGAACCTCAGGCCCGCTTCCGATCAAGTGAGTCCGGGGCAGCGTTAACCACATCTGTTCACGCCCGATGTCACTCAGATGGATCCCAAAGAAGCCCAGGATCTCATCGTAACGCCTCTTGTAGATGACGCTGAGACTGTAGAGCTTGAAAATACCGGGAGTAAACCCCCCCTTCTCCGCGTCGGTAAGCCAAGCATGCGATATGTAATAGTCCTGGCTTCTCTTCTCCTGCGCGATTCTCCTGCTCAGCTGTTCCACGTCGCGAGTCGACAGCTTGACGCGCAGACGCTCGGCTCTGAGAAGCTTTCCGCCTTCCGGGCTTGGTCTCGAAGCAGCCATCATCACGGCCAACCTGTGTCGCAAAAGAGTTTCTTGCCTTTCCTGTCAAAGCGAGCCGTCATTGCATAGATATTTGATCAAACTTGCCCGCGGATCAGGGGATCCAATCGCGACGGTCGAGGCCGCGACCGGCAGGAACATCGCCACTTCGAAGTCGATAGGCGCTTTGCCTCTTCTATCTTCCAACCGGTCGCGTTCGAGACCGGATCGTCGCTTTATGGGCATGAGCTCCAAATCTACAGTTAAATAATGCCATCGTTTGCACGCGTCGAAAAGCAATTGCAATCGATTCCCCGGAAATTCGATGGAATGTTGAGGCCGGAGAAGAATATGACATCGAACGAAGATCGTGCCGCTGGCCTTGCGCCGGCGGAGCCAAGAAATCAGAAGCTGAAAGTCTTCAGCGTTTCAGAGCATGTACGCACGACCCACGGAGTCGATGGCGCAACCGTACTCGACATTTTCCACGGACAAATGTTCACGCTCAATTTTGCCGGATCGAGGATCCTCGAACTTTTGAAGCACGGCTCTACAGGAGTCGAGATCGCCGAACAACTCGCGCGAGAGTTCAGGATCGAGCAAGGGACCGCCGAAGCGGACGTGCGCGAATTCTTCAAGACGCTTGAGCAGAACCAACTGTTGACGGTGCGCGACGGAAATTCTCTCACCTGAGCGAGCTGGAGCAAGCTTATGCCCACGGAACGAAACGAAGAAGCCGAGAGCCACCGCATCATTCTCCTCAGAGGGCAGAAGCCCGAGGTCCTCCTGGCCATTGAGGGGTCGCCGCGCCGAACTCTTCCAGAGATCCTGATTCCGCGCTGGCAAAGGGTCGCGGAACACCTCACAGCCGCTCTCCGCGATACCTGCGGGATCGACGCCGTATCGCTGTCTTCGTTTGAGTATCCTCTTTCAGGACCGAGCTCCGAGCCAATCCGCTACGAAATCCTGGAACCCTGTGGTCCAGAGGCGAATGCTCCCCGCGAAATGGAATGGGTGTCTGTCGACACTCTGGTCGAGAGCGGCTTTCCCGATCGTTGTGATTTTCAGGCGGTGCACCAAGCCGTCGCGCAGTGCGTGCCCAACCGAGAAAACACAATCTCTGGACCGTTCGGAAGGCTTGGTTGGTTCCCCGCCTATCGGCAGTGGGTGGAAGAGAAAATTGCGCCGCACGGTCTTCATCTCAACGGAAAATTCCGCCAACTCAACGCCTGCTCCACCTTCAGCTTGATTCGTTTTGAGACCGACGGACCGGCAGTTTGGTTCAAAGCTGTGGGGGCGCCGAACCTGCGGGAATATCCCATCACCGCCGCTCTCGCCCGTTCTTTCCCCCGCTTCTTGCCGCAAATCGTCGCCACGCAGCCGGAGTGGAACGGCTGGCTTTCACTGGAGGTCGCGGGGTCTCTTCTTAGCGAATGCCCCACGCCTGCGTCTTGGGAATCGGCGGCCGGAAACTTAGCGGAATTGCAGATTTCGTCGCTCGGGGGGAGTGCACGCCTTCTCGAACCCGGCGCTCGCGATCTGCGCGCCTCGACGCTCGCTGATCGCGTGGAAACCTTTTTTTCGACGATGGGCGAATTGATGGAACGCCAGACCAAGACGCCGCCCGCGCCGCTTACCCATGCGGAGCTTCGTGCTATCTCGACACGGGTCCGGGACGCGCTCGCCGTTCTTGAAGAAACGGGAATTCCCGCAACACTGGGGCATTTGGATTTGAACCCCGGAAATATCGTTTGTTCCCAGGCGGGCTGCGTATTTCTTGATTGGGCGGAGGCCTTTGTCGGACACCCCTTCCTTAGCTTCGAATATCTGCTCGAACATTTCCGGCGAGCATTCGGACTGGACCATTCAGAGGAACCCCGGCTTGTCGCTCGCTACACCGCTTCGTGGCGTCCATTTGCTTCGGAGGGTGACATCCACCGCGCTCTCGACGTGGCGCCTCTCGTGGCCTTATTCGCGTACGCGATGGGAAGCTATCTGTGGGAGAACCCGCAGAAACTCGAGGTGCCACGCACCGCGGGCTACCTGCGCAGTCTCACGCGGCGGATGCAGCGCGCATCTCGCGTATTGGGGGAACGGAGCGTCCGATGCCCACGCTAGTCGAACCTCCGCCCTATTCCCCCATCGAGGTGTTCACGGATTTCCTGCACGGAGTTCCTGTGGCGGACCCCTATCGTTGGCTTGAAGACCAGGACTCTCCTCGCACTCGAGCTTGGATCAGAGAACAGACACGCTATGCACGCTGTTATTTAGATGCGATTCCGGGACGCGAACTCATCCGTCGCCGGATCCGCGAGTTTCTCGCCGTAGAAACCTATGACTCCCCGCAGATGATCGGCGGTCGCTACTTCTTCCGAAAGCGCCTTCCCGACCAGGAGCAGCCTGGCATTTATATGCGCGACGGAGCGGAGGGCGAGGATCAACTCCTGATTGATCCGACGGAAAGAGGAACAGGCGAATATACCGCCGTTAAGCCTCTGCGGATTTCTGCCGACGGCCGATTGCTTCTGTATGAAGTGAAGGAAGGGGGAGAGAGAACAGGAACCTTTGAGCTGCTTGACATCGAGAGTCGAAAGCGCTTTCCTGATTCCCTACCCCGTGGCTATTTGCGGGGTTTTGCCTTCGCACCGGATGGCAAGAGTTTCTGTTACGCTCACGAAGCCGTGGGAGCCAGACGGCCTTTCTACCGGGCTGCGTACCACCATGTATTGGGAACCCCAATCAGCGACGACGCGGAGATCTTTTTTGCAGGGGAGGACGAGAAGATTCGGCTAGGCCTATGCTCCAGCAGAGAATGTCTTGCAATTCTCGTATATCGATTCTGTGAAAAGACTCTGAATGACATTTACCTGAAACCATTCGAGGGAGTCGGCCCTCCAAAGGCGATTTTCCGTGACGTCGATTTCATCCTTGGCCTGCGTTTGGTCGGCGACCGGCTTTTCGCCATTACGGATCGCGATGCGCCGAACCGCCGCATCGTCGAGATCCGGCTTCGTGACGACGGACAGCATGAGTGGGCCGATATAGTCCCCGCCAGCGGTGCGCTCATTCACAACTGGCTCGTCGTTGGCGACCGCATCTTTGTCGCCTATGCGACAGGAATGATTCAGGAAATCCGCATCTTCGATTTTTCCGGCAAAGCGCTGGGTGAGTTACCAATCAGCCGGGACGAAACGCTTCGCATGATTGCAGCTTCGCCCGATGGCGAAGAACTTCTGCTCGAATCGGAATCGTTTACGGAACCAGTCAGGATCTTCCGATGTTCGGCACGGAACACCAACAAAACACTCTGGACAAAGCGCAGCGCTCCCTTTGATCCTGAGGCCTACGGCCATTCTCAAATTGGGTTCATCTCGAAAGATGGCACGAAAGTTCCCATGTGCCTTGTCGGGCGTCGCGATGTTCTTGAAGGAACCGGCAATCCCACCATCATGACCTCTTACGGTGGCTATGGCGTCTCCATGACGCCGCAGTTCAGCGTTTTGGTCGCCCTCCTCATGGAACGCGGTTGCCTCTTTGCTCTGCCCCACATTCGGGGCGGATCCGAGTTTGGAGTGGCCTGGCACAAAGCTGCAAAACGCCGGAACCGTCAGAGAGCCTACGACGATTTTCTTTCCGCTGCCGAATCGCTCCTTGCAACGGGTCGCACCGCACCCGGAAAGCTTGCCATCTTCGGCGGCTCGAATTCCGGCTTGCTCGTTGGAGCCGCACTCACGCAGCGACCGGATTTGTTCGGCGCTGCGGTTTGTATGGTCCCCCTGCTGGACATGCTTCGCTACCACCTCTTCGACAACGCTCACTTCTGGAAGGACGAGTTCGGAACAGTGGAGGACCTGGATGATTTCGAGGCGCTCGCAAAGTATTCACCCTATCATCGGGTCCGCCAAGGCACGGCCTATCCCGCCACGATGCTCATCTCGGGCGATGCGGACCAGAATTGCAATCCCCTCCACGCCCGCAAAATGACCGCCCGGCTGCAGGCGGCAAATAGTTCCCAGCATCCCATTTTTCTCGACTACAGCAAGTTTCGCGGACATTCCCCAGTGCTTCCTTTGAACGAGCGAATTGACGCACTAACGGATCGCGTGGCTTTTCTTTGCGACCAACTTCAACTCTCGGTCTGAACGGAAGGTTTATCCCATGCGGTTTCTAGTTCTGAAGGCTTATTTGAGCTTGATCCATTTCGACTGGTACCTGGCGCGCGGCAATTTCGCAGAGCTCTACGAAAGGGTTCGCAACTGCCCTGTAGCGGCGCGCACACCTGGGCCCGATGACGTCGGACGCATCAACTTCGCCATCGACACAGCCTGCATCTGGTACTGGAAGGAAGCTCGCTGCCTGCAGCGCTCCGCAGCGACAACCTGCCTCCTCAAAGACTACGGCGTGCCCGCGCAGATGGTCATCGGCGCGCAACAAATGCCCTTCAAGGCTCACGCGTGGGTGGAAGTGGACGGCCGTGTCGTTAACGACAAACCGTATACACCGGAAATGTATGCAGTGCTTGATCGGTGTTAGTGCCATCGGCAACGCGCAAGCAGGGAGTGCATCATGAGCGTTCAATTTGGAAGATGGAATGTCGACGGTAAGCCTATCGACCCCACGTACATCGGAAGGGTGAAGCCGGTCATCGCTCCCTATGGCCCCGACGGTGAGTCCGCATACACAATCTCAAACCTCACCATCCTCTATCGTGCCTTCCACACTACAAAGGAGTCGCGCCGCGAATCTCAGCCGCATGTTACCTCGTCCGGCGCCGTAATCACCTGGGATGGACGTCTGGACAACCGCGCGGAACTCATTCTCAGTCTGCGCGATGTTCTAACCGCGAGTGCGACCGACGTGTCCATCATTGCCGCAGCATACGACGAGTGGGGCATCAAGTGCTTCCCCAGGCTCGTCGGTGACTGGGCACTCTCCATCTGGGAAGCCAAGTCGCGCTCCCTGTACCTCGTGAAAGATCCCATCGGCACACGCCATCTCTACTATTCGATCGACAACGACGAGATCACATGGAGCACCATCCTTGATCCCCTGGTTCTTTCCGACGGCAAGTCTTTTCCCCTTTGTGAAGAGTACGTCGCCGGCTGGTTTTCCTTCTTCCCCGCCACCCATCTGACTCCCTACGTCGGAATCCATTCCGTTCCGCCGGCCTGTTTGGTGTCCATACGAGCAGGAAAGCACAGTGTGATCAAGTACTGGAACCTTGATCCGAGCAAGCGGATCCGTTATCGCACGGACGCTGAATACGAAGAACATTTCCGCACTGTCTTTGGCGAAGCTGTCCGTTGCAGGCTCCGCTCCGATAGCCCCATCCTCGCCGAACTGAGCGGCGGCATGGACTCTTCCTCCATCGTGTGCACGGCGGACGTCATCATCGCTCGGGGAGGCGCGGAAACTCCACAGCTCGACACCATCTCCTACTACGACAACTCGGAACCCAACTGGAACGAGCACCCCTACTTCACCCAAGTGGAGGAGAAGCGCGGCCGCGCTGGCACGCACATCGATATGCACTCACAGGAGCCTTTCAAGTTCGAACTCGCCTGCGATCGATTCACAGCTACTCCCGGCTCAAGCAACGGCCACCCTTCTGAAGCCGCCCGTCAAATCGCGGCCTGCATGGTCTCGCAGGGGAACCGAGTCGTTCTCTCGGGCATCGGCGGCGACGAATTCACCGGAGGCGTACCAACCCCCATCCCTGAACTGCAAGATCTCCTCGCCAGAGGCCACTTCAGAGCTCTCGCCCAACAACTGAAAGTCTGGGCTCTCAACAAGCGCAAGCCCTGGTTCTACTTATTATTTGACGCAACTCGGGGGTTCTTACCTTCCTCCCTCCTTGGTGCCCTAAAGTACAAACGCCCCGCGGCCTGGCTTGAACCAGCCTTTGTCAAACGGAATCGGACGGCTCTCACCGGTTATGAGCTCCGGACAAAAATCTTTGGCTCCCTGCCGAGCTTTCAAGGACATGTAAGCACCCTAGATGTACTGCGAAGGCAACTTGCATGCTTTGACCTGTCACCAGATCTGCCACACGAGAAACGCTATCCCTACCTCGATCGGCGGCTCCTCGAATTCGTATCCGCAATCCCATCTGAACAGTTTGTCCGCCCCGGCCAACGCCGCTCAATCATGCGTCGTGCCCTTATCGGCGTCGTACCCGACGAGATCTTGAACCGGAAACGGAAGGCGTTTGTTACGCGTGGCCCCAGGGTAAGCATCGCGGCGGAATGGCCGCGGCTGCTGGAACTCAGCCAGCACATGCTCGTGAGCTCGCTCCGGATCGCTGATTCATCGCGCTTCGTAGAGGCGCTACACAGGATTCGGCAAGGAGAAGACGTGGCGATTGTCCCGTTCATGCGTACTCTTGGCGTTGAGCTTTGGCTGCGAAACCTGAGTGCCAGGCACGTTCTTCGTGACGTCGCTTCTGTCAACGGATTGCAGCAAGACAAGCCTCCCTGTGAAACGAAGGCGCCGGCCTCTGAGGCTGACGGCTCGGCAAGTCCAGCTACAAAGCGACACTCTCTTGATCTCGGCTGAACCATCAAAACGGAAAGGAGGTGATACCCATGGAATACCGCAAACCGAAGATGATCTGTTCCGGCAACGCGATGATCGCGGTTCGGGGGGGCGACAAAACGTTCTGCCCTACCTGTCTCGATTCACAGTCTCTGCCTTACATGACTCATGCGGCATATGAGGCGGACGAATAGACGACGATTGGACGATGAAATCACTGTGAGATCTCAAATCAGAAATTCGAACCCAAAAGAGGTGAAAATCAATGAACTACACCAAACCAGAAATCACTTTGGTTGCCCCCGCAAGCTTCGTGATTCAAGGCGGGAAAAAGGATGTTCAACCCATGACCGACAGCGAGAAAGAGTTCCTCCTAAGCGAGCCTGCATACGAGGCCGACGAGTAGAACATAAGCCGGGGCTGCTCAGGGCGCCAAGCACCCCGGCTACCAACCCACTCATTCAACGGGAGGCTCGTCGCTCAATGGCATCGCTGATTCAAGCTTGTCAGCGAATCAACCGCATAGGGTGGCGAGACGAAGACGAGATGGGACAACCGGCAAATCACCCACCTTAGACCACGATCAGCAGAGGCTGATTTGTTGAAGCGAAGTGAGGACGGAAATTCAAAGCGTTGAAGAACGTGGGACTCTTTGATCAAAATCTCAGCTGAGAAATTCAAATGGGAAAGGAGGTGAAAATCCATGAACTATACCAAACCGGAAATCACTTTGGTTGCATCCGCAAGCTTCGTGATTCAGGGCAGCGAAAAGGGCATCTATAGCCCAACGGACGCCAACACCGACCGCATCAGCGTCGGTGCATACGAGGCCGACGAGTAGAACACAAGCCGGGCTGCTCAAGGCGCCAGGCAACCCGGCTTCTTCCTTTACTTATTCAATGAGATGTCTCAAATTCCAGGTGACCGCTCAATCTTTCCTGCTAGGCAACCCGAGCGACATGACGGATTTCCCTTTATCACCTGGCGGCTGCATGTGTGCTTCGGATTCTTGATCGCGCGATGATGGAGAAATGCGCTCTACCCTTGCGACTCGAACTGCTCGCTAATTCTGCTTTTCCGGACCGCCCTTCTCGTCCACTTCTGCTTTCTCCTGTAGCTGCCGTAGCTGGCGCCAGCGTTGGTACTGCTCTTTTTTGGCCGAATCGGGGGCCTCTTCTGATTTGAGCCAAAATCGGAACCAGTCCAGGTTTCGCTCGTAGATCTCAAAGCGGTGTTTTGGTTGGTTCACAACGTGAAGCTCGTTCGGGTAGATGAACAACTCCATGGGCTTTCCCAGTTCCCTTAACGATGTGTAGAGCGCGAGATCTTCCAGAAACTCGGAATCGGGATCGTTGTTTAGAACCGGGACATCAATTCGGTCCGCGTTCACTTCCGGCGCCATCTGCCTCCAATTGGTCTTGGATTTCGCCTCGGGCCATCCTCCTAGACCTTCATTCGAAAAGTTATTCTGAACGCGACGAGGGGCCATGTAATAAAAGTAGGCACTGGAATCTCCGGCAGCACCACTCACTGCGCGGAAGAGTTTGGTGTGTGTAATTTCATACGCGACAATCTCCGTTCCTCGGCTGAACCCCGTCAAGCCAACTCTCTCAACATCGGCCACACCCATCTTCGAGGCCTCCTCGATAGCCATCTCGATGCTGGCATTCTCCGATTCGTACCACGATAGATAGCGTTGGAAATCGCCCGGCTTGTTGTCAAAGTCCCTGCGGCCCATGTCGAAACTCAAGACCGCAAATCCGTGTGCCGCATATACGTGAATAGGATTCTCGTCTCCTGTAGCGCCGCGCAGAAATTCGTGAGTCCGGTAGGTCGTGACGATCAACGGGTACTTCCTGCCGGGCACATAATTCAGTGGTTTCACCAAGTGTGCCCACCAGTGGTCTCCGAACTTATTCACCCCATCCAGTCGGGTAATCGAACCAAGCTCTAGATTCTCAAATTCTGGATTCAGATCGACGAGCGTTCGTACCTTGCCGGTCGCTATGTCTGCAAGAGCTACTTGAGATGGTGCAGCCCTGTTTTCGCTCCCGCACGCCATGTACTGGAAAGCTTTGTCCGGAGCGCATGAGTGTAGAGAGTCAGAGCCAGCAAAAACCTGCTTCGATGCCCCTCCTTCAGCGGGTACCCTCATGAGCTTCTCGGGATAACCATCTCCTGCGTTCAGCATGAAGTAAATCTGA
>Ga0210389_10003399_pt1 | contig 12414 bp, 11 predicted proteins | sample IncBWH28OmetaG_FD_160127 | JGI IMG/M metagenome (GOLD analysis project Ga0210389, IMG submission 160127) | Forest soil microbial communities from Barre Woods Harvard Forest LTER site, Petersham, Massachusetts, United States - Inc-BW-H-28-O ...
GTCGCGGCGAACGCGGAACTTTTCCGTCAGTACAAGGGGTTCGCCGAGCCGGTCGAGGTGCCGCCAAGCGCGTCGGTGCTCGACCAGGTGCTCGCGTCATCTGGCCGGGATCCCGCCTGGACGCCGGCGCCAGGCGCGTAGCGAGGGCCGCTCGCTATCGTGGGCCCATGCGGAATGTCACGGGCGATGTCGTCACGGATCTCACCCCCACCGGCGCCCTGCGAACTGCCCTGAACCTGGGTAACCCTGTCCTGGTTCAGGGCACGGCGGCGGCGCCGACGGGCGTCACGGTGGACATCGCGAACGAGATCGCCGCCAGGCTTGGCGTCCAGGCGGAGTTCCGCGGCTTCGGCGCGGCCCGCGAGTCCTTCGAGGCGACGGTGGCTGGACAGGCCGACATCTGCTTCCTGGCGGTCGAGCCAGCACGCGCCGCGGAGATCGCGTTCACCGCGCCGTACGTCCTCATCGAGGGCGTGTACGCCGTGCCGCGCGACTCGTCGCTCGCCGCGGTGGCCGATGTCGACAGCGAGGGCGTCCGCATCGGCGTGAAGAACGGCTCCGCCTACGACCTGTTCCTGACCCGTACGCTCAGGCACGCCGCGATCGTGCGCGGCGCTGAGGGCACGGAGGCGTTCATCACCGGGGACCTCGAGGCCGCCGCGGGGGTCAGGGAGCCGATGACCGAATTCGTCGCCGCGCACCCGGAGTACCGGCTCATCGAGGGCCGATTCATGGAGATCGCGCAGGCGGTGGGCACAGTGAAAGCCAAGCGCAAGGAGACCACCCAGTTCCTGCATGAGGTCGTCGAGGAGCTCAAGGCCAACGGCTTCGTCGCGGAAGCCCTTCGCCGCTCCGGCCAGACCGCCCCGGTCGCACCGCCCGCGTAACCGATCAAAGACGGGTATTCCGAACGATTGCGGCTTACTCCGGCAAGAAAACTGGACCGCCACGCTGCGAGGCGGGACGGCCCAGTGTTCTTTCTCGCGTGCGCTGTTCCCCGCGCTAGTTACCGAGCGAGGTCGCTGGCGAACTTGGCGAGGTTCGGGACGCCGAGGCCGGTCGCCGCGTTGTAGAGCTCGCCGGGGTTGCCGGTGTAGAAGATGTTGTCGTTGCTGCTGCTCGCCTGGCTGAGCGGCGTGACGGGGCTGGCGTGACCCGCCGCGAAGGAGTAAACGCTCGGGTTCCACAGCCCGATCCGGTGGCCCAGGTAGGAGTCGATGACCGCTGTCGAGCCGTTGAACTGGGGTGCCACGAAGCTCGTGCCGCCCCAGCCGCCCTCAAGCGCCGGATTCCCCGCCGGCACAGCCGACGGCTCGTACAGCAGGTAACCGGACTCCGGGTCCGCGTTCGCGGACAGGTCAGGCTCCGCCCGGCCGGAGCCGCTGCCGCTGACGAGAGGCGGAGTCGAGGTGACGTTCCAGCTGGTCGGCTCGACGAAGTTCGTGCCCTTCTCAACGACCTGGAAGTCGGTCGGGGTCAGGTACTGCTCCCCGTGGTAGTTCGCGGTACCTGACACGAGCCGCTGGTAGGACGGCTCAGGCTCGACCGCGCTGAACCCGCCGCCGCCGCCGACCACGAACGCCGTCGCCGCAGTCGCGAAAGCGGCGCCATTGATGCTCGCGATCGCCGGCCACAGGTAGTCCCAGCCCCAGGCCCGCTGGCTCTTGACGGTGACCGTGGCGGACCCGTCCGGGCCGGTGAGCGTGCCGCTCCAGGGCAGGGTGGTGCCGCCGGACGACGTGACGTACGGGCTGCTCCCCGGTGTGTCGACGGACAGGTTGGTGGTGCCGAGGTCACCCGCGGCCGAAGCGGTGTAGGCGCCCTCGTCGCCGGACGAGACGAAGGCCGACTGACCCTGGTCCGCCAGCTCGAGGAACGCCTCGTCGAATGCGGCCTCATAGGTGGCCGTCTCCTCGCCGGCCGCGACCGCCCCGGCGACGAAGGTCTCCGACTCGCCCCAGCTTGACGACAGCGTGTCGGCGACGTTCTGGCTGGCGGCGGTGAAGAACCCGTCAATGAACCCTGGGTCGGTGTTCGGCGCCTGGTAAACGACCACGTTGGCGCCAGGGGCAAGGCCGCCTGACTGCTCGACGTCGAGGTCGGTCTCGCCCGTGCCCGCGGCGTCACTCGGTGCGCCGGGGCCGCCGTCGACGTTGTCCACGCTGACCGTGCGGCCGCTGGCGGGCACGTTCGCGACGTTCTGCCAGAAGTACTCGGGCGCGCCCACGTCAAGCGCGGCCAGCGTGACGATGCCGATGGTCTCACCGGACCCGGTGGCCTTCTTGTAAAGCGGCGCAAGCCCGTAGTTGGCCGCGAAATCGGACGGCAGGTAGTTACCAGGAGTGTCCGCGGCGGACGACGCATTAGCGGGGGTGGTCGTGGAGTTCAGGTGAACCGCGTGGCTGGAGAACGGTGCGTAGTTGGTCAGCCCGAGTACCGCGAGCACGGACCTCGCGATCCCGTACGGCAACTCCGGCGCTCCGGTGGCGCTGTAGACCGTCTGTGCCTGGACCGTTCCGCCGTCGAAGCCGTGCCGCGCCGGAACGTGGTAATTCTGCTGCCTGACGGTGAGCGCCTGGTCGAACTCGCCGGCCGTGCCGGACGCCGACACGTCGACGTTGCCCGGGTACACCGTCGTCGTGATGCCGAACTTGGCCAGGTAGCCCGTCAGCGCGCTGACCACGGCCGAGGACTGTCCGTACTTGCCCGCGAACTGGCTCACGGAGTCGAAGCTGGTCTTGCCCCCGGTGACGGAGGATTCCAGTTGGGCGATGTCGCGCTCCTTCAGGATGAAGGAGACCTGTTCCTGGGTGCTCGGCGACGTGTTGCCGAACGCCGACGCGCCCGGCAGCGACGAGGCGAGGAGGCCGGTTGATACCTTTTCCGGGGTGTTGGGCCCCGGGGTGGACGAGGCCTGGGCCGTGCCGGCGGTCGCGGCGGCAGATGCCGCGACGGTCAGCACCCCCGCGGTCAGTCCGGCCCAAAGGCGCGAGCGAACAGGGAGAGCCATGCTCAGGGCACACTCCTCACGTTTGTGGCGACCGCTGGATGTCGGCCGCCCGCGGCTTCCGTATGAACCTGTTGTGACTTAGTAGACTTTGTGCTAGATAAGTCCACTAATGTGACACAAGCACGGTGATTATCACACGGAAGCGGGCACAATGACGAGTACTTTCCGGTGCCTTCTGTTGAATTTGGTAATTCTTACATGCCCCTCGCCGTCACCCTAGACGGTCTGGCCCGCACCGGCGATGACGGCGGTGACGCTGAGCTGGTGCGCGGACGAGACGGCGCAGCCCGTGGCGGTGAACGGCGCCTCGATCGCCTGCGTCTGATTCGGCGGGAAGACCTTCAGCTGGGCGGATGCCGTTGGCTTGCAGTCCGCCGCCGGGTAGTTCTGCGCGTTGGCTACGCCAAGCTCCGCGCTGGCCTTGGCCCCGGGCGCGAGGGTCACCAGGGTGGGGGCCTTCGAGGGGTTGCGCGTAGCGGCGGCGCCAATCTGCGCACCCGACGAATTGGTCAGCGAAACGCCAGGAAATCCGTAAAGCGTGCACGACGCGCTGCCGCTGTTGGTGAAATCAATGACCGTGAAATCGGTGCCGGCGGCGGCGCCACCGCCGCCTAGCGAAATGCGCAGATTCGAGCTCGAGCAGGCCGCCGAGCCGGCCGGCGCGGCGCTGGTGGGCGTGACCGACACCGGGCTTGAAGCCTGACCCGAGGCGCCACTCGTTGGCGTGCCAGCAGCGGAAACGCTGGAGCTCGCGGCGGAAGCCTGGCCCGTGGACTGTGCGGGTGCGCTCGAGCTGTGCGAGCCGCAGCCGACAGCGAGAATTGACACGGCTCCCACGATTCCAGCAGTCAGTGAATTCCGGACGATATGCACATTGAGCGTCATTAGCGCAATCCCTCCAGTAAAGAGTCCGGAATCTCAGGTCCGAATCACAACCTATACGACGGCGCTCCGCCCGCATTGGTTGCGGTAATTTTCCGCGCAACTCAGGACGTCGGCCGATGACACGCCGATCACAACGCGGCGGCGAGCATGCGCAGGACGTCGGCCGCCGCATCAGTCGTGGCCTGCTGATAGCCGGTTCCCGCCCACAGGTGCACGGCCTCGAGGTCACCGGCGGCGGCCGCCGCCTTTCGTATCGGGCTGGTCAGGTGGTGCAACGCCGGGTACCCGGAAGGGGCGAGAGCGTCGAACTGGTCGATGAACCGGTTGCGGATGGCCCTCGCCGGCCGGCCGCTGAATGACCGGGTCAGGACCGTCTCGCCGCGCGAGCCGTCGGCGATGGCGGCCCGGTGCGCCGCGGAGGCGCCGCTCTCCGGCGTGCGCAGGAGCGCGGTGCCGACCATGACCCCCTGGGCACCCGCTTGGATGACGGCCGCGACCTGGGCAGGGGTCGCGAGCCCGCCTGCGGCGATGACCGGGAGCCGCGTGGCGACGGTGATCATCGCGACAATCTCGGCGGTCGGGATCGGGTCAGGGAACCGGCGGGGGGTGAAGGTCGCGGAGTGGCCGCCGGCCGCCCAACCCTGGACCGCGAGCACGTCGACGCCGGCGTCGGCCGCGGCGCGGGCCTCGGCCGCGTTCGTGACGGTCTGCACAACGACGCTCCCCTTGGACCGGAGCGAGGCGATGACCTGACCCGGCGGGACCGCGAAGGTGAAGCTCACGACGGGTACCGGGTCGCCGCGCAGGAGATCGAGCTTCTGCTCCCAGTAATCGTCGTCCTCGACGGGCTCTGGCGGCAACTCGACCCCGTACCGCTCAGCGAGCGGACGCAGCGCCGCGGCGTAGCGGTGGTACTCCGCGGGTTCGATAGCGAGCGGGCTGGGGGCGAACAGGTTGACGCCGAAGACCGGGGCGGCCGCGCGGACCTCGGCGAACTGGGCGTGCAGCTGCTCCGCGGTCTTGTATCCGCCGGCCAGGAACCCCATGCCGCCCGATCGCGCCGCCGCCGTGACGAGCGCCGCCGTCGTGGGTCCGCCGGCCATGGGCGCGGCCAGGACGGGCGAAGTAACACCGAGGCCGGCGAACGGCGAAGTGTGCGGTGCCTGGACGGACATCGCATCATTCCTTCCCCTGGGGCAGCAGGTCCAGGGATGAGGCTACGCCGGCCGCGGAAATCGGCAGCCTTCTGGACCGGGGGCGACACTCAGGGCTGCCTGCCGGCGGCGTATTGTCACCCCTGCGGCTGCCAGCAGGAGCCGCGAAAACTTGGGAGGTCACGGTGTCAAAGTTCATGGTTCTTTACCGTGCGCAGGCGTCCGCGCGCGAGCAGATGGCCAATGCCACCCCCGAGCAGATGCGGGCAGGCATGGAGGCCTGGCGGGTGTGGGCGACCAAAGTCGATTACGCCATCGTGGACCTTGGCTCCCCGCTCGCGCACACGACCCACGTCGGGGCGGGCGCGGCCAGCGCCGACGGTGTGGCCGGCTACTCGATCCTGCAGGCCGGCTCGGCCGACGAAGTCGAGAGCATCCTTGAGGGCCACCCGCACCTGACCATGCCGGGAAGCTCGATCGAGGTGATGGAAATCATCCCGATAGGCGACATTTAGCCGCCGCGGAAGTAATTCCGCCGATCGGCGGTTGTAATATAGCGAAGCGAAGGGGAGTAGCTCTTCCGCCGGAACGTCGACATGCTGGCCCTGCCAAGGGCCCGGCGCCCGGGAGCCCGCGGGCTTGAGCGAGACCTTCAGACCGAAGCCTATGGCTGTCGTGCCTGAAGGAGGCGCTACCCCCCATGAGCCTGGCTATAGCGGCCACTGTGTTCGCTGTCATCTTCACCGCTGAGCTGCCGGACAAGACCGCGCTCGCGAGCCTGATCCTCGGTAGCCGCTACCGGCCTACCTGGGTGTTCGTCGGGGTCGCGGCCGCCTTCGCCGTGCACGTCGGGCTTGCCATCGCGGCAGGCAGCGTGCTCGGCCTCCTCCCCCACCGCCCGCTTGAGATCATCGTGGCGGCGCTCTTCGCCATCGGTGCCGTGCTGCTGCTGCGCGGGCGCCACGGTGACGACGACGAGCACATGGAACTGCACGGCAGGGAGCCCGGATTCTGGCGCGTCGCGGGGACGAGCTTCATGGTGATCCTGGTGGCCGAGTTCGGTGACCTCACCCAGATCGCCACCGCCACCCTGGCCGCCCGCTACCACGACCCGGCGTCGGTCGCCACGGGCGCCGTCCTCGCGCTGTGGGCGGTGGGCGGACTCGCCATCGTGGGCGGCCGTGGCCTGCTGAAGCTCATCCCTTTGACCTGGATCTCCCGGATCGCCGCCATGATCATGCTGGCCCTCGCCGGAGTCAGCCTGGCCGCCGCACTGTCCTGACGCATGCCGCTGACGCATGCGTTCTCCCGTGTTGAGCGACCGGTGATGTCGAGGAGCGCGGAACCGCTCCGTACCAGATAGCGAAGGGGTGCCACGGCGGCACCACATCGACAACCGAGGAGCACGACCGTGAAGTACATGCTGATCATCTACGGCAACCAGGAACTGTGGAGCTCGATCGACCCCGCGGACTACGCCAGGGAGATCGCCGCATTCGACGCGTTCAACAAGAAGTACTACAACAGCGGCGAACTGCTCGGTGCCTACGGCGTGGCCGACGCGGCGGCGACCAAGCTGGTCAGGCTCGCCGACGGCCAGCCCGCTGTCACCGACGGCCCCTACCTGGAGACCAAGGAGTACCTGGCCAGCTGGTTCCTGCTCGACGTGGAAGACGAGGAGCGCGCGCTCGCGATCGCCGCCGACGTGCCGTCCGCGAAGTACCGCCCGGTCGAGGTCTGGCCGGTCCTGCATGAGGCGTCCCGCGAGACGGGCGTGGACATCGGCGTCGCCTGACCGCCGCCGGCTGGCCAGGTGACCGGCAACGCAGCCGCCGAGGACCTGCTGCGCGAGTTCGCGCCGCAGGTCCTCGGCGTGCTCATGCGCCGCTACGCGGGACTTGACAGCTGCGAGGACGCGGTACAAGAGGCACTGCTCGCCGCGGCGACCCAGTGGCCTGCCACCGGGCTGCCCGACAACCCGCGTGCCTGGCTGCTCACGGTCGCCACCCGGCGGCTGGCGGACATCCTGCGCAGCGAGTCGGCCAGGCGCGAGCGCGAGGACGCCGTCCACGTCGCGACGCCGCCCGCCGTACTCGTCGGGGCCGACGCCTGGCTGGCCGATGCGGGGACGGCCGGGGCACGCGACAGCGACGACACGCTCACCCTGCTTTTCCTCTGCTGCCACCCGGTGATCACCCCCTCCTCCCAGGTGGCCCTGACGCTGCGCGCCGTCGGCGGGCTGACCACGGCCGAGATCGCGCGGGCGTTCGTCGTGCCTGAGGCGACGATGGCGCAGCGAATCAGCCGCGCGAAGCAGCAGATCCGCGCGGCCGGAGCGCGGTTTACCCCGCCGGACGCCGCCGACCGCGACCGGCGGCTCCGGTCCGTCCAGCAGGTCCTTTACCTGATATTCAACGAGGGCTACGTCGCCTCGGCCGGCGCGGCACTGCAGCGGACCGACCTGTCGGCGGAGGGAATCCGGCTGGCCCGGCTGCTTCGCCGGCTGCTGCCCGACGACGCGGAAAGCGCCGGCCTGCTCGCGCTCATGCTGCTCACCGACGCCAGGCGTGCCGCCCGGGTCGCACCGGACGGCGCGCTGGTCCCCCTGGTGGAGCAGGACCGCGCCCGCTGGGACCGGGCGCTCGCCGCCGAGGGCGCCGGGCTCGTCGCGAGCACGCTGGCGACGACGAGCGCGCTCGGCCCCTACCAGTTGCAGGCCGCGATCGCCGCCGTGCACGTCGAGGCCGCCTCCGTCGCGGATACCGACTGGGCGGAGATCCTCGCGCTCTACGAGTTGCTTGCCCGGGTGTCCCCCGGCCCGCTCGTCTCGCTCGGGAAGGCGGTCGCCGTCGCCATGGTCCACGGCCCGGCGGCCGGCCTGGCCGCGACCGACCAACTCGCCGACGTGCTCGCCTGGCACCACCGGTTCCACGCGGTCCGCGGACACCTGCTCGAAATGTCCGGCGACACCGCCTCGGCCGCCGACGCCTACCGAATGGCCGCCAGGTACGCCACGAATACCGCGGAGAAGCGCTACCTCGACCGGCAGAGCCGGCAGGTTCGCGGGCAGTGATCAGCGGCACTGGTCACCAAGCCGGCGCCCGCCCGTACCATCTGCACATGAGCGAATCGCTGACCCGACGGGGCGGCTACGACGTGGTAATCGTCGGCGGCGGCCACAACGGCCTGACCGCCGCGGCCTACCTCGCCAGGACGGGGTTGTCGGTGCTGGTGCTTGAGCGCCTCGACCACACGGGCGGTGCCGCCGTGTCCGCGCGGGCCTTCCCTGGTTTTCCTAGCCGCCTGTCGAGGTACTCCTACCTCGTGTCACTCCTGCCGGAGTCGATCGTCACCGACCTTGGCCTTGACCTGCGGCTAGCGTCACGCTCGACGGCGTCCTACACCCCGGTACGGCGCGACGGCGCCGCGAAAGGGCTGCTCGTCGAGCGCCCCGAGGGGCGGGCGACCAGGGACAGCTTCCGCGACCTGACCGGCTCCGACGCCGAGTACGAGGCGTGGCGGGACTTCTACCGGCAGGTTGGCGAGCTTGCCGCGGTCGTCGCGCCGACGCTCACCCGGCCACTCCCGAGAGCGGCGGCGCTGCGTCAGCAGTCCGACCTGGGCCTGTGGCGCGAACTGGTCGAGCGCCCGCTTAGCGAGGCCATCGAGAGACGCTTCCGCGACGATACCGTGCGCGGCGTGGTCGCGACCGACGCGCTGATCGGCACCTTCGCGCGGCTGGACGATCCGTCGCTCATCCAGAACCGGTGCTTCCTCTACCACCTCATCGGCAACGGGACCGGCGAGTGGCGCGTGCCCGTGGGCGGGATGGGCGCGGTCACCGACGCGCTCGCCGCCGCTGCCCGCGGCGCGGGCGCGGAACTAGTCGTGGACGCCGAGGTCACCGCGATCAGGAGCGGAGCGGGTGACGCCGAGGTCGACGTGCTCCACGACGGCGAGCCACGGACGCTGCGCGCCCGCTTCGTCCTTGCGAACGTCGCCCCCTGGGTCCTGGCTGGCCTCCTCGGCGAGGAGCGCGACCCGGCGGGTAAGCCCGTCGGGGCTCAGCTGAAGGTCAACTTCCTGCTTGACCGGCTGCCGCGGCTGGCCACTGGCGCGGACCCGCGGATCGCGTTCGCGGGAACCCTGCATCTCGGTGAGGACTACCAGGAGCTCGAGCGGGCCTACGCGGATGCCGCGGGCGGACAGGTACCCTCAAGCATGCCTGGTGAGGTCTACTGCCACTCCCTGACCGATCCCTCGATTCTCGGACCGGTTCCCGACGGGACCCAGACGCTGACTTACTTCGGGCTGCACCTGCCCGCGACGCTCTTCGATGACCCGGCGACGCGTGCGCAGCGCAAGGAACTGGCCGTCGAGCGCGCGATCGCCTCACTCGACAAGCACCTCATCGACCCCGTCGAGTCGGTCGTCGCGCACGACGCCGGCGGCAGGCCCTGCATCGAGGCGAAGATACCGCAAGACATCGAGGCCGACCTGGGCATGCCGGGCGGGCACATCTTCCACGGCGACCTGAGCTGGCCCTGGGCGGCCGACACCGCCGCGCTCGACACGCCCGCGGTGCGCTGGGGCGTGGCGACCAACCGGGAGGCCGTCCTCTTGTGCGGCTCAGGCGCACAGCGCGGGGGCGCGGTATCTGGACTCGGCGGCCACAACGCCGCTCAGGCAGTCTTGGAGCTCGCATGACTATCGCAACCATGCTGGAACACCAGCTGCCCGGCCGGGTCACCGTCTTCGGGCCCGACTTTCCGTTCGCGTACGACGACTGGCTGCACCATCCGGCCGGCCTTGGCTCGGTTCCCGCGCCGGCGCACGGCCGCACGGTGGCCGTCGTGGGAGCGGGGCTCGCCGGGCTTGTGGCCGCCTACGAGCTCATGGAACTTGGGCTCCGCCCGGTCGTCTACGAACCCACCCGCATCGGCGGCCGGCTGCGCTCACACGAGTTCGAGGGCGCCAACGGGATCGTCGCCGAACTCGGCGGGATGCGGTTCCCCGTGTCCGGCACGTCCTTCTTTCACTACGCGGACCGGGTCGGGCTCGCCAGCGCGCCGTTCCCCAACCCGCTCACCGAGGCCGCGGGCAGCACCGTCATCGACATCGCCGGGCAGACCTTCCACGGCAGCACCCTCGACGAGCTGCCACCGGAGTTCGCCGAGGTCGCGGTCGCCTGGGAGGAGGCGCTTGAGCAGATCGGCTTCGGCACGCTCCAGGACGCCATCCGCGCTCGCGACATCGACACGCTGAAGAAGCGCTGGAACGAGCTCGTGCCGCTGTGGGACGGCCGGACCTTTTACGACTTCGTCGCCACCTCCGCCTGCTTCTCGAAGCTGCCGTTCCGCTACCGCGAGATGTTCGGCCTCGTCGGGTTCGGCACCGGAGGGTGGGACTCCGACTTCCCCAACTCCATGCTCGAGATCCTGCGGGTCGTCATCACGAACTGCGATACCGACCAGCGGCTGATCGTTGGCGGCGCCGAGCAACTGCCAAGGGGCCTGTGGACGCTGCCGGTCAGCGAGCGCAGCCCCTGGCCGCCCGGCACCACGCTGGAGAGCCTGCACGGCGGCGTACCGCGCCCAGGGGTGGCGGCCATTCGCCGGCGCGGCGACGGCTTCGTCCTGCGCGACCGCTGGGGGACCGACCGGATACACGACGCTGTGCTCGCCACCTGCCAGGGCTGGCTGCTGACGACCCAGATCGAACTCGACGAGAGCATTTTCTCCCAGGACCTGTGGATGGCGCTTGACCGCACCAGGTACATGCAGTCGTCCAAGACGTTCGTGATGGTCGACCGGCCGTTCTGGAAGGACATCGACCCCGCTACCGGACGTCCCGTGATGGGCATGACCCTCACCGACCGGCTCACCAGGGGGACCTACCTGTTCGACAACGGCCAGGACCGGCCCGCGGTCATCTGCCTGACCTACACGTGGATGTCCGACGCGCTGAAGATGCTGCCGTACGACGTCGAACAGCGGGTCAGGCTCTCGCTTGACGCGCTCGGCAAGATCTACCCGGACGTCGATATCGCGAGCCACATCGTGGGTGACCCGGTGACGGTGTCCTGGGAGGACGACCCGCACTTCCTCGGCGCCTTCAAGGGGGCACTGCCCGGCCACTACCGCTACAACCACCGCATGTACCGGCACTTCATGCAGGACGGGCTGCCGTCCGCCGAGCGGGGCATCTTCCTGGCGGGCGACGACGTCTCCTTCATGCCCGGATGGGCGGAAGGAGCCGTCCAGACGGCGCTCAACGCCGTCTGGGGCATCATGACGCACTTCGGCGGCGCCTCCCACCCGGATAACCCGGGCCCCGGCGACCTCTACGACCAGCTGGCCCCACTCGACCTGGGAGAATGACCGATGTCCCCGACGACACGCGTTGCCGCCTGGCAATGCCTGCCCTGGTCCCGCGACGTCGCGGGCAACCTGCGCCGGCTCGACGCGATCTGCGCGTCCGCCGCCGCGCAGCGGGCGCAGGTGCTGGTAACACCGGAAATGTTCACCTCCGGTTACGCCATCACCCCCGCCGACGTGCTGCGCCACGCCGAGGATGCGGGCGGGCCGACCGAGGCCGCCGTCGCGCAGATCGCCCGGCGCCATCACCTCGCGATCGTCTACGGGTACCCGGAACGCGCGCCTGGCGGCCGCGCGTACAACGCGGCGACGATGATCGGCCCCGACGGGGTCGTCCGCGGCAGGCACCGCAAGGTACACCTGTTCGGCAACCTGGACCGGGCCCAGTTCGTCGCGAACAGCGAGCCGCCGGCCGCGTTCGACTTCGACGGCTCCCGCGTCGGGATGCTGATCTGCTACGACGTCGAGTTTCCAGAAGCCGTGCGCAGCCTGGCGGTCGACGGGGCCAGGGCCGTGTTCGTGCCAACCGCGAACATGACCGGGTGCGAGGAGGTCCAGGACGTCCTGGTGCGGGCGCGGGCCTGCGAGAACGGCTGCGGCGTGGTCTACGCGAACTACTGCGGCGCGGACGACTTGTTCACGTACAACGGGCAGAGCATGATCTGCGGTCCGCGCGGCGAGGTGCTCGCCCAGGCCGCGGCCAAGGGCGAGGAACTGATCATCGCGGACCTCCCAGGCGAGTCGGCCTGGGACTACCTGGCCGACCGCCGGGCCGACCTGTACGGCCGCTGACAGTTCACCGACTAACCGGGCACCGGCCGCTGAACTCGGCATCGATGATGACCTTGAGCGCGCCGGGACGCATGCCCGCCGGGAGAGCGGCCAGGTTCGGCCGCGTCACTTGAACCGGCGGGCAGCTCGCCCGGTCGCGCGGTGCCATCGCGGGCGCACTCGCATTGCGCGGTGCACTGCTCGCGCCGCGCGCGCT
>Ga0210389_10003400_pt1 | contig 12413 bp, 9 predicted proteins | sample IncBWH28OmetaG_FD_160127 | JGI IMG/M metagenome (GOLD analysis project Ga0210389, IMG submission 160127) | Forest soil microbial communities from Barre Woods Harvard Forest LTER site, Petersham, Massachusetts, United States - Inc-BW-H-28-O ...
GGACGATTCCCGGCTATGCGCCAGCACCTGCGCGGGGAAGACGGCCAGATCCGTCGCTTTATCAATTTCTATGTCAATGAAGAGGACATCCGATTTCTCGGCAACGAGAAATACAGCTTCAAAGAAGGCGACGAAGTGCTTGTGATTCCGTCGATTGCGGGCGGCTGCTGCTAAGTTGAGGTAATTTATGTCGCTTCAAGGCTCTCCTTCGTGGAGGGCCTTTTTGTTACAGCCGAGTTACAGCGCGAACCAGGATTTTGCAACAGATTTGCAGCACCTTCACTCTCCTCTTACAATTGCTGGCGGATACTACTCCCGTGATTACGCACGATGGGCAGAGAGTTCCATCAGCCGGTTCCACCCATGCGGTGGAAATCCCCAGGACAACGCTGTTCTCATCTTTGCCGTGCGCTCCCGCAAAGCCGCGAATTCATGCGGAAGTAGGGAAGTACCGGCTGCGCCTTGCGCAGACTTTTGAAGATCGCGAAGCCGCATGCCGCCTTCGTTTCAAGGTCTTCAATATTGAAATGGGCGAGGGACTGGAGAGTTCCTATCAGACCGGTCTAGATACAGATAAGTTCGACTTATTCTGCGAACATCTGCTGGTGGAAGAGAAACTGACTCGCCGGATCGTTGGCACTTATCGCATGCAATCGGGAGATACCGCTGCGAGCAAGCTTGGCTATTACTCCGAACAGGAATTCTACTTTGCTCCCTACGAACCCCTCCGCAGCGGCATTCTTGAGTTAGGACGCGCCTCGATCGACCGCGAGCACCGCACGCCGGAGGTTCTCACGCTGCTTTGGCGAGGGATCGCGCAGTATGCTACCGACATGGGGCTACGCTATCTTGTCGGTTGCTCGTCACTCAACTCCCAGGACCCGTGCGAAGGTTGGCAGATGTATCGCCAGCTCGAGCACTTTCGGGTCTCGCCCGAGTTTGCCACCGAGCCTACTGCTTCCTATGCCTGCCCCACCGAGCAGGAAGGTGCGCCCGCACAGCCGGCGCCCCGCAACTCCGAAGAACCTGTGCCGTCGCTTCCCAAAGTCCCCCGGCTCCTCAGAACTTATCTTGCGATTGGCGCAAGGATCTGTGCTCCGCCGGCCTGGGACCGCGAATTCGGAACCATCGATTTCCTGACGCTGCTCGATCTCAAGTTGCTTTCGCCTTCCGCGCGAAACCGCTTTCTCGCTCCGCTCTCTTCATGAGTCTGCGCGTCGCCCGGCGCGCTGTGGCGCTGGGGTGGGCCCTCACGATCAATCTTTTGCGTTACTTCAGCTTCCGAATCCGGGGACCGCTGTCCCTTGAGCAGCGCGCGCTTTGGATGCATCTTGCCGGCGCGACAGTTCTATCCAGCCTGGGGATCCACTCTCGGGTGGAAGGCGACGCTCCGGAGGGCGGGCTGGTTGTGTCGAACCACCTCAGCTATCTTGATATCGTCATTCTTGCTGCATCCATGCGGTGTTTCTTCGTCGCAAAGGCGGAGATCAGCAGCTGGCCCTATTTCGGGCTGACGGCACGTATGGGCGGCACAATGTTCATCGATCGTTCCAGCAGGTCAAGCGCGGTCAAAGTGGCGAATGAAATTGCCGCGCGCCTTCCCCTTCCCATTCCGATCGTCTTATTTCCCGAAGGTACAAGCACCGACGGCAGTTCGGTATTGCGTTTTTACACGCACCTCTTCGAGCCCGCGGTACGCGCCGCATCTCCCGTGACCGCGGCCTCGGTGCGTTACGTTTTCGACGACGGCACTGTGGAGCGCGATCTCTGCTGGTATGGCGATGAAGGTTTCCTGCCTCATCTCTGGAGGGCGCTCGGCACCCCCGGCTTTACTGCTGAAATCCGTTTCGGCATTCCGCGCGTCTATCCCGACCGCCGCACCGCCGCTGCGAAAACCCATGTGGAAGTGACGGCCATGCGGAGCGGACCGTGCGTGATGTCGTAGGCCTGCGGTTCACGGGAACCTCTCCGGGGTAAAGAAGGGCTTTCTCAAGAAGAGGCCCCACCGCGCATCCGTCCGTTACACTGCAAACATCGAGGAGGACTCCCCCCTATGCCTCTCCCGCAGGATGAACGTGTCGTTGCACTCGCCAACGATTTGCTCAAGCAATTCGATCAACTCTTCGGGCTTCATGCAGGATTCCGTGCGGCCCATGCCAAGGGTCTTCTGCTCAACGGAACATTTACCCCGTCTCCTGATGCACAGTTCCTCACCAAGGCCCCGCACATCGTGCGGGAGTCTACGCCTGTCACCGCCCGTTTTTCCAACTCCACGGGCTTGCCCATGATCCCGGACAACAAGCCCGAAGCCAATCCGCGCGGCCTTGCCATCCGATTCAACCTTGCGGAGCACGTCCATACCGACATCGTCAGCCACTCCACCGACGGTTTCCCCACCCGCGATGGATATGAATTCCTCGAATTCCTGCGCGCTGCGGCGGCCAGCGGTCCTGATGTGCCATCGCCCAAGCCGATCGAGATATTTCTTGGGTCGCACCCTTCCGCCCTGGCTTTCGTTCAGGCGCCCAAGCCATTCCCTTCGAGTTTTGCGCGTGAGACATACTATGGTGTCACAGCGTTTAGCTTTACCAATTCCTCCGGTCAAACCAAATTCGGCCGCTATCGCATTCTTCCCGAGCTTGGCAATGATTACCTGACCGAGCAAGCGGTGGCTGGTCTGTCGCCTGACTACCACTTCGAAGAAATCATCGACCGCATTCAACTCGCTCCCGTGCGCTTCAACATTCTGGTGCAGATTGCGGGGCCCGGGGACACTGTAGACGACGCCACGAAACATTGGCCTGAGAGCCGGGAACTCTTTGTGCTCGGCACCGTTGAGCTCGATGCACCGACGCCCGATAACCTCGAGCACCAGAAGCAGATCATCTTCGACCCAATTCCACGAGTGGAAGGCATCGAACCCTCTGCCGATCCGCTTTTAGAACTGCGTGCCGCAATCTATCTGCTCAGCGGCAGGCGTCGCCGCGCGGCGAAAATGGAAGAGCCTGCAGCGTAATACGGTTCCCGGCACCAAGATTTGATTCGCGACTCGGGCGCCCGAGTGGTATGGTCTAAGTCATCTCGTTGACGCACGAAGGCGCCCCAGCCCGACCGATTGCCATCTCAAGTCTTCTTTCACCAGTCGCGTGACTGGCTGCATTTTTGCACCCTTTTGAAAGCGGCGAACCAGTGTCCATCTGCTGATTCTGATCTGAAACGCTGCGCGAGGAAATGCGTATGACTCAGTTTTACGAAGCAACCGAAGCCAGTCGTGTTCTGACTCTTGAGGAAATCACGAGCCTTACGCAGGAAGGCGGAAAGCCCGCCGACACGCTGATGAATGTGGTTGCCCTGATCGCGGCGCGCTTCCGTACCGACGTGTGTTCGGCTTACCTTCTGGAGCCGGATCGCTCAAACCTTGTCCTCGCTGCGACGGTCGGTTTGCACCCGCGCAGCATCGGCACCCTACGCATGCCGCTGCATGAAGGCCTCACCGGCCTGGTTGCCGAGCAGGTGAAGCCCGTAGCCGTTGACGATGTGGGCAATCATCCGCGCTACAAATACTTCAAGGAGTCGGGAGAAGAGGTCTACCACTCGTTTCTCGGCGTTCCGCTTGTCGATCGCGGCATTCTGCAAGGTGTTCTGAATGTTCAGACCAAGGAGGCGCGCGTCTTTCGCGAAGACGAGATTCGCATGCTCACGGAGGCCGCCGGCGAAGTGGCGCCGGTGGTGAGCGAGGCGCGCACCCTCGACCGCTTCATTGCTCCTGCGCAGGAGCGCCTTTGGTCTCTCGCGCGCAACTTGTGGTGGTGTTGGGATCACGAATGCGTTGCCCTGTTTCGAGATCTCAATCCAACGCGCTGGCAGGAGCTCAATCAAAACCCGATTGCGCTTCTCAGCGAACTCCCGCTGGGCGAGATCGAACGGCGTGCCGCGGAATTGTCGCTGCACAGCCGCATCAATTACGTATATCGCCGCCAGCAGGAGTACTTGAACGCCGATGCGACCTGGGGCGCGGAGCATGCCGGCGTATTGCGTCCCCGTCCGGTGGCGTATTTCTCCGCTGAGTTCGGGATGCATGAATCGTTGCCCATTTACTCGGGGGGGCTGGGCGTGCTCGCGGGGGATCACATCAAAAGCGCCTCGGACCTCGATATACCGCTTGTGGGCATCGGCCTTTTTTACGGCCAGGGCTACTTCCTGCAGCGCCTCGACCGCAGCGGATGGCAGAAAGAGGAATATCTCCAGACAGACGTGAATCAATGCCCCATGCAGCCGGCGATCGGCGCCAATGGCGAGCCTGTCGGGGTCGAGATTCAAACCCGGGGCGGCGCCATCCGCGCCAAAGTCTGGCGTGTCAAGGTAGGCCGTTGCGACCTGCTTCTGCTCGACTCCAACGTTGAAGGGAACGCGCCTGAGGATCGCGAGCTCACCTCGCGGCTTTATGGCGGCGATGGCCGCACCCGCATTCGCCAGGAGTTGCTGCTCGGGGTGGGCGGATTTCGAGCCCTCAAGGCCATGGGTATCTCGCCTGGCGTTCTGCATCTCAACGAGGGCCACAGCGGATTCGCCGTACTCGAAGCCATTCGTTGCCGCATGGAAGAAGAGGGAATGGACTTTGTAACGGCGGCGAGCCAGATTCCACGCGAAGTCATTTTCACCACGCATACACCCGTTCCCGCGGGCCACGACCGCTTCAGCGCCGACCTTATCGAAGAACACCTGGGCCCCCTGCGCGATCAACTCGGGCTTTCGCACGACAACCTCATGGGCTTTGGCCGGGTCAGCTCCAACGACTTCCAGGAAACGTTCTGCATGACGGTGCTGGGGCTCAAACTGTCGCGCCGCGCGAATGCGGTGTCATCCCTGCATGGGGAGGTTTCGCGCGCGATGTGGTGGCCGCTCTATCCTGAAAAACCACAGGACGCCGTGCCCATTGGCCATATCACGAACGGGGTGCACGTGCCTTCGTGGCTGGCACCGCAAATGTGCCGCTTATATGACCGGCATCTGGGCGTCGACTGGCAGCGCAAAAGCGGGGCGGCGCGCACCTGGGAGGGCATCGAGACCGTGGATGACGGGGAGCTCTGGGAGACGCATCTCTCCTTGAAAACCCGCATGATCGAATTTGTGCGGCGCCGGGCATGCGAGCAGGCAGAACGCCGCAATGAAGCCGCGGAAACCCTGCAGAAGCTCGGAAGGCTGCTTTCTCCCGACGCTCTCACGATTGGATTCGCCCGCCGCTTCGCCACGTACAAGCGCGCCAACCTGATCCTGGCCGACATTCAACGCCTCGCCTCGATGGTCAACGATCCCAAGCGGCCGGTGCAGTTTGTCTTTGCCGGCAAAGCTCATCCGCATGATGAGCCGGGCAAGAAGGTTCTGCAGCAAATCGCCGAGATGATGCGCGACTCCGAATTCTCGAACAAGTTTGTTTTTGTCGAGGACTACGACATCAACGTAGGCCGTCATCTGGTGCAGGGCGTCGACGTCTGGCTGAATAACCCGCGCCGTCCTCTGGAAGCTTCGGGAACAAGCGGACAAAAGGTTGTTCTCAACGGGGGCCTCAACCTCTCTGTGCTGGACGGATGGTGGGCCGAGGCTTACGACGGATTCAACGGGTTCGCGATCGGTACCGGCCGCACGCATACCAACATGGATGTACACGACAGCCGTGATGGCGAAGACTTGTACAGGGTGTTGCGCGACGAGGTGATTCCGCTTTTCTATCAGCGCGACCGGGACGGACTTCCGCGTGGCTGGATCAAGCGGATGAAGCGGACCATTCGTACCCTTGGCTGGCGCTTCAATGCCGATCGCATGGTGATGGATTACACGCTCAAATGCTATATTCCGGCCGCCGGAGGCACCTCGAGCGAAATTCGCCCGCCCTGCTAAAACCGCACTCAATGTTCACGGACGCGGCGCGAACCTATGCGTCCGGCGCCGGCGCCGCCGTCGAGCCCCGCAGCACCAGGCTCGTCGAGACGAGAAACTCCCGCTGCATGTGGGGATTCGAAGCCTCCTCTGCCTGCTGGCGGAGCGCCTCGAACGCTGCGCGTGCCAGATCGCCGCGCGAGAGGCGGATCGTGGTGAGCGGGGGCAGCGTGAACTCCGCGAAATCGATGTCGTCCAGCCCGACCACCGATAAGTCCTGGGGCACGCGCAGACCCTTGTGGTATGCGGCGCGCAACACGCCAATCGCGGTCATATCGTTGGAGCAGAGAATGGCGGTCGGACGCGTCGCCAGAGCCTGCAGGCGATCGAAGCCCGCCACGCCGCCTTTGAGCGTGTGATCGCACTCAATGACCCATTTCTTCTGGATTGGGAGCCCGGCAGCTTCCATCGCTGCGCGAAAGTTATTTTCGCGGGTGATCGCGGAGTGGATCTTGTGCGGTCCGGCGAGGAACGCGATCTTGCGATGCCCGAGTTCCGCCAGATGATCCACCGCGGCGCGAATGCCGGTGGCGTAGTCGAGCAGAATCGTGCTCGCTTTCGGGTCTTCCAACTTAAACTCAGCAAGGACGAGCGGAATCTCGTGAAATGCGAGCTGATCGAGGACCGGCTCTTCCTCGCCGAAGGTCAGCATGGCCACGCCTTCGACCTTGCGCTCAATCATGCGCCGCACACACGTCGTCAGCACCGCCGGATCGCTGTTGGAGGAGCTGACCAGAATTTCGTAGCCATGGGCGACCGCGATCTCCTCGAAGCACTGAATCAGCTCGGGGAAGAATGGATTCGTGATGTTCTCGACAATGATGCCGAGGATCCTGCTTCGTCCCGAAACGAGGCTCCGTGCATGGGTATTGGGAAAGTAATTGAGCTGCTCGATGGCCTGCCAGACGCGCTTGGAGAGCCGGTCGCTCACGACCGGCGACCCATTGATGGTGCGCGAGACCGTGGCGATGGACACCTTAGCCATTGCGGCCACGGCGCGGATATCGGGCGTCTTGTCTACGGATTTCCGAGTTGCTCTTCTTGCCACGAGCCAATCCTAAAGTAGAAACGAAAAAGACGTCACAACATCGGCCCAAATACTGGGATATTGCCAACTCGAGCTAAGCGCGCCTCACTGCGCAGGGATTGGGCCAGTGCTAAGAATTATCGGACATCAGTAGCCGCAGATCGCGCAGATTGTGGCCCGTCGGGCCGGTAACAATGGCATCTCCCAGGGAAGTGAACAACGGGCACGCATTCAAGGCTCGCAGCGACTCTTCCGGATTGAAGCCGTAGGCACGTGCTCGTTCTACGGTGGTGGGGTCGGCGATGGCCCCCGCGCTCTTGGTGTTTCCGTCGATGCCGTCCGATCCCGCGCTCAGGACTGTGATCAGCTCACGGGGATACTTCGCCAGTTCCAGCGCGCACTGCAGCGCGAACTGCTGGTTGCGGCCACCGGCTCCCGGGGTGCGGTCCATCGTCACGGTGACCTCTCCGACTGAAATCAGGCAAAATCGCCGGTGCGGTTTGCGCAAATCATGAAAGCGTTCCAACAAATAGCGTGCTGCATCAGCATAGTCCCAGTCATCGCAGGAGTTGTCCACAGCCACCGCGAAGCCAGCTTTTTCGGCCAGGGCTCGGGCACCCTCTAATAAATCGTGACTGGAGAGAAGGAGCTCAAAGACCGAATCGCGAAACGCTTCGTCTTCGCCCGACATGGCCGCTGCGGCGGTGAAGGTACGGTTGCCAGTGACGCCGAGCCGGGGGAGCTTGGGCAGCAAAGTCTGTCGCCAGCCCTTGTTCCCCGGCGACTCTGGTAGATCTCCCTGCTCAAAAAATTTCTCGATGGTCGTGGGCAGTTTTCCGGCCAAGTCGTACCTGGTCAGAATGTCGTGTACGTCGCTCACGGTCGAATGATCCGGCGAAGTCGGGCCGGACGAAAGCGCATCCAGGGTGCGAAGCGGCACGTCGGGGAGCAGCAAGGAGATCTTGGTCGCTTCCGGCGCGGCGATGGCCAACCGTCCACCCTTCACGGCGGAAAAATGTTTGCGCAGTGTATTGACTTCGTTGATGGGGGCGCCGGAGGCAAGAAGCGCCTGATGAAAGGCAATCGTATCCTCGAGGCCGATCTGCGGATCCAGAGGGAGGTCGAACATGGCGGAGCCGCCGCCGGAGATGAGGAAGAAAATCAGCGTGTCCTTCTTTGCCTTCTTCAGCATGTTCAGTGTGGCGCGCGCAGCGGCGAAGGACTCCTCGTTCGGCAGCGGGTGTCCGCCCTCAAAATAGCGGAAACGCCAGTTGCGTCGCTTGGGGAGGTATTTCGAACAACAAATGCCGCGCAGTCCCTGGCGTCGATCCATTCGTTGCAGCAGCACCTCGAGCATCGGTCCCGCAGCCTTTCCCAGGGCAATCACAAAAATGCGTTTGTACTGGCTGAGATTGATGGTGTCTGGACCGCTGCCGTCGGGGATGAGCCGGCGCAGGGTGTTTCGCTCAAAGCGCAGCCGTCTGTCGAAGGCTGCATCGATATTGCAGGCTTCGAGCGCGCCGGTAAAAATCTCGGTTGCGGCGGCGTGCAGCGAATCAAGAGCAGTGTCGCTCACGGGCGTCATGGCAGGAACTCCTTGAACCAGCGGGCGAGTTCGTTTTGCATCGCCTGCAGCTGGCCGGCAAAAAAGTGATCGGCGCCGGGTAGGAGCACCAACTTTTTGGGTTCGGCCGTGGTGGCGGCCACACTCTCGAGGTCTGCGGCGGGAGCGAATTGGTCGCGGTCGCCGCTGAGGAAAAGTTTGGGAAGGGAACAGCGATTCAAGAAGGAGTAAGTATAGCGGCGGCCCTCCGCCTGCGTGGGCAGGCCAAGAGCCGCAATTGCGCGCAGAGTGCGGTGCGCGCCTGGTTCAAGCTTGCATTCGCACGAAGCCCGCAAGGTCATGGCTGCGCCGAAGCTGAATCCCACCGCAACCACAGGTCGACTGTATTCGTTTTCAAGCCAGCGAAGCGCAGCCAGAACATCCTCTGTCTCGGCGCGTCCATCATGACTGCCTTCGCTCGTTCCCGTACCGCGAAAGTTGAAACGCAGCACGGGCCAACCCAACCCGAACTCCGGCGCATTCAGCGCCTTCATCGCGTGGTACACGACCTTGTTGTGCATCGTGCCGCCGCCCTGGGGATGGGGATGACAGACCAGCGCGGCAAACGGGGCCCTGGCAGATCCTTCGTTGAGAATCGCCTCGAGCCGCCCGACAGGACCAGCAAGGTGAATGCTGCGGAGCGCCGGTCTTCCGGTTCCGGTCTCGGGCAAAACGCGCGCGGTTGTGGAGATCATTCCACGTACCATTTTACGCGCAGATTTCGTGTCCCATCCATCTTGTATTCATCCTCTAGTAAAGCGTTCAAGGTTGGCCAACGCTGACTCTCACTCGGGTCGCGCAACAGTACCCTGCACGGCGCACGGTGGTGCAGCCCGTAAGGTATTCTGGCAGCATCATGTCCGACCTCAAGCCGCTTGATCCCATCCGGCTTACCCGTCAACTGGTCGAGATCGAATCCACCACCTATCACGAAGGGGCGGTGGCAGATTTCCTCTCTGGGTTTCTTGCGGATCGTGGATGGGATGTGGAAAAAACGCCGGTTCCACAGCCGCTCGAAAGCGGTCTGTCGGACGCCCGTTGGAATGTCTACGCCGGGACGGCTGACCAGATCCCGGACCTGGTGTTTTCTACGCATCTCGATACGGTTCCGCCGTATATCCCTTTTAGTGAAGATGCAGATTTCATGTATGGGCGCGGCGTCTCGGATGCAAAAGGCATCGTTGCGGCGCAGGTCGCCGCCGCCGAGAGGCTGCGTGCGGCAGGCTTTCGCATAGGGCTCCTCTTCGTTGCGGGCGAGGAGCGCGATTCGGCGGGCGCCAAAGTGGCGAACGAGTCGCCCCGGGGCAGCCGTTTTCTCATCAACGGAGAGCCCACGGACAATCGACTGGCGCTGGCTTCGAAAGGCGCGCTCCGCGTGGTGCTCAAGTCCACCGGCAAGATGGCCCACTCGGCCTATCCTGAGCTTGGCGAAAGCGCGGTTCACAAGCTGGTTCAGGCTCTCCACAGGTTACTCGCAATCCGTTTGCCGGTTACCGAAGATGTCGGTCCCAGTACACTTAACATCGGGCAGATGCGAGGGGGGCATGCCCCCAACGTGATCGCCGATCAAGCCGAAGCGCAAATCCTGATACGGCTCGTAAGTGACTCGGCCCCGGTTCGGGCAGCGGTGCTCGAAGCAGCCGCAGGACTCGCTGAAGTCGATTTCACTCTAGAGATTCCTTTTGTCCGCATGCGTGCAGTCGATGGTCTGCCAACCATGATCGCGAAATTCACGACAGACATTCCGCAGCTTTCCAACTGGGGCGAGCCGTTGCTGCTTGGCCCGGGCTCCATTCATGTGGCACACACACCCTTCGAAAAACTGGCCAAAAAGGAGCTTCTCGAAGCGGTCGATTTATACGTCAAAGTGGCGCGTCAACTGCTGGATTGAGGTGCCGCTTTCCCCCATCGATTTTTTGAACAGGCTTACCTTGCCAAAGGAGAACACATGAGCGTTTCCATTTACGACGTACCGGTTCGCAAAATCTCGGGCGACGATGCTTCGCTCGCGGAATTCAAAGGGAAGGTTCTGCTCGTGGTCAACGTAGCCTCGAAATGCGGACTGACGCCGCAGTATGAAGGCCTGGAAAGTCTCTATGAGCAGTATCGCGGGCAAGGGCTCGTTGTCGCCGGATTCCCAGCCAATAACTTCAAGAGCCAGGAGCCGGGGACAGAGGAAGAGATTCAGACTTTCTGCACGGCGAATTTTGGAGTGAAGTTTCCGATGTTCAGCAAGATCAATGTGGTCGGTCCGGACAAGCATCCGCTCTATGCAGCGCTCATTGCGGCCCAGCCTAAAGCAGTGAGTCTCAGCGAAGTTCCGTTTGCACAGAAGCTGCACGGCTATGGAATTGAGACCAATGCCGAGCCCGAAATCCTCTGGAACTTCGAGAAGTTTCTGGTCAGCCGCTCCGGCGAGGTGGTCAAACGCTTCGCGCCTGACACGGCTCCGGATGCGCCTGAGCTGGTCGCAGCCATCGAGGCGGAACTCGCCAAGAATTGACTTGTCCGCTGCAACGAGCCGGTATTCGAGATCGCCATGTTGTGCCCTCGGGATCGAGGGGAGCGCCAGGCATACACAGGGATCCTCGTTTTTGCGATGCGAGGCCGGGAATCCAACGCAGGCGGGACTGTAGAGCGCTCAGCTTTTTGCTGGTCCGAGCGGTCCCACCGTTGTGTCCAGTGGCACAAAGAGCCGAATCACGGTGCCCGCACCTGGTTTGCTGCGGACCATGATTTTCGAGCGGTGCTTGTCGAGGATCCCCTTGGAAACCCACAAGCCCAGGCCCGTTCCCGCTTCGCCCTTGGTGGTGACGAAGGGGTGAAACAGGTGATCAAGGGTCGTTCGGCTCATCCCATGTCCGGAATCAGCAACGGTCACGCTGACCCCTTCGCGCCCTTCGATGTCGCGTGCGGGTCGAACCGCCACTACCAGCCTGCCCTTTGCCGGCAACGCGTCGAGCGCATTACTGATCAGATTGGTCATTACCTGCTGAATCTCGCCGGGGAGACACAAAACCGGCCGCGCCTGCTGGTGCCTTCGTTCAAGGCGAATATTCCTTGCCTTCAAGTCGGGCTCATTGAAGAACAGAACCGACTCAATCAGATCTTCAAGGGAAGTGAGCGTCGGCGCAGTACGTTGCCGATAGAACTTGAGGCTGCGGGCGGCAATGTGCGACAGGCGCTGCAACTCGCGGTCCGCCACCTCAAGCAAGCTTCTGGTGCTGCCCGCGACGCTTTCATCCATCTTGGCGAGGAACAGGAGATTCGTGACGGCCTCGAGGGGATTGTTGATCTCGTGGGCGATGCTGGCCGCGAGTCTGCCCGCGGCAGCCAGTTGCTCTGAACCGCGCAATGCCTGCTCGGTTCTCTGCGTACTGGTGGTATCGCGCAGATAAAGAATGACGCCTTCGGCCGGCTGCGGGTAGAGCAAGAACTTGAACCAGGCTTCTCCATCCTCGTTTCGAAAATATTGTTCGAATTCGACCGGAACCCGTTCAGTCATCGCTCGTTGGAAATTTGTTTCCACTTCCGTCCCCAGAAACGACGGATAGAGCTCCCAAAGCGTCTTGCCCATCTGTACGACGCCGGAACGTTTTGCGATCTCCGTCGCCGCAGGATTTATGTACGTGACGCGAAACTCTCGATCGAATGTGCAGAAGCCGTCGGGGAGGTGTTCCAAAGCCTCCCACGCAAATTGCTGCGCCTTATTGATTTCGTGGGTCAGCGCGGCTTCCTGTTGCGCCGCCTCCTTGCGCAACCGGGCCATCTTGAGCTGCGCTTCAACGCGCGCCACCAATTCCCGGGCCGAAAACGGCTTGGTCAGGTAATCATCGGCGCCGGCTT
>Ga0210389_10003401_pt1 | contig 12412 bp, 12 predicted proteins | sample IncBWH28OmetaG_FD_160127 | JGI IMG/M metagenome (GOLD analysis project Ga0210389, IMG submission 160127) | Forest soil microbial communities from Barre Woods Harvard Forest LTER site, Petersham, Massachusetts, United States - Inc-BW-H-28-O ...
GTCTTGATCATCACCGCGCTGCTGGCGGTTTATATCGTTCTCGGCATTCTCTACGAGAGCTATATTCATCCCGTTACGATTCTGTCGACCATTCCCTCCGCGGGCGTAGGCGCTCTGCTGGCCTTGAAACTGACCCACAACGAGCTCAACGTGATCGGCCTCATTGGCATTATCCTGCTCATCGGGCTGGTCAAGAAAAACGCGATTATGATGATCGACTTCGCGCTGGAGGCCGAGCGGAAAGAAGGCAAATCGCCCCTCGACGCAATTCATGAAGCGTGCGTACTGCGCTTCCGCCCGATCATGATGACGACCGCAGCGGCGTTGCTCGGAGGGTTGCCACTCGCGCTGGGTACTGGAACCGGCTCAGAACTTCGCCGCCCGCTTGGCCTCACCATCGTGGGCGGGCTGATCGTCAGTCAGGCATTGACTCTGTTCACGACTCCGGTTGTGTATCTGTACATGGACCGCCTGCGCCTGCGGTCCAGCCGCAAGAAAGGCGACTTGCCAGGGTCGGTATCGCCCGCAGCCAGCCACGCAGATTAGACAAGAAGAGCAATTCCTACCGTCCCGGCAGTCGTCACAAGTCCCAAACCAGTCAGTGAGTCATTACCTTTGTTACTTGCTTGGGGTTACTCCTCGCGATACGATTTCCCAAAGTTGGTGAGGATGTTCAGAGCTGCAATATTCGCGATTTCATTTGGGATGCTGTTGAGCGGGGCGGCCGACACCGCAGGCCAAAGCAGCGACTACAGAGTCGTATCCGTGGCTAGCGGAGGCACAATCAAAGGCACGGTCAAGTGGTCGGGACCGGAGCCCCATCTTTCCGGCTTTCCCATCACCAAAGATCCTCAAATCTGCGATCCCGATTCGCACAAGACCCGCGATCTGGAGCGGCTGGTGATCGGTCCCCAGGGCGGCGTCGGAAATACCGTGGTGTTCATCAAAAACATTTCCAGCGGGAAGGCGTTTGATCTGCCGCCCGCCCGACGTTTTCTGGATCAGCACCTTTGCCGCTATGAACCTCATATTTTATTGGTCCCGGAACATGCGGCCCTCCAGATGAAGAGCTCGGACGCCACGCTTCACACCATTCACATGGACGGTGCGGCGACTTATAACCTTCCATTTCCATTCACCAATCAGACCGTTTCCCGAGACATGAATACTCCCGGATTGGTCGACCTGAAATGCAATGGCGGACATGTTTGGATGAATGCCGAGATGTTCGTGGCGCCGCATCCGTACTATGCCGTGACCGACGAAAGCGGCACGTTCGAGTTAACCGATGTTCCTCCGGGACAGTATGAGGTGGTTGCCTGGCACGAGGGCTGGAAAGTCCTGGGGCGGCAGGCCACGTTTGATGTTCTGACGGAGAAGAAAGTCGAGCGCCCCGTCTTTTCCGAACCACGGACTTGGGAGAAACAGGTCAACGTGGGTGAAAGCGCGACCGCAGTTGCGAACTTCGTCATATCCGCCAAGTAGCGGCAACAAACCCTTTTCTTCTGACATGGGCGCTGGATTCCTGCTCACATTAGTTCAGCCGGCAAACCAGCACAGTAGGATTTTGATAAGGACAGTCAAGGCCAGCGGTTCCCGGTCGTTGCAGAACCACCCAGCTAACTCCGTATTGCGCCTGCAGACGGCGAAAATCCTGTGGTTGAAACGTGGCCCAGCCGCTCTGCGCCTGAACCTGGACAAGCCATTCTTCTGCCATCCCAGGAAACATGGATACGGCGCCGCTGGCTTTGTTCGCATCTGCCAACATGCTTCGTTGTGCGATGGCTTCAAAACTATTTTCTTCCTCTCCCGGAGTGTCCATGTAAGTGGGGTCGAGCGCGAAGATTGCGTCGCGGGGCGTATTGGCACGAATCCACTGGAACGCCTGAACCCATTGGTTCTTGGGAGCGGATCCTGGCCATTCAATATGTGCGCTGGCGGGGAACAAAGCATGTTGAGCAATGAACATCCCTGTGCAGAGGGGCACAAACAGGGCTGCCCATCGCCAGACCCGATTCTTCAACACGTACTCACCGAGCAGGCCGCCGGCAAATAAGAAAAAGAGCACATAGAGCAGATACAGACTTCGCATGGGTTGAAGTCGCGCTAGGGCCTCGAATCGTGCCGGGACGGTGAGAACCAGGGACACAAGCAAAAAGACAAGCTCATAAACGATCAATGCCCGGCACAACAGGTCGAGGTTGCGCAACTGACGCGAACGCGCTATGCGACTGAACCACCACAGGATTGGAATTGGCGCTATTGCGCCCAGCCACTCGTACCAGCGCCATTGCAGCAGGTAGAAATAGGGATGGGCAAGAGCCACTTGATGATAGGCCACGGGGGGCGGCTCGAATGAGATTCCGAATGGCAATAGACAGGCGAGGCCCGCGGACGGGCGATCGAATTCCTTGATACAGACCAGCACAACGCAGTACGAAAAAGCGAACACCGTCATCAAAGGATGAATAGCCGCTGCCAGCACCAGAAACAACGCAGCCTGGAAGTACTTCTTGTCGATGACTTTGCAGATGGCGAAAACCGCGACGCAAGCAACAAGGTTTCGCGGATTGACATATTGATCCAAGATGTACAAAGCAGTTCCCGCCACTGGCAGCGTCAATAGAGCCGCGATCAGCGCCACGCCAGCCCAGCGAGCTCGTTCGTCGTGAAAGCACTTGCCGATCAACTGCCAGCAGGCGAGAAGAAGCAGAAAGATCGAAGTCAGCTGCCAAAGGAAGAGAACAACCTCCAGGGGCAGATGACTGGTTCGCACAGAAGCCGCAACGAGGTTGGGGAAAAACGTCAGGTGCGCATGTGATTCGAAGAACTGGGAATTAAAGGGAAATAGCTCCGGCTGCAGCATTTTTTCAACGCCCGGGAGGTAAATCCCCGAGTCTTCCGCCCAGGGATGGTAGCCGTGGACCAACAGGGCACCCAAAGTAAGGAGCGTCAGAAGAACGAAGTCTTTAGGCTTCAAACCTACGCTCCGCGAATGGCGTGCTCGCTAACATAAGGAAGTCCTCTATTTCAACTAACTGACCGGAATTGTACATCCTGAACAAGTCATATAGATGCAGGCGGGCAGTCGGGAGTGGAGAGAAGAGTTCCCAAAAATTAAGAAGCGCCCCATAACTCTTTCGAGTCATGGGACGCCCGAACAGCCCTCCCCCAGAACTGCTCAACCACAGAGTACGTTCTCCCTCTTTACGGTGTAAATCCCACATTGGTGCCGGCTGCTGGCACGAAATGGCTATCTTTGCGTACTTTTCGTCAGTAGATCCGTAGCGCCTTACCGGTTGTTCCGAAAACACTTACCGCGGCCAGGCACAGTTTTATCCGCGGGGTTTATTCCGCCATTCCGGCAACGTCCTTGCCTTCGTTGATAGAACCAGAATCAAACATGGGGTCGAACATTGACACCCCCTGTGGAGTCCCGTGCTCGGCGTCCCTACCTTTGCCAGAGTCGAGTCCCTGCAAAACGGATGCCTCTCGTTTTCCTGACCAGGGGTGAGCGCGTAGCGCGATCATCGAAGTTTTATCCCGGTTACTGCCGTAATCTGCCTGAAGTGTATAACGATTGACGATTGCGAGCGCTGTCCTTAGATTCGCAACAGGGGGTTGTATGAAGGACATTCATGAGGTTCTGCGACGCAAGCAGGCCCGCTACGCACAATTAGCTAAGCAGATCGAGATGTTGCAGCAGGCGGCCGACAAGCTGCGTGAGGTGGCCCCCCTGCTGGCTGAAATCGAGGATGACGACGCTGCGGTCTTGGCCGAGGTGGATGAGCAGCCCGTTCCTGCTGCGAAGGCGGCGTCGGCTTCGTCGGGTGGTTCGGCCACCCCTGCCAAGCCCCGCGGCGTGGCTCCGCGCTGGCCCTAACCCCTGGGAGATTCTCGCTTTACATGAGCGGCATATGACGTTTCACGCACTTTTGGTTTCCAAGGATGAAGAGGCAGCGGGAATCTTGACTCCGTTGCTCTCCCGCTGTGGCGTGACTGTCGCCTGCTGCGGATATCCCGAAGCCCTGTGCCGTCTCACGGAAGAAAAATTTGACTCTGTCATCGTTGACTTCGACGATCCGCACAGCGCCTCGCTGGTGCTGCAAAATGCCAGTCAGGTCACTTCGGGTGTCAAAGCCGTAACCGTCGCACTGCTGAGCGACAAGACCAAGGTGCGCAATGTTTTCGGCGCGGGCGCCAATTTTATTCTCTACAAGCCGATTTCCGTGGAGCAAACCGAAGCCAGCCTGCGCGCAGCTACAGCTCTGATCAAACGGGAACGAAGACGCTCTTTCCGCGTTCCCGTACAAGTTCCGATTCAGCTTCAGGTGGAAAATGGAACCCCGCTCGAAGGCATCCTGCTCGACCTCAGCGAAGATGGCATGGACGTCCTGGCAGCCCAACCACTCTGCCCCGGCGCTAGAATCAGCGCCCAATTCAATCTTCCCGACGGCAATACCGAAATTCAAGGTAGCGGCGAGATCGCCTGGGCAAGTCCCAACGGACAAGCGGGCGTTCGCTTCATCGATCTTCCCGACAATCTTCGCGCCACGGTGAAAACCTGGGTAGCGGCCAACGCACCGGAGATTCCGCCGCCCGATCCCGAACCGGTATCGCAGTGCACCCTCACCGATCTCAGCTTGGGCGGATGTTACGTCGAAACTGAATCGCCTTTTCCCGAGCGCTCCGGCATCACGCTTTGCCTGAACGCGGAAGACATCGAAGTCCAGGCGGAAGGTACGGTTCGCGTGATGCACCCCGGATTCGGCATGGGCATCGAATTTGCCTCACGCACCACCGATGAGCGTGCCCAGGTGGCAAGGTTCATCGGATTCCTCACCAGCCGTCCAGGAATGCTCCCCGCATTGCTGATTACGCCGCGCATCCTGGCTGCCGGCGATCAGTACAATCAGCCCGATCCACTACCCAAGGAAGAACTCGACGACCCTCTCCTGGAATTGCTGCGCAGCCACGAGTCGCTGAACCAGGAAGAGTTTCTGCAGAAACTCCGGCAGCAACGCAGATCGGAAGAAGTTACCTCGGCCTGATCTGACCGCACGCCTCGCATCCCCCCGAGACTAACACTGAGAGGCCCGCACGCCGTCTCTCGTGCGGACCCCTTAGCGCCGGGTTTTGTTCCACCTCGAATGATCGAAGTCTAGCGGGCACCCATTTCTGGAAGGTGGCAGCCAGGTTAATTTCCCGTGAAATCCCGCGTACATTTTCCACAGACGGGCGCCACGTGCGATCATGCTTTTTTGTCGATTGATTGATCCCATAACGCGCGGATTGCTCATTTGCGTTGGTTAGGCAACAATCTCTGTGCAGCCTGGTTCAGGCTGCCGGAGGCCGTTCCCTGCTGACCCCCTCTTCTCTGGAGCGAAGAACCGTATTGCAGCAAGAAGTCTTCCCTGGCGGACCCATCTTTCCTTGGCCTCTGTTGGTGGTGATGACAGTCGCATTTCTCGTGATTCTTCCGTTCTTTTTTTTCGGCAGTCCATCGGGACACGACTTCGAGTTCCACGTGAACTCCTGGATGGAAGTTCTCGACCAATGGAAGCACGGCATTATCTACCCGCGATGGGCAGCCCTCGCGCAATACGGATATGGCGAGGCCCGCTTCATTTTTTATCCTCCGGTGTCGTGGACGCTCGGGGCCGCGCTGGGTGCGCTATTGCCGTGCAAGGCTGTCCCCGGCGCATATATCTGGTTGGCCTTGACACTATCGGGGTCTTCCATGTTCCTCCTGGCACGACGATGGTTGGACCGGCGCGACGCCATCTTAGCGGCTGCGTTCTATGCTGCCAATCCTTACTACATCGTGATCGTGTATTGGCGGAGCGCGTTTGCGGAACTGCTGGCCGGTGCCTTATTGCCTTTGCTTTTGTTGTACGCGCTGCGATCGGAAAAAGAGAAGAGCGCGGTCGTCCCCCTGGCGTTGATTGTGGCCGCGGCCTGGCTCACGAACATACCCGCCGCGGTGATGGTCAACTATTCTTTGATGCTATGGATGTTGATTCTGGCCGTTCTTGAGCGCGCCCCGCGCGCCCTGCTCCGTGGGGCGTTTGCAGTTTTGCTCGGCGCGGCTCTCGCGTCGTTTTTTCTGATACCAGCAGCGTACGAACGGAGATGGGTGAACATCGCTGAAGTGCTGTCTGCGGGGGTGCGGCCACAGGATAATTTTCTCTTCACAACTATTAATGACGTGGATCACAACCGCTTTAATTTGCTGGTCTCGATTGTGGTATCAGCAGAAACGATTGCGCTCGCGCTTGCCGCCTTCGTTTCGCGTCAATGGAGCCGCCGCCAGCCCAAACTTTGGTGGACGCTCATCGGATGGGCTTTCGTTGCCGTTCTGCTCAACTTTTCGTTCACGTCTTTTCTGTGGGAACGCCTGCCTGAGTTGCGCTATCTCCAACTTCCCTGGCGCTGGCTCCTGTGCCTGAACGTGGCTTTCGCACTTTTCGTAACCATGGCATCGTGGCGGTGGATGGTGCGCGTGCCGATCTGCATCGCCATGTTGCTGTTGCTGGGTTTCGTCTGGAATCGCATCCAGGCTCCCTGGTGGGAGAAGACGGAGGATTTCACCCAAATGCTCGACAGCCACCGAAGCGGCGCGGGATACGAGGGCACTGATGAGTACGTGCCCGTTGAGGCCGATCCTTACGAAATCGATAAGGATGCTCCGCGCGTGGCTCTAGGTGACAACGCAGCGGCGGGCCAAATTCTACAAGTCCGCATTCAACAGTGGGACGCTGAATCGAGGTTGTTTACCGCCGAGGTCAGTCAACCCGGACAACTGGCATTGCGCTTGTTCCACTACCCTGCATGGCACGTCGAAGTGAATGGTCAGATGGTCCTGACCACCACGCGATCCGTCACCGGACAGATGTTAATCCCGGTTCAATCGGGTGAGAATCGTGTACAAATCACGTTCACGCGTACCTGGGATAGAACCCTCGGAGGAATCGTTTCAGCTGTCACGGCTCTGTTGCTCGGAACTTACTTCGCGCTTGGGCGGCGGCGATCAGGCTTTGGACTCAGCCCTCGCGCCATTCAAATATGTTGGTAAACATTCCCTCGCTAGATATCATTTGGTAGAACTACTGCGACCAGAGAGGCCCCAAACCGGGCCGGCAGTTGATGAATCAAATCCTCATCGCGACCTCGAACCCGGGCAAGCTGCGCGACTTCGCCGGCGCCGCGGCGCGGTTTGGCATTGAGATCGCGACGATTCCAAACTTCTCCTCTCTGCCGACCGTGGTCGAAGATGGCCTGACTTTCGAAGACAATGCGCGAAAAAAAGCGGAGGGTTACAGCCGTGAAGTTCCGGGCGAGATGGTCCTGGCCGATGATTCCGGGCTCGAAGTTGACGCGCTCAAGGGTGCTCCTGGCGTCCATTCTGCGCGCTTCGCAGCCGCTGCGCCACACTTGATGGATAACAACACCGACGACGAAGCCAATAACACGCGTCTGCTCCGCGAACTGAAGGATGTTCCTTCCGGCAAGCGCACCGGTCGATTCGTATGTGTGATTGCCGTCGGACGCGACGGACAGACTTTGCAGGTTTTCCGCGGAAAGGTTGAAGGGACGATTTTGAATCGTCCTCGTGGAACCAATGGCTTTGGCTACGATCCTCTGTTTTACTTTCCGCAGATTCAAAAGTCCTTTGCCGAATTGGCCCCAGAAGAAAAGGCGCAATACAGCCACCGTGGCACCGCATTCCGGCAGTTTCTCGCTTGGTACCAGGCTACGAAAGGTGGTGCCGCAATTTGAACTTCGAGGCGACGACAATATGGCAAGAAGGACTCAGCAACGATTGCTTTCGCGTGAATCTTGGTGAACCGGAGTGTCCCGGACGGTAGGCTCTCGCAAAATCAAAGACAGTTCTGTCCCGCCTAGGATCAGTGCTTGAATTCCGTGACTCCCCTGCAGTCGATCCACGATCGTCAGCAATTGTTCGCGCGTTTCCGGCCGAAATTATGCCTTTCACCAACGCATTCAGACATATGTGATGGAGGTACACTTGGGGCACGCTCGTCGGGGAGGGCAAGCGCGATCCCTTCTTTGGAAAAAACGTACGGGTAGAACCGTCCTTGCATCCCGAAGCAGGGCGTCCAACAAGCCAAGCTTCTTCAAGCCGAGGGTTTTTGCAGCCTCGCACGTCGCCTCCACAATGCTGATCAATTGAATGGGCGACCGGCGGCGGACTTCATCAAACACAATGTGCGGCGTATTGCCAGCCACCAACCCGCACTCTGCGCCCGCCACTGCCAGCCTTTGTATTTCATTCACTAAGCACTGAGTCAGCTCCGCTCGTTCATTCGCCGACACCAGATCCAGCACCTTCTTCAAATCGATGCTGTTGATGATGATTGACGGATAGCTCCCGTCCGGCATCCGCTCACCCTAACAGGCGACGATCGAGCGATAATATTCAATCGTCGACTCCGGCCCGCCCCCCCGATAATCCCAATCGTTTTCACGCTTTTCACGCTTCCTTGACTTCCCTTCTCCGGCGACAACATAATAAAAGGTTCCGTTCTCATACTCGAACTCACAAGGAGCGTTCTGTGGCAGCAACCGCCAGTCCTGCGGCTCCTGTACCGGTTAAAGATAGCGTGGCTCCGCTGCGGGCCGGCCACGGATACTCGTTTTGGCTGCGTCGTCTGCACTCGCTGAGCGGGATCGTCCCGGTAGGCGCCTTTCTGTTCGAACACATTTTGATTTCCAACTCGGCCGCGATCGGCGGTCCGGCAGCCTACGCGCGCCAGGTACGTTTTCTTGCGAGCCTTCCGTTGGTCCCGATACTTGAGTTGTTCGGCATCTGGTTGCCGATCCTGTTTCACGCGCTTTACGGTTTCTACATCTGGTACCGCGGAGAGACGAACGTCGGAGAATATCCCTGGACCGGAAACTGGATGTATACGGTGCAGCGCTGGACCGGCGGAATCGCGTTCGCCTACATCCTCTGGCACACCTGGACAATGCGCTTCACTGGTATTGACTTACACGAGTATCCCGGCGCGTCCTTCGGCAAAGTACAAGCCGAAGTATTTCAGACGCCACTGTTCTTGTTTTATGTTGTCGGACTGATCGCTGCCTCGTGGCACTTCGCTTACGGCATCTGGCTGTTTTGCGCGAAGTGGGGCATCGTTTCGGGGGAAAAAGCGCGCAAGCGGTTCCTGGCTGTGTGTTTGGCGTTTTTCTTTGTCCTACTCGGAGCGGGGCTGGCCAGCCTGACTTCATTCCGGTCACATGCCCAGCAGCCAACCGACCCCGGAGGTGCAAGCATGGTCGAAGCGGGAGCGGGCACGACGAATTAAAGTTCACGGAAAGCGGTGCACTCGAACATGACGTCAAATCCGAAAATCATAGTTATCGGTGGCGGGCTGGCGGGTCTTTCCGCGGTTATCAAGATCGCGGAGATGGGCGGGCAAGTGGATTTGCTCTCCATTGTCCCGGTGAAGCGTTCCCACTCGGTGTGTGCGCAGGGCGGCATCAATGCAGCTAAGAACCTAAAGGGCGAGGGCGACTCTACCTGGAAGCACTTTGACGACACCATTTACGGCGGCGACTTCCTGGCCAACCAGCCTCCGGTGAAAGCCATGTGCGAGGCTGCGCCGGCCATCATCGACCTGCTCGACCGCATGGGCGTGCCTTTTAATCGCACCCCGGAAGGCTTGCTGGATTTTCGTCGTTTCGGCGGGACGCTCTACAACCGCACCGCATTTGCCGGAGCCACCACCGGGCAGCAGCTTCTCTACGCGCTGGATGAGCAAGTTCGCCGCTACGAGTCCGAGGGCAAGGTCAAAAAATACGAGCACTGGGAATTTCTTTCGGCCGTGCTCGATTTGAACAAAGTCTGCCGCGGCATCTGCGCCATGGATCTCCGTTCCATGGAAGTGCGGACTTTTCCCGCGGACGCAATCATCATCGCGACCGGTGGAATTGGGGCAGTCTTTGGTAAGTCCACCAACTCGGTGGTCTGTACCGGGTCGGCGCAATCGGCGCTGTACCAGCAAGGCTGTTTCTACGCGAACGGGGAGTTCATCCAGGTTCATCCCACTTCAATTCCCGGCGATGACAAACTGCGCCTGATGTCAGAGTCGGCACGCGGCGAAGGCGGACGGGTTTGGGTTCCGAAGATGCCGGGTGACAAACGCGATGCGCTGTCGATTCCGCAAAATGAGCGCTGGTACTTCCTGGAGGAATGGTATCCAAAGTATGGCAACCTGGTGCCGCGCGATGTCGCCACACGCGCGATCTTTAAGGTCGTCTACGAGCACAATCTGGGCATCGATGGAAAGCCCATGGTCTATCTGGACCTGACCCACATCGATCCCAAGATTCTGGATCGCAAGCTGGAGGGCATTCTGGAGATTTATGAGAAGTTCGTGGGCGATGACCCGCGCAAAGTTCCCATGAAGATTTTCCCGGGCATGCACTACACCATGGGCGGGCTGTGGGTTGATTTCAACCAGGCGACGAACATTCCAGGAATTTATGCCGCGGGCGAATGTGAATATCAGTATCACGGCGCAAACCGTTTGGGCGCCAATTCGCTGGTCTCCTGCATCTTTGGCGGATTCCTCGCCGGACCGGCAGCGGTGCAATATGCCCGCAGTCTGCAGGCGGCGCCGAGCAACGGACACTTCGACGCGGAGCGAAAGCATCAGGAAGAAAACAATTCCATGCTGATGAAGTCGGATGGCCAGGAGAACCCGTTTCGGCTGTGGCGTGAACTTGGGGAATTGATGACCGCCAATTGCACGGTCATCCGCTACAACAAAAATCTGAAGGAGACCGACAGCCAGCTATGTGAGATGCTGGAGCGCTTCCGGGGTATCAACCTGAGTGACCGGTCGCAATGGGCCAACACCAGTGTGGTCTTCGCGCGCCAGCTTTACAATATGCTGCAACTCGCCCGGGTAGTCGCGCAGGGTGCTACGATGCGAGACGAGTCTCGCGGAGCACACTATAAGCCGGACTTCCCCGAGCGCGACGACAAGAATTGGTTGAAGACGACGAAAGCCTACTTCGCACCCGATGCGGACGAGCCGAAGTTCGAATTCGAGTCAGTGGACGTTTCGCTGATTCCGCCGCGCCCGAGAAAGTATGACGTCGCCAAGTAAAATACCTGTCACCCTGAGCAAAGCGAAGGATCCTGTATTTTGCCGACATCAACACGGCGCAGAGGTTCTTCGCTTTGCTCAGAATGACAAGGTTTGAGTTACGAGGTAAAGGCTAATCGCGAATGGTAAACACTAAAACGGTCATCATAAAGATCAAACGCCAAGACAATCCCAAAGCGCAGTCGCATTGGGAAGAATTCGAACTCACCTGGCAACCGGGCATGAATGTGATTTCCTCGATGATGGAAATTGCCCGTAATCCAGTCACTCGTGACGGCAAGCCGACCACGCCGATTACCTACGACTCCAATTGTCTGGAGGAAGTCTGCGGCTCCTGCGCCATGCTCATTAACGGGCGGGCCCGCATGGCTTGCTCGGCGTTAGTGGACAAACTCGAGCAGCCCATCCGGCTGGAACCGTTTACCAAGTTTCGGGTGATTCGCGATCTAACCGTCGACCGCAGCGTTCTATTTGAAAACCTGAAAACGGTAAAGGCCTGGGTCCCCATTGACGGCACCTACGATCTGGGACCTGGCCCGCGTGTCAGTCCTGAAGTACAGGAAGCAGCCTATCCGCTGTCGCGTTGTATCTCCTGCTGTTGTTGTATGGAAGCTTGCCCCCAGTTCAACAAAGATACGGGTTTCGTTGGCGCCGCCACGATTTCCCAGGTTCGCCTCTTCAACACGCATCCCACCGGAGCAGAGTTGAAACGCGAGCGCCTGGCCGCGCTCATGGGCGACGGAGGCATTCAGGAATGCGGATACGCTCAGAACTGCGTCGAGGTCTGCCCCAAAGATATTCCCCTGACCCAATCCATTTCCGAGGTAAGCGGCGAGGTCATGAAACAGGCCATCGGCGACCTATTTCACAAGTGACACCGCAAATGGGCCAAAATGGCCCCTAAGTGGCATTTTCTGGGACTCACAGGCCAAACAGTGGTATAGTGCGCACTTCATTGCTTGACCTCGAGGCGGTAACCGCTGTTTTCTTAGGCACATAGACTGAGGCAGTCCGGCGCTCGGAAACGGCATCTTAGCTGCAGAGGTAAGTGGATGCCAGGGCGAACGGTGCGATTGAGAGTAACGAGCGGTAATCTGGCCAAGATACTCTTTGGTAACCTCGCAGCCGAAAGCTGGCTTGGCATCCAGCGACTGTGATTTAGAATAGCCGCCTGCATTCGCGGTAAAGATTTGAGGCACACTTCGTGAAGGGTAAAACAGAGCGAGCTTTCCTACTGATATTTCTGGCTGCCGCAGTGTGCGGGCAAGCTTTTG
>Ga0210389_10003402_pt1 | contig 12411 bp, 10 predicted proteins | sample IncBWH28OmetaG_FD_160127 | JGI IMG/M metagenome (GOLD analysis project Ga0210389, IMG submission 160127) | Forest soil microbial communities from Barre Woods Harvard Forest LTER site, Petersham, Massachusetts, United States - Inc-BW-H-28-O ...
GGGTGACTGGAGTTTCAGCCCGGCCAGCATCCGCGCCGGCCAGCGCTTGTCGTCGATGCCCTCGGCCTGCAGCAGCTGCTTGAGCAGCCTCACCTGGTCGTCGGTATCGAGCACCGTGAAATTGGATTTCAACTGCACCATCTCGGCGTGGGTGCGCAGGATGCGCCCGCCGATGGAGTGAAAGGTGCCGAGCCACGGCATGCCTTCGACGGCCTGGCCGAGCATGTAGCCAAGGCGCAGTTTCATTTCGCGCGCGGCCTTGTTGGTGAAAGTGACCGAGAGGATTTCGCCCGGCCGTGCCCGCCCCTGGCTGAGAATATGCGCGATGCGACAGGTCAGGACGCGCGTCTTGCCGGTGCCGGCACCGGCCAAGACCAGGACCGGGCCGTCGAGCGTTTCTACCGCCTCGCGCTGCTCCGGATTGAGGCCCGAAAGATAAGCCGGCGCCGCCGCCGCCCGCGCGCGGGCGGCTATCCCGCCAGCCAAAGGCTGGTGCTCGGGAACGCCGTGATGGGGCAGCTTGCTCGGCTCGGTCATCTCGTGATTCGTCTTCCGCCTACGACCCCAGCCAATACAGGATTCGAGAGGGGGAAGTAGGGCGGTGAAGGGAGATTTTCATAGCAGGAATGGAAGGCATATAGGACGTGGGAAGCGGCTTTGACAGGAGTTATCCAGCCCTCAGGCACCCCGTCATTTGTTCCGTCCTTGGCGAGATTTTTCCTGCCCACCGCGCCTAGAGGCGGCCGGAACCATCGTTCCGGGGGACGATTATTTCTCCGAATGGGTCAGCGCGGCAATCGCACCGGCGCTGAAGTTAGGTGAATCGGAGATCGTGTCATGCTGAGCTGGGTTGTTACTTTTCTGATCGTTGCCCTGATCGCGGGCATTCTGGGTTTTGGCGGCATTGCGGGTGCCTCCGTCGAGATCGCCAAGGCGATCTTCTTCATCGCGGTTATTCTGTTCCTGATTTCCGCCGTGGTGGGACTGGCGCGCGGCAGAACGCGGGTCTAGTGGTCCGATTCTAACATTCGCATCCCCTCTTAGCGTGGACTTTTGCGAATGTTAGAATCAAAGGACCGCTAGCAAATATATGTTTCTAGTGGAGTTTAGGATTTGCCATTCGTTTGGCGAACTCGCGGCTAGGTGGATAGCGAATGTCAAATCCACTCCACTAGGCGCTCTCTAGCGTCCCTTCTCCCTGTCATTTGGAGTGGTGGCGACGAGCTACAAAATTGATACGGTTGCCCCCAAATCGGGGGGCGCCATGACAAGAGAAGAATATCTGAAGCACGATGCCGTCGCGCTAGCTGATTTTGTGGGGCGCGGCGAAACGACCGCGCAGGCACTCCTGGACCTCGCTTTGCAGCAGAGCGCGATCGCTCAACCCAAGACCAATGCGATCTGCCGGATGATGGAGGGCGAGGCGCGCGCCCAGCTCGCAAAGCCGCCGACGGGTCCGCTCGCGGGCGTCCCGTTCCTGATCAAGGATATCGGACAGGATTACGCCGGGCTGCCGACGAGCTGCGGAAGCCGAGCGATGCTGGGAGACGTCGCGAACGAACATTCTCATGTCGTGAGATGCTATCTCGAGGCGGGTCTTTTGATCTTCGGCAAGACCAATCTGCCGGAGCTTGGACTCAAGGGTGTGTCGGACTCTCGAACTTTCGGCCGCACCTGCAATCCCTGGAATGTCGAGCACACGCCCGGAGGGTCGAGCGGCGGCGCGGCGGCTGCGGTTGCCTCGGGCGTCGTGCCGATGGCGGCCGGCAATGATGGCGGCGGATCGATCCGTATCCCCGCCGCCTGCTGCGGCCTGTTCGGGATGAAGCCATCGCGCGGCCTGATCTCGCTTGGGCCCGCTTGCGCCGAATATTGGTTCGGCGCCACATCCGAAGGCGTGATATCGCGCAGCGTGCGCGACACGGCGGCCGCGCTTGACGTGATCGCCGGCGGTGAACCTGGCGATCCTTTTGTCGCCGCTCAGCCTGGCGAGGCCTATGCGCAGTCGATGATGCGCGATCCGCCCCGCTTACGGATCGGCTTCACCGCGGTTTCGCCGATCGGCACCGAAGTGCATGCCGAGGCGAAGGCTGCGGTCGAAAACGCAGCCAAGTTGCTGCGCGGCCTCGGCCATGAGGTGGAGGAGGCGTCGCCGGATATCGATGGGGCTGCGCTCGCCAACGCGTTCCTGCATGTCTATTTCGGACAGGTTGCGGCCACAGTGGCGCAGGCCCGCGCGGCAGGCGGCAAACGAAGCGATTTCGAACTGCTGTCGCGGGTGCTCTCGACGTTCGGCGGTGCGATCTCCGCCGGTGCATTGACGGCGCAATTGCTCAAATGGAATGAGTTCGCACGCGCGCTTGGCCGTTTCCATCGTCGCTACGACATGCTGCTGACGCCGACGCTGGCCCATCCACCGGTGCGCCACGGCCAGGGCGATCCGAGCGCGGCAGAGCAGATGTTGTTGAACCTGCTTGACCGCGCCGGCTTGTTGGGCTGGCTCACGCGCAACGGCCTGTTCGACAGCACCATCGACAAGATCGCGCGCGACAGCCTCCAATATGTGCCGTTCACCCAGCTTGCTAACCTGACCGGTACGCCGGCCATGAGCGTGCCGCTGCACTGGACCGCCGACGGCCTGCCGCTCGGCGTGCAATTCGTCGCGCGCCTTGGCGACGAAGCGCGTCTGCTGCAGCTTGCTCATCAGCTTGAGAAGGCGCAGCCTTGGTTTGACCGGCTGCCGGCGTGGGTGACGCAGGGGCTGACGCATGGTTAGCGCTTCGCCGGCATGCTGATACTGCGGTCGATGCCCTCAGGCCGCAGTACTTCGCAGACTTCGGCGTGGAACACGAGATAACGCTTGGGCAAAACGAATTCGCTTGCATTCTCTCGCCACCACGCGGCTGCCTCAGGGCTGGCGTGATCAAGGATTTCTACAGCTCGGACCGCGTCCACGGGAAAGCCGTAGGTACGGTCTGTACGACGTCGAACGTGTGCCCAAAGCTGAGCCACGAGCGTCCGAGGCCCAGAGAGGACGCCAACGGTGGGAAAGGACCTAGCAGAATCGAAACGGGTCAGGGGCAATGTCAAGCCCACCCATTTCTCGCGTACCCATAGCGGGGCCTCCCCGGGCGGAACTGCAATAATACGCACACTCTGTGTGGTCGTTCGCGTGTAACCCCACCACATGCTGGTGTCCCTTACATCATTGCGTTTCTCGGCCTAGCCTAGGTACTTGGTTTTCGAGGGCATCGCGATGTTGCGGCCGATGCCCTCGGGCCGCGGCACGGATGCATGGGCTTTCGCCACCGCCTCGATGCCTTCGCGGATGTCAGGCGGGAAGGGCGCGGTCTTTCGCAAAGCCATGTCGACATGCATGGTCATGTTTTCCGACGTCGCCGACAGCCATCCATCGCGGGCGTGACGCAGCTCTTCAAACGTGTGCAGGCGCTTTTCGTCGGCGGCGAGAAGAAAGATGGAAACCTGCACGGGATCGCCGAGATGAATCTCGCGCAAGTACCGCACATGGCACTCGGCGGTGAAGGTCGAGCTGTTGCGGGATTTCTTGTAGTCGGGGCCGATGCCGAGCACGAGCCATAGCTCGTCGATCGCCCGGTCGAACATCACGTTATAATAGGCCATGTTGAGATGGCCGTTATAATCGATCCATTGCGGCTCGATCTGCATCACCGAGGACAGGAACGGCGCCGTAAATGTCGTCATGGTATCCATCTTCCTTCGTCCCTTGACCCCCTATACATCCTTTGCCACGGTATTTCTGTGGAAGGGATTTCATAGTGGGTACGACCATCACCAATAACCCGAAGCGACCCGAGCCGAAGGCGGTTGCCGCAGCGGTTGAAAAGCTCGCCGCGCGATTCGGCAACCGGCTGGTCACCTCGCAGGCGGTGCGCGAGCAGCACGCCCATACCACAACCTGGCTGCAATCGCAGCCGCCGGATGGGGTGGTATTCGCGCAAACGGCCGCCGACATTCAGGATGTGGTGCGGATCTGCGCGAGCCACGGCGTTCCGGTGATCGCGTTCGGCACCGGCACGTCGCTGGAAGGGCAGATCAATGCGCCCGCCGGCGGCATCTGCATCGATTTTCGCGACATGAACCGGGTCCTGGAGGTCCACGCCGAGGACCTCGATTGCGTGATCGAACCCGGCGTCACGCGCAAGGCGTTGAATGAGCATCTGCGCGACCAGGGCGTGTTCTTTCCGATCGATCCCGGCGCCGACGCTTCGCTCGGCGGCATGGCCTCGACCCGGGCTTCCGGGACCAACGCGGTGCGTTACGGCACCATGCGTGAAAATGTCCTGGCGCTCAAAGTCGTGCGCGGCGACGGCGAGATCATCACGACCGGCACGCGGGCGAAGAAATCCAGCGCCGGTTACGACCTCACCCATCTCTTCGTCGGCGCCGAGGGCACGCTCGGCATCATCACGGAACTTACGATCAAGCTGCGCAGCATTCCCGAAACGATTGCCGCGGCGGCATGTTCGTTCGACAGCGTGCGCGGCGCCTGCCAGGCGACGATCATGGCGATCCAGACCGGTATCCCGGTCGCGCGCATCGAACTCCTGAACGCCGAGCAAGTGCGCGCCTGCAATTCCTATTCGAAGCTGACATTGCCGGAGACGCCGCTTCTGCTGCTGGAATTTCACGGCAGCGAGACTGATGTTGCCGAGCAATCGAAGAATTTCGCCGAGATCGCCCGGGAATGCGGCGGTGGCGATTTCACCTGGACCACGCGCCCCGAGGACCGCACCAAATTGTGGCAGGCGCGGCACGATGCCTACTGGGCGGTCAAGGCGCTGCGCCCGGGCGCCGGCGTGGTCGCGACGGATGTCTGTGTGCCGATTTCGCGGTTGGCCGACTGCGTCACCGAAACCGAAGCGGATTTGCAGCGCTTGAGGCTGCAGTCGCCGATCGTCGGCCATGTCGGCGACGGCAATTTTCATTGCTCGCTGCTGTGCGATGTCGATGATACTGGCGAAATGGCGCGTGGCGAGGAGTTCATGCACCGTCTGGTTGAGCGGGCGCAGTCAATGGACGGCACCTGCACAGGCGAGCACGGCATCGGGCAGGGCAAGCAGAAATACCTCAGGGGCGAGCTTGGCGGCGAGGCCATCGAGGCGATGCGCGCGATTAAGCAGGCGCTCGACCCCGGGAACATCTTCAACCCCGGAAAGATCATTCCACCGGCTCCGGTTTGAAGGTCAAGCCCCTCTGTGCCGCAAAGTTCCGCTACTCGGGCTGGCACAAGGCCCGAAGTTTCATGTAGTTTGCGATTCCCTTCGATGCGCCGTCCGCCTGATTCCGATCAACCGAGAATAACGATGCGTCCCTGGCAAATCCTCGCTGCCACCATGATCTTCACCGCGGCGCTATCCATTGCCGGGCTGGCCGTCCGCAGTCAGCCCGTGGCGCAGAACGACAATCTCAGTCAGCCGGTGGCGCAAAACGACGATCTTGCGCAAACCCCGCCGGACGATGATCCCGACGATGCCAAATTTATGCCGCGGGAAGCCGACACCGATCTGTTCGCGCTGATGTCGGGAACCTGCAGGACGCTCAAGATCGCGGGACGCGATTTCGCCTGCAAGACCGTGGCCTACGTCCACAGCGTCCGCGGACGGGCCTATTTCACGATCGCGGTCGATGATCCCGCCGACCAGAGCCACATTATTTCGTTCTCGGGCGAGAACGGCCGGCGGCCATATGACAGCCTGTACGAATTGACGGTCGACCGGACGCTCTTGAGCTCGAAGAGCGGGCCGAAAGTCGACGGCCTGCCGGTGCCATTCGTCCAGTCGTCGGTCGGCAGTTGCACCCAGCTTGGGAATTTCGCGGCCGGAAAGGTTTCCAGCATCGCGTGTACGGCGACGGACAAGAAGCGCAAAAAGTACGAATTGCAGTTCGAATCCGATGGCTCGCCCATCACCATTCGAAGAGTCAAGCCGTCGGCGCCGACCATCCGGCAGAACGGCTGATCGCATGGGCCCCGAGCGGGTCGGAACCGGTGATTTCGCCTCGCGGATTTCCGGCCGAAATAGTTCTTGCGGGACGTAATCTGTTGCGAAACAATCCTTGGATCATTGGGGATATTATGCGTTTTCGAAATTTCATCGGGGAATGCGACTATTACAAGCGTCATCCGCAAGCGGCAGGGGCAGCGCGGCGTGCCGCCGCCGAAGCGGCTGTCAAACAGTGAAATACCAAAGGGTAGTCGCGGGCAGTTGCCACTGCCGGCAGGGCCCCGTGTAAGGTTGGGTGTACACCGGCAGCGATAGCACCCGACCGCAAATCGCCGCGATCTGCGCTGCCGGATATTTTAGGGCGTGGCGATGCGGTGGTTCAAAAAAGAAAAGCCCGCGGAGATTTGGGACGAGCCGATCCAGTGGCCGATCGGGGATATCGAGGCCGCGCACAAGATCCGCGATATCTGCCGTTCGGCTGCCGACAGCGCCGCAAAGACCGCCGGTCGTGCCGGCGATCGCGACAGCAACAAGCAGCAATACGAGGTCAAGCGCTACGAACAGGGTGCCCGGGCCGCGATGGAAATCGCGATGAAGATATCAGATGATTTGCTGCGCGATTCCGCCGTGCGCCAGATCATCGACCTCTGTTCCAGGGCCAACGACCTGAGGACGTCCCGGATATTGTTTCGTGCAATCCAGTCCCCGTCGATCCGCCAGGAGGTGCTCGAGGATCATCCGCAGCTCGCTCAGTAGCGCGCGCCTTGCGTCTATTTCTCGACCGCACCGCCGCTCTCGGCCCAATCCTTGAAGCCGCCGATATTGTAGACCTCGGCATAGCCCATGTCCTTGAGCAACTTGCCGGCCAGCGCCGCGCGGCCGCCGGAAGCGCAATAGATCAGGATGGTCTTGTCCTTCGCGAAATTCTTGTCGTGGGTGGGGGCTTCCGGGTCGGCGCGAAATTCCAAGAGGCCACGCGAGACATGCACCGCGCCGGCAACCTTGCCGCTGGCCTGGACTTCCGTCCCGTCGCGCACGTCCACCACCAGCGTGTTGCCTTTCGCGATCTTCTCGCGCGCCTCGGCGGGCGTGATCTTCGGCACTGCCGCGTTGGCGGCTTCCATCATCTGCTTGACATTAAGCGCCATGCTTTACCTCCCTGGTCATTGAACGAACCGCAGCGTTGCTTGACTCTTACACGTTCCTCATCGTCATTGCGAGGAGCGTTAGCGACGAAGCAATCCAGTCCTTTCGCCGCAAACGCTGGATTGCTTCCGTCTCCGCGCTCACGCGCTGCGCCGGACTCATACCCGGCGAAGCTTGCAAGGCAAGCGAAGCGGGGTCGCTATCGCTCGCAATGGCGACGACTTTGCGACGCGATATAAACTTCCATAGACCAACGCCAAGCAAGATAGCGGTGGCGTGGAGAGGACTCTTGATGCGGCTACCATTTTTCTACGGCTGGATCATCGTCGCGGCGACGTTCGTCACCATGGCGATCGGGGTCAACGCGCGCACGGCCTTTTCGCTGTTCTTTCCGCCGATCCTCAGTGAGTTCGGATGGGATCGCGGCGTCACCGCCGGCGCCTTCTCGTTCGGCTTTGTGGTGTCGGCGGCGGCGAGCCCATTGATCGGCCGCCTGATGGACCGCCTCGGCCCTCGCAGCGTGATGGAGCTCGGCGTGGCACTGATGGCGGGCGGGCTATTGCTCGCGCCGCTGACGACGCAGCCCTGGCATCTCTATCTGACCATCGGGGTGATGGTCGGCGCCGGCAGCGTCTGTCTCGGCTATTCCGGCCAATCGCTCTATCTGCCCAACTGGTTCAACCGCCGCCGCGGTCTCGCGATCGGGTTGGCGTTTGCCGGGGTCGGCGTCGGCTCGGTCACGCTGCTGCCGTGGGTGCAGATCATGATCGATCAGGGCGGCTGGCGAACCGCCTGCACCGCTATCGGGCTTCTGATTTTGGTCGTGCTCGCGCCGATCAATCTTCTGTTGCGCAAGCTCCCGGAGGACTTGGGTCTTCGCCCCGACGGCGACGCCGCGCCGGCGGCATCGGCGCAAAAACCAATATCGAACGTCGTCGATCCCGAATGGGCGAATACCGACTGGACCCTGGGGCGCGCGCTTGCCACCGCGCGGTTCTGGTGGTTGGCGATCGGATATTTCGGCGGTCTTTATGTCTGGTATGCGGTGCAGGTGCATCAGACCAAATATCTGCTCGACATCGGCTTCAGTCCGGCGGTCGCAGTGTGGTCGCTGGGTGCGGTCAGTCTTCTTGGCATCCCCGGACAGATTTTCCTGGGCCACCTGTCTGACCGGATCGGGCGCGAATGGATCTGGACGACGAGCTGCGCAGGTTTTGCGATCTGCTTTGCCGCGCTGATTGTCTTGGCGGACTTTCACGCCCTGGCTCTGGTCTATGTCATGGTGTTCGCGCAAGGTGCGCTCGGTTACGGGCTGACGTCGATCATGGGCGCGGTGGTGGTCGAAATCTTTCAGGGCAAGCATTACGGCAGCATTTTCGGAACCATCATGGTCGTAGCGCTCGCGGGCGGCGCGGCGGGTCCGCTGGTCACCGGCGTTCTGCATGACCTCACGGGGAATTACACCCTGGCCTTCGCGATCGGGATCGCCATGAGCGGACTTTCTGCGCTCGCGGTCTGGCTCGCGTCGCCCCGCAAGGTCCGCAGTGTCGCGGGCCGGTTGCAGCGGACGCCGGTCTAACGTGGCCTTCATCTGCGGCGGCAAGCGGCCTATATTCCGCCCGATCGCCCTCGGGGCCGACCGCAGGAGACGCCCTTGAACGAGCACGCCCAGCCTACGACGACAGCGCCGCTGTTCAATCCGTTGTCGCCGGAGTTCATCCGCGATCCCTATCCGCACTACGAGCTGCTGCGCCGCGTCGACCCCGTGCATGTCACGCCGCACGGCATGTATCTCGCGAGCCGCCACGCCGATGTCAGCCTCGCGCTGCGCGACAAGCGTTTCGGCAAGGATTTCGTCGGACGATCGAAGCGGCGCTACGGCCCCAGGATCATGGAGGAGCCGATCTTCCGCAGCATGAGCCACTGGATGCTGCAGCAGGATCCGCCCGACCACACCCGCCTTCGCGGGCTCGTGGTGAAGGCGTTCACGGCGCCGCGGGTGGAAGACATGCGGCCGCGCATTCAACAGGTCGTGGACGAGATGCTCGACCGCGTGGTGCCGCGCGGGCACATGGACCTGATCGAGGATTTCGCATTCCGCCTGCCGGTCACGATCATCTGCGACATGCTCGGCATTCCAGGGGACCATCGCGAGCTTTTCTATAGCGGCACGCGCGATGGCGGCCGCATTCTCGATCCGGTGCCGCTGACACCGGAAGAGATCGCGAAAGGCAATGCCACCTATATGATGTCGCAGATGTACTTCCAGCAGCTGTTCGAATTGCGGCGGAAACAGCCCGGCGACGATCTGACCACGCAATTGGTGCAGGCCGAAGAAGATGGCTCAAAACTCAGCAATGAGGAACTTACCTCCAATATCATCCTGTTGTTCGGCGCGGGCCACGAGACAACGGTCAATCTGATCGGCAACGGGCTGTTGGCGTTACACCGCAATCCGGACCAGTTAGCGTTGCTTAAGGCGAGACCCGACCTGATCACCAACGCGATCGAGGAGTTCCTGCGCTACGATTCCTCGGTGCAGATGACGGGCCGGGTCACGCTGGAAGACATCGACGACCTCGGGGACAAGAAGATCCCCAAGGGCGAAACCGTGTTGTGCCTGCTCGGCTCGGCCAACCGCGATCCGACGGTCTATCCCGACGGTGCGGACCGTCTCGACATTACCCGGCCTAACGTGCGCCCGCTGTCGTTCGGCGGCGGCATCCACTTCTGCCTCGGCGCGCAGCTGGCGCGCATCGAGGCCGAGATCGCGATCTCGACCCTGCTGCGGCGCCTGCCGAACCTGCGGCTCGATGACGCGGACAACCCGGAGTGGCGGCCGACCTTCGTCCTGCGCGGCCTCAAGCGGTTGCACGCCAGCTGGTGACCCTGCAACTGGTGCCCGCTTTTCGAAGTTCGTGAGGTGTTGCTGCAGCCTCTGACGCGAACTTCGGAAAGCAAAGGGCACTAGCAAACTATGATACTAGTACCGCTTTCGATCTGAAGTCCCTGGTTGTACTCGCCGCTTACTGTGCAGGGACTTCAGATCGGCGGTACTAGTGCCCGCTGTGACTTCGCCACAGTTGTCTTTATATATGCCTTGATATTGCCTCAGGCCTTCAAAGGGAGACACCGTGCAGACGACGCTGCTCGGACTGGCGATAGCCTTTATCATTGCGCTGGTCGCCGCGCTGGTCGGGCCGTATTTCATCGACTGGAATCAATTCCGGCCGCAGTTCGAGGCTGAAGCCAGCAAGGTGATCGGCGCCCCGGTGCGGGTCGCGGGCGAGCTCGAAGCGCGCCTGTTGCCGTCGCCTTCGCTGCGGCTGCGATCGGTGGTGGTCGGCGGCGCCAACGATCTCGGCAAGGTTCGCGCCGACAAGCTCGACGTCGAATTCAGCCTGGGTTCGCTGATGCGTGGCGAGTGGCGCGCCACCGAACTCACGATCAACGGCATGGCGCTCGATCTCGGGCTTGATCCGCAAGGGCGGATCGACTGGCCGGCATCGAGCGGAAAATTCAATCTGGGCACGTTGTCGATCGACCGGCTCAATCTCACCGGCCGTGCCGCGCTGCACGATGCGCTCAGCCACGGCACCCTCGAACTCAACGACATTGCCTTTTCCGGCGACGTCCGCGCGCTCGCGGGGTCGTTGCGGGGCGATGGCAGCGTCACGGTCTCGGGCCAGCGCTATCCGTTTCGCGTTTCATCGGGCCAGAGCGCCGACGGCAGCGGTACCCGCCTGCATCTGAGCGTCGATTCGAGCGCACGGCCGTTGTCGACGGATTTCGACGGCATCTTGAGCTTCGAGGGGCGCAGCCCCCGCTTCGAAGGCGCCGTCACGCTTGCGGCTATGGCCGGACCGAAGGCGAAGGGCACGGAGTCATCGAACGCCCCGTGGCGGATTTCGGCCAAGGTCAAAGCGGACCATGCCGCGGCCAGGCTCGAACAGATCGAGGCGAGCTACGGCGCCGAGGACGTCGCGCTCAAACTCACTGGTGCCGGCGACATTCGCTTCGGCGCCTCGCCGCTTTTGCATGCCGCGCTGTCGGCGCGGCAACTGGACGCCGACAGGCTCGTGGCCAAAGAACTTCTGACCAAGGAGCAAAGCGGCGCAAGACAAAGCATCGGAAAGGACAACGCTGTCGCCGAGCCGGTGCTGCCGGCATTGCGCGCGCTGATCGCGCTCGCTCCGGAGCCGCCGGTTGCGGCGCGGCTTGAATTGGCCGTCGAACAGATCGTGCTCGGGGGGCGCAGCCTGCAAAATCTTGGCGCTGACCTGCACACCGATACGAAGTCGTGGGCGATCGACCGTTTCGATGTTCGCGCGCCCGGCACGACCCGCGTCTCGCTCAGCGGCAACGCGCCGGACGGCCCCGCCGGTCACTTCAGGGGCGCGCTCAACATCGAGTCGTCCGATCCCGATGCGCTTGTCATGTGGCTGCAGGGGCGTAGCGAGCCGACCTATCGCAGCCAGAGTCCGTTTCGCCTGAGCGGCGAAGTCAACGTCGCTGCCGGTCGCGTCGCCATCGATAAGGTCAAATGCGAGATCGACGGGGGCGCCATCGAAGGGCGGATCGCGCTGACGCAGGACGCTTCAAGCGGTACCGCGCTCGATGCGGCGTTGAAGGCCGAGCGTCTTGATCTCGATTCGGCGACGGCCTTTGTGCGCGCGCTGCTCGGTCCGCAAAGCGGCTGGCCGGAGCGGTTGCTGCTCGCGCTCGAGATCAACCACGCCATCTCGGCCGGCCAGGACCTGCATCCGTTCACGGCAAAACTGGCTTATGACCCGAAGACGGTTAAGCTTGAAACCTTGAAGATCGGCGAGGCAAGCAGCGTCCTGCTGGAAGGCAATGGTGCGCTCGACCGCGCAAGTACGACTGGAAAACTTACGCTCACCTCGAGCGCCGCGTCGTTGTCGCAGATCGCGGCAACGATGGCTGCGGTGTCGCCGCAGCTCGCCGCGCGCTTCAATGCCATCAAAACCGGACCGGGCCCGGCGCGGCTCAAACTTGTGCTCGCTGTCGGCAAGGATGCAGGTCAGGCGGATCGCGCCAACGCGCAGGCAGCGCTCGACCTCGACGCGCCGCAGTTCAGGGGCTCGGTCACGATCGCGGCCAAGCCTGTTACCGCGGGCCTGCGCGACGTCGATCTCGACACGCTCCTTCACAATGAAGTTACGATCGAGACCAGGCTGGCGTCGGAGCAGAGCGCGCCGCTGCTTGCCTTGCTCGGGCTCGATGGCGTGATCGCCGCGCGCGACGGTCCCGCGCAGCTCCA